>Ga0209020_1001147_pt1 | contig 28549 bp, 30 predicted proteins | sample PinacodermBB_FD_187298 | JGI IMG/M metagenome (GOLD analysis project Ga0209020, IMG submission 187298) | Host-associated microbial community of the marine sponge Aplysina aerophoba from Gulf of Piran - sponge pinacoderm, lysed by bead... | ecosystem: Host-associated > Porifera > Sponge >... | reverse complement strand
TCTTCGGCCGCCCTCTTTTCCTCCAGTTCCTTTGCCAGCTCTTCGGCGCGCCCGCCGCCGCCGCCAATGACTTTCTCCGGATCGAACACGGCGTTCCAATTTCTCGAGAACCAGTCTTCATCGCCGTCTTCAGATCCGCTCTCACCCTTTTCGACGAGGCTGTAACTGTCCACGTACCACTCGTTGCCCGGATAGTTGTGCTGCAGCACGGCGGCAACCCTGACCGCCTCCTCGTCCAGACCCACGGCCGTATAGGCCTCGGCCAGGCGGTGCAGCGCTTCCGGCACATGGCTGGTGGTCTGGTATTCGTCCGCCACGATGCGGAACCGGTTGATCGCGGCCAGTAAATGGCCCTGCCGCAGGTAAAAGCGCCCGACGCTCATCTCCTTGCCGGCCAGATGGTCGCGCGTCAGGTCGAGTTTCAGGCGGGCGTCATTCGCATAGTCGCTGCCCGGGAAGCGCCTCACCACTGCCTCGAGAGACGACCGCGCCCTTCGTGTCACACTCTGGTCGCGTCCGACATCCGAGATCTGTTCGTAGTAGGCGATCGCCGCCAGATAGTACGCATAAGCCACGTCGGGGTTGCCCGGATGAAGCTCGATATAGCGTCGGAGAGCGGCGATCGCTTCGTCGTATTCATCCGCCTGGTAATGGGCATAGGCCCCCATCAACTGCGCTTTGGTGGCCCAGACCGAATAGGGGTGTTGGCGCTCCACCTCGTCGAACCGCTCGGCAGCGACCACGAAATCGCCTCCCAGCAGCGCATCCATGGAACTGTTGTAGAGCTCCTCCACCGGGCGCTCCACATATTCCTCGCGCTCGTCGGTACTGCATCCGGAAAGCGTTCCGACGACGAGCAGAGCAACGAGGACATTCCGCCAAAGACAACCGTATGCCCGACTCACAGCACCCTCATGGCAACGGGAAAGGCGGCTTCAGTTTATGCCATGCGCGCGTCGAAGCATAGTTTCAGGCGACGACCCGTTGCACTTCCGTCTCAGCGCCTTCCCATCGCCACGCCGAATCGTCGGCGAACAGCGCCCGCAGCACCAGATTGTTGAGCCGGTGACCCGACTTGAAACCCTGGAAGGCGCCGAGAAACGGAGCGCCCGCCAGCGCGAGATCGCCGATGACATCGAGCACCTTGTGGCGCACCGGTTCGTCGGGGTAACGCAGACCGCCGTCGTTCATCACACCGTTCGGGGAAATCGCCACGGCATTGTCCAGCGAAGCTCCCCTGGCGTAACCCTGCGCGCGCAGCCGTTCCAGCTCATCCAGGAATCCGAAGGTGCGCGCGCGGCCCACCGCCTCCGAAAAGGTCTGCCGATCCCAATCGAAGTCGTAACGCTGGACGCCGACATGGGGGTGGTCGTAGTCGATTGTGCAGGAAACCTTGAATCGGTCCGACGGCAGCAACCGGGCCCAGCTGTCGCCGTCCTGCACCTCGACCGGCTTCAGGATCTCGATCCGACGCCGCGGCCGGGAAGGCTGGGGCCGGACGCCGACGCATCCGATCAGGAAAGTGAAGTCGTCCGAACTGCCGTCCATAATCGGCAATTCCGGTGCATCGACCTCGATTGTGGCATTGTCGATCCCCGCACCGGCCAACGCCGCCAAAACATGTTCCGGCGTACTTATGCCGACACCGTATTGGTTGGACAACACCGTGCATAGCATCGTATCGACGACCATGTCCCATCGCGCAGGCACCACAGCCGCATCGCCCGCAATATCGAGGCGCCGGAACACAAACCCATGCCCCACAGGGGCCGGTCCGAGGGTCAAATGCACCTTGCGCCCGCTATGGATGCCTATTCCTTCACACGCAATCGCCGCCCGTAAAGTGCGCTGTCCACGATCCACCCATCTCGAAAGACGTTCGACCGGTTTTCTCTCTCGTTCACTCATTGCGTTGTAATATGGCGTCCCAAACTGGCGAATCTGCAAGGAGACCATATCGAGGTGTTTCGCAGTCCTACAAGTCACACTTTGTTAAGGAATGTTACGGCGGGATCTGCCTGGGGCATCCTGCCGCTCAAGAATCCAGAATACGCGAAAACGAGGCTGGCGCCGGCGCTGACGCATGAGGAGCGACAGAAATTGTTCCGGGCCATGGCAGAGGATGTACTGGCCGCATTGTCCGGCGCCGAAGGTCTGGAGGGGACTGTCGTCGTTACCCGCGACAACTGGGCGCAAGGGCTCGCAGAAAAATACGGGGCCACGATCCTGGAAGAAACGAAGAATCGGGGCCAGAGCCCTGCCGTCGGCGACGCGGCGGCCGCCCTTGCCAAGGCCGGGGCCGGTGTCGCGTTAGCGCTGCCGGGCGATGTGCCGCTTGTCTCGCCAGCGGAAGTCGACCGGGTCCTGGCCGTCCACGGGCCGGCCCCGGCGGTGACCATGACGCCTGCGGCCGACGGGCGGGGGACCAATTGCGTAGCCTGCTCGCCGCCCGACATCATCCCGTTCCATTTCGGCCATGACAGCTTCGAGCCCCACAAGGCCGAAGCACTGGCACTCGGCCTCGAGCCGCGTATCGTCGCGGGCCTGCACGGTATCGCCCTCGATGTGGACAAGCCCGAGGATTTGCGCATGCTGCTTGCGCAGGGCGGCGTCTGTCGGGCGCTCGAATGGCTGAACGGCACGGACATACCGGCGCGCCTCGCCGGGGAGGAGAGGGATAAATGACAGCGCTTCAGTTCGGGATCATGAACCGGGGCCAGTTCCCCATCGGCGACGACCCGAAGCTGCACTGGGACGAACTGGTCGAGCAGGCGCGGGCGGCCGAGCGGCTCAAATTCGATTCGATCATGAAGGGCTCGCACTACAGCTCCTGGCCGTTGATGGATTTCCAGCAGGTCCCGTTCCTGGCCCGCATGAGCGGCGAATGTCCGTCCCTGCGCCTTCTCTGCGGCATCTGCCTGCTGCCGCTGCACAAGCCGCTCGATGTCGCGGAGACCTTCGCCAATCTCGATGTCATGAGCGGCGGCAAGCTCATCTTCGGTGTCGGGCTCGGCTACCGGGAAGTGGAATTCAAGGCGTTCGGCACAACGCAGAAGGATGCAGTGCCCCGCTTCGTCGAGAGTCTCGATGCGATCCGGCGGTTGTGGACCGAGGAGCGTGTGACGATGAAGGGCTCGCATTTCGAGCTCATCGAGGCTGCCTGCACGGTCAAGCCGGTCCAGAAGCCGACCCCGCCCGTCTGGGTGGGCGCCAATGCCGACCGGGCGATCGAGCGCGCCGCCCGGCTGACGGACGCCTGGTTCATCAACCCGCACAACACGGTGGCGACCACGGCCCGGCAGATGGAAGTGTACAAGCGCGCCCTCGACAAGGCGGGCAAGCCGATGCCGGCCGAACTGCCGATGATGCGCGAGGTCGTGGTGGGCCGGTCGCGCGAGGAAGCTATCCGCACTGCCGAACCCTATCTGATGGCGAAATACCGCGCCTACAAGGAGTGGGGCCAGGACAAGGTTATGCCGGAGGGCGACGGCGATTTCGGCCAGGACTACGAGGACCTGCTGAAAGACCGGTTCCTGTTCGGCTCGCCCGACGAGGTCGCGGAGCAGATCATCGGATATATCAACCGCTTCGGTATCAACCACTTCGTGTTCGGCATCCAGTATCCCGGCATGCCGCAAAGCATGGTGCTCGACGAGATGGCTATGCTTGCCGAAGAAGTGATCCCCATGGTGCGCTCTGGCGTCTAACCCGCATGTCCCAAAGGTCACGGCCTGCGTCGCGTCCAAGCGTTCCATCCACAAGGATCGGGCCGAAAAAGCGTAGCAGAGCCTGCGGTTGAGGTCCGCGACGCCGCGCGCAACGCGGCAGTTTGTTCGGATAGCGGCGTTTACGCCGCCACGGGCGGGCGCTTGGGCGCGACTCGGAGGTCGGCGGTTGTCCAGCCAACGGCGGTCGATTCATCCGGATCGAAGCGTGCTCTAGACAAACCGACGACCCACGATGCCATCGGTCTGGTCTGCCGCCGCTGCGAGGGCCCCTGGCCTAAAAGGCGAGCTTCGCTGCGCCAAGCATGCGCATGGTACGGCTGTCCTGAACCAGCAGCGCGACGCCGCCTGCAGTGTCCTGCTCCGTATCGACCTCGATTTCGCTTTCCATCGCCGCGCCGTGCCATTCGGCGACCTGCACAATCTCGCGCACGACATTGCTGTAGCTGAGGTGCCGCCCGGCATTCTCGCCGCGCTCGATATCTTGGTCGAGCTTGCGGGCGAAACGCACCAAGTGGACCCGCGCCGCGCCGTCTCCCGCCGGCAACGCATAGCCGAGACGGCCCGGCCCGCGCCATTCGAGCCTGACCTCGAGGCGCGATTCCGACATGGCTTCGGCCTGGGCGATGGCTACCTTTATCCGCTCCGCATGGAAGCCGACCACGTCGTAGCGCCCATCGATCACCATCTGGGGGGTATAGACATTGCGGCGGCCGAGCACTGGGCTATAGGCATATTGCCGGTCGGTTCCGGCCTTCGTGGCGAAGGGGTCCGGCCAGCCGAGCCGGTCCCAGTAATTCACATGGAAGCCGAGCGCGATCACATCGTCCCGGTCCGCCAGGTGGCCGAGGATCCGGTCTGCAGGCGGGCAGGACGAACAGCCCTGCGAGGTGAAGAGCTCGACCACCACCGGCTTCGAGGCATCGGCCCAAGCGCCGGCGGCGGCAAGCAGGCCGGCCGCGACAAGCAGCGCCCGCCCAAGAACAGCCATCATTCGAACACCGCCACCGCCCGGATTGGGCTGCCTGTGCCGCCGCGAATCCTGAGCGGGAAGCCGATGAAACGGAACCGGCCGCGGCCGATCACTGCCTCCAGATTGGCGAGGCACTCCATATGCGTAATTCCGCGTTCGGCGCAGGCGCGGTGGGCGCGGAAGTTGAGTTCGCCCTCCGGAGCGGGACTGACCGCCTCGACGCCGAACATTCCGATTCCCCTGTCGGCGAGCCAGTGGACCGACTCCGTCGCGAGTCCGGGGAACTCGTGCCCATAGGCCGGCGTGCCGAACATGCGCCGGTTCACGCCCATGGCGAGCAGCACCGTATCTCCCTGGCGGATTTCCTCGCCGGACGCGGCTAACGCAGCTTCCATCTCTGCCACCGTCACCGCGTGGCGCGGCGGCGGCTCGCCGAGGTCGAGGCAGATCGCGGAGGTGTAGAAGCGCTCCAGCGCCATCCGGTCTATCGACTCAGCCTCGGGGTCGGGATCGAAATGGCAGAACGCATCGACATGCGTGCCGGAATGGTCCGAGAGCGAGAGCGTCAGCGATTTCGAAGTGAAGTCGAAGCCGCCGGCGCTCTTGATCTCCGAGTGGTCGTTCCAGACCGTCATCACCACCGGCGGATGCGAGGGGTGGTGGGCGGTGCGGTGATGCAGTTCGCGGGAGAGATCGACGAGCTCCATCAGACTGGCCTGTCCCCTTCCAGGGTCACCCGATGCATGGCACGGCGGTAGCCCTGATAGTCGTTAAGGGCGTAATGCTGCGTGCAACGATTGTCCCAGAACGCGATCGATCCCTGCTGCCAGCGGAACCGGCAGGTGAACTCCGGAAGCGCCGCCTGCCGGTACAGGAAGTCCAGCAGCGGCCGACTTTCCTCCGCGGTCCAGCCATCGATCCGCCGGGTGAACGCCCCGTTGACGAACAGGCACTTGCGCCCGGTCTCCGGATGGGTGCGCACCACGGGATGGCTGCTTTCGATGGTCTCGTCCACCTCGGTGAGCTTGGTGGTGCGTATCGAATTGGCGGCGTCGCGGCGAGCCTTGTTCGTAAATATGTCGGAGCTGTGGATGGCGCGCAGCCCTTCCAGCATCTCCTTCATGCCGTCCGACAGCGATTCATAGGCGCGGTACTGGCTTGCGAACATGGTGTCGCCGCCCGCGGGCGGCACTTCCAGCGCATAGAGGATCGAGCCCAGCGCCGGCTCCGGGAGGTAGGTGACATCGGAATGCCAGACTCCGCCGATATTCCCGGTCGCCTCGGGCTCTTTCAGCACGGGGAGGATCTCGGGATGCCCCGGCAACGACTCGTAGTAACCGTGGATGTTGAGGTCGCCGAAACGCCGACCCACCTCCTTGTGGCTGTCGGGGTCCAGCACCTGGTCCCGGAAGAAGATCACCTGATGGTCCAGGAAAGCCCGGTGAACCGCGTCGAACTGTTCATCCGACAGCGAGTCCGCAAGATCGATGCCGTGGATTTCCGCGCCGAGGGCTCCCGCTACCGGCCGAACCTCAATGCTGTTGGACTTCATCGCCGTCCTCCCCTATCACTCCGCCGATAACCTACCCTATCGCTCCATAGACAACCAAGCATGACGATGCCCGAACTACAGGGCTGCCTCGACCGGGCGGCCCAACGCCATGAGACAGCCTGTGGCGGCGGCCATATGGTCTGGCGCGAATGGGGCGCCGGGCCCACCGTGTTGCTACTGCACGGCTCCTTCGGCGCCTGGACGCATTGGCTGCGCAACATCGAGGCGCTTTCGATGCATTTTCGTGTGCTGGCCTGCGACCTGCCGGGCATGGGCGAAAGCGCTCTGCCGCCGATGCCGTTCGATGCGGGCAGCCTTGCGGACATCCTGACGGAGGGGCTGGAGGAACTCGCGCCGGAACCGTTTCATCTGGTCGGCTTCTCTTTCGGCGGCATCGTCGGCGGCCATGTGGCCGTTCGCACCATGCCGCGGGTGATGAGCTACACCGCAATCGGCTCGAACGCTCTCGGCCTGCCGATGGCGGCCAGGGCTCCACTGCGCAAGCCCAACAGGAACATGAGCGAGGCGGAAATCCTCGATCTCCACCGCCACAATCTGGGCCTCCAGATGTTCGGCGACCCCGCGAGGATCGATGCCACCGCACTCGCGGTCCAGAACGCCAATACACGCCGGGCGCGCATCCGCTCCGGCAAGATCCCGGCAGGGGACAGCCTCGCCCGCCGGCTGCGCGAAATGTCGGCGGCCGGCCTGCCCCTCCAGGGCATCTGGGGCGAGCGCGACGCCACGGCGGGCGACCTGCTGGATACGCGGCGCGACCTGTTCCAGACCGTGCAGCCCGGCTGCCCCTTCCATGTCGTTCCCGGCGCCGGGCACTGGGCCGCGTTCGAGGCGCCGGACGAAGTGAACCGAATCCTCATCGACAGCCTGCCCGCCATGGAGACCCCACGTGCATGCCATTGAAGCCATAGCCTCGCGCCGGTCGGTCCGCGCATTCAAGCCGGACCCGGTGCCGCTGGACATCGTCCGCCAGATCCTGGAAGTCTCGGCACGGGCGCCTTCCGGCACCAACATGCAGCCCTGGAAGGCGCGGGTCGTGACCGGCGCCGCGCGCGAACGACTGACCCGGGCCGCGCTTGCAGCCGGCATGAACGGGGCCGAACTGAAGGCGGAGTACAAATACTACCCGGACCGCTTTCCCGAGCCCTATCTCACCCGCCGCCGCAAGGTCGGGTGGGACCTGTACGGCCTGCTTGGCATCCAGCGCGGCGAGACCGACAAGATGCGCGCCCAGCACGCCCGCAACCAGATGTTCTTCGATGCGCCGGTCGGCATCGTCTTCAGTGTCGACCGCGTGCTGGAGATCGGCAGCTGGCTCGACTACGGCATGTTCCTGGAGAATGTCATGGTAGCGGCGCGGGCCTTCGGCCTGCACAGCTGCCCCCAGGTGGCCTGGACGCCCTATCACGAGACCGTTCGCGAAGTGCTCGGCATGCCGGAGGAAGAGGTGGTCGTGTGCGGCATGGCACTCGGCTACGAGGACGAAAGCGCAGTCGAAAACAGCCTGCGCACCGAACGCGCGCCGCTATCGGACTGGGTCTCCTTCCACGAGGAGTGAAGCCGCGCCCGCCGGTCGGGGCTACCGCAGCCCTCCGGTGACGAAGATCGTGTCGGCCGTCATGTAGCTGGCGCCGTCGGAGCAGGCGAACAGCACCGTCTCGGCGATTTCCTCGGGCTGCGCCATCCGTCCGATCGGCATCTGCTCCGCATAGCCCTGCAGCACTTCAGGCGGCGTGTTGTCGTGGAAGGGTGTGTCCACCAGTCCCGGCGAGATCGACAGGCAGCGCACGCCCCGGCTGGCGAACTCGCGGCCGATGCCAAGCGTCATCGTGTGGACGGCGCCCTTCGACGAGGCGTAATGGACCGAATTGCCGGCGCCGCCAATCCTGGCGGCCACGCTGGCGATATTCACGATCACGCCGCCGCCCTTCTCCAGCATGTGCGGCAGGATGGCCTGGGCGCCGTTGAAGGTGCCGCGGACATTGAGCGCATAGGTCCGCTCCCAGAGGTCTTCGGTAATCTCGAGGAAGGGTTTTCGCGCCAGCGCCGCGCCCGCAGCGTTGAGTTCGAAATCCACCCGCCCGAAATCGGCGATGGCCCGGGCGACGGCCGCATCGACCTCGGCGCGCACGGTTACATCGCAACCGACGAAGCTGGCCCGCGCGCCGAGCTGGATGACCTGGTTGGCCGTGCGCTCGGCGGCCTCGGGGTCGATATCGGCGCAGACCGCATTCGCCCCTTCCCGCGCAAACACCAGCGCCGTTTCGCGCCCGATGCCGCTGCCGGCGCCGGTTATCAGGATGGTCTTGTCCTTGAAGTAGTCCGGATCCCTGGGCATTGCGCTTCCCTCGGACCGCCGGCGCCTAGTTGAGCCAGCGTTTGCGGCGACGATAGTGCTTTACATTGCGGTAGGAACGCTTCTCGCCATGCTCGCTGATGCCGAGATAGAACTCCTTGATATCGGCGTTCTCGCCGAGCTCGGAGGCCGGCCCGTCCATGACGATGGCCCCGTTCTCCATCACATAGCCGTGGTCGGCGATGGCGAGCGCGAGCGCGGCGTTCTGCTCCACCAGCAGCACCGTCACGCCCTGCTCCTTGTTGAGCTTGCTTATGATGCCGAAGATCTCCTCGATAATCATCGGGGCCAGACCCAGCGACGGCTCGTCGAGCAGGACGATCTTGGGGTCCGACATCAACGCCCGGCCGATGGCCAGCATTTGCTGCTCGCCGCCCGACAGGTAGCCGGCCTGCACATGCCGGCGCTCCGCAATTCGCGGAAAGTAGCCATAGACCAGTTCCTTGCGCTGCTTCATGACAGCGCTCGACTGGATATGGCCGCCGGCGATCAGGTTCTCGTCGGCCGACAGGTTGACGAAGACCCGCCGCCCCTCGAAGACCTGAACGATGCCTTTCTTGACGATGTCGTGGGCCTCGAAAAGGTCGATGCGCTCGCCGTCGAGGTCGATGGAGCCGCGCGTGACCGCGCCGCGCTCGGGCTTCAGCAGGCCGGAAATGGCCTTGAGCGTGGTCGTCTTGCCGGCGCCGTTAGCGCCCAGCACGGTCGTGATCCGGCCTTCGGGCACCTCGATCGAGCAGCCCTTCAGCACCAGGATCACATTGTCGTAAACGACCTCGATATTGTTGAGATTCAGCATCGCCTCATATCCGGGCCGCCCGATTGAAAATGGTCAAAGCGGCGGGACCCCAAGGCCCCGCCAAAGTCCTTTGCGCAAGCCTTACTGGCGGCTCGCATCCGCTTTCAGCAGTTCCACCACGGTGTCGCGGTAGCCCTGGAACCAGTCGGTGGTCGGCACGAAGTTGGCGCCCTGGACCTGGAAGATGCGCACCCAGCCGCCGCCTTCATGGTCGAAGCCGGTGATCTCCATCGGTGGAACCAGACCGCCCAGCGTGAAGCCCTTGATTTGCTCCATGCCGTTCTTCACGTCCTCGCCGACGATGTCGCCGGAGCCCTTGGCCTTGATCGCATTCTCGATGGCCTTGAGATGGATGGCCGCCACGAAAACGCCGCGGTTGTAATAGACCGTCGAGGCCATCGCCTCCGGCGCGTCCTTGCCCTGGGCCTTGTACATGGCGCGGATATCGTCGAGCACCGCGTAGTCGCTGCCGACGCCGGCGAACTGCATCGCCGAATAGCCCTCGACCCGGTCGAAGCCGCCTGCCGCCGCGATGTCCGCCTCGCCGCCGGCCCACACGAAGCCGAGCACCTTCTCGAGCGGATAGCCGGCGCGTTTGAACTCCTTCATCGACACCGACGGCGCCCGCCCGAACAGGTGGGACAGCACGAAGTCCGCCCGGTAGCGGCGCGTGATGTCGAGCACCTGCGCGGACATCTCGATGCCGGGAGGCGGCACGGCGAATTCCTTCAGCTCGTAACCGAGTTCGTCACGCAGCTTGTGCAGCACGGGCAATGGCTCGCGGCCCGCCGGGTTGTCATAGTAGATGTAGGCGATCTTCTTGCCCTTGAGGTCCCCGCCGAGCTGCGTGCGGACATATTCGAGCCCTGCCGCCGCCTGGCTCCAGTAGGACGCCGCGATCGGGAAGATATAGGGGAACTTCTCGCCATTGGCCGCCGCGGCGGTGCCGAAGCCCGGGGACGTGCCCGGGATCTTGTCTTCGGTCAGCTTCTGCGTCAGCGCTTGCGTGTGCGGCGTGCCGTAGAGGCCGATCAGGACGGCGCCTTCCTTCTTGTGCAGCGCATAAGCCTCGACGCCCGCCGGGACCTTGTACTCATGGTCGATCTCGATGGGCTTGATCGTGTGCCCCTCGATACCGCCCCTGGAGTTCACGAGGCTCACATAGTCGTGGTAGCCGGGGCACAGGAACGTGCCCACGGTCTGCGTCGGGCCGGTGCGGTCGCACTGCAGGCCGATGACGATCTCGGCCGCTCCGGCCGAAGTCGCCGCCCCCGCCGCGGCCATTGCGAGACCCGCGCCGAAGAGCAGTTTGTCGAGACGTCTCATTCCACGTCCTCCCTTCGCGTTTTGAGGGCTAGTAGGAGAAAGGCCATATCCGGAAGTAGTTCCGGATATTGAGCCACAGGCGGTTGAGGCCCTCGGGCTCCACCACCAGGAAGAACATGATCAGCGCGCCGAACAGGATGAGGCGGAATTGCGCCGTCACCTGGGCGAGAATCACCGGGTCGAAGAAGAACGCTCCGAATGAGTCCATGAAGATACGGATCACGATCGGAAGCAAGGTGATGAATATGGCGCCGAAGACAGAGCCCAGCACCGAGCCCAGCCCGCCGATGATGACCATCGCCAGATAATCGATGGAGACCACGATCAGGAACTGCTCGTAGTTGGCGATGCTGAGATAGTAGGTGTAGAGCACGCCCGCCACGCCGGCGTAGAAGGACGAGATGGCGAAGGCGTAGAGCTTGTAGCGGAAGACGTTGATGCCGATGATCTCGGCTGCGATGTCCTGGTCGCGAATGGCGATGAAGGCGCGCCCGACGCGCGAGCGCACGAGGTTCATCGTCGCGACGATGGCGATGACCGCGAAGGCCATCAGGAAGTAGTAGAGCTCGATTTCGGTGTTCATCGCCTCGCCGAAGACGACCGGGCGCGGCACCTCGATGGACGCCTGGACACCGCCGGAAATCGCCGGCGTGTGATTGATGACCCATTCGATGATGAACTGCGCGGCGAGCGTGGCGATGGCCAGGTAGAGGCCCTTGATACGCAGCGACGGGATACCGACCAGCACGCCCACGGCGGCCGCCATGATGCCGCCCGACGGCACCGCCAGCCAGAAGGGCCAGTCGAGCTTGCTAATCAGGTTCGCGGCCGTATAGGCGCCCACCGACATGAACGCCGCATGGCCGATGGAGATCTGCCCCGTGTAGCCCAGCAGGATGTTCAGCCCGAGTGCGCCGACGACGGCGATGGAGATCAGACAGAGAATCGACAGGTAATAGGGGTCGAGGAACAGCGGTATCACGACCAGGAAGATGAATCCGACAAGTGCCACCGACCACCGTCCGACGGGCAGCGGGTAGAAGGCCATGTCCCCCTTGTAGGTCGTCTTGTAGTAACCGCTCTCGCGATGGAACATGGGAGATCAGATCCTCTCGATGATCGGCTTGCCGAACAGCCCGTAGGGCTTGAACATCAGCATCAGGATCATGAGCACATAGGGCGTGAAGTCCTTGGTGCCGCCCCCCACCATAGGGTCGAGATAGCCGGCAGCCAGATTCTCCACGACGCCGACGATGATGCCGCCGACGATCACGCCGACGATCGAGTCCAGGCCGCCCAGGATCACCACCGGGAACACCTTGAGGCCGATGATCGCAAGCTGCGTGTCGACACCCAGCAGGCTGCCCCAGATGACGCCGCCGAGCGCGGCCACGACGCCGGCCATCACCCAGGCGAGCGCGAAATAGCGCTGCACATTGATGCCCATCGCCATCGACACCTGGTGGCTGTCCGCCACCGCGCGCATGGCAACGCCCTTGCGGCTCTTGAGGAAGAACCAGCCGAAACCGAGCAGGAAGATCACAGCCGCCGCGGCGCCGAGCAGGTGGATCGGGTTCAGGTAGATGAAATGGTCGCCGATGATGATCGGCGCGTCGTCGATCGGCAGATTCAGCGGGCGCGTCTCGGCGCCGAAGAAGAACGGCCCGGCGCCGCGCAACAGCGCCGCAAGGCCGATGGTCGCCATGATGATCGCCACAATCGGGCGTCCGATCATAGGCCGCAGTACGGTGCGCTCGAGCCCGACATTGAAGAGCACCATGAAGGCAACCGAGAGCGAGATCGCCAGCCAGAGCGGCAAGCCGTAGGAGGCCGCGCTGGCGCCGACGATGATGCCCGCGATCATGACGAATTCGCCTTGCGCGAAGTTGATCGCGTCCGTGGACTTGTAGATCAGCACGAAACCCAGCGCGATCAGCGAATACATCAGGCCGATCAGGACGCCGGAGACGAGCAGCTCCAGGAAAAAGCCCCAATTGAAGTCTTCCATGGGAGATGCGTTCCTCTCAGGCCGCGTCTTGGATCTGCATGCGATTGTCGATTAAGGCCTCCCGGCCGTCCTCGAATGTAACCGCCGTGCGAAGCTCGACAGACGTTCCGCCGGAGTAGAACGCCTCGATCACGTCAGCGTATTTGTCGGCGATGAAGGACCGGCGCAGCTTGCGGGTGCGCGTGATCTCCGCGTCGTCCGCGTCCAGGTCCTTGCCCAGCAGCAGGAACCGCTTCACGCGCCCGGCTTCCGGCAGGCCGCGGTTGATCCGCTCGATCTCGCTGCACACGAGTTCGTAGATTTCCGGCTTCTGGCTCAGGTCCATGTAGTTGGTGTAGGCGAGCGCCTGGCGCTCCGCCCAGTTGCCGACCGTGTTGAGGTCGATCGCCACCATCGCGCAGATGAAGGGGCGCTTGTCCCCGAAGGAAACCACCTCGCTGATGTACGGGGAGAATTTCAGCTTGTTTTCAATAAATTGAGGCGCATAGGCGGACCCGTCGGAGAGCTGGCCGACATCCTTGGCCCGGTCGATCACGACGATATGGCCGCGGTCGTCCATGAGGCCGGCATCGCCCGTGCGGAACCATCCTTCTTCGTCGAACGCCTCCTGCGTCGCCTCCTCGGCCTTGTAGTAGCCGGTGAACACGCCGGGGCTCTTGACGAGGATTTCGCCGGTGTCGGCGATGCGCACCGTCACCCCGTCGCAGACCGGCCCCACAGTGTCCGGGTTGGCCTGATCGTCCGGCTGCACGGAGATGACGCCCGTGACTTCAGTCGAACCGTAAACCTGCTTCAGATTCACGCCGAAAGACCGGAAGAAGCGGAACGTGTCGGGCCCGAGCGGCGCGCCGCCGGTCAGCGCCCAGCGGGTGCGGCGAAAGCCGAACTGGTCGCGCACCGGCCCATAGACCAGGAACTCGCCCAGCCGGTAGCGCAATCCGAGGCCGGCAGGTATCGGCTTCCCCTCGACCCGGCAGGTTTCCGCCTGCTCCGCGACACCGCGGAAATACTCGAAAACCCGCCGCTTCAGGGCGGATGAGTCGTTCGCGCGCACCAGGATGTCGGAGAGCATCGTCTCCCACAGGCGCGGCGGCGCGATAATTCCCATGGGGCTGAGTTCGCGGAGGTCCCGGCGCAGGGTTTCGGGGCTCTCGGGGCAGTTGATCGTCGAACCCACCATCAGGGCGGCGCAGAGCCCGTAAAGCGAATCGCCGACCCAGGCCATCGGCAGATAGGCCAGATAGTCGTCGCCCTCCCGCACATCCTCCACCTTGCAATAGATTTCCGCCGTCCGGACGAGGTTGTCATGGCTCAGCATGACGCCCTTCGGCCTCCCGGTCGTGCCCGACGTGTAGCAGATGAGGCCGATATCCCCGGGCGCCACTTCCTTGCAGAGCGCCTCGAAATCGCCTCCGGCGGCGCGGCCTTCCTCCTGCAGGTCGGAAAACGAGGCCAGGATTTCCTCGTCGTAATCCATCATGCCGCGGGGGTCGGAATAGACGAGCAGCTCCAGCGTCGGCAGCTCGTCGCGAATGGAGAGAATCTTGTCCGCCTGCTCCTGGTCCTCGGCGACGACGACCTTGACCTCGGCATGGTTGAGAACGAAGGCGAGCTCCCGCGCGATCGAGTCCTGATAGACCGGCACGGCCGAGCCACCGAGGCACATGGCGGCCAGTTGCGACCAGTAGAGATGAGGGCGGTTGTCGCCGATCACGGCGAGCTTGTCGCCCTCGGTGAAACCGCGCGCCTTGAGGCCGAGGGCGCAGGCGCGGACATTGTCCGCATAGCCCTGCCAGTCCCAGGTCTCCCAGATGCCGTAGAGCTTTTCGCGGATGGCGGGCTTCTGCGGCCGCGTCTCGACATTGCCGAGCAGCAGCGCGGGAACCGTCCTTGCGTCTGCCATGGCCCCGTCCTCCCTAATGCGCAGTGCCGAGATAGGCCTGGATGACCTTGGGGTCCGCGCGCACCTGGTCCGGCGTGCCCTCGGCGATCTTCTCGCCCATGTCCAGCACGGCGACCCGGTCCGAGATGTCCATCACCACGCCCATGTCGTGCTCGATCAGAACGATGGTCGTGCCCCACTCGGCGGACACATCGAGGACATAGCGCACCATGTCCTCTTTCTCCTCCTGGTTCATGCCCGCCATCGGCTCGTCCAGCAGCAGCAGGGTCGGGTCCGAGGCGAGCGCGCGGCCGAGCTCGACGCGCTTCTGGAGGCCGTAGGCAAGGGCGCCGGCCGGCGTCTTGCGCAGGTCGGACAGCTTCAGGAAGTCGATGATCTCCTCGCAGCGGCGCCGATGGAGGATTTCCTCCCTCTGCGCCGGGCCCCAATAGAGAAGCGACGCAAACACACCGGACTTCAGCCGCACATGGCGCCCGAGCATCAGATTGTCGAGCACCGTGAGGCCGCGGAACAGGGCTATGTTCTGGAATGTGCGGGCTATGCCGAGTTCGGCGATCTCGTTCGGCTTCAACCGGCCGATGTCCCTGTCCCGGAAGAGGATTGCGCCCTCGTCCGGTTTGTAGAAGCCCGACACCATATTGAGCAGTGTGGTCTTGCCGGCGCCGTTGGGGCCGATAATGGCGAAGATTTCGCCTTTCGTAACGGCAGTGGACACGCCGGCAACGGCGCGCACGCCACCGAAATTCTTGCTGACCCCTTCTACCGAGAGGGTCGGGCCTCCGTCCGCCTCCCCAAGCGTGCTATCGGGCATCCTCCCCCCTCGCAGCACAGTTCTGTCGCACAGACGCTAGACAGTTCCAAGGAAAACCGGAAGCCAAAAAAACAGGCGTCCGTCCAAAGGGGCGGCGGGTCACGCCAGGCAGCGGCGATAGAGGGCGAGCAGGCGCTCCCAGTGGCGCTCCGCCGCCGGCACGTCGTAGCACCAGCGCTCCGGGAAGGCGAAGCCGTGATGCACGCCCGGATAGATCTCCATCTCGCCCCCGTTGCCCGAGGCGTCGAACAGCGTGCGAAGCTCCGCCACCATGTCCGGCGGCGCGAGGTCGTCATGCTCGGCGCAAGCGATGTAAAGCTCGCCCCTCGCCTTTCCGAGCGACAGATGAGGGCTCTCCTCGGCGTCCGAGACCAGCCAGGTGCCGTAGAAGGACGCCGCCGCGGCGACCCGGTCCGGATAGCGGGCCGCGGCGGCCAGCGAATAGGGACCGCTCATGCAGTAGCCGTGCGTGCCGACGGGGCCCGGCGCGGCGTCGGCCTGCCCGTCCAGCCAGGCCAGCATATCGCCGACATCCTCCATGACGGGAGGGATCGTCATGCGCGTGCGCACCGCCCGCATCGCGGCCTGTTCCGCACTTCCCTTCTCGAGCACGTCCGGGCCGTATTTCGTTTCCCGGCCAGCGCGGTAATAGAGGTTCGGCAACAACACGAAATAGCCGACCGACGCCAGCCGTCGGGCCATCTGGTAAAGTTCCTCGCGGATGCCCGGCGCGTCCATAAGGAACAGCACGGGCGGGAACGGGCCGCCCCGCTCCGGCCGGCAGGTGAAGGTCTCCATCGCGCCGGCGCGCGTCTCGATATCGACGATTTTCTCGATCATGGCGTTCCTTCTTCCTACAGTCCCGCCGCACTATACAGCGGCGGGGAAATGAGCCACCATTTTCCTGTGAGCCGGATTGACGGAAGGAGCGCCCCATGCATGCCTCGGATATCGTCTTCGCCCTCAAGGAGGCCTCGGACGGCCCGCACGCGCTCCAGAATGTTCGCCGCGTGCTGAACGACTGGCGCGAGCGCATCGACGAGGTGTCGGAGGCGTTGGACTACATATCCGGCATCGGCGGCAACGCGAACCAGGCCTTCTACCGCACGCCGGAGCTCAGCGTCCTGAAGGTATGCTTCCCCTCCGGCAAGCGGACGCCGCCGCACGACCACGGCTCCTGGGCGGCGATCCTGGTGCTTTCCGGCTCGGAGAAAAACGTAATCTACCGGCAAGGCGGCGACGGCCTCGAATACGCCAACGAGGCTGTGCTGACGCCGGGCACGATCCTGACCATGCCGGCCGATGCGGCCCATACGGTGGAGAGCCTGGGGGACGAGCCGGCAATCGGCCTGCATGTCTATGGCGGCGACGTGCTGGGCGTCGAGCGCAGCATGTGGGACCCGGATACGCTCGAAGAGCATCCGCTGGAATGGGACCACTATGAAGTTCTGGCCGAGAGAGCTTCCAAAGCCGACAAGGCGCCGCTGACCTGATACGCGCCTCCCGCGCCTTTCCATTTTCCAGTTCCGACGCAGAAGGAGAAGCCATACCCATGGCTGAAATCGGCAAACCGGCCCCGGCATTCGGGGTCGTCAACCAGGACGGCGTGCCCGTCACGCTGGAGGACTTCAGGGGGCGGAATGTCCTGATCTGGTGGTATCCGAAGGCCGACACGCGCGGTTGAACCATCGAAGGCAACGGGTTCCGTGACCGAATCCAGGACTTCGAGGCAAAGAACACCGCAATCGTCGGGTGCAGTTTCGACACGCCGGCGGACAACAAGGCCTTCCGGGACAAGGCCTCCTTCCCGTTCGACCTGCTGAGCGATTCCGACAGGGCGATGTCGGTCGCCTACGGGGCGGCGGCGGACGCCGAAGCCGAGAGGCCGAAACGCATCTCGGTGCTGGTCGGCCCGGACGGCAAGGTCGTCAGGCGCTATGACGCGGTGACGCCGGCGGACCATCCGGAGGAGGTGCTCGCCGACCTGGGCTGACAGGCGCGCGTCAGTCCAGGATGAAGTGCGGGACGAAACAGGCGTCGTCCGTGGTGATGTCGCCTTCGTCCTCGCGGATGCACATGCCGGCCGGCTCGCTCGCCACCAGCCAGACGCCGCACATCGGCCGCCGGCCGTCGAAAGAGGGGAGCGGCGCAACGGCCTGGCGCACGAACCCCTCCGCGCCGTAAGGCCCGTCGAAGTCCATCACCGTGCGGCCGTTCTCCACGAAGGCGATATTCGCGCCTTCGCGGGAGAGCAGCGGCTTGCGGACATAGCGCCCGCCCAGCGATGCCGCCTTCGGATCGTCCTCGAAGAATGTCGGCAACAGGTTCGGGTGCCCCTCGAACATCTCCCAGAGCAGCGCCAGCAGGCCCTTGTTCGACAGCACCGCCTTCCAGCCGGGCTCGATGAACTGCGTATCCGAGCCCGGTATGCGGCTGCCGAACTCCTCCTCCATCAGCCATTCCCACGGATAGAGCTTGAAGAGCCAGCGGACCGGATCGTCATCGGTATCGGTGAAGCGCCCGTCGTCGGACAGGCCGATATCCTCGATGAACATCCGCCGCGTGGCGAGCCCGGCCTGCCGGGCGCAGTCCTCCAGATATTCGATGGTGCCGAGGTCCTCGTCAGTGTCGCGCGCGCAGGCGAGATGCAGCGGCCCGTCGATGCCGAAGCGGCCGATGGCGTCGATCAGCCGTTCGTGCAGGGAGTTGAACTGGTCCGCGCCTTCGGGGACGAGGCCCTGCTCCATCGCCTGTTCCAGCCATACCCACTGGAATATGGCGCTTTCGTAGAGGGCCGTCGGCGTGTCCGCGTTGTATTCATAGAGCTTCGCCGGGCCGTTTCCGTCATAGCGGAAGTCCATGCGGCCGTAGAGGTTGCGCTCGCCGTTCCGCCAACTGTCCGCGACATAGCCCCGGAACATCTCCGGGACCGCCAGGCGCCGCAGCACTTCCTCGTCCGCCACTGCCCGCTCGACGACCTCGAAGCACATCTGCTCCAGCTCTTCCGCAGGGTCTTCGAGGTCCTCCTCGACTTCCCGGAGCGTGAAACGGTAGGCGTGGGACTCGTCCCAATAGCGTTCGCCGTCGGGCGTGTGGAAGGTGAAGCCGTGCTCGGCCGCGACCTGCTGCCAGTTGTCGCGCGGCCTGACCGCCCTGCGCTCCATCAGCCCCCGCCGCCGAAACCCGTAGCGCGGGCGCGCGCGCCGAAACCGCCGCGCCGCTGCGTGTAGAGCTTCTTCGCCGGGCGGGCTGCAGCGCGCTCGGAGACCTGTGTGCGGCCGACCTTGTCGCCGACCGAACGGTTATCCGCCGTGCGGAAGGCCTTGCGGTCGTCCCCCGAACGATAGAGCGGCTGCGTATAGCCCCGCCCGCCCATCATCTGCCCCATCATGAAACCCGCCATGAGGGGCATGAAGACGCTGCCGCCGGTACTGCCCCGGTAGGGCGAGACCTCGCAGCCCTCGGCGCCGAAATCGGCTTCGCAATCGGCGCGCGAGTTGTATTTGGGCGAGACCTCGGCGTGTTGCGCTTTCGCCGCATCGAACTCGCCATAACATTGTTCGGCGGTCAGGCCCTGCTCGGCGACGCACTGCTCCACGGTCTCGAAAATCGCGGTGTCGATCTTCGGTTCCTCGCAGGCCGTCAATGTCAGCGCAGAAGTGCCCATCATCACGAGAGCGATTTTGCCCGAACGTTTCATGGCGTCTCCTTCCTTCGGTCCCGAAGACTCACCGTGCGAGCCGCATCTCGACCAGATTGGCGAAATAGCTCGAGCCGATGGGCAGCACATCGTCGTTGAAGTCGTAGCGGGGGTGGTGCAGCCCGGGGTCTTCGCCGGTCACGCCGCCGCCGAGCCAGATATAGGCGCCGGGGCGCTCGAGAAGCATGTAGGAGAAGTCTTCCCCGCCCATCACCGGCGGCACGGTGGCGTCCACCCTTGCATCGCCGACCGTGGCGGCCGCGGCAGCAGCGGCGAACCCTGTCTCGCGGTCGTGATTAACGGTGGGCGGATAGCCGCGCTCGTAGCGGAAGTCCGCGCCGCCGCCCATCGCCGTCGCCACAGCCTCGGCGATACGCGTCATGCCGGCCTCCATGGCGTCGCGCATATCGGGATCGAATGTCCGTACCGTCCCGTCGAGCGAAGCCGTGTCCGGGATCACGTTGAAGGCCGTGCCGGCATGGAACATGGTCGTGCTGATGACCGCCGACTTGATGGGATCGGCGGTGCGCGACACCAGGGTCTGCCAGGCCGTGACGATCTGCGCCCCGATGGCGACCGGATCGATGGAGAGATGCGGCATGGCGGCATGCCCGCCCTTGCCCTGCACGGTCAGCGAGAACCGATCCGCCGCCGCCATCATGGGTCCCGGCACGACGCCGATCGTACCGGCCGGCAGCATGGGCGCATTGTGCAGGCCATACACCTCGTCGCAGGGGAAGCGCTCGAACAGGCCTTCCTCGACCATCTTGAGGCCGCCGGCGCCGCCTTCCTCCGCCGGCTGGAAGATCACATTCACGGTGCCGTCGAAATTGCGTGTCTCGGCAAGGTATTTGGCCGCGCCGAGCAGCATCGTCGTGTGGCCGTCATGCCCGCAGGCATGCATCCGCCCGGGATGGACCGACTTCCACGGAGAGTCGTTCTCCTCGTCCATAGGCAGGCAATCCATGTCGGCCCGCAGGCCGATGGTGCGCCCGGACGACCCGTTCCCACGAATGACGCCGACCAGGCCGGTGCCGGCGACATTCCGCGTCACCTCGACGCCCCAGCTTGCCAGACGCTCCGCGACAAGCTCCGACGTCCGGTGCTCCTCGTAGCCGAGTTCGGGATGCATGTGGATGTCGCGCCGCCATTCGGTCAACAGGTCGTGGTCGGCGGCGATGGAATTGACAATCGGCATGGGTTCTCAGGCCTCCCTGGCTGCTTCCGTTCGGGACGGCGCGGCAACTGCCGCTACATCCTCTGTCTCAAGCTCCTGCTCGATAGCGGCGATCGCGGCTGCCTGGCCGGGCGCCGGCGGGGCCGGCGGCCGCCACTCCAGACTATCGAAAACTCCGCAATGGGGACAGGCGCCGTTCCATTCGGCAGCCAGGACGCTGCACGCCCGGCAGAACCAGGCCGGATCCCCCGGCGCCTGCCTTGCCCGCGCCAGCCAGCTCCTGGCGCCTTCCGTGTCGCCCTCGCCGAGCGCGACGCTGGCCATCTGGCGGCAGATGCGCGCGGACGCGCCCTCGCCGACAAGCGGCTCGACCAGCTTGCGGGCTTCCGCCTGCTGTCCGGCCCCCAGTGCCAGATCTGCCAGCAGCAAGCGCGTGTCGGGCCGCCCCGACTCGCCCTTGAACAGACGCTGGCCCTGACTGAACCGCACAGCCGGCGTCAGGCGGCTCCACAGCCCTTCCAACGCCTCGGCCAGCATTGGATGGGGGGCCTTCATCCAGCCGTCGCGAAGGACCTTCTCCGCGCGGCTGCCATGGCCGGCGACGCCTTCCAGACGCGCGGCGCGCGCCGTGGCCGCAGGGAGGGAGGGGTCGAGTTGCCAGGCGGAGCGGGCATGTTTCAAAGCCGCGCTATTGTCTCCGCGCTCCTCCGCGAGACGGGACCTCTCCACGGCTACAACGGCGCGCCTGCGCTTCAGGTCTTCGCCACGGACGAGTTTCCGGCCAGCCAGCGCCTCCAGCGCAGCGGACGCACCGTCCCAGTCGCCGTTCGCCGTCCGAAGGTCGAACAGTGCTTCCAGCACCCAGGGCGTGCCCGGACGCTCCTTCTGTGCGCGCGCGGTAATCGCGAGCGCCTCGTCCCGGTCTCCGGCGCGGCTGGCCTGCGCCATCAGGCCGCGCAGTCCGAGCAGGCTGGTCTCAGGCTCGTCCACCATCGCCTCGAAGAACCGCCGGGCCGCGCTGTCGTCGCCATCGAGCTGCGCCGCCTGGGCAGCGAGCAGCAGGGTCAATGGCGCGCCGTCGAGCAGCCGGTCGGCCTCGCGCGCCCGGCGTTTGGCTTCGTCGGCAGCGCCTGCCGCAACTGCCACCATGCCGAGGCTCAACGCCCGGTATCCCCGTTCGCGGCGTCGCCCCGCCCGCCCGAACCGCATGGCCTGCGGCGTGCGGCGAAGCGCCAGCCAGAACCGGTAGGAGAAGGCAGCCAGCAGCCCGAAGAAGAGGAGCGCCACCAGAAGCGCCCCGGTCGGGGCCTCGATGACCAGATTGCCCAAGCGCAGTGCGACATCGCCCGGTCTCTGCGCCAGCCAGACCGCGGCGCCAACAACGAGGCCGATCTTGAACAGCGTCCAGAGCAGGCGGATCATCTGCCGTCCCTGGCAGTCAACGCCTCCAGCTCGGCGTCGGCCGCCAGCCTGTCCGTGGCGACAGCGAGCCAGCCATCGAAAGGCAGCGGCAGGTCGCCGCCGAGCTCCGCGACCGCGCCAGCGAGGTCGCCGTCCTCGATATGGGCTTCCGCGCGCCCGAGAGCCGCGTCGGGACCGTCGCCCGGCAAGTCCTTGGCTACCTCGCGAACGCTCACGACATCGGAGAGCCGGCCGATCACGTCGTCGAGCCAGGGCCTGCCGGTGACCCCTTCCGGCCGGACGGTGCGGGCACGCGCCAATTGCTTGAACTGCCTTGCCAACCCGGTCGGGGTCGGCAGGCCCTGTTCGGCGCGCGCCGTCCACGAGCCGAAGCCGGGATCGCCGGTCGCCCGCAGCGCCTCCAGTTCCTTCTTGAACGGAGCGCCGGAATCGACGGCGAACCTGAGACGCGCAACCGCCAGCTTCGCCGTCTCGCCAGCCTCGTCCGACCGGGCCAGGCTCCCGACAGCGTCGCGAAGCGCGGCCAGTTCCGCAAGCGCCTTGTCCGCCGCTGCGCCGGCTTCGACCGCCGCGCGGTCCGCCGCCGCCACCTCCGCCTCCAGACCGTCCGCCCGGTCGCCTCCCTCAAGCCCTTCCAGACGCATTTCCAGCCCCGTAACCGCAGCCTTGAGGGATGCCAGCGCCGGGTCGGCAACCGGCTCTGCCGCACCTTCGCCCGCCGGCCGCGCCTCCAGGACGGCGAGCCGTTCTTCCAACCCGCCCATTTGCGCGGCGACGGCGGGATCGACTGGCGGCTCCGCCTGCTCGAGGTTGGCAATCCGCTCTTCCAGCCTCTCCAGCCGGGCATCCAGCCGTTGTTCGAACCCCTGCAGGGCGCTCCGCAGGGCGGCGGCCTCCCCGGCTACCGCTTCGCTTTTCTCCCGGTTCGCCGCTATCGCGGCCGAGTGCGCGTCCACCTGCGCCCGATCGGCCGCCTTGCCCTCCACTTGCGACAACCGGCCGGCAAGGCGCTCGATATCGCCCGCTGTCGCCATGTCCGGCGGCTTGCCGGCGAGGAAGAGGGCAAGGCGCTCCGGCTGGCCCGCAACCAGGTAGCCGAGCGCCGCGATGAGGACGACCGGCAGGAGCCAGAGCAACAGGAACAGCCGTCCGCGCCGCCGGCGACGGGCGGCCGGTTCACCGGCCGTTGAGTCGTCCGCGACCGCTTCGACCTCTATCGGCTCCGCCTCGAGGACCGCCTCGTCTCCCGGTCGATCCGTCATTGCCGTCCTTCGCCGGTGACGCCGGGCGTTTCCAGGATACGGTCCACTTCCGCCATCATCGCCTCGTGATCCGGCCGGCCGGCGACGCGGACCTCACGCCACGCAACGCCTTCCAGAGCCCGGCCCACGGCCTCGCTGAGGACGCAGGCATGAACGGAACGGCAGGACTCTTCGATGCCGCTTCGCAGCGCCAATTTAGCAAACACCGCCGCCGTCCGGGGAGAGAAAAACAGGGCGAGGCAAAGACGCCCGGCCGCCAGTTCCCCGACGAGCGCCGGGCTGAACGCCTCCGCGGCGCGGGCACGGTAAAGCACCTCGCGCCGCACCGTGAAGCCCGCTTCCGCCAGACTGCCGGCAAGGTCTCCCGCAACGTCCTCGCCCGCAGCATGGAGCAGGGCCCCCGCCGACGGATCGCAGCGCGTCGCCGCGAGCCCGGAAAGCGCGCGGACATCGCCCGCCGCGCTCTCGACCCGGAGGAAGCCCGCAGCGCGCGCCGCCTCCGCCGTTGCATCTCCTGCCGCAAAGGACGGCAAGCCCCGCTCCGGCGAGGCCGCCGCAAAGGCGCTCACACCGTTCGCGCTGGTGAAAAGCAGCGCCTGCACTCGCGCGAGGTCGAGGGCCGGCGCCGGCAGGAACTCGATCTTGAGCATCGGCTCCACAAGGGCGCTGATGCCGCGCGCCGCCAGTGCGTCGGCGGTGCGGCCGGCATCGCGCAACGGCCGGGTGACGAGGGCCCGGTTCACGCCTCCAGCGCCCCCGGCGGCGCATCCGCGCGGAGCGCTTCTCCGGCGTCGAGCCCGATTGTCCGCGCGTCCGCAGCAGGGCCAGCGCGGCAAATCTCCCGCATCTCCGTCCCGTCCGGCGTGAGCAGACGGCCCCGAAGGACGAGCTCGCCGTCCTGGAGGTTGGCGTGGGCAGCAATGGGCGTCCTGCAGGACCCGTCGAGCGACGCGAGCAGGGCGCGCTCGGCTGCAACGCAACAGGAGGTGGGTTCGTGGTCGATGGCGGCCAGCCGTGCGTGCAAAACACTGTCCCCGGCACGGCATTCGATGCCGACTGCGCCCTGCCCCGCCGCCGGCAGCATCTCCTCCGGTGCGATGGGGACGGCGTGCTCCGTCATGTCAAGCCGCGCGAGGCCCGCCATGGCGAGGAAGGTCGCATCGAACTCCCCGACGCGCACCCGCTCCAGCCGCGTCTGGACATTGCCGCGGATGAGAGCCGGCACAAGGTCCGGGCGCCGGGCCAGCATCTGCGCCTGCCGGCGGAGCGAGGCCGTGCCGATGCGCGCCCCGGGCGGCAATTCGGCTAGCGTCCGCGCGCCTCCCGCCAGGCCGTCGCGCGGGTCTTCGCGCTCCAGCATGGCGGCCAGGACGAAGCCCTCCGGAAGAACGGTCTCCAAATCCTTCACCGAGTGGACGGCGGCGTCGATCCGCCCCTCCGCCAGCGCCGCCTCGATTTCCTTCGCGAACAGGCCCTTGCCGCCGATGTCAGCCAGCCGGCGGTCGCGTATCCGGTCGCCGGTCGTGCGGATCGTGACGATCTCGATATCGAGGTCCGGCTCGCGAGCCCGCAATGCGGCGGCGGCCTGCTCCGCCTGCCGGAGAGCGAGCGGACTGCCCCGCGTGCCGAGACGGATTTTCGCCATGCGCTGCGAGTTACCCCTTCCGGCCGCCGGGCGCAATCCGCCGCGCCCGCCAACGGGCGCAATCAACCGCCGCGCCCGCCAACGGGCGCAATCCGCCATTGCACAGGGACACGGGGCCTGTATCGTCCTGCCGCCATGCGGGTCCTCGGCATCGAAACGAGTTGCGACGAGACGGCGGCGGCCGTGGTGGACGCCGACCGGCGCATTCTCGCCGAGCGGCTGCTGTCCCAGACCCGCGAACACGCACCCTATGGCGGCGTTGTTCCCGAAATCGCGGCCCGCGCCCACCTCGACCATCTCGACCGGCTGGTGGCGGAGACGATGGCGGAGGCCGGCCTCGGTTTCGCCGACCTTGACGGAATTGCGGCAGCCGCCGGGCCCGGCCTGATCGGCGGCCTGCTGGTCGGGGCGACCACGGCGAAGGCGATAGCTCTTGCGAGCGGCCGGCCCTTCCTAGCCGTCAATCATCTGGAGGCGCATGCCCTCACAGCGCGCCTCACGGACGGCCTCGACTTCCCCTATCTGCTTCTGCTGGTATCCGGCGGGCACACGCAATTGCTGGCGGTCGAGGACGTCGGCCGCTACCGGCTCTATGGCGAGACCGAGGACGACGCGCTGGGCGAGGCCTTCGACAAGACGGCCCGGCTGCTCGGGCTGGGCTTTCCCGGCGGACCGGCAGTCGAGAAGGCGGCGGAGACCGGCGATCCGGCGCGGTTCCGCCTGCCTCGGCCGCTCGCCGGAAGGCCGGGTGCGGGCTTCTCCTTTTCCGGCCTCAAGACCGCGCTGCGCCGCGCCGTCGAGGCGCTGCCCGCGCCGGACGAGCAGGACATTGCCGATCTCGCCGCCTCATTCCAGGCCGCCGCCGCCGACACGCTTGCCGACCGTACTGCCAATGCCGCCGTCATGTTCCGGCAGGACTGCCCGGCGGGCTGCGTGCTGGTGGCCGCAGGGGGCGTCGCCGCAAATCGCAGCCTCAGGGCGCGCCTGGAACGAGTGGCGGAGGAGCACGGCTTGGACTTCTTCGCCCCGCCGGCCCGCCTCTGCACCGACAATGCCGCCATGATCGCCTGGGCGGGACTGGAGCGGCTGCGCCTCGGCGGGCGCGACGGCCTCGACTTCCGGCCGCGCCCGCGCTGGCCGCTCGCTTCGTGAACGCGCCGGCATGAAGGTCGGCGTGCTGGGCGCGGGCGCATGGGGACAGGCGCTCGCGAAAACCGCGGAGCGCGCCGGGCACGAGGTTACGCTCTGGAGCCGGGCCAGTGGCGGCCGCCGCTTCGAGGCTGCCGCTTCGGCCGATGTCGTGGTTCTGGCAGTGCCGGCCCAGGCCATGGCCGAACTGGCCGCCCGGCTCGACCCCGAAGAGACACGCGGCGCGCTCGTAATCGCCGCCAAGGGGCTGGAGCGCGGCACGGGCCGGCTGATGAGCGAAGTGCTCGGCCCCGGCTTCGCCGCCGGCGCGTTGTCCGGCCCCAATTTCGCGGCCGAGATTGCCGCCGGCCTGCCGGCGGCAGCAGTGCTGGCGGGCGCGCCGCAGGCCGCCTTCGCGACCAGCAGCTTTCGTGTCTATGAGAGCCGCGATGTCGTCGGAGTGCAGCTTTGCGGGGCGCTGAAGAATGTCATCGCCATCGCGGCGGGGATCACCGAAGGACGCCGGCTCGGCGAGAACGCCCGCGCCGCGCTGGTTACACGCGGGCTCGCGGAAATCCGCCGCCTCGTGATCGCCGAGGGCGGCGAGGCGGAGACGGTTGCGGGGCTCGCCGGGCTCGGCGACCTGATGCTGACCGCGACCGGCCCCACATCGCGCAACTACGCCTACGGGATGGCGCTCGGCCAGGGCGAGCCGCCGCCCGACGCGCTCGCCGAAGGCGCGTCCACGGCTGAACCCGCGTTGCTCCGCGCAGCGCGCGCCGGCGTGGAATTGCCGATTGCAGCGGCCGTCGCGGATATTGTCGCCGGACGCGTCGATATCGAATCCGCTATGAAGCGATTGCTTGCCCGCCCCGCCGGCCGCGAATGACCGGAAAGGAAGAGGAAACCGCCCGATGAATTACTGGCTGTTCAAGAGCGAGCCCGGCGCCTGGTCCTGGCAGAACCAATTGGATGCCGGCACGGCGGAATGGGACGGCGTGCGCAACCACCAGGCCGCCAACAACATGAAGGCGATGGAGGTCGGAGACCGGGGATTCTTCTACCATTCGGTGGGCGAGCGGGCGATTGTCGGCACGGTCGAGGTGGTAAGGGAATACTACCCGGACCCGACCGACGCCTCGGGCCGCTTCGGCATGGTGGATGTGCGCGCCGTCGAGAGCGCGGCCCGCCCGGTGACGCTCGCCGAGATCAAGGCCGACCCCGATTTCGCTGACCTTCCCCTCGTCCGCCAGTCGCGGCTCTCCGTCTCGCCGGTGCCGGCCCCGCTCTGGGCCAAGCTCTGCGCGATGGCCGGCGTCGCCGGCTGACTCGCCCGGCGCATGGGCTGGCTCGATCGAATCGCAGAGTGCAACCGGCACAACCTTTCAGGCTTCCTGCCCTTCGAGGTCGGTGAGACAAGGATCGGCTGGGTCCGCCGCAGTCTGGCGGAGCGGCTTGCCGAACGGCCGGAAGTCTTCGCCGCCGGGGCCGAGCGGGTCGATTTCGCGGCCGGCCTCGACACACCGGAGCGGCGGAGCGCGGCGCTTGCCGAGGTCGTCCGCGACTGGCACGGGAGCGGTCTGTTGCGCCGGGTCAGCGGGGAGCTGCTCGCAATCGGCGCGAATGTCGCGAAGCCGCCGCTTTTCCTGATCGACCGCTCGGCCGTGCAGGCCTTCGGCTTCAGCGCGGTGGGCGTGCATGTCAACGGCTATGTGCGGCGGCCGGACGGGCTGCATGTCTGGATCGCGGAGCGCGCCGCCGGGCGACACAGCTATCCGGGCATGCTCGACAATGTGGTGGCCGGGGGGCAGCCGGCCGGCCTTTCGCTTCGGGAGAATGTCGTCAAGGAAGCTGCGGAGGAAGCCGGCATTCCGCAGGCGCTCGCGGAGCGCGCCCGACCCGCCGGCGCCGTCACCTATTGCCTGGAGACCGATGCGGGCCTGCGCCCCGACATCCTCTATGTGTACGACCTCGAGCTTCCCGCCGGTTTCCAGCCATGCAACACCGATGGCGAGGTTGCGCATTTCGAGCTCTGGCCGGCGGCGCGCCTGGCGGCAACGGTGCGGGACACCACGCGGTTCAAGTTCAATTGCAATCTCGTGATTATCGACTTCCTCATCCGCCGCGGCGTTCTCGGTCCGGAAGACCCGGACTATCCGGCCATCCTGGCGGGCCTCCGCCCGGCGCTCCCCATCGATCCCTGGCGGTTGTGGTAGGCTTTTCCGGCACGGGCGAGGCAGGAGGCTCCTATGGTCCACGATGTCCTGAATGACGGTTTCCTGGAGATAATCGACCCGGATACGGCGCCGGAGCAGATCGGCAGCGGCTTCGATTTCACCGAGGGGCCGGTCTGGCATCCGCGCGAGAAGACCGTGATTTTCAGCGACATGCCGGGCAACCATATGCGCGTGTGGACCGAAGCCGGCGGCGTCTCCACCTTCCGCAAGCCGAGCGACATGGCAAACGGCAATGCCTACGATCTGGAAGGCCGGCTCGTCACCTGCGAGCACGCTACCAGCCGGGTAACGCGCACCGGCCATGACGGCGGGATCGAGGTGCTCGCCAGCCACTATGACGGCAAGGAGCTCAACAGCCCGAACGACATCATCGTGGCCTCGGACGGCGCGATTATCTTCACCGACCCGGGCTTCGGCCGCATGGCCTATTACGGCGTCGAGCGCGAGTCCGAACTCGGCTTCCGCGGCGTTTACCGCCTGGATGCCGGCGACGGCGGAGCGCGCCTG
>Ga0209020_1001124_pt1 | contig 28898 bp, 37 predicted proteins | sample PinacodermBB_FD_187298 | JGI IMG/M metagenome (GOLD analysis project Ga0209020, IMG submission 187298) | Host-associated microbial community of the marine sponge Aplysina aerophoba from Gulf of Piran - sponge pinacoderm, lysed by bead... | ecosystem: Host-associated > Porifera > Sponge >... | reverse complement strand
CGGAGTGGACAAAGGGAGCAGACTGTAAATCTGCCGCCGATCGGCTTCGGAGGTTCGAATCCTCCCCTCTCCACCATCAGTTTTAAGGACTCTTGAGCGAAGGAGTCATTTTTTGCGGGAATAGCTCAGTTGGCTAGAGCACGAGCCTTCCAAGCTCGGGGTCGCGGGTTCGAATCCCGTTTCCCGCTCCACTAATGTCCGTGCGAAGTGGCCCGTTTGGCGTGACCCGCCGGTGGCGGCCGCCTTTCGTCACGTGACCCCATGCCCAGGTAGCTCAGTCGGTAGAGCACGTCCTTGGTAAGGACGAGGTCGGCGGTTCAAGCCCGCTCCTGGGCTTTGCCTGTTTGTGAGGGAATTGAATCAATCTGCGTGAGTTCCACAGGAGGAGAAGATGAGCAAGGCAAAATTCGAGCGCACGAAACTACATCTCAACATCGGTACCATCGGCCATGTCGATCACGGCAAGACGACGTTGACGGCGGCCATTACGAAGGTGCTGGCGGCAAAGGGAGGCGCTGATTTCGTGCCGTTCGACCAGATCGACAAGGCTCCGGAAGAGCGGGAGCGGGGCGTTACCATCAACATCGCGCATGTCGAGTACCAGACAGCGAATCGGCATTACGCCCACGTGGATTGCCCCGGACACGCGGACTACATCAAGAACATGATCACGGGTGCCGCACAAATGGACGGCGCCATCCTGGTGGTGTCCGCGGCCGACGGACCCATGCCGCAGACCCGCGAGCATATCCTGCTGGCGCGGCAGGTGGGCGTCCCCTCCATCGTGGTCTACCTCAACAAGGCCGACATGGTGGACGACCCCGAACTGCTGGAGCTGGTGGAGCTGGAGGTGAGGGAGCTGCTGTCCAAGTATCAGTTCCCCGGAGACGACATTCCCGTTGTCACCGGCAGCGCCTTGAAGGCTCTGGATGGCGAGGAAGGCGAGCTGGGCACCGACTCGATCATCGCGTTGATGGATGCCGTGGACAGCTACGTTCCCGATCCGCTCAGGGATGTGGACAAGCCGTTCATCATGCCGGTGGAGGACGTGTTCACCATCAGCGGCCGGGGCACCGTGGTGACGGGCCGTGTGGAGCGGGGCATCCTGCATGTCGGTGACGAGGTCGAGATCGTCGGCTTGAAGGAAACCCAGAAGACCGTGGCCACCGGCGTCGAGATGTTCCGCAAGCTCCTCGACGAGGGCCAGGCCGGCGACAACATCGGCGTGCTCCTGAGAGGCGTCAAGCGTGACGAGGTGGAACGAGGACAGGTCCTGGCCAAGCCCAAGACCGTCACGCCGCACACCAAGTTCAAGGCCGAGGCATACATCCTGACCAAGGAAGAGGGCGGACGGCACACGCCGTTTTTCAACGGCTATCGGCCGCAGTTCTATTTTCGCACGACCGACGTGACCGGTGTCGCGACGCTGCCCGAGGGCACCGAGATGATCATGCCGGGCGACAACATTCACATCGACGTGGACCTCATCACCCCCATCGCCATGGACGACGGGCTGCGCTTCGCCATCAGGGAAGGCGGCCGTACCGTGGGCGCAGGGGTCGTTACCGAAATCGTCCAGTAGGCGGAGGTGAAAGATGCGTGACTTGGTGGGACTGGCCTGTGACCGTTGCAAGCGCAAGAATTACACCACGACCAAGAACAAGAAGAAAACCACGGACAAGCTTGAGTTCAAGAAGTTCTGCGCCAGTTGTCGTACCCACACGGCGCACAAGGAAATCCGGGTCTGAGTCAACGGGACCGGGTCAGTAGCTCCAATTGGTAGAGCACCGGACTCCAAATCCGGCTGTTGCAGGTTCGAGTCCTGCCTGACCCGCCATCTCATCGCGCGCGATGGAGAAACTCACTGATTCGTTCGCCTTCGTGGGGCGGGCCACCGACTTCGTTCGGGAAGCGTGGCAGGAACTGAAGCGGGTTCACTGGCCCACGAGAAGGGAGACCTACGCGGCAACGGGTGTTGTCGTGCTGGTGGTGATCTTCTTCGCCATTTATCTCGGGCTTGTGGATATCCTGCTTTCCTACGCGAGACAGTGGCTGTTGCGTTGATGTGACCGGGTGTTCAATGGCAAAGAACTGGTACGTCGTCCACACATTCGCGGGGTTCGAGCACAAGGCCAAGGCTGCGCTCGAGGAGCGCATCAAGGTGTTGAAAGGCAACGGCGACTGGTTCGGGGAGATTCTCGTGCCGGCCGAGAAGGTCGTCGAGCTGGTGAAGGGAAAGAAGCGCACCTCCTCCCGAAAGTTCTTTCCCGGATACATCCTGGTTCAGATGGAGATGAACGACGAGACCTGGCACGTCGTCAAGTCCACTCCCAAGGTGACCGGGTTTGTCGGCGGCGGCACGCAACCGCCGTGGGTCAGCGAGGAGGAAGTGCGGGCGATCACCCAGCAGATGGAGGAGGGCGCGGTACGGCCGCGGCCCCGGGTCGTCTTCTCGGTGGGTGAAAGCATCAAGGTCATCGACGGACCCTTCTCCGAGTTCAACGGTGTGGTCGAGGAAGTGAAGCCCGACAAGGGCAAGTTGCGCGTGCTCATCAGCATCTTTGGCCGGGCGACCCCGGTGGAGCTGGATTTCATTCAGGTAGAACGGAGTTAGGACACTAAGCCATGGCCAAGAAGGTGATCGGTGAGATCAAGTTGCAGATACCGGCGGGAGCGGCGAATCCCAGCCCTCCGGTGGGTCCGGCCCTGGGGCAGCGCGGCGTCAACATCATGGAGTTCTGCAAGGCCTTCAATGCCGCCACGCAGGCGGAACAAGGCATGATCATCCCCGTCATCATTACGGTCTACGCCGATCGCACCTTCAGCTTCATCACCAAGACTCCTCCGGCGGCGGTGTTGCTGAAGAAGGCGGCCGGGCTTGAGAAAGGCGCCAGTGAGCCTGGCAAGGAGACCAAGGGCGAAGTGACAAGGGCGCAGGTTCAGGAGATCGCCCAGATCAAGATGACCGACTTGACCAGCGCCAGCATCGAGGCCGCGGTCAAGACCGTCGAAGGCACTGCTCGGAGTCTCGGACTCAAGGTTGTCTGATCGGGCCGGGGGCTGCAATGAGAGCGAAAGGCAAGAAGTACCAGGGCGTCGCCGAAAAGCTGGACCGGACCCGGAAGTATCCGCTGGACGAGGGGATACGGATCGTCAAGGAAACGGCAACGGCGAAGTTCGATGAGACCGTCGAATTGTCCGTGCGGCTCGGGGTCGACCCGCGTCGGGCCGACCAGAACATTCGTGGCGCGGTGGGGCTGCCCCACGGACTCGGCAAAACCGTCAGGGTCCTTGCCTTCGCCAAGGGCGAGAAGGAAAAGGAGGCCGAGGAGGCAGGGGCGGAGTTCGTCGGCAACGACGAGTTGATCAAGAAGATTACCGAGGGCTGGCTCGATTTCGACAAGGTGGTGGCCACGCCCGACATGATGGGGGCGGTGGGCCGCATCGGCAAGATCCTCGGCCCCCGCGGCTTGATGCCGAATCCCCGTTCCGGCACCGTCGCCGCGGAAATCGGCAAGGCGGTGAAGGAGATCAAGGAGGGCCGCCTGGAGTACCGGGTGGACAAGGCCGGCATCGTTCATCTGCCCATCGGCAAGGTCTCCTTCGAGCCCGACGCGCTGCTGGACAACGCGAAAGCGGTGGTCGGCGCCTTGTTGCGGGCCAAGCCCGCCGCCGCCAAGGGCACCTACATCAGGAGCGTGGCCGTGGCGGCTACCATGGGGCCGGGGATCAGGATCGATCCCGCCGAGGTCCGGGTGATGGCGGTTTGAGCCATCCCCGGCGTTGATTGGAGAGCAAGCGTGGACCGTCAGGAAAAAACGACAGTCGTCGGTGAGTTCCAGGACAAGTTCAGGACCGCCACCATGGCGGTGGTGACCGATTATCGAGGGCTGTCCGTCGGCAAAATGACACAGCTTCGTTGTGACGTTCGTGAGGCGGCCGGCGAGTACAAGATCGCCAAGAACAACCTGGTCCGGCTGGCAATACGGGAGACGTCCTATGAGCCGCTCGAAGACTTCCTGACCGGGCCCAACGGGTGGGTGTTCGCCTACGACGACCCGGTGAGTCTTTCGAAGGCCCTGGTCAAGTTCGCGGACGCGAACGCGGAGCTGACCATCAAGGGGGCGGTGCTGGATGGCGCGTTGCTCGAACCGGTCCAGGTCAAGGGTCTGGCCAGCTTGCCGAGCCTGCCGGAGTTGCAGGCGCAGGTGCTTTCGCTGATGCAGGCGCCGGCCACCCGTCTGCTGCAGACCATCCAGGAGCCTGGAGGTCAGCTGGTGCGTTTGCTGGAGGCCTGCAGGGCAAGCAGGGAGTAGGGGCGGGCTTCGGACCCGCACGCGTCGTCCGGGTTTCGGGACGGTGTTTCTTATCAGTCGAATTTGCAGTTGAAGGGGGAGTCCACCAATGGAAGTGAATCGGGAGCAAGTCAAGGATTTCATCAAGAACATGTCTCTTTTGGAGGCGGCGAGTCTGGTGAAGGAGTTGGAAGAAGAGCTCGGGGTGAGCGCCGCGGCACCGGTGGCCGTGGCGGCGGCGCCGGCGGCGGCCGCGGCGGTCGAAGAGAAGACCGAGTTTGACGCGGTGCTGACCGGATCCGGAGAGAAGAAGATCCAGGTGATCAAGGTGGTCCGGGAGATCACGGGTCTCGGCCTGAAGGAGGCCAAGGATCTCGTGGACGGGGCTCCGAAGAACGTCAAGGAGGGTGTCTCGAAGGAAGAAGCCGAGGAGGTCAAGACCAAGATCGAGGAGGTCGGCGGGAGCGTCGAGGTTAAGTAGGGGCGACCACTGGTCGCACCAGGGCAACTACGTTCGCCCCAGGGCGACGAGCCGTCGCCTCCGAGGGTCGAATATCGGGGACGGCCCGGCGACCAGCGCCGGGCGTCGTGGGTCAGGGTCGAGTGAAAGGGGAGCTCATGCCGGTCCAGGTGGCCAATAATGTGAGACTGCGCCGTGATTTCGGGCGGATCAAGAAGATCATCGATCTGCCCTATCTCATCGAGATTCAGAAAAACTCCTACGACCTTTTTCTGCAGCGGGAGGTTCCCGAAGACCAGCGGCAGGACATCGGCTTGCAGGCGGTGTTCAAGTCCGTGTTCCCGATCAAGGACTTCAACGACACGGCCTCGCTCGAGTACGTCAGCTATTCCCTGGGTGAGCCCAAGTACGACGTCGACGAGTGCCACGAGCGGGGAATGAACTTCGCCGCACCGCTCAAGGTGACGGTGCAACTCGTGCTCTGGGACGTCGACGCCCAGACCGGTTCCCGCAGCATCCGCAACGTCAAGGAGCAGGAAGTCTATTTTGGCGAGGTGCCGTTGATGACCCGGAACGGCACGTTCATGATCAACGGCACCGAGCGGGTCATCGTGAGTCAGCTCCACCGCTCGCCGGGTGTGTTCTTCGAGCATGACAAGGGCAAGACCCACGCCAGCGGGAAATTCCTGTACTCGGCCCGGGTCATCCCCTATCGCGGCTCCTGGCTCGACTTCGAGTTCGATCCCAGGGACATTCTGTTCGTCCGCATCGATCGCCGGCGTAAGTTCCACGTCACCGTTCTGCTTCGCGCCCTGGGGATGCAGCCCGAGGAGTTGCTGAACTACTTCTACAAGACCGACACGGTCGTGTGCGGCGGGGATCGGCCGATGCTCGAGGTCAAGCCGCGCCAGTTGATGGGCCTGAAAGCCACCTGCGACGTGAGGGATCCCGAGAGCAACAATCTCATCGTCCGGGAAGGCCGCCGCTTCACCCGCTCGGTGATGCGCCAGATGGACAACGCCGGGATCAAGCAGATCCCCATCACCTGGGAGGACATCCTGGGCCGGGTGGCGGCTCACGATATAGTCGATCCCGAGTCGAGCCAGGTCATTCTCGACTGCAACGACACTATCACCGAGGAGACGCTGGATCACATCCGTGACAGTCGGGTCGATCAGTTGGAACTGTTCTTTCTCGACGACGCCGAGACCGGCCCCTATCTCCGCAATACGCTCCTGCAGGACAAGATGCAGTCCTGCGACGATGCCCTGCTGGAGATCTACCGGCGCCTGCGGCCGGGGGATCCGCCCACCATGGAGACGGCCACCACCTTCTTCAACAACCTCTTCTTCAGTCCGGACCGCTACGATCTGTCGCGGGTGGGACGGCTGAAGCTCAATCACCGGCTCAAGCTGGATGTGCCCCTGGAGCACGGGGCTCTCCGGAAGGAAGACATCCTCGAGGTCGTGCGCTACCTCATCGTCTTGAGGAACGGCAACGGGTCCGTGGATGACATCGACCATCTCGGCAATCGTCGCGTAAGGCCGGTGGGCGAGTTGGTGGAGAACCATTTCCGTGTCGGTCTCGTGCGCATGGAGCGGGCCATCAAGGAGAAGATGAGCCTTCAGGACATCGACACGCTGATGCCGCAGGAACTCATCAACCACAAACCGGTTTCGGCGGCCTTGAAGGAGTTCTTCGGTTCGAGCCAGTTGTCCCAGTTCCTGGATCAGACCAATCCGTTGTCCGAGATCACCCACAAGCGACGGCTGTCCGCGCTCGGTCCAGGCGGTTTGACGCGGGAAAGGGCGGGGTTCGAGGTCCGTGACGTCCATCCGACACACTACGGCCGGGTCTGCCCCATCGAGACCCCGGAGGGGCCCAATATCGGGCTCATCGCCTCGTTGTCCACCTATGCCCGGGTCAATGAGTTCGGCTTCATCGAGACCCCCTACCGGGAAGTCCTGGACGGCAAGGTCACGGACCGCATCCGGTATCTGTCGGCGCTCGAGGAGGAGGACCACGTCATCGCCCAGGCCAACGCCTCCCTCGACCCCGAGGGCGGGTTCACGCAGGACCTGATATCGGCTCGCAAGGCCGGTGAGTTCGTCATGGCCCACCCGGCTGAAGTGAACTTCATGGACGTGTCGCCCAATCAATTGGTGAGCGTCGCGGCCTCGCTGATTCCGTTTCTCGAGAACGATGACGCGAACCGGGCGTTGATGGGTTCCAACATGCAGCGTCAGGCGGTGCCGCTGCTCCGCACGGAGGCGCCGTTGGTGGGCACGGGGATGGAGCAGGTGGTTGCCCGCGACTCCGGCGCCACGGTGGTGGCCGCACGTAGCGGCACGGTCGAAAGCGTCGACTCCACCCGCATCGTCATCAAGGCGGACGAGCCCTCCGGCGCGTACGCGGACACCGGCGTGGATATCTACAGCCTGGTGAAGTACCAGCGCTCGAACCAGAACACCTGCATCAACCAGCGGCCCATTGCCCGCGTCGGCGACTACGTGAGCGAAGGGGACGTCGTGGCCGACGGTCCCTCCACCGAGATCGGGGAACTCGCGCTGGGGCGGAATCTGCTCGTGGCGCTCATGCCCTGGGGCGGTTACAACTTCGAGGACTCGATCCTGATCAGCGAGCGCGTGGTCAAGGAGGACATCTATACCTCGGTCCACATCGAGGAGTTCGAATGCGTGTCCCGGGACACCAAGCTGGGACCCGAAGAGATTACCCGGGACATTCCCAATGCCGGCGACGAGGCGCTGAAGGACCTGGATGAGAGCGGCGTGATTCGTATCGGCGCGGAGGTGAAGCCCGGCGACGTGCTGGTAGGCAAGATCACTCCCAAGGGGGAGACGCAGCTTTCTCCGGAAGAGAAGTTGCTGCGCGCGATCTTCGGTGAAAAAGCCGGAGAGGTGCGGGATTCATCCTTGAAAGTCCCGCCCGGCGTCGAAGGCACTGTCATCAGTGTCAGGATCTTTTCCCGCAAGGGCATGAACAAGGATGAGCGGACCATGCTCATCGAGAACCAGGAAGTGGCGCGCCTCAACAAGGATCAGCACGACCAGATCCGCATCATTCAGGATGGCGCCATCAAACGGCTGAAAGAGCTGCTGGTAGGCCGTCAGGCGGGTTCGCGGCTCACCGACGAAAACCGCAAGGTCCTGATAGCCAAGGGCGACGTGTTGACCGAAGAGATGCTGGACGGCATCCCCCTTTCCTTCCTCGCGGATCTCAAGCTGGAGGACCCGGAACTGGAGAGCGAGGCGGCTCGGGTGGTTGCCAGCACCATGGCGCAGGTTGAGTCCCTGAAGGTGCGCTTTCAGGACAAGATCAGCCGGTTGACCAGCGGCGACGAACTGCCTCCCGGCATGATCAAGATGGTCAAGGTGCTGGTGGCGATCAAGCGCAAGCTCCAGGTGGGTGACAAGATGGCCGGGCGCCACGGCAACAAGGGCGTCATCTCGTGCATCCTGCCGGAAGAGGACATGCCCTATCTGGAGGATGGCACTCCGGTCGACATGGTGTTGAATCCCCTGGGCGTTCCCTCGCGGATGAACGTCGGGCAGATCCTGGAAGCCCACCTGGGTTGGGCCGCGCGCAGCCTGGGCCAGCAGATCCAGGTGTTGCTCGACCAGGATTCGTCCGAGGTCACGGCCCGGTTGAAGGATTATCTGGGCGAGGGAGAGTCGAACAAGGTCGGCCTCGACGGTTTGCCCCCGGCGGACGTGCGCCGGTTGGCGGAGAAGTACCGCGAAGGCGTTCACCTGGCCTCGCCGGTGTTCGACGGCGCCCGGGAAGACGAGATCTTCAATCTGCTCAAGAAGGCGGACCTGCCGGTCACGGGACAGGTCACGTTGTATGACGGCCGTAACGGCGAGCCCTTCGATGAGAAGGTCACCGTCGGCGTCATGTACATGATGAAGCTGCACCATCTGGTGGACGACAAGATCCACGCGCGTTCCACCGGTCCTTACTCGCTGGTGACCCAGCAGCCGCTGGGCGGCAAGGCGCAGTTCGGCGGCCAACGGCTGGGAGAGATGGAGGTTTGGGCGCTCGAAGCGTACGGCGCGGCCTATACGCTGCAGGAAATGTTGACGGTCAAGTCGGACGACGTGACGGGCCGGACCCGCATGTACGAAGGCATTTTCAAGGGCGATCATTTTCTCGAGCCGGGATTGCCGGAGTCCTTCAACGTCATGGTCAAGGAATTGCAGAGCTTGTGCCTCGACCTGGAGTTGGTGGAATAAGGAGGCCCCACATGGAAGAAGTATACAGTCTGTTCGAGAAACCGAAGAATCCGCTCAACTTTCAGGGTATCAAGATCGCCCTGGCCTCGCCGGACAAGATCCGGTCGTGGTCCCATGGCGAGGTGCGCAAGTCGGAGACCATCAACTACAGGACCTTCAAGCCGGAGCGGGACGGCCTGTTCTGCGCCAAGATTTTCGGTCCCACCAAGGACTACGAGTGCAACTGCGGCAAGTACAAGAGGATGCGCCATCGCGGCGTCGTATGTGAGAAGTGCGGCGTCGAGGTCATCCAGTCGAAAGTTCGCCGGGAACGGATGGGCCACATCGAGCTGGCCACGCCAGTGGCGCACATCTGGTTCCTGAAGAGCCTCCCGAGCCGGATCGGCGCCCTCCTGGACCTTTCGCTGAAGGACCTGGAGAAGGTGCTCTATTTCGAGTCCTATGTCGTGCTGGATCCCGGCTCCACCAAGCTTCAGTACAAGGAGCTGCTCACCGAAGCCCGCTATCGCAAGGCGTTGGAGGAGTACGGCCCCGACTTCACGGCACAGATGGGGGCCGAAGCCATCCGCGAGCTCCTCGGCCACCTCGAGGTCGACAAGCTGTCCGGGGAGCTTCGGACCGAGCTGCGCGAGGCCAATTCGGAGGTCAAGCGGAAGAAGCTCGCCAAGCGCCTCAAGGTCCTCAACGCGTTCCGTAGCTCGAAGAACCGGCCGGAGTGGATGATTCTGGAAGTGATTCCCATCATACCGCCGGACCTGCGGCCCCTCGTTCCGCTGGACGGCGGCCGCTTCGCCACCTCCGACCTGAACGATCTCTACCGCAGGGTGATCAACCGGAACAACCGGCTCAAGCGGCTGATGGAACTGAACGCGCCCGATATCATCATCCGCAACGAGAAGCGCATGTTGCAGGAGGCGGCGGACGCGCTGTTCGACAACGGCCGGCGCGGGCGGGCCATCACCGGTCCCAACCGGCGCCCGCTCAAGTCGCTCAGCGACATGCTCAAGGGGAAGACCGGCCGGTTCCGCCAGAATCTGCTGGGCAAGCGCGTGGACTACTCGGGCCGTTCCGTCATCGTCGTAGGCCCCGAGCTGCGGCTCCACCAGTGCGGATTGCCGAAGAAGATGGCCCTGGAGCTGTTCAAGCCCTTCATTTACAACAAGCTGGAGGAACGGGGTTACGTCACCACCATCAAGAGTGCCAAGAAGGCGGTGGAGAAGGAGCGTCCGGAGGTTTGGGACATCCTCGACGACGTGATCAAGGAGCACCCGGTGCTGCTCAACCGGGCGCCGACGCTGCACCGGCTGGGGATCCAGGCGTTCGAGCCGGTGTTGATCGAAGGCAAGGCGATTCAGTTGCACCCGCTGGTATGCGCCGCCTACAACGCGGACTTCGACGGCGATCAGATGGCCGTGCATGTGCCCTTGTCGGTGGAAGCGCAGGTGGAAGCGCGTGCGTTGATGATGTCCACCAACAATATCCTCTCCCCGGCCAACGGCAAGCCGATCATCGTGCCTTCGCAGGACATCGTCCTGGGCCTCTACTACCTCACGCGCGAACGTCCCAACGTGAAGGGCGCCGGCAAGGTCCTCGCCAGCCCGGCCGAGGTCCGCATCGCCTACGACCAGGGCGAGATCGCCCTTCAGGCCCGCATCCGGGTCCGGGTGGACGGTGAGATGTATGACTCCACCGTGGGGCGGGTGCTGCTGTATGAGATCGTTCCGCCCCAGATCCCGTTCCGTGACGTGAATCACGTCATGAAAAAGAGGGAGCTGGGGAATCTCATCGATCTCAGCTACCGGCTCGCGGGCAACAAGGCCACGGTCATTTTCGCGGACAAGCTGAAGGATACCGGTTACAGCTATGCCACCAAGGCGGGAGCGTCCATCGCGCTCAAGGACATGGTGATACCGGCCAGCAAGCCGCGTTTGTTGAAGCAGGCTTACGAGAGCGTTCAGGAAATCGACGAGCAGTACAACAACGGTCTGATTACGGACGGGGAGCGGTACAACAAGGTCGTGGATATCTGGGCCGAGGTTACCGACCGCATCTCCGACGAGATGTTGCGGGACCTGGGGACGGAGACCGTTACGGATGAGCAGGGCTATACCCTGCGGGTGCCCAACTTCAATCCGATCTTCATGATGGCCGACTCCGGCGCCCGCGGCAGCGCGCAACAGATACGGCAGCTCGCCGGCATGCGTGGTTTGATGGCCAAACCGTCGGGCGAGATCATCGAGACGCCCATCACCGCCAACTTCCGGGAGGGGCTGACGGTCCTCCAGTACTTCATTTCGACCCACGGCGCCCGCAAGGGCCTTGCGGACACCGCGCTCAAGACCGCCAACTCCGGCTACCTCACCCGGCGTCTCGTGGACGTGGCCCAGGACGCCATCATCACCCAGGCGGATTGCGGAACCCTGGACGGCATCGAGATGGCGCCCCTGATGGAGGGGGGCGAGATCATCGAGCCCCTCGGAGACCGTGTGTTGGGCAGGGTGGCGCTGGAAGATATCAAGGACCCGTTCAGCGGCGATGTCATCGTCCAGGCGAACCGGGAGATCGACGAGGGACTGGTACAGCGGATCGAGGACGCGGGCCTCGAGCGCATCTGGATTCGCTCGGTGCTCACCTGCCAGTCGAAGAAGGGCGTGTGCGTCATGTGCTACGGCCGGGACCTGGCCCGGGGCGAGATGGTGAACTCGGGAGAGGCCATCGGCGTCATCGCCGCGCAATCCATCGGCGAGCCCGGGACCCAGCTCACCATGCGCACCTTCCACATCGGCGGGACCGCAAGCCGGCGCGCCGAGCAGACCACCCTGGAGCCCCGCACGGACGGTTACCTGAAGCTCATCAACGTCAGCACCGTCACCAACCGGGAAGGCGAGCTGGTGGTGATGAACCGCAACGGCGAGTTGGCCGTGGTGGATTATCCGGAAGGCTCCGACAGGTCGCGGGAAAGGGAGCGGGAGCGGTATCCGCTGGTCTACGGCGCCAAGCTCAAGAAGCAGGACGGGTTCGCGGTCAAGGCCGGAGAGCTGCTGGCCGAGTGGGACCCGTACACGATCCCCATCATCACCGAGCTCGGCGGCAGCGTGAAGTTCGGCGACATCCTGGAGGGGACAACCATGGAAGAGAAGGTGGATGAGCGCACCGGCCTCTCCACCAAGGTCATCATCGACTTCAAGGACATCGACAAGCGGCCGCGTCTGTCCATCAAGGACGACAGCGGCAAGACCGCGAGGCTCGCCAGCAACAACGAGGCGCGTTACATGCTGCCCGTGGGCGCCCACATCAACGTGACCGAGCACCAGGAGGTATCGCCCGGCGACGTATTGGCGAAGATTCCCCGGGAAACCACCAAGACCAAGGACATCACCGGCGGGCTGCCTCGCGTGGCCGAGCTGTTCGAGGCGCGGAAACCCAAGGAGTTCGCCGTCATAAGCGAGATCGACGGCGTGGTCTCGTTCGGCCGTGACACGAAGGGCAAGCGCAAGGTGATGGTGACGCCCGATGTCGGGGAGCCGCGGGAATATCTGATCTCCAAGGGCAAGCACATCAGCGTTCACGAGGGCGACCGGGTGCGGGCCGGTGAGTCGTTGATGCAGGGCTCGTCGAATCCCCACGACATCCTCGGCATCCTCGGCGAGAAGGCGTTGGCCAAGTACCTGGTGGACGAGATTCAGGAGATCTACCGCCTGCAGGGCGTGCGCATCAACGACAAGCACATCGAGGTGATAGTCAAGCAGATGTTGAGGCGCGTGCGCATCAAGGAGAGCGGCGACAGCGATTTCCTGATGGGAGATCAGGTCGAGAAGTGGCACTTCGAGGAGGAGAATCAGCGGGTTCTGGCCGAGGAGGGCCAGCCGGCGGTGGCGGAGCCGCTACTGCTTGGAATTACCAAGGCGTCCCTGTCGACCGGAAGCTTCATCTCCGCGGCGTCGTTCCAGGAAACCACCAAGGTCCTGACCGAGGCGGCCATCAACGGCAGGCTCGACCCGCTCAGCGGACTGAAGGAAAACGTCATCATGGGCAAGCTCATCCCGGCGGGTACGGGGCTGCCCGAGTACAATGTCCTTGACGTCGAGTGCGACGAGCAATTGGGCGAGATCGACGTCTCCGAGGTGGAAGTGGCCTGATGGTTGACAGGACACGAAAGTTCCGATAAATTCGGCAGTTTATTGCCAAGACGGGGAGTTATGCCTACAATCAATCAATTGGTCCGCAAGGGGCGCGAGATACAGCGGCAGAAGAACACCGCGCCGGCGTTGCAGGGCTGTCCGCAGAAGCGGGGTGTTTGCACCCGGGTGTATACATCCACGCCGAAAAAGCCCAACTCCGCGTTGCGCAAGGTGGCCCGGGTTCGTTTGACCAACGGGACCGAGGTGACGTCCTACATCCCCGGGATGGGACACAATCTGCAGGAGCACTCCGTGGTCCTGATCCGTGGCGGCAGGGTCAAGGACCTTCCGGGTGTCCGTTACCACATCATCCGCGGAGCGCTGGACTCCATCGGGGTCCAGGAGCGCCGTCAGGGACGCTCCAAGTACGGCGCCAAGAGGCCGAAGTAGGAACATGCCGCGCAAGGGTGAAATCAAACGGAAAGAGCTGCTCCCCGATCCGAAATTCGGGGACAAGCTGGTCACGAAGTTCATCAACAACATGATGAACCGTGGCAAGAAGAGTATTGCCGAGGGCATCCTGTACCGATCGCTGGACATCATCGCGGACAAGACCAAGACCGAGCCGTTGGGTGTGTTCAAGCGGGCCGTGGACAACACCAAGCCCATGGTGGAAGTCCGTTCCCGGCGGGTCGGTGGCGCCACCTATCAGGTGCCGGTGGAAGTTCGTCCCGACCGGCGGCTTTCCCTGAGTCTCCGCTGGCTGATCAGCGCGGCCAGGGCCAGAAGCGAAAAGGCCATGGACGAGAAGCTGGCCGGAGAATTGATGGATGCCGCCAACCAGCGCGGCAACGCCGTCAAGAAGAAGGAAGACACGCACAGGATGGCCGAGGCGAACCGCGCGTTCGCCCATTACCGCTGGTAGTCACCAGACCCATCATCGTACGTCAAGGAGGCGGTAGAACCGCCTCCTTTTTTTGCCGTTCCACAGATACGACATGAGCAGACAGATACCACTCGACCGGACCCGCAATATCGGCATCATGGCCCACATCGATGCCGGAAAGACCACCACGACGGAGCGCGTGTTGTTCTATACCGGCATCAACTACAAGCTGGGCGAGGTGCACGACGGCACCGCGACGATGGATTGGATGGTCCAGGAGCAGGAGAGGGGAATCACCATCACCTCGGCGGCGACCACCTGCCATTGGCGGGACCACCGGATCAATATCATCGACACTCCGGGCCACGTGGACTTCACCATCGAGGTGGAGCGGTCGCTGCGGGTGCTGGACGGCGCCATCGCGGTGTTCTGCTCGGTGGGCGGCGTGGAGCCCCAGACCGAGACCGTTTGGCGGCAGGCCGACAAATACGGGGTGCCCCGCATCGCCTACATCAACAAGATGGACCGGGTCGGTGCCGACTTCTTCCGCGTGGTGAAGATGATCGAGGACCGGCTGGGTGCGCGCACCCTGGTGACGCAGCTTCCGGTGGGCTCGGAAGACCACTTCAAAGGGGTCGTGGATCTCGTCCGGATGAAGGCGTTCCTGTGGGACAACGAGAATCTCGGAGCCGATTTCCGGGAAACCGCGATACCGGCCGAGCTGCAGGCACAGGCGGACGAATACCGGGAGGTCATGCTGGAGACGCTGGCGGATTGCGACGACGCGATCATGACCGCATATCTCCAGGGTGACGAGATTGCCGACGACCGGTTGGTCGAGGCCATTCGAGCGGCCGGACTGAAGCTTCAACTGGTCCCGGTGCTGTGCGGCGCCGCGTTTCGGAACAAGGGCGTTCAGCCGTTGCTGGATGCGGTCATCGACTACCTCCCGTCCCCGCTCGATGTGCCGCCGATCCGCGGCACGGATCCGGAGCGTGGCGAGGAGGCGGTTCGCCCGACCTCGGATGACGCGCCGTTCTCCGCGTTGGCGTTCAAGATCATGGCCGATCCTTTCGTGGGAACGCTGGCGTTCTTCCGGGTCTATTCCGGAACGCGGAAGTCCGGCTCATTCGTGTACAACGCCTCCACCGGACAGCGGGAGCGTGTCGGACGCATTCTCAAGATGCACGCCAACAAGCGGGAGGAAATCGACGAGGTATGCGCCGGAGACATCGCCGCGGCCGTGGGCCTGCGTAGCGCCAAGACCGGCGACACGCTTTGTGACGAAGACAACCCGATCCTGCTCGAGTCCATCGATTTTCCCGAACCCGTCATCGCCATCGCCATCGAGCCCAAGTCCCGTGACGATCAGGAGAAGCTCGCCACATCCCTTCAGAAGCTGGCCAAGGAGGATCCGTCCTTCAGGGTGAATGTCGACCAGGAGACCGGCCAGACCTTGATTTCAGGCATGGGAGAGCTCCATCTCGAGGTCATCGTCGACCGGCTGTTGCGGGAATTCAAAGTGGACGCCAACGTGGGCCGGCCTCAGGTGGCGTACAAGGAGACCATCCGCCGGTCGGTGGACCAGGAGGGGCGGTTCGTCAGGCAGTCCGGCGGCCGCGGGCAATTCGGTCACGTCTACTTGCGCGTGGAACCCCAGCCGACGGGCACCGGCTTCGAATTCGTCAGCGCCATCAAGGGCGGCGCCATACCCCAGGAGTACGTGCCGGCGGTCAAGAACGGTATCGTCCAGGCCATGAGCAACGGCGGGCTGGCGGGATATCCGGTGGTGGACGTGAAGGTGACGCTGCTGGATGGCAGCTACCACGAGGTGGACTCCTCGGAGATGGCGTTCACCATTGCCGGTTCGATGGCTTTCAAGGAGGCCGTGGGGAGGGCCGCTCCGGTATTACTGGAGCCGGTGATGGAGGTCGAGGTGGTGGTGCCGGAGGAGTTCATGGGTGACGTGATCGGCGATATCAGCTCGCGCCGGGGCAAAGTCCTGGGGATGACCTCCAAGGGCAACGCCCAGGTCGTGGAGTCCCGTGTTCCCTTGTCGCTGATGTTTGGCTATGCCACGGATCTGAGATCCAGGACCCAGGGCCGGGCGACGTACACGATGCAGTTCTCGCGCTACGAGGAAGTGCCGGAATCGGTGAAGGAAGACATGCTGGGCCGGGAGGCGCAGGCGTGACCGGGATTCGATAGGGGTAAGGGTGTGAACGAGAAAATCCGTATACGGCTCAAGGCCTACGATTACCGGGTCCTGGACCAGTCGGTGGGCGAAATCGTCGAAACCGTCAAAAGGACCGGGGGGCGGGTGGCCGGCCCCATACCTCTGCCCACACGCATCGAGAGGTTTACGGTCAATCGATCCCCGCACGTGGACAAGAAGTCGCGGGAGCAGTTCGAGATCCGCACTCACAAGAGGCTGCTGGACATCCTCGAGCCGACCCAGCAGACCATCGACGCATTGGGAAAACTCGATCTCGCGGCCGGCGTGGACGTAGAGATCAAGCTTCAATAGGCTGGCAGGATGACGGGTCTTATCGGGAAGAAAATCGGCATGAGCCAACTCTTCGACGACACGGGGAATGTCATCCCCGTGACGGTGGTGGAGACGGGCCCGTGCGTGGTGGTGCAGAAGAAGGATGTAGCCAAGGACGGCTACAACGCACTGCAACTGGGGTTCGGGACGCAGAAGAACCAGCGGGTGAACCGTCCTCTGCGGGGCCACATGGCCAAGGCGGAGAAGGGCTCCTTCCGGGTCCTTCGCGAGTTCCGGGTGGATGACGTCTCCGGCTACGAGGTGGGGCAGGAACTCACCGTGACCGATCTCGTCAAGCCCGGGGACCTGGTGGACGTCACCGGAACCTCCAAGGGCCGGGGCTTCGCCGGGGTCATGAAACGCTGGGACTTCCACGGGTTTTCGCGGACCCACGGCACTCATGAATATTTCCGGCACGGCGGCTCCATCGGCAACCGTTCGTATCCGGGCAAGGTGTTCAAGGGCAAGAGAATGGCCGGGCACCTGGGCAACGAGAGAGTGTCGATCCAGAACCTCCAGGTGGTTGACGTTCGTCCCGAAGAGAACCTTCTTCTGGTCAAGGGCGCCATTCCGGGCGCGAACGGCGGGATGGTTCTCGTGCGGCGAGCCGTCAAGGGGTAGGGAATGGAATTTCGCAGGATCGAGCCGGTGCTCCCGGACAGCATTTTCGGCGTGGCCGTCCGCCCGCACTTGTTGCATCAGGCGGTGGTCATGCAGTTGAACAATCGGCGAGCCGGCACGGCTTCCACCAAGACGCGCGGCAAGGTCCGCGGCAGCGGCAAGAAGCCGTGGCGCCAGAAGGGCTCGGGCAGGGCACGGGCGGGCAGCGTGCGGTCGCCCATCTGGGTCGGCGGCGGAACCACCTTCGGGCCGCTGCCCAGGGACTATTCCTACCGGCTCCCCAAGACGGCACGCCGGCAGGCGGTGCTGTCCGCGCTCAGCCTGAAGCGCCAGGAAGAGAAGCTGGTGGTGGTGGAGCCGGAGGACGTGACCGAGATCAAGACCCGCGTGATGGCCGAAGCCATCGCGTCGCTGGGTGTCGGAAAATCGCTGTTCGTGATTGCGGATGCGGACGAAAAGATCGAGCTGTCCGCGCGCAATCTGCCGAACGTGAAGGTGTTGCGGGTGGCCGGGCTGAATGTCTATGACCTGCTCCGTTTTGAATATCTGGTGCTGACCCGGGACGCGCTGCAGAAGATTGAGGAGAGGTTCTCGCAATGAAGGGCGTTCGGGATGCGGTCCTCGGTCCGCTGATTTCGGAGAAGGGCTCGATGCTGGCCGAGTCGTCGAACCAGGTGATCTTCAAGGTTCGTCCGGATGCCAACAAGATCGAGATCCGCAGGCAGGTGGAGGCGCTGTTCAAGGTTACCGTGCAGGATGTGAGGACGGCGCGTTACCTGGGCAAGATGCGCCGCGTGGGCAGGAATACCGGACGGTTGCCGCTGTGGAAGAAGGCGTTCGTAACGCTGAAGGAAGGCGACCGTATCGACTTCTTCGGAGTCGGGTGAGAAGGATGGGGGTTGTAGGCCATGTCGATTAAGAACCGCCGCCCGACATCTCCCGGGCGCCGTTTTTCTACAGGTTTCGGGTTCGAAGAGGTCACCAAGGACTCGCCGCACAAGCCGTTGCTGCGGCCCCTCAAGGGTTACGGCGGTCGCAACAACACCGGCAGGATCACCAAGGACCACCGCGGCGGCGGCCACAAGCGGCGCTATCGCTTCATCGACTTCAAGCGCGACAAGAAGGGGGTCGCGGGCCGGGTCGAGGCCATCGAATACGACCCCAATCGATCCGCCCGGGTGGCGCTCATCTGCTACCTCGACGGCGAACGGCGCTATATTCTGGCACCGGACAAGCTCAGGGTCGGAGGCCGGATCATCGCCGGCGACCAGGACATCGACATACAGCCCGGCAATTCGCTGCCGCTGAGATTCATCCCCACGGGCACGCTGGTCCACAACGTGGAGATGAAGGCCGGCAAGGGCGGGCAGATCGTCCGCAGCGCCGGAGCCTCCGCCCAGGTGATGGCCAAGGAAGGCTTCTACACGCTGCTCAAGCTGCCGTCCGGAGAGTTGCGCAACGTCCGTTCCGAGTGCCGCGCGACCGTTGGAGTGGTGGGCAACAGCGACTACGAAAACGTTACCTTCGGAAAGGCGGGCCGGACCCGATGGCTGGGCCGCCGGCCGGTAACCCGGGGCATGGCCAAGAATCCGGTGGATCATCCGCACGGCGGCGGTGAGGGCCGGTCCAAGGGCAATCACCCGCAGACACCGTGGGGCAAGCCCACCAAGGGGTATCGGACCCGTGGCGTCAAACCTTCCGACAAGTACATCGTGAAGCGCAGAAAGGGACAGTAAGCCATGGCTCGTTCGATCAAGAAGGGTCCTTTCGTGGACGACCACCTGATGCGCAAGATCGATGAGATGAACCGGTCGCAGGTGAGACGGGTGGTCAAGACCTGGTCCCGGCGTTCGACCATCACCCCGGACATGATCGGTCACACCATCGCGGTCCACAACGGACGGAAGTTCCTCCCGGTGTTCGTGACCGAGAACATGGTGGGCCACAAGCTGGGAGAGTTCTCGCCCACGCGCACGTTTCACGGCCACGCGGGGGACCGCAGGGGCGACGCCCGGGGCGTGAGGAGATAGGCCATGGAGGCGCGCGCCATTACGAAGTTCGCCCGGGTCTCGCCTCGCAAGATGAGGCTCGTGGTGGATCAGGTCAGAGGCCGGTCGGTGGAGGACGCACTGACGATTCTCAAGTTCGTGCCGAAGGGCTGCGCCGGTATCGTGGCCAAGACCCTTCGCTCGGCGGTGGCCAACGCCGAGAACACCCAGAGCGTGGACGTGGACCTCTTGTACGTCAAGTGGGCCGAGGTCGGTCAGGCGGGGATGTGGAAGCGGTTCATGCCGCGGGGAATGGGCCGCGCCAACCGGATCCGCAAGCGTCTCAGCCATCTGACCGTTGTGGTTGACGAAAGGGCCTGAGGATGGGACAGAAAACACACCCCAAGGTTTTCCGCATGCGCGTCATCGAGTCGTGGGATTCGAAATGGTACGCGGGAAACGACTACCCCGAACTGCTGCACGAGGACCTCAAGATCAAGAGGTTCCTCAAGGGCAGGCTTCATCACGCGGGCATATCGAAGATCGAGATCGAACGGGCCACCAACAAGGCCAAGATCAACATCCACACGGCCCGTCCGGGGATCGTCATCGGCAAGAAGGGCGCCGAGATCGAAAAGCTCAAGGAAGAGTTGGGCAAGCTGTCGCCGCGGGAAGTCTTCATCAACATCCACGAGGTGAGAAGGCCCGATCTGGACGCGCAGTTGGTAGCGGAGAACGTCGCCTTGCAGCTCGAACGCCGCGTGGCATTCCGCCGGGCCATGAAGGAGAGCGTTTCCCGCGCGTTGCGCATGGGCGCCCAGGGGATCCGGATACAGTGCGGCGGCCGGCTGGGCGGGCAGGAGATCGCGCGCACGGAATGGTACCGGGAGGGCCGCGTCCCGCTGCATACGTTGCGGGCCGACGTGAGCTACGGCCTGGCCGAGGCCAAGACCACCTATGGCGTCATCGGCGTCAAGGCGTGGATCTTCCGGGGCGAGATCCTGACGAAGCAGGAAGAGCAGCAGAAGGCCTCTTTGGGACTGTAAACGTAACGGGATCGAATCATGCTCGAGCCAAGAAAAGTCAAGTACCGCAAGATACAGAAGGGGCGCAGGGGCGGGTTTGCCCAGCGAGGTTCCAGCCTTTCCTTCGGCGACTACGGGCTGAAGTGCGTGGACCGGGGTTATGTCACGGCGCGGCAGATCGAAGCCGCCCGAGTCGCGCTGACGCGTTACCTGAAGCGCGGCGGCAAGGTGTGGATCCGGGTTTTCCCGGACAAGCCCATCACCAAGAAGCCGGCGGAGGTGCGGATGGGAAAGGGCAAGGGGCCGCTGCACGCCTGGGTGGCGGTGGTGAAGCCGGGCAAGCTGTTGTTCGAGATGGAAGGGGTTCAGCGGGAAGCCGCCAAGGAAGCGTTCCGGCTCGCCTCGCGCAAGCTGGGTCTGGCCACCGTGTTCGTGGAGCGGTAGGCAGGGGTCCTCGATGCAGGCAAAGGAATTGCGAGATTTGAGTTCGGCCGAGTTGCGGCAGAAGCGCACGGAGTGCAAGGAAGAGCTCTTCCATCTGACCCTCCGTCGCGCCACCGGACAACTGGAGAACCCCATGAAGCTGCGACAGTCGCGACGCGACCTGGCCCGGGTGGAGACGATCCTCGGAGAGCGCCGGCCCCCGAAAAACGGGAAGGCAACCAATGAGTGAGCGTGGTGTCACGAAGCAGCGTGAGGGTGTGGTCAAGACCAATCGAATGGCGAAGACCGTCGTCGTCGAGCTGGAGCGGATCGTCCTTCACGCGCGGTACAAGAAATATCTGAGGCGCCGGAGCAAGGTGAAGGCCCACGACGAACGCAACCAGTGCCAGGTTGGAGACCGGGTCGTCATCGTCGAGTGCCGGCCGCTCAGCCGCGAGAAACGGTGGCGCGTGAGCCGGATTCTGAACCGTCCGGCGCAGGCTCCGGCAGGCACAGGGGTTTAGTTCGATGATACAAGTGGGGACGGTGCTGGACGTGGCGGACAATTCGGGCGCCAGGAGAGTCCGGTGCATCAAGGTGCTTGGCGGGACGAGGCGGAAGTATGCCTCCGTTGGCGACATCATCGTCGTGTCCGTCAAGGAGGCGATGCCCAACTCCAAGGTGCCCAAGGGCGATGTGGTCAGAGCCGTCGTGGTCCGTACCGCCAAGGAGCTGAGCCGGGTGGATGGCTCGTATATCCGCTTCGACAACAACTCGGCGGTCCTGATCGATAACCAGAAGGAGCCCGTGGGCACGCGAATCTTCGGACCGGTGGCGCGTGAACTGAGGGCGAAACGGTTCATGAAGATCGTTTCTCTGGCGCCGGAGGTTTTGTAGCCGTGAGCCTGTTCGTCCGCAAAGATGACAATGTGATGGTGGTGGCCGGCAAGGAGCGGGGGAAGACCGGCAAGATCATCAAGGTGCTGCCGAAGAAGAGCCGTGTGTTCATCGAACGGGTGAACCTGGTCAAGCGCCATACCAAGCCCCGCAGTGCGCAGCAGCCCGGAGGCATCGTGGAGAAGGAAGCTTCGATCCATGTCTCCAACGTCATGATCATGTGCGATCCGTGCAATGCGCCGGTCCGGGTCGGATACAAGACGCTCGAGGATGGCGAAAAGGCACGCATCTGCCGGCGTTGCGGCCAGGGCATCGGCTGAGCGGGAGTGAAAAGTAACGATGGTCAGGCTTGAACAGAAGTATCATGAGGCGATCGTCCCCGCCATGATGACGGACTTCGCCTATCGGAACAGGTTCCAGGTCCCGCGGTTGAGGAATGTCTCGATCAATGTCTGCATCGGTGAAGCGGTTCAAAACGCCAAGCTCCTGGATGCCGCGGTGGCGGAGTTGGGCGCCATCGGCGGACAACGTCCGGTGGTCACGCGAGCGCGGAAGGACATTTCGAACTTCAAGCTCCGTCGCGGCAATCCCATCGGTTGCATGGTGACGCTGCGTCGCGCGCGGATGTACGAGTTCCTCGATCGTCTGATCCAGGTGGCCCTTCCGCAGGTGAGGGACTTCAAGGGCGTCTCGGACCGGGCCTTCGATGGTTGTGGCAACTACTCGCTGGGGATCCGCGAGCAGATCATCTTTCCTGAAGTGAGAGCGGAGTCGGTGGAACGGCTTCACGGGCTGACGGTGTCCATCGTGACCACGGCCCGGACCGACGAAGAGGGCCGAGCCCTGCTCAAGCATCTCGGAATGCCGTTCGTCACCGACGGGGGTACCACCAGTGGCTAAGAAGTGTCTGGTCATCAAGGCGGAAAGAACGCCGAAATTCAAGGTACGGCAGTACAACCGTTGCCCGCTTTGCGGCCGGGCCAGGGCATTCTATCGACGATTCCGCATGTGCCGGATTTGCCTTCGGTTGTACGCTCGCCGGGGAGAGATCCCCGGGGTCATCAAGGCAAGCTGGTAGGAGGCGCATTCCCGTATGAGTATGACCGATCCCATTGCAGACTTGCTGACCCGGATGCGGAACGGCGGGATGGCGAATCACGAAACCGTGGATGTCCCGTGGTCCCGACTCAAGGAATCCATCATGAAGGTCCTGGTGGAGGAGGGGTACGTCAAGCAGATCCGGCGCATCCAGGTCGAAGGCCAGGTGCAGGATACCCTCCGAATCCACTTGAAGTACGGCAGGAATCGTCAGCCGGTGCTGGGCCAATTGAAGCGGGTCAGCCGGCCCGGACGGCGGGTCTATCTCGGCTACAAGGATATCCATCCGGTCCGCAAGGGCTTGGGAACCCACATCCTGTCCACCTCCAAGGGCATCGTCGTGGATCGGGAGGCGGTCAAGGCCAAGGTCGGGGGCGAGTTGCTGTGTTCGGTCAGCTAGGCTCGTTCGTCGGCCAGGACCCCAGAGGTGTTGCGTGTCGCGTGTAGGAAAACTGCCGATCACCGTGCCTGAAACCGTCAAGGTAGCCTTTGAGGGCGCGGAAGTACGGGTCCAGGGGCCCAAGGGAACGTTGTCGCACGACATCCCGCCGGACATCGCGGTGGAGGTGGAGGGAGGCAGCCTTGTTGTCCGCCGGAACGGGGAGACCAAGTCGGCGAAGGCGTTGCATGGCCTGACCCGGAAGTTGCTTGCCAATATGGTCGAAGGTGTCAGCCAGGGGTTCAAGAAGGTGCTGGAGATCAACGGCGTGGGCTACCGCGCGGAACTGAAGGAAGAGTCGTTGCACCTGACGCTGGGTTTCTCCCATCCCATCGTGTTTACGCTGCCTTCGGGTGTGTCGGCCTCGGTGGAACGGCAGACGGTGATCACTCTTGAATGCCACGACAAGCAGGTGTTGGGCCAGGCCGCGGCGGAGTTGAGAAGCTTTCGTCCTCCCGAACCCTACAAGGGCAAGGGAATACGGTATCAGGGCGAGGTGGTCCTGAGGAAGGCCGGCAAGGCCATGGGCGGCGCGGCAGGTTGAACCAACGGGATCGGATGAACCGATGTTGACCAGCAAAAAAGTTCTGAGCCGCAAGCGGCGGCAGCGAAGCGTGCGGAAGCGGACCACGGGAAGCGACGCCCTGCCCCGGCTTTGCGTGTATCGAAGCTCGAAGCATATCTACGCACAGGTGATTTCCGACGAGAGCGGGGTCACGCTGCTGAGTGCGTCGACGCTGTCGAAGGAAACCGCCGGGTCCGAAGAGGGCAAGGGGGTCGAGGCGGCCAAGCAGGTCGGCCGGGAGATCGCGAAGCTGTGCGACGCGAAACAGATTGCCCGAGTGGTGTTCGACCGAAACGGATTCCTCTTTCATGGACGGGTAAAGGCACTGGCGGAGGCTGCGCGGGAGGCTGGCCTCGTATTCTGATTCGGGGGTTGTCTTGGAACGAGTCGATGCGCAAGGCTTAGAGCTCAAGGAGAAGGTCATCCACATCAGCCGCGTGGCCAAGGTGGTGAAGGGTGGACGGCGCTTCAGTTTCAACGCCTTGGTGGTGGTGGGCGACGAAGCCTCGGTGGTCGGATACGGGTTGGGCAAGGCCAACGAGGTGCCGGAGGCCATTCGCAAGGGGGTCGAGCACGCGAAGAAGACCCTCCTCCGGGTGCCGCTGGTGGACGACAGCATTCCGTTCGAGGTCACCGGCCGCTTCGGTGCGGGACATGTGCTGCTCAAGCCCGCCGCCCCCGGCACCGGAGTCATTGCCGGCGCCGGCGTGAGGGCGGTGGTGGAGGCGGCCGGTATTCCCAACGTCCTGAGCAAGTGCATCGGTTCCACCAATCCCCATAACATGGTGAAGGCGACGTTCGAGGCGCTCAAGAGCCTCAAGTCTCCGGAGGAAGTGTCGGACTTGCGGGGTAAGCCGCTGGCAGAGATTCGATAAGGGGAACGGTCCATGGATCTGCGTGAATTACGCCCTGCAAAAGGGACCAAGCATGCCAAGAAGCGCGTGGGCCGAGGTCCGGGTTCCGGCACCGGCAAGACCTCCGGCCGGGGGCACAAGGGCCAGGGGTCCCGCTCCGGAGGCGGCGTACGGCCGGGTTTCGAGGGCGGCCAGATGCCGCTCACGCGGCGGGTGCCCAAACGGGGTTTCCACAATCCGTTTCGGACGAGATACACCCCGGTGAACCTGGACGGTCTCGGCCTGTTCGAGGCGGGTCAGGAGGTCTCGCCGGACCTGTTGAGGGAAAAGGGGTTGCTCGGCCGCGGGTTGGTGAAGATCCTGGGCCGAGGGGAGCTGGACAAACCGCTCACGGTAAAGGCGCACGGTTTCTCTCGCAGCGCGAGGGAAAAGATCGAGGCGGCAGGCGGCCGCGCCGAAGTCCTATCCCATGCTTGAGGGTTTTCAAAGCGCGGGCCGCATTCCCGAGCTGAGGCGACGGATCCTGTTCACCTTGGCGATGTTGGCGGTCTATCGCGTCGGCGTGGCCATACCCACTCCGGGAATCGACCGCGACGGCCTGGCGGCTTTCTTCGCCCAGGTCGAGGGCACGATCTTCGGCCTCTTCAACCTGTTCTCCGGAGGGGCGCTGGAGCAGTTCTCGGTCTTCTCGCTGGGCATCATGCCCTATATCAGCGCGTCGATCATTCTGCAGCTTCTGACAGTGGTATTCCCCTACCTGGAACGGCTGTCGAAGGAAGGCGACGTCGGCCGCAAGAAGATCACGCAGTACACGCGTTACGGCACCATCGTGCTTTCGGTCATCCAGGGCATGATGATCAGCTTCGGCCTCGAAGGCACGCGGGGTCCCAACGGCGAGGCCATCGTGTTGGAGCCGGGCTGGAACTTCCGCCTCATGACAGTGCTGACGCTGACCTCGGGGACGGCCTTCATCATGTGGCTGGGCGAGCAGGTGACCGAAAGGGGTATCGGCAACGGCATATCGCTGATCATCTTCGCGGGCATCGTGGCGGCGCTGCCGTCGGCGGTGACTTCCACCTTTCAATTCGTGCGCGAAGGCGAGCTCAGCATCTTCTTCGTGGTGCTCCTGATCCTGTTCGTGGTGCTGGTGGTGGGCATCATCATCTTCATGGAGCGGGGGCAGCGGCGAATACCGGTTCAGTATGCGAAACGCGTGGTGGGGCGGCGGATGTATGGCGGGCAAACGTCTCATCTGCCTCTCAAGATCAACACTTCCGGCGTGATTCCCGTGATCTTTGCGTCGTCGGTGCTCATCTTTCCGGCCACCATCGCACAGTTCGTCCAGAATCCGTGGGCCCAGGCGTTGGCCGGCTCCATGGCGCCGGGGCGCTGGCTGCATGACTTGTTGTACGTCGGTTTGATCATGTTCTTCTGCTACTTCTATACCGCCGTGGTGTTCAATCCGGTGGACGTCGCCGAGAACATGAGGAAGTACGGTGGCTACGTGCCGGGCATCCGCCCGGGAAAAAGGACGGCGGAGTTCATTGACAGGGTACTGTCGCGGATCACCCTCGGGGGCGCCGTCTACCTGTCCCTCGTGGCGCTGTTGCCGACGATCCTGATATCGCAGTTCAACGTTCCGTTCTTTTTCGGCGGAACCGCGCTGCTGATCGTCGTCGGCGTGGCGCTGGACACCGTCTCCCAGATGGAAACCCACATGATCTCGAGAAACTACGAGGGTTTCATGAGACGCGGCCGTATACGCGGCCGGAGGGGTTGAGGGACGCCGGGTCCTCACATGATTTTTCTCAAGTCCCGAGCCGAAATAGAGACGATGCGCCGTGCCAACGTCATCGTCGCGGAGGTGCTTCAGACGCTGAAGGAAACCGTAAAACCGGGGATGACGACGCTGGAGCTGGACGAGTTGGCGGAGCGGCTGACTCATGAGAAGGGTGCCAAGCCCGCGTTCAAGGGCTATGTCGTTTCCGGCAGGATGTTCAAGCACAGCCTGTGCACGTCGATCAACGAGGAGATCGTGCACGGGATTCCTTCGGAACGGGTGCTGGCGGACGGGGATATCCTGGGGATGGACTTCGGGGTGGTGTACGAGGGCTTCTACGGCGACTCGGCGGTCACGGTGGGTCTGGGCGCGGTGAGCCCGGAGGCCGAGCGCCTCATGCGGGTGACGGAAACCGCCCTGAACGAGGGCATCGAGATTTTGCGCGAGGGCAACCGTCTGGGCGACCTCGGCAACACCATACAGGGTATCGCGGAGGAGTCGGGCTATTCCGTGGTACGAGAGTTCGTGGGTCACGGTATCGGCAAGAAGCTTCACGAGGAGCCGCCGGTACCCAACTACGGCGACGCGGGTAAGGGATACCGGTTGCGGGCGGGGATGGTCCTGGCCGTGGAACCCATGGTCAACGCCGGGCGGAAGGAGATCCAGGTCCTGGATGACGGGTGGACGGCCGTGACCCGGGATCGCAGTCTGGCGGCGCATTTCGAGCACTCCATCGCCATCACCGCGGACGGGCCGTATGTATTGAGTCGGCTGTAGAGGGTCCCGGGTAGACAACGAGGTCGGAAGTGAAAGTACGAGCATCGGTCAAAAAGATCTGCAACAAGTGCAAAATCGTTCGCAGGAAACGTGTTGTACGAGTCATCTGCGTCACGCGGAAGCACGCCCAGAGGCAGGGCTAGGGAAGTCATCGGAGGGAGTGATTTATGGCACGTATTGCCGGGGTAGACTTGCCCAAGAACAAGAGCATGCAAATTGCTCTGACCTATATCTATGGTATCGGCTCCACCACTTCCCGGAATCTTCTGCGGGAAGCCGGAATTCCGTTCGAGCTCAAATCCGACGACCTCTCCGACGACCAGGTCGTCGTGATACGCCGGATCATCGATCAGGAAATGAAGGTGGAAGGGGACCTGCGGCGCGACATCACCATGGACATCAAGCGCCATATGGACATCAGCTCGTATCGAGGCCTCAGACACCGGCGTGGGCTGCCGGTCAGGGGACAACGCACGCATACCAACGCGCGGACCCGGATGGGACCCAGAAGGGCCATTGCCGGAAAGAAAAGGCCGCCGTCGAAAGGGTAGCCCCCAGACTTCGTTCGCCCTTCGACAAGGCTCGGGAGAGGCTTGTCGAAGAGCTCGGGACGAACGGGTTCTGATCACGTTATACCGCCGTTCGTCCTGAGCGAAGCGAAGTCGAAGGACGGCAAACCAGAACAGGAGCATCCATGGCTCAGGCCGCGAAAAAAGCGCGTGATGCGAGGGCGCCGAGAAAACGGCGCGGACGCAAGAACATCGCCGAAGGGGTGGCGCATATCCATTCCACCTTCAACAACACGATCATCACGATTTCGGACCCTCAGGGCAACGTCGTGGCGTGGTCGAGCGCCGGCGCCATCGGCTTCAAGGGCTCCCGCAAGGGTACGCCCTTCGCGGCGCAGCAGGCGGCGGACAATGTGGCGCGCAAGGCCATGGATCACGGTATGCATTCGATACAGGTGTACGTGCGCGGGCCGGGGTCGGCCAGGGAATCGGCGCTGAGATCCCTTCAATCCGCGGGGTTGAACATCAGCCTGATCAAGGACGTCACACCCATTCCCCATAATGGCTGCAGGCCTCCCAAGCGAAGGCGTGTCTGAGAGGAGAGAGTGAGTGGCTAGGTATCATGGTCCCGTGTGCCGGCTCTGCCGGCGAGAGAATCTGAAGCTGTTTCTCAAGGGTGAACGGTGTTATACGGACAAGTGCGCCATCGAGCGGCGCAACTATCCTCCGGGTCAACACGGTCAAAGACGGCTCAAGTTCTCCGAATACAGCCTCCAGCTCAGGGAGAAGCAGAAGGTCAAACGCATGTACGGGCTGCTCGAGAAGCAGTTCCGGGGCAGCTTCGAGGCGGCCGAAAAGTCGCGCGGGATCACCGGCGAAAATCTCCTGGTGATACTCGAAAGACGGCTCGACAACGTCGTCTACCGGCTCGGATTCGCGTGTTCGAGGGGCGACGCCCGCCTCCTGGTGCGGCATGGCCACGTCCTGGTCAACGGGCGCCGGGTGACAATTCCTTCGTACCGTATCGGGGTGGGTGACGTTGTCTCGGTGGCCGAGAAGAGCCGCAAATCGGAGCGGGTCATTTCCGCGATGGAAGGCGCCCAAAGGCGTGGTGTCCCTGATTGGATCGAAGTGGACCAGGAGAATTGCGCGGGCACCGTCAAGGTCCTTCCAAGCCGCAGTGACATCACCACGCCCATCAACGAAAAGCTTATCGTCGAGTTGTATTCCAAATAACGCGAGAAACCGTGTTGGAGATCCTATGCACATGCATTGGAGCGAACTGATCAAACCTGACACCATAGAGGTCGACGAGAAGAGCCTGACCGCCACCTATGGTAAATTCGTCGGAGAACCCTT
>Ga0209020_1001119_pt1 | contig 28941 bp, 34 predicted proteins | sample PinacodermBB_FD_187298 | JGI IMG/M metagenome (GOLD analysis project Ga0209020, IMG submission 187298) | Host-associated microbial community of the marine sponge Aplysina aerophoba from Gulf of Piran - sponge pinacoderm, lysed by bead... | ecosystem: Host-associated > Porifera > Sponge >... | reverse complement strand
GCATACCACTTGCCCACCTCAAAGACCACGTCAACTTTCACGGGCTGACCCTCGGGAAGGGGGTTGCCACCGTGGCGCCGTAACCCTACAAGGCCAATGACAGATAGCCTGAGGTGGTCTCCCTTGATCCCACACCCCGCAGGGATGGTGAACCGAGGCTTGTCCCGACCTCCGGCCTTGAAGCGGGGCTCTGGCAACAGCAGAGGAATACTCCTTCAGCCAGGGGGAACTCCCCACTGTTGTGGAGTTCAGTGAAACCCTTGCACAATGAGAAGAAGTTATACGCCTCCTCTGGTCGTCCATCGATACCACCTGAACAGCTATTGCTGGCGCTGTTGCTCCAGGCCATCTACGGCCTGCGTTCCGAGCGGCTCTGTTGAAACAGTCGGACTACAATATAGTGTTGTACCGCTGGTTTATGGGATTGGGAGCAGACAATCCCGTCTGGCGTCGGGCCGGTTTCTGCAAGAACCGGGAGCGACTGCTGAACCAAAAGGTGCTGGCGTTATTTCCGGAGACGCTGACGGGCATGGAGGAGGTGAAACCACTGCTGAGCAACGAGCGCTTCTCGGTGGACGGCACCTTATCAACCAGTTGAGCGGCGGTACCGGATCATGCTTGCTCTAGCAGCCGATCTGGCGCGGAGGACCTTTCCCAAGACCGGATTTATCGTATCCACCCCCAGCCCGTAGGTGGCTGACAGCCGTCAATCGGATTGCATCGTAGAGCTTCGACGGGAGCGAGGTGCCAAGCGGCCTGGATCAGACCGCGATCTTCGCCAAGGTCCTGACCGCGTGCCTCGGGAGGTTGGCTCACTGGGGTGCAATGAACCAGCTACTTTTATATCTAATTGCCAGGCCGCCTGAAATAACAGGCCGAGATATATGTCAATGACTTCACCAGTGTCAAGACGCATGATGGTTTGGCGGACCTCCGCGTCGCTCCAATCATTCATGAAGCGTAGAGCAGAGAGAGCAGTGTACTCGCGACTGATATCCATGCTGAGCCAACGGCGGCCGAGTCCCTCGGCTGCGTGACCCGTAGTGTTTGATCCAGAAAAGAGGTCCACGACCAGGTCTTCCGGGTCGGTAAGGAATTGAATGAAGAACTGTGGCAGTGCGCTTGGAAACCTTGCAGGATGACTTCTTCGGCCCAGCATGTTGCACAGTCGCAGATAGCTTGTGTTGCTTTCCGTATTCGGAATTTGCAGCAGGTTCGATGGAATCGCGCCTCCATTGTCTCTGGCAAAAGCCCTTGCGATGTCGTGCCCTGAAGGTCTCTCTTTCGGTTGGTAGAACCTGTTGGGATTCTCAAGCAACGTCTTCATCCGCTTCGAGTACGGTACTAACACTCGCGTAACGTCCGCTTTCGGCTCAGCCGATCGGGAAAACCACCAGACTGTGTTTACGGCGTCCTTGGCTCGAATCTTGCGCTTGTTGACCCATTCAATCGGCGATGGCAGCTTCGACGGGTTGAACCAGAAAAACTCTTCTGCCAGTTCGTAGCCAAGGCGATCGCAGAAGTCCAGTAAGACGTGATAGTTATAGAGTGAGCGTACTGGCTTGCCGCGCTTGTAAGCCCCGCCGAGGTCGAGAACGAAGCTGCCGCTATCCTTGAGTACACGGTATGCAGCTTCTCCAAACCTTCCTAGCCATTCGACATACTGATCTTGCTCTTTATTGCCGTATGACTTTTGTCGTAGCAGTGCGAAGGGAGGGCTAGTCATGATCAAATCCACGGACTGGTCCGGCAGGTGAGCTAGTAGTTCCAAGCTGTCACCGCATAGCTGAAGGCCGCCGGACGTCCGATACACCTCTTTGCCTTGCGGGAAGTCAAAATTCATTGGGTATTGCCTATATCAGGAAAGCCTGCAACTGGTTGCAGTTCCCAGCGCCGCGCTATCCAACTTTCAGTGAACGACCACAACACAGTAATTGCGTAGTGAAGCTCCGGCGCCGTTTGCTGTAGATCCGCTACCGCTCCTGCAAGATGCTTTCCGGGTAGGTGGCCAGCTAGCCCAACAGTCCAATTGGAGGGGTTCCCCCCGGCAAACTGTGCGGTAAGCGTATCGATGGCGTCGGTTGGTAGCGCCCCGTGCTGACGCAGCGCCTCGGCACATCCGGCTGCGATAGCAGGATCCGCTTCCTGCAAACCGGAGAGAAGCAAGGGGACTGCGTCTGAATGCAGGCTGACGATGCCCTCAAGGGCTTCTTCACGGAGGTTCGGATCAATATCCCTAAACGCCTGTACAAGGCGCTGACATGATTTAGAGTCACCGATGCAACTTAAGGACCAAGCTGCAGCACTACGTGCAAATTAAGGACGTTTAGCGTCGTCCAGGATAGTGCTCAATATCCTCACACACTCATGGGTGCCGGCTTCTCCCAGGGAAATCACGGCCTCAAGCTGAATCTGTTGATCAGGATTCTTCAAGTATGGCATAAAGAGAGCTTCCACTCTCAGATCGCAGACCGCAACGAGATACGCTGCAGCCTCCAGCCGAATGTATACATCCTCTTCTTGATCGCCTTCAAGACTAGCAATGGCTTTGGTTAGAGAGTCGCTGCGCCTACGTCGGAGCCTTGCCAACTTTACGCCAGTGAATCGTTGAGTCCGTTCGCGGGAAGCCAGAAGCAGCGAAAGTTGAGGGTCAGTCAACTCGTGGGTACAACGTAAGTCATTATCGACTTCCGGCCTGACTCTCGATGCAATAATCTGATTGAGCGCAACTTTATCGCCACAGTTTACTACTATTTGCATTTCCTTGGGAACCGTCTGCGTGTGACGATGTCCATCGTAATCTCTGACGATTGTGATCTTTTGACCACCAACAGCTTCAACGAAGCCGTCCCGACGGGAAAACCGCGATTTCCAAAAGATACTGGTTTCCGATCCTTCGGTCACACCCTTGGTCGACGCGTCGTCATGCTGCACGTCTTTCAACTGGCCGACTCGTACATAATTTACCTTGCCCCTCCGGATCTCGCGCCACATAGAAGAAGCTGGAAGCAGGCTTGAGGGCGAGAGGTGGCATGGTCACAGTTTAACTGAACTGATAGATGACACGTAGTAAAACCTCTCACAACCCCAGCCGCTGCCAAATCCGATCCAGGTTTGTCTGGTGCTGTCGGGGAGAAAAACAGGCTGCCAGGTTCTCCTGGTTCAGGTGGTTTTTCACCCGTGGATCGGCGGCCAGGCTGGCTTGGAAGTCACCACCGGGCTGGTTCCAGGCGTTGTGCGCATGGTCTTGCACCAGGGCATAGGCCTCCTCTCGGCTGAGGCCGGCAGCCACCAGCGCCAGCATGACTTGCTGGCTGAAGATCACCCCGCCGTAGACGGTCATGTTGTGGAGCATGGTCTCGGGGTAGACCACCAGACCAGCCACCACAGCAGCCATCTCCCGCAACATGAAGTGGAGGGTGATGGAGCAATCGGGCAGGAGCACCCGCTCGGCGGAGCTGTGGCTGATGTCCCGTTCATGCCAGAGGGGCATGTTTTCCAAGGCTGCCATGGCATAGCCCCGCAGGAGCCGCGCCAGGCCGCTGATGCGTTCACTGCGGACGGGGTTGCGCTTGTGGGGCATGGCGGAACTACCTTTCTGCCCCTTGGCGAAATGCTCTTCCACCTCCAGCACGTCGGTCCGTTGCAGGTTGCGGATCTCCGTCGCAAAACGATCCAGCGTTGACCCCACCAAGGCCATGGTCTGCACGTACTCGGCATGGCGATCACGGCTGATCACCTGCGTGCTGACGGTGTCGGGGACGAGACCCAGTTGGGTGCAGACCAGGGCTTCCACACGGGGATCAACGTTGGCGTAGGTACCCATGGCCCCACTGATCTGACCGACTGCCACCACCTGCTCCAGTCGGGACAGGCGCTCCTGGTGGCGCTGTATCTCCGCCAGCCAGCCAGCCAACTTGAACCCCAAGGTAATGGGTTCCCCGTGGATGCCGTGGGAACGGCCGATCATGGTCGTGTGCTTGTGGAGTTGAGCCTGTTGGCGGATGGCGTCCTCCAACTGGCCGAGTTCTTGTCGCAGCAGTGCCACCGCCGCCTTCATTTGTAGAGCCAGGGCAGTGTCCAGCACGTCGCTACTGGTCATGCCCATGTGGATGTAGCGTCCTGCACTGCCCACCTGCTCGTTCACGTTGGTGAGAAAAGCAATGACGTCGTGATGCACCTGGGCTTCAATCCGGAGGATCCGCTCCACTTGGAAGCCGGCCTTGGCCCGGATGTCCTCCATGGCGTCAGGGGGAATTCGCCCGAGTTGGCAATTAGCCTCGCAAGCCGCCAGTTCCACCGCAAGCCAGTGCCCATAGCGGGCTTCATCGCTCCAGACGGCTGCCATCTCCGGGAGGGTGTAGCGTTCGATCACAACCTGGCCACAACACAGTGGATAACTTACCGACTCCCTGAGGGGAGACCACCAGGCCGGGATTCAGGATCGGGATCACAACACACTGGCCATGGGACAAGGACGGATGCGGCTGGATCAGCTTTTGGTGGAGCGAGGCTTGGCCCCCAGCCGCCAGCAGGCCCAACGCTGGATACGGGCGGGCTGGGTGCGCAGTGGCGCCCAAATCCTGGACAAGCCTGGCCAGTCCGCCCGTTATGACCTTGCTCTGCAGGTGCAGCAGCAGGCGCGGTTTGTCTCCCGTGGGGGCGAGAAATTGCTGGGAGCCGTCCATGCGTTTGCCCTGCAGGTGGCTGGGCGCACAGCTTTGGATGCCGGCATCTCCACCGGTGGCTTCACGGATTGCCTGCTCCAACAGGGCTGCCGGCGCATCTATGGGGTGGATGTGGGCTACGGGCAGGTGGCGTGGCGTCTACGTCAGGATCGGCGATTGGTGCTCAAGGAACGCTGTAACCTGCGTCACCTCACCCCCGCAACGCTGTATGGACCCGATGAAGACTGGGCCGATCTGGCGGTGGCCGATCTTTCCTTCATTTCCCTGGGCCTGGTTTTACCAGCGCTGAAGACCCTGCTCAAACCACCCCAGGAGGCGGCTGTGTTGATCAAGCCCCAATTCGAGGTGGGGCGGGCCTTGGTGGGTCGTGGCGGGGTGGTGCGGGACGCCCGGGCACAGGTCAGCGCCATCAAGGCTGTTCAGGCCAAAGCAGACTGTCTCGACTGGTGTGCCGTGGGGTTGGCGGCGGCACCCATCAAAGGTGCTGCCGGTAATCAAGAGTACTGGCTCCACCTGATTCGGTCCGACAAGAGCGAAGGACGACATACTGTTGAACCCGAACAGGTGGAGGCAACGGTTCAGGCAGCCCTTGGTCAAGACACAACCAGGGCCTGAACCTGAACCGGAGCCCGTCTCCTTAGAGAGCGGTGCCGTCCCGGTCACCGGTGCGAATGCGCAAAACACTCTCCACCGGTGAGATGAAGATCTTGCCGTCCCCGATCTCACCCGTGCGGGCGGCATTTTGAATGGCATCCACCACTGTTTCCAACTTGTCGTCGTTCACGACCACTTCCAACTTGAGCTTCTGGAGAAACTCAACGGTGAATTCGGAGCCGCGGTAGCGTTCCACCTGGCCTTTCTGACGGCCAAAACCGCGCACTTCGGTCACCGTCATGCCCACAATGCCGGCATTGACCAAGGCAACCTTCACATCATCCAGCTTGAAAGGGCGGATAATGGCTTCAACCTTCTTCATAACACGGAAATAGAAAATAGGGATGCAATGGGGAGAGTCGACCCGATGGCGTGTGCTCAGGCTTGTGGCAGCGGGCTGGAGCAGACCACGCCAGCAGCGGAGCAATCAGCAAGAAATGTGGACAGGGTGTCGGGCTCAAGCTCGACGCGCCCAGCCGCCAAGGAGTCCCAGTAGCAAGTTTCAAAGTGCAACTGGAGCCACAGCATTCCCAGAGCACTATGGACGGAAATTCTCTGGACAGGGGGAGAAGAGAGCCCGGCAGAGGCTAAAGATGCCGAAGATATGGAAGAAGCCACACCAGCCACCGGGCTCAGGAACAAATCCATTGAGGAAAGTGTTGATTTCCTTGCCATTAGGTGGGGTGTGGCTTCCAATTTTCAGTAGCTACGGCTACTGAATCAGTGCTTCAGCGCTTCGGCGATACGAGTTTGATAGACCGTACCCCTATAGCTCACGCGTACAGGCTGATCCGATAGAGCATCAGCCTCGTGACGAGGAGCCTTGTTGAAATGGATGCCACGGTAAACGTGTTCCACAGGTTGATCGCTGAGATCAGAGCGCTGGTTGGTGTCGTAATCAACACCACGATACTTGAGTTGGACCATGAGAGAGACCTCCACAGAACGGGCAGTGCCAGCCATGGGCTGGCGAAATCCGCTTTGTTAAAGAGGTGCGTTGCTTCACCGTTGCGGTTTGGCTACTTCCAGCGCACCTGAAGCCGTAGCTGTGGATGCGCCCAACGTTTTGTCCTCGCTCTCACAGATAGGCCTTCTGCACTGTTCATGACAAGCATTTTAAGGACTTCTTGGGAAATCTTTAGAAAGAATCCAGAAATGAGGCTCTCCTGGTCCCTTGTAGCGTGAAGGTCGTCGCCCCTCCTGGACTGTCCACCCGGCATGACAGAGCGCCAAACCACCACGCCCCGTTACGGGGAGCGGGCCATTGCTGCCGCCGAGTTGATCTGCTTCGACAATCCCAACCCTGGCCGCCCCTACCACATCGCCATTGAATTACCGGATTTCACATGCAAGTGCCCCTTTTCCGGCTATCCCGACTTTGCAGTCTTGCGCCTTCGTTACCAGCCTGGTCCCAAAGTCCTGGAACTCAAGGCCCTCAAGCTCTACGTCAACAGTTGGCGAGACCTCTGCATTTCCCATGAAGAAGTGGCCAACCGCATTCTGGACGACTGCGTCGCGGCCTGCTCACCCCGCTGGATGGAGTTGGTAGCTGATTTTTCACCACGGGGCAACGTTCACACGGTGATTACGGTTCACCATGGCCAGCCTCGGTGAGGGAGTCCAGCAAGCGGGGCAGTGCCTCGCCAAAACTCACCACGTCCCGGTTACTGATGCCCGCCACATGAAGGCGGCCTTGGGCGGCAACAGCCCAGAGCTTGCGGCTGGCCAGGACACTCAGGCCACCCCCCAGCAGTGCCACGGCAAATCCCGTGTAGACCAGAGGAACGCCAGGATCCCGCTTGATCAGCAAGCCACTGGCAGGCAGCACGTGGGTGATACGGATGGGTAGTCCATTCACGTCCAGTGGGGGACCGTCAACCCGCAGCGCTCCCAATCTCTCCCCATCGCTGTCGTACACCAGTACAGGCCCCTGTTCGCTGGCAACGGTGAGCAACACGGGGCGAGATCCGTCCGGGTGCGTTGGCAGGGCCAATCCCCAGACCTGCTCCCCCAGGCTGGGCAGAGCCTGCAACGGAAATTGCAACTGGGGGCTCCGACCCATTTGTAGTGTCAGCGCAGCCACCTGCCAGTCAGCCTGATACACCGTCACCCCACCCATGCGGGCAGGATGGTTGACACTGATGTCCACATGGTGCGTGGTGGCCGGTGCGGGGGTGGAGAACAGCAGTCGAGAGTGGAACTGCCGAGCCTGGCCGCGTGCGTCTCGATCCACGGAGAAGTCCTGCAGTTGAATCGACAGTCGGGTTTCCCCTTGACGGTCCACCAAGTCCAAACTCCGGCCAGGCGCCAGAAAACGCTCCAGTCGTTGCCCCCCCACTGCGCCCCAGGCGGCGCCGGTCATCAGCACAATTAAACCCACATGAACCAGAAGGGGACCGCTCCGACCGGCGATCACCCCTTGTCTGGCTGCCAGGCGGCCTGTCTTCCGTTGTACCTTCCAGCCGCGCTGTTGCAGGAGTCGGGCCAGGTTTCGGAGGCTTTGGGGTCCTGCCTCACGGGTGAGACCAATGCTGTATTGGCTCAACTGATGGGGGTGCCGGTGGTCCACCCACTGCAGTCCTGATCGCAAGGCAGGCCATTGGCGCCGGATACTGCATGTGGTCAAGGAGGTGGCCAGTAGGGCCAGCAACACGAGAAACCACCCACTGGAATAGACGTGATCCAGCCGTAGAGCCAGAATGGGTGCCGCTGTCAGCAGCCCCAGCCAGGGTTGGGCGTCGTAGTGGTCGTGATAGGCGCTGGCGGGCTCGCCCTGGGGCAAGGCTGTGCCCAGGGCGCTGGCGAGGGCAATGAGCAGCAGCAGGCCGATGGCCAGCCGCAGGTCGCCCAGCAGGGCAAGCAGCCGTTGTCCGGGGCGAAAGATCCGTGCAGCATCAGATGCCATGGCTTAAGAAAGCACGGGAAGCTGCGAAAGCAAAAGGATGCTGCCAACCGACACCAGGACGGCGCCGCTGAGACGGGGAATCCACTGGGTCCAGGAACGGAGCGCCAGTAGTCGGGGCAAGGACGCGGCAGCGGTTCCCACCAGGAGGAGGGGCAACACTTGTCCCACCCCGAAGCCAGCCAGAAGCACGGCGCCCAGCAGGGGACGGCCGGCACTGCCAATCCAGGCCAGGAGAACGGCCAGGACAGGCGTCGTGCAGGGGGAGGCTGCCAGTCCAAAGGCCAGACCAGCCGCCATGGGGGCAAGTGCCGGTGGAATGCGGCGATGGATCCATTGCTCTGTCGGTCCCGTGGGCAAAGCCATAGGTAGCAACCCCAGGAGGTTGAGACCCATGACCAATGCCAGACCGGCCACCAGGGCCATCACCAATGCAGGAATCTGGCCATAGATCCTGCCCATGAGGGAACTGAGGAGACCCAGCCCCGTCAGGGTGGCAACAATGCCCGCTGCAAACGCACTGCTGCGCTGCCAGGGGTGCAACTGGCCGGGACCGGTTCCCGCCAGAAACGCCATGGTCACCGGCAGAAGGGAAAGGGAGCAGGGACCCAGGGATGTGAGCAGCCCCAGTAAGCTGACCACAGCCAGGCTGATGGGCCATGGGGCTGCGAGGCTTTGGCTCAGCAAATGTTCTCCCCAAGGAGAAGCGCCAGCGAAGCCGAAACCCACCACAGTGGCGAGCAAAGGCAAGAGCCTGATCATGCTGTTCTTGTTGAAGAGCCTAGCTTTTTTCCGTACGCTCCAGATTGGTGCGGATGAGGAGCCCTGCCGTGGTCAGACACGTGAGCACGGCGCTTCCTCCATAGCTGAACAAGGGGAAGGGCAGACCTGTGGCAGGAACCACACCCGTGGCCACGGCCATGTTGAGAATGGCTTGACCCACCAGGAGGATGGTGGCCCCACTGGCAACGAGTCGAGACGTCCGGTCCGAGCTGGTGTAGGCAACCCGTAGGCCGAGAAAGGTGAACACCAGCAGAAAGCAGAGCAGAAGCAGGCAGCCGACGAAGCCCAGTTCTTCGGCATAGACCGCAAAGATGAAATCCGTGGTGTGGAAGGGGAGATGGTGGAGTTTCTGGGTTGACAGCCCGAAGCCGGCGCCGCTCATGCCCCCTGATCCAATGGCCAGAATGCTTTGGATCAGTTGATAGCCACTACCCGTGGGGTCCGACCACGGGTTCAGGAAGGTACGGATCCGCTGGAATTGATACGCATTCACCATGAGACTTGTGAAACCTGCCCCCAGGCCCAGCCCGGCAATGCCCATGAGTCGGGGCATGGGGAGGCCGGCAGTAAAGGCCATGAGCCAGAGCAGCAGCCCCAGCAGGGTTGCCGTGCTGAGGTTGGGTTGCTCCAGGATCAAAGCCAGAACCACGACGAACATCCCGGTCCGGAAGACCTTCTGAACCGTTCGGTGGCGATGCCAGTTGGAGAACAGGACAGCGGCCTGGAGAACGACCATGGGCTTGATCAACTCCGAGGGTTGCATCTGCACAGGCCCAATCACCAGCCAGCGGGATGCACCGTTGATGGTGACTCCAAAGAAGATGGTCAGCACCAACAACGCCAGACCGGCCAGCATGCCTACGGCGCTCAGTCGCAGCCACTGGCGCAGGGGCAGGCGTACAGTGATCAAAAGCAGGCACCAGCCCATGAGCATCCAGAGTGTCTGGCGCTTGACGTAATACAAACTGTCGCCAAGCTCTTGCTGTGCAGACCACCAGCTTGCGGATGCAAGGACGAGGAGTCCCACCAGGCTCCAGAGCGCAGTCAGCAGGAGGAGCAGTCGTGCGTCCGCTGGCCAGACGTCACCGCGGGAGTTGGACGTTGGCTTGATCGTCACGACCGTCTCTCCAAATCCTCGGCACGGAAAAAGCCTGGCAAAACCAGGCTTTCCATTGGAGGTGGCTCGGTGGGGGTGGTGGACCAGCTAAAGACCGACGTTATCCTGCTGGCGACCCGCACAAAGCTCAACCTTGAGAATTTTCCCCCCTTGCTTCTGGATGCGCTGCTGCTCAGCGAACCAACTGTCATAGGGAACCCACTTGGTGAAGTAGGTGTTTTGCAGTTCCCGCTGGGCGCGGATGTTGCGCTGCGTTGGTAAGCAAGCGGTGATCTTGAAAAGACGCATAAAATCGTTCCTCACTGCGGGATTCGATCCGCCAGACGTTTAGCCGCCCAGGCCGGAGCAGATGTAGTCGAAGTAAACACCCATCTCCTTGCCGGCATCGGCACCCACCAGGGAGGCAGTGACTTGCTTCATGGCTTGGATCGCCTGCACGGTGGCACCGATCGGCACACCCAGAGAGTTGTAGGTCTCGCGGAGACCGTTCAGAACCCGCTCGTCCAGGATGGAAGTGTCGCCAGCCAGCATGGCGTATGTGGAATACCGTAGGTAGTAATCCATATCGCGGATGCAGGCAGCGTAGCGGCGGGTGGTGTACATGTTGCCGCCGGGACGGGTGATATCCGAGTAGAGAAGGGCCTTGGCCACGGCATCGCGGACAATGGCGGAAGCGTTGGCGCTAATGGTCGCCGCTGCCCGTACCCGCAGCTCACCGCTCCGGAAGTAGGATTGCAGCTTGGACATGGAGCCATCGTCCAGGTAAAGCCCTTGGACGTCGGAGCAGTTGATGACAGACGTGATTGCGTCTTGCATGGCCTGAGAAGCGTGGGGGAATAGATTTGAAGAGTCCGGGGAGAAAATGCGGCGGCCTCAGGACAGGGCGCCAATCACATAGTCGAAGTAAAAAGATGCCTCATCGGCGTCCTGACCACCAAGGAGGGACAGGGATGCAGACTTCATTTCACGCACCGACTCTACAATCGCATCCAGGGGAGTGCCCAAAGAGCGGTACATTTCACGGGCGCCGATGATGCCGATTTCCTCAATGGGGGTGACATCGCCGGAGACAATCCCATAAGTGACCAGACGCAGGTAGTAGTCCATGTCACGCAGACAGGAGGCAGTCATGTCTTCCCCATAGGCGTTGCCGCCGGGAGAGATGACGTCAGGGCGCTTCTGGAACAGTTGACTGCCAGCCTGCTTGACGATGCGCTCGCGATTTTCGCTAAGAGCATTCGCTACTCGCAGCCGCTGGGCGCCGCCAGAGACAAAAGACTTGATTTGATCCAGTTCACCGGGGCTCAAGTAGCGGGCCTCGGCATCGGCGTTGATGATCGAATTGGAGACGATGCTCATTCAGTTCGGCCTCGAAGCGTACGGTCTCTCGTTAAGAGGACCAGGTTTTAGGGGGATTGGAAGGGTTAAGGTAAGCTGAACGGGTCATGGATGACCAGACCGGAAGAGCCACCTTGGCCAATGCCTAAGGGAGATTAGGCCACTTGGAGCGGTTGGGAACGGTCACATCCCTGGTTCTGTAACAAACGCAAGGAAAGTAAAGTTTGATTGCCACACCACATGCAAGCCATTATCCTTCCTGACGCGCTGATCCGCCTCGTGTTGTCACTGGATAGCAAAAATTCTGCCCTGTCTTGACAAGAGACAACGCTGCTCCAGCGGTTGCGGCTCAGTGTAGGAAGCTTCACCTTGGCCAAGGCGCTGCAACGTCAGGAGTCCCGGGTTTCCAACTTCCCGGGTTTCTCACCTTGAAACAACGCCTTGGCATAGGGTTTCAACGCATGGGGCTCAAGGCCGTGGGGTGATGCCCGCGGGACCCCCATCCAGGCGAGCCGTCCGCGTGATCACGGCCTGACTGCGACCGGGGAACGTCCGGGTTCCTTCCACCACGGGCACGGTGTTGTCCCCAAAACGCTCTTTGTACTCAGGTGCATTCAAGAGAGCGGCCACAGCGGCTGCCTGACCAAGACGAGCCTGTTGGTTAGCAAACGTGCCGGCCTCCGCCTGGCTGGGGGAGCGGCCCTGAATGGCCATGTACGCCGCATCCGCCGCCTTCAGCGCCGAGAGGGAAGACAGTCGGTTCCGGAACAGAGAGCTGGCACTCACCTGCGCAATAAAGCCGGACACCGTGATGCGTCCGGAACGGAGTTGAGACTCAGCCGAGGTTAGCCGCTCGTCAGCAAGAGGAACCCGGCCCAGGAGTTGACGGTAGGCGGCGTTGACCACAACTGTCAACTCCTGTTCACTGGGGTTGGGAGGGAGGCGGAGCTTGACCGGTTGCGACGTTCGTCTCGGTTGCCCAGGCGCCGAGAACAGACCCGTGGCGGGGGTAAACAGCAGATTTGTCGGGAGATTGCGCATGGGCACTCCCTTGAGAAAATCCGGCAGGGCGGCCCGGCCGCTCACCCTGGCTGTCCAAGGGGGTGGCTCCACGTCCGACACCGTGCTGGTGGTGGGTTGAGCGCCCGCTGGAATCCCGGCAAATGCCGTTGTAAAGCTGGGCGTGTTGTAGGTACGCGGGAGAGTGTCCTCGATGGAATAGGGCACTGCGTCCTCCCCAAAACGCTGCAGGTACTCATCACTATCGAGATAGCTGTCCACCTCGGCTACCACACCCTTTTCTGTCACCAGGCGGGCATGGACGGCCACCTCCTGCTGATTGGCCGGAGGTCGTCCCAGCAGGTGGCGGAAGTTGAAGGCCACAAACTGTTGAGGGTTGCAAACCTCGAAATAGCGGCTACGGTACAGGCCGCTCAGGGCAATCTCCCGCACAAACTGCCGCACAGTGATGGTCCCATGGGCCAGTCGGGATTCCGCTCCGGCGAGCCGTTCGGATTCCATGGGTTGGATGTTGCCCAGCACTTGGCGATAGGCAGCGCGGATCACCTGTCGGAGTTGACTCTTGTCGCCGCGGCTGGTGAGGGACACCACCTCTTTGCGGGGAAGCGGGAGCCCCCGCACAAAGCGGGGCGTCGTCACCGACGGCATGACCGTGATTCGGGCCGCAAGGAAGGGACGGACGCGGTCCACGCCACGGCGTGGCAAGGCGCCGCTGTACTGGAAGCCCCTGGCTGGGCGCCGCTCGGGCCGCCGCTGGCCACGGAGAGGATTGGACGTATCGCCCACATAGGGAATGTTGTAATCCGGTCGCAAGCCCGGAACCTGGCGCGTTACCCGGTCCGCCGGGGTGATGTAGCGCTCGTAAGGAACCGTGTCCTCCCCGAAGACCTGACTGTACTCCCGAGAGTCCAGCATGGCATTCACGATGCCATAGAAGCCTTTGCGGGAGGCCGCGTCGAAATAGGCGTCAATTTCCCAGCGGCCATAGGTGGGGCGTCCCAGCAGGTGTCGGTGGATCACCTCAATGGCCTTGACCACGTACAGGCCGTCCCAGTAGCGCTTGCGGAACCTGTTGGAGCAGGCCACCACCCGCACAAACTCCCGCAGAGTGATGTCCCCGTTCTCCAGCTTGACCTCTTCACTGGAGAGGCGCTCCCCCTCATAGCCCAGGGTGCCGAGGATCTGCCGATAGACGGCTGCCACCACCGCCTGGGTGGACGATTCGGTGTAGCGGATGCTGGGCTGCCCGCCCCGGTGAGGGATTGACGCTCCACCCGTGGCCACCTGCTGCAGGCGGACTACCTTGGGTCCCGATATGGTGGGGCGCGGCTTGCGAGAGTCCGCTGAGCCCATCTGGGCGCTCAGTCCGGGAGCACTGCCCACAAACAAGCGTCGACTGTCGTATCCAAAGCCTGCGGCCAGCGTTTTTGGGGCGTTGGTGCTGGAGGGGAAGACGGCGCCGTACTGATTGGCCAGCGGATCGTTGGCGCCGCCGTAGGCATGCTGATCCGGGAGGGGACGGCGTTGGCCGGAAAAGCTTGTCACATACTGGGGAGACCCCTGAAAGCGCGCCGCATAATTGAAAAGTTTGCGGTTGGGACCCCAGTTGGCGCTTTCCTGGGCCTCTTCTCCCAGATCCCGCAGGTAAGGAACTGTCTCCTCGCCATAAACGCGGCCGTACTCAGCGGAATCCACAAGGAAATCTACAAGGGCACCTTGTCCGCCACTGGAGACCACGGCAAAGGCCTGACGGAATTCCTCCAGGGTGCTCACACCGCGTCCGAGGAAATGGCGGAAGGCCAATTCCACCGCCCGACTGTTGGACTGGTTGTTATAGAAGTCTCGACGGTACAGGGAAGAGTGACCAATACTGCGCACAAACTCCCGCATGGAGATGCGCCCGTTGCGTACGTCGGTCTCCGGAGCAGCCAGCCGCAGGGAGTAGGCCTTTGCCACGTCCCGCTCCAACACCTGGCGATAGGCTGCCCGGACCACCTCGGCCTTTTCCCGACCCGAGAGTCCTGGCCGCATCACGTAGCGGCCTGGTAATGCGGCCGCAGCAGCATAGCTTTCCGGAAGCTGGAGTCCTTGGGCCACCGCACTGCCGGGGCGAAGGCGGGGAGAAGGGCCGCTCTCGGAGAGTTCCTTGAGCAGGACGTTAAAACAGTCCACCACCAACTGACGGCTCTCCGGTTCATCCCGAAACACGGTCGCTGCCGCCGCCCGCATTTCTTGCAGGGCCAGCAGTGTTGCTGGAATGGAGCAGCCTTTCTCCAGCACTTCCCGCAATCCACGGGCATTGACCACCAGAATGCTGGGGTCGCCTGCCACAACGGCATACCCCACATAGCGCAAGAACCAACCCAAATCCCGAAGGGACTTGGTCATGCGCTCCTTGCCATAGCGGGAAACGTCAATGGGGGCAAAGCCTGCCGGGGTGACCACAGCCACATCCCCCGCTTGGCGAAAATTCTCCAGCAGGCGCGTGAAGAGACCCCGATTGGAACCGGTCGGTTGGGCAAAAGTCTCAATAGAACGGTCAAAGGCTTTCTGCTCCGACCGTCCTTCCGGAAAGTCTGCCTCCACACCAGGCACAGCCGCAGTGCGGCTTGGGGGCTCCTCCAGGTAGGCCAGGGGTGTCCCGCCCGAGAAAATGCGGTTTGCTGCTTGGGCGATAACGGCCCCAGCGTTGGCGGCAAGGCGACGGGCAATGTCAACCCGTTGTTGCCCACCCTGGAAAAAATTGATCAGCCGATCCAACTCGGTGCGATCGGGGAAGCGATCCTGCTGTTCAGCCTGACGCAGGCTGGAAAGCGGCAGGGTGTCATACAACTGCGGTGAAACGCTACTGCTGCCACTGCTGACGGTCACGGTCATGAAGGAAAGGCTCCGATGCAGCCACGGCCTGATGGCTCAGACTTTCTATGTCAGAACGCTACGCTGTCGGTGTGGGGAACCAGGGAATGAGTGAACAAATATTTGCAGCGCCAGGGGGTATCCGGAGATGGTTCGCTATTGACACTTGGTGCCGCAATCTCCTCACTCCATGACCATGGCTGATGGGGCCACGCCCCGAGTACGTGATTTCTACAACACGTTCCCTTATCCGCCAGACCCCCTGCAGGACGGGCCGCCACCGGGCTACAATTGGCGTTGGTGTTACGCCACCGCCTATAGCCACTGCACCGGTCAGGCGCCTGATCCCCGCCAGCCCCTCCACATTCTGGATGCCGGTTGTGGCTCCGGTGTGAGCAGTGATTACCTGGTGCATCTCAATCCCGAGGCCCGGGTGACCGCCCTGGACATCAGCTCCGAAGCCCTGGCTGTGGCCCGGGAACGCCTGCGGCGCTCCGGGGGTGAGCAGCGCATCCGCTTTCACTGCGTCAGCTTGCTGGAGGCTCCTTCCCTGGGGCGGTTTCAACTCATCAATTCCGTGGGTGTTCTGCATCACATGGCGGATCCCGCCGCCGGCCTTGCGGCTCTGGCCATGGCCTTGGCAGACGGAGGAATCCTGCACCTGTTCCTCTATGCGGATGGGGGCCGCCGGGAAATTCACGGAACCCAACATGCTCTGCGGCTGCTGGGTGTCCAGGCAGATGGAACGGGGGTGCAGTTTGCCCGTCAGCTCATTGCCCAGTTGCCCGAGCAAAACAGCATCCGGCAGCGCCATCAGCAGCGCTGGGCACTGGACACGGTCGGTGATGCGGCTTTTGCCGACATGTATCTCCACCCCCAGGAGACCAGCTATAATCTGGCGCGGCTCTTTCGGCTGATGGAGGGGTGCGGGCTGGAGTTTCTGGGCTTCAGCAATCCTCGGATCTGGCAACTGGACACCCTCTTACAGGGGGAAGCCCTGGAGCGTGCCAAGGCTCTGCCGGATCGGCAGCAGTGGCAGCTCATCGAGGCCCTGAACACGGATATCAGCCACTTTGAGTTTTTCCTCGGAAAGCCACCCCTGCCTGCCCACGACTGGAACCGTGATGAGGATCTGTGGGCCGCCACCGCCCAGCGCAATCCCTGTCTGTGGGGCTGGCCCGGTTCGCGACTGCTGGGGCCCGACCTGGAACCCGTGGATCTTGACCAGGAGGACCTGGCCCTACTGAAGGCCATTGACGAGGCGCCGTCACAACCTTTGCGACATCTGGTGCGACATCTGGGGGTGGATGCCGATGGCGGCAGAGGTCAAATGCGCATGGGGCAGCAGGTCAGGGCACTCTGGCAGCGCAGATTGGCGCTGCTGCGTCCCACGGTCCACTGAGCCCGGGTGTTAGAGTCCTTGCGCATTTGCCTGTGAAGCAGCTCTGTGGACAGAACGGAGGTGAACCACGGGTTGGCCATGGCAGCGTCCTCTGAAGACCTACTTCAGGCCCATGAAACAAGCCTCTGGCGTGACCAGTTGCTCCATCGCCTCGCTGGCCACAGCCTGCCCCCGTCTTCCCTTGGAGATCGTGGTGGTTGGGATCGGTTCATGCCGTCTGTTCCCCGGTCCTCTTCGCCGGTGAAGATCCCGGAGGGCAAACCCGGTCCCATGGCGGAATTTTTCTGTCTTCGGCAACGGGTTCTACGCCTGACGCTGAGCGTCACCATCGTCGCTGGCCTGCTCGCAGGCCTGGTCTGGGATCTGCAGACGTGCTTCAGCCTTCTGGCTGGAGCCGCTGCCGGGATTCTCTACCTGCTTCTGCTCTCACGTTCCGTGGAACGGCTGGGCAAGCGCTCCAACAAGCTTGGGAAGGCGCACCTGGTGGCTCCCGTTCTGCTGTTCATTCTGGCCCTTCGTCTGCAAGGGCTGGACTTCTTGCCGGCCTTCTTCGGCTTTTTGCTCTACAAGCCGGCCATTCTGCTCATCGCCTTCAGCGATCTGACGGGTTCCAATGAGCCCAAAATCTTCGTTTCCGGTTCCCCCTCTGCCTGAGTCATGCTGCTGCAGACCCTTCTTCCCCTTGCCGAGGCTCTCCCGGCCAGTGATCCCGAACTCATGGTTGAGGAAACCCATGGTCTGGAGATTGGCCAGCATTTTTACTGGCACCTGGGCCAGCTTGACCTTCACGGCCAGATCTTCCTCAGTTCATGGATCCTCATTGGCGCCCTGCTGAGCGTTGTGGTGGTGGGGACGCGCCGGATGGCGCGTCAGCCTGCCGGACTGCAAAACCTTCTGGAGTTCCTCTGGGACTACATCCGCAACCTCTCCCGGGAACAGATCGGCGAAGCAGCCTACCGGGACTGGATGCCCTTCATTGGCACCCTGTTCCTGTTCATCTTTTTCTGCAACTGGGGAGGCGCCCTCGTGCCCTGGCGTCTGGTACGTCTGCCCTCTGGTGAACTGGGAGCACCCACAGGAGACATCAACACCACGGTTGCCCTGGCACTGCTGGTCTCCCTTGCCTACTTCTATGCCGGGTTGAGCCGGAAGGGTCTGCGGTACTTCGAGTACTACGTGGAGCCCACCCCCATCATGCTCCCGTTCAAGATTGTCGAGGACTTCACCAAACCCCTTTCCCTCTCCTTCCGTCTGTTCGGCAATATCATGGCCGATGAGCTCACCGTCTCCGTGCTGGTGCTGCTTCTGCCCCTGTTTGTGCCGTTGCCCATGATGTTTCTGGGCCTGTTTACCAGTGCCATTCAGGCCTTGATCTTTGCCACCCTGGCGGCCTACTACATTGGTGAGGCGGTTCACGAGGAGCACGCCTGAAGCGGTCTCCTACGTCGATCAAAATCATTGCGCGCGGTCCGAACGCCTCGGGCCCCTTCCTGTCCCGAGGAATGTTCCAGGCGCGCCTCCAACACCCGCGTAGCATCTGCGCACCCCCAACCATCATCCCCTCAATCATGGAATCCTTTATCCCCGCAGCATCTGTTGTCGCCGCCGGCCTGGCCGTTGGCCTGGGGGCCATTGGCCCCGGCATTGGCCAGGGCACCGCTGCTGGTGGGGCTGTTGAAGGCATTGCCCGTCAGCCTGAGGCCGAGGGAAAGATCCGTGGCACTCTGCTGCTCTCTTTTGCATTCATGGAATCGCTCACCATCTATGGCCTGGTGGTGGCCCTGGTGCTGTTGTTTGCCAACCCCTTTTCCTGAATTGTGCGTCAGCAAGGCGTTGCGGCAGAGATAGCCTGAACCGCAACCTGTGCTTGTCCTGAACCACCGTCCATCCGACTGTTCCCAATGATCAGCTGGTTCCCACTGGCCGAGGCTCCTGTCCCTGAAGGCGGCCTCTTCGACTTTGATGCCACCTTGCCGCTGATGGCCGTTCAGGTGGTGATCCTCACGTTCATCTTGAACAAGCTGTTCTTCCAGCCTGTTGGCAAGGTGGTTGAGGAGCGGGAAGGCTTTGTAACCACCAGCCACAAGGACGCCAAGGAACGACTGGCTCGGGTGCAACGCCTTGAACAAGACCTCAAGGCCCGGTTGCAACAGGCTCGTCACGACGCCCAGGCTGTCGTTGCTGCGGCTGAAGACGAGGTGGCCACGCTTCATAAAGCCGCCTTGGCGGAAGCCAAGGCCTCTGCAACCAAACTGCGTGAGCAGGCGCGGGCTGAAATCGATGCCCAGCGGTCCGAAGCTGATGCTGTTCTGGCCAAGGAGTCGCGTCAAATCGCCGATTTGATCATCCGGCGCCTGGTCACCTTCTGAATCCACCAATGCTCATCGTCGCCTCCGCCACCATGATGGCCACCCCCCTCTTGCCGGCAACAGAAGGTTTTGGCGTCGACCTTGACCTACTCAACGGCAACCTGGTCAATCTGGCCATCCTCATCCCTGTTCTGGTTTGGTTTTTGAAGGGATTCCTCGGCGGCATCCTCTCGCGCCGCCGCGAGGCAATCCTCCAGGACCTCAATGAGGCTGAATCCCGTCTCTCTGCAGCGACAAACCAGCTTGAGAAAGCTCAGGCCGAACTGGCTGCCGCCCGGGAGACCGCCCGGACCATTCTCAGGGACGGCCAAGCTCGCGCCGATGCCATTCGTGCCGAGGGGGAGCAACGCACTATCGCCGAGATGGCTCGCCTTCAAGATGAAGCAAAGGCCGATACGGACAGCGAAGCGCGTCGCATTAGCAACGAACTGCGCCGCAGCACCGCTGAGCAGGCTATTGCCCTGACCCTTCAGGATCTTCCTGACGCGCTCTCTCCCAAGAAGCAGGCAAAGCTTCTGGAAGCCACCATCAACTCCCTTGGCTAGACGATGCCCCTCCTCAACACCATCGCTACGCCTTACGCCGAAGCACTGCTGCAAATCGGAAACCAGAACGGCACCAGCGACGATCTTGCTGCTGATGCCAGGGCTGTGCTTGAAATCTGGATAACCTCGGACGTCTTGCGAGATGCTCTGGGATCCCCGATCCTTGAACCGGAAACCCGGAAAGCTGTCATCACAGCATTGTTTCAGGAGAAGGATGTGGTCAAGCAAACAGCCAGCCTCAACCTGCTCAAGCTGTTGGCTGATCGCCAGCGCACCAGTTTGATAGGGGCGGTTTTTGAGCGCTTCCTGGAGCTTTACCGCAAGGCAAAAGGCATTGCCCTGGCCCAGGTGACCAGCGCGACGCCACTCACCCCGCAGCAGGAAGACCAGCTCAAACGAAAGGTTCGGACCATGGCGGGTAGTGCTGCCGTGGACTGCTCCATCACCGTTGACCCTTCTCTCATCGGTGGTCTGATTGTGCGCATCGGTTCCCAGGTTGTCGATGCCAGCCTGTCCGGACAAGTTCGTCGCCTCGGTCTCAGCTTGGCCAAAGCGACCTGAATCCCTCCCAACCCAATTGCCCTTCCCCACGCCCCAAGCCATGGTTTCCATCCGCCCTGACGAGATCAGCGCCATCCTCAAGCAGCAAATCGAGGACTACGACAAATCCGTCTCAGTCAGCAATGTCGGCACCGTTTTGCAGGTGGGGGACGGCATTGCCCGGATCCATGGCCTGGAGCAGGCCATGGCAGGCGAACTGCTGGAATTTTCAGACGGCACGGAAGGCATTGCCCTGAACCTGGAAAGTGACAACGTGGGCGCCGTGCTCATGGGCGAGGGCCACGGCATTTCCGAAGGCAGCAGCGTCAAGGCCACAGGCAAAATTGCCTCCGTCCCCGTGGGTGACGCCATGCTGGGACGCGTGGTCAATGCCCTTGGCGAAGCCGTGGATGGGAAAGGGGCCATTGAAACTACGACCACCCGTCTGATCGAGTCTCCGGCACCAGGCATCATCCAGCGTCGCTCCGTCCATGAGCCCATGCAGACCGGTATCACAGCCATTGATGCCATGATTCCCATCGGTCGGGGCCAAAGGGAGTTGATCATCGGCGACCGCCAGACCGGAAAAACCGCCATTGCCATCGACACAATCCTGAACCAGGCGGATCAGGACGTGATTTGCGTCTATGTGGCCATTGGCCAAAAGGCTGCCTCCGTGGCCAACGTGGTGCAGGTGCTGCGGGAGCGGGGCGCTTTGGCGTACACCGTAGTGGTGGCAGCCAGCGCCTCGGAGCCTGCCGCTCTCCAATACCTGGCCCCCTATGCCGGTGCAGCCATTGCCGAACACTTCATGTATGACGGCAAGGCCACCCTGGTGATCTACGACGATCTCTCCAAACAGGCCCAGGCTTATCGGCAGATGTCTCTGCTGCTGCGTCGTCCGCCTGGGCGGGAAGCCTATCCCGGCGATATCTTCTACTGCCACAGCCGCCTCCTTGAGCGGGCCGCAAAGCTGAGTGATGCCATGGGCAAAGGCTCCATGACCGCTCTGCCCATCATTGAAACCCAGGCTGGAGATGTGTCGGCCTACATCCCCACCAACGTGATCTCCATCACCGACGGTCAGATTTTCCTCTCTTCGGACCTGTTCAACTCCGGTCTTCGCCCAGCCATCAACGTGGGCATCTCGGTGAGCCGCGTGGGTGGCGCCGCTCAGACCAAGGCCATCAAGAAAATTGCCGGTACGTTGAAGTTGGAATTGGCCCAGGCGGCTGAGTTGGCGGCCTTCTCCCAATTTGCCTCGGACCTGGACGCCACCACCCGGGCCCAGTTGGATCGTGGTGCGCGTCTGCGGGAAATGCTGAAACAGCCCCAGTTCAGCCCCTTGATCCTGGCGGAGCAGGTGGCTCTGGTGTATGCGGGAACCAAAGGCTTACTGGATGACGTGCCTGTGGAGCAGATTCAGGGCTTTGTGCGGGAGTTGCGCGACTACCTCAAGACCAGCGCCAAGGACCTTGTTGAGGAGATCCAGACCAGGAGGGTCGTGTCTGCGGAGGCCGAGGGCAAGCTCAAAGCTGCCATCGAGGCTGTTAAATCCACCATGCTGGCTGCCGTTTGATCCGGTCAGGTCCTCAAAACTTTGCTGAACCATGGCCAATCTCAAACAAATCAGAGACCGCATTGACTCGGTCAGAAACACCCGCAAGATCACGGAGGCCATGCGCCTCGTTGCAGCAGCCAAGGTGCGCCGCGCCCAGGAACAGGTGTTACGCAGCCGCCCCTTCGCTGATCGCCTGGCGCGGGTCCTGGAAAATCTCCAGTCCCGGATGGCCTTTGAAGCCGCGGACGCTCCCCTGATGAAGCAACGTGAACTGCGGACCGTCACCCTGGTTTCCATTGCGGGAGACCGGGGGCTCTGCGGCGGTTACAACGCCAACGTCATCAAGCGAACAGAGCAACGCTGCCGGGAGCTGAAGGCCAAAGGGTTGCAGGTGAATCTTCTCCTGGTGGGCCGCAAAGTCAATGCCTACTTTGGCCGCCGGGACTATGACATTGTTGACAGCATCGAAAATCTGGAGCAGGTGCCCACTGCCGCTGAGGCCAGACAGATTGCCAATCGCCTGTTGCCCTTGTTTCAGGGTCGAAGCACTGACCGGGTGGAAGGGATCTACACCAGATTCATCAACCTGGTGAGTTCCAGGCCTGTCGTGCAAACTCTCCTGCCTCTGGATCCCCAGGGCATTGCCACTGTGGACGATGAGATGTTCCGTCTCACCAGCAAGGGGGGGATGATGGAGGTGGAGCGTGGCTCACTCCCCAACACCCAGCCCAAGCTTCCCTCCGCCATGGTCTTCGAGCAGACTCCTCTGCAACTTCTCAATGCACTCCTGCCCCTCTATGTGCAGAACCAGGTGTTGCGTTCCCTCCAGGAAGCAGCCGCATCAGAGCTGGCCAGCCGCATGACGGCCATGAACAACGCCAGTGATAATGCAAAGGACCTGGCAAAAACCCTCACGTTGGACTACAACAAAGCCAGGCAGGCAGCCATCACCCAGGAAATTCTTGAGGTGGTGGGTGGTGCTGCCGCCATGGGTTGACCTGGCCAATGGACACCTTCACCGTCACTGTTCACCTGCAAGGGAAAGCGCATACCTTCCCTTGCCGTGAGGATGAAACGGTGTTGGCGGCGGCGGAAGCGGCCGGGATTGTTCTGCCCTGCTCCTGCTGCACAGGATTGTGTACCACCTGCGCCGCCCTGCTCAAGCAGGGCCAGGTGGCGCAACCGGACGCCATGGGTGTGCGGGATGATTTACGGAAGAAAGGCTTTACCCTCCTCTGTGTAGCCTACCCTCGCAGTGACCTGCAGTTGGAAGGTGGCCAGGAAGATGCCCTGTACGAAGCCCAGTTCGGTCAATATCAGACGTGATCGCTGGTGGCGGCGGGTTCGAGAAGGGCATGGGCCATTCCACACCGCGGTTGCAGAAGGTGTCTCTGGAATTGATTCTGGAGCCCGGCCCTCTGCTGAAGCCCATTGAAGAGGCCTTGGCGCAACACGGCGTACCACTCCGTTGGGCCATCACGACCTGTACGGCGTTACCAGAGGGGCAGCGCTGGATCCGGCTGGAAGCAATGGTGCTCCATTGCAACGCGTAGTCATGGGCGCCCCACCAATGCCTACGGTTCTGATCATTCCCACAGGGATTGGCTGTCAGCAGGGAGGTTTTGCCGGGGACGGTCTGCCGGTGGCGCGCCTTCTGGCGGCCGCCAGTGGCTGCCTCGTCACCCATCCCAACGTGCTGAACGCCGCCTCCCTGTACTGGCCTGATGCCCACATCCACTACACGGAGGGTTGGGCCCTGGATCGCTTTTGCCAAGGTCGGATGGCCCTGCGGCCCCACCATCGCCATTGCCTGGGTTTGCTGTTGGATGGTGGTCTGGAGCCGGACTTACTGGAACGTCACCGCCAGGTGGCTGCCGCGGCACGGTTCAGCCTGGGCTTACCCATAGGTTCCGAGGTGGTCACGCCGGAGCCGCTCGGGGTACACCTGGAGCAGGGGGCAAGTGGCATGAGCTGGGGTGGCCTGAACCGTGTTGACATGTTGCTGGAAGCCGGCCACCAGCTTCAACACCGTGGCGCTACGGCTGTGGCCGTGGTGACCCGCTTCCCTGACGAGTTCCCCACGTCTTCGATGCTGCAGAACTATCGCCAGGGCAGAGGAGTGGATGCCATGGCCGGGGCAGAGGCGGTGATCAGCCATCTACTGGTGCGGGAGTTGGGGCTGCCTTGCGCTCATGCCCCGGCTGTACGCCCACTGCCCTTGCTGTCGGATGCGGATCCCCGTGCAGCGGCTGAGGAGTTGGGTTACACCTTTCTGCCGTCCGTGTTGGTGGGGCTGAGTCGCGCCCCCCAACTCATTCCCGCTGCCGCTGCACGGGCGGGTGATCTGCTGGTTCATCATGTGGGCGCCATGGTGGCGCCCCACGGCGCCATGGGCGGACCGGCAATTCTGGCGGCAGCCGAGCGGTCGATCCCGATCCTGGCGGTTCATAATCCCTCCCAACTGAAGGTCACTGCAACAGCCTTGGGTCTGGATGGGGTCATCAACGTTGCCAGCTATCAGGAAGCTGCCGGCGTGGTGCTGAGCCTGCGGGAGGGCCTGGATCCTGGTGCATTGCAACGTCCCCTGGGACAAACTGGACAACAATCGACCAGGAGCTAATGCCCAGGAACCTCCAGCTATGCATTGTGCAGACCATCCCGCGGGAGGGGTCTGGCCTCATTGGTCCTCTGGCGACGGAGCGCGGTTGGCAACTTGAGGTGACGCAACTCTGGACCGATCAACCTCTGCCCCGGCCACAGCCCGGTCAGGCATTCCTGCTTCTGGGGGGACCGGCCAGCGCCAACGACCGCCATGGACGAATCCCGCAGTTGGTCCGTCTCTGTCAACACTTGCTGGAACGGCACATTCCCGTCATGGGTATCTGTCTGGGTCTGCAAGTACTTGCCAAGGCCAAGGGGTGTGTGATCCGTGCTGCCCGGCAACGGGAGCTGGGTTGGCTGGATCCCCAGGGGCAGCCATGGACACTGCATCAAACCCCTGCTGGCCGCAATCATCCCCTCCTGCACGGTTTGCCCGACCCTCTACCGGTGTTTCAGTTGCATGGGGAAGAGGTGGTTCCGGAGCGTTCTATCGAGACCATGGCCAGCAGCCCTCTCTGCCACAACCAGATTGCGGCCCTTGGCCCTGCAGCCTACGGGGTGCAAGGCCACATGGAATTGGATCAGGACATGGTGGAGCGTTGGTTTGCCGAGGACGACGACTTGCGCACCGTTGCCCAGCAGGTCCGGTTCAACGGGGCTGGCCTGGAGACACTGATGCCGCTGGGTCGGATGTTCTACGGAAACTGGCTCACCTTGGCGGCCGAGCAGTTGACTTCTGCTCAGGTCTCGGGGCATTCGGAGGACTCGGCATCGGGATCCGGTTGCCCGGAGCGAATCAACATGGCGCGGCAGCGGGCACATTCCGCCTCCGCCTCGTCCAGACCCATGGCCTCGATGAGCCAGACAAGCTCTTCCTGCTCGTCATCGTCGAGATTCAGCCCATAGCGGTGAGCCAGAAGGACAGCTTGCTGGTGTTGACGGCTGTCGGGAGCGCCGGGTTCGGTCAGGCTCATATCAACTTGCGTTGGAATGACGGAGCCAGTTTAGGCGGGGTCGGCCCGGCAACCTTTATGACAGTTGGTAAACGGCCCTCGTGGAAACCTGAATCAAACCTGAAATTGGAAACAGGTCTGTCGAGACCATATTCCAACTCCAAGGAGATTTATGGACAAACATGCTGTTCCCAACCGTCCCCCCACAGCGCCTGCTGGCGCCACCGGCTTGCGACTGGCGCCACCGGGACTTCTTCAAGTTACCCGCTGGAAGCATCTCACCGAGACCCCGGTCGTAGGCAACGAGGATCCATCCGTGATTAACGCCAACCCTGAGTAGTACCACACCTATGAAGACAGTTGAACTGAACGTCCTGTTGATTGCCTGAAAAGCTGTCTGCCCGGTCTGTAACGCTTCAGACCAGGGCAGCAGTTGGGAATCGTTGTTGCGTCCGACAGTCGCATTGGACGCGGGTAGTGTGGCACGCTTTAGCATCCGCTCCCTCAGCGGATCACGGGCAATGGGGACGTTCATCCACTGAAGATGGACTTCCCTCCGTATCTTCCGTATCTTGTTCTTCGATCTTTGGATCCCAGCCCTTGATCATCTCTTGAATGCTGTCAATGAATACCTGGAAACTTCCGGATGTGTTGGAATTGGGCGATAGCCTGGAACCAATCTCCCTTGATCCAGATATTTTGTGATAGGCGCCGCCCGTGATCTTTTCCAGTTCACTGGCTGGTGAATAGATCCTATCGGGTATGCGATACTTGCGCTTTTTTTGATATTGAATCAAGTTCGGAACGTTGAGGGCATTTTCAACTGCAGCAAGATCACCAAAATACCAGCTCTCCAGCTCGCGGCAGATGATCCTGACAATCACATGATCTTGCTTTGCCTGGGGACATCTCTCAACCAGCTCTGCTTTTAATTTCAAGCAATCCGAGCTGTCCTGATCGCACATGACGATAAATACTGTATTCGGGGTTCGCCAGCCGCTCAAGTGGCGTTTCATCTGGCGCTTCAGATCCTGCTTGCCCTCGAAGACCGCATACTCCACCTGCACATCAGGGGGCAGTAGGCGCGGAAGTAGCCCCTTCAGCATTTCTTTTTCAGACCGCCCCTCCAGTAAGAATGCAAGGATCATCCTTCCGGTTCCACCCCCTTGAAAAAGCCCTGTTTCCACAGGTGCCCCATGCGGCCACCATCAGCCATATACGCCGCTACCTGCTGATTGTCGCTTGCTCTGTGAATCGTGGTATACCCACCGTGCTTTTGCAGCCAGAACACCTCCTCCAGGTGTGCGGCGTTGAGGAAATCAGGCGAATGGGTCGAGATCAATACCTGTCCCCCCTTTTGGGCATAGGCGCGAAACTCTTCAACCAGTTCCTCCAGAAGCGTGGGATACAGTTGATTTTCCGGCTCCTCAACGCACAGGAGGGGGTGCGGATCAGGATCGTAGAGCAACGTCAGATAGGCCAGCATCTTGATTGTGCCATCAGAGACATGGCGGGCAAGAAACGGATCTGCGAAGGCTTCATCCTGGAATTTGAGCAAGACTCGGCCCTCCTCTGTCTGCTTGGATTCCACTTGGGTGATGCCGGGAACCCGTTTCTGGAGGGCGTTCTTGATGGTCGAGAATACCTTGGGATGATTGTCGTGAAGATATTCGATCACAAGCGCGAGATTCTCCCCCTCGCGGGACAAGTGTTCGGCATAGCCAGCCTCTGGCTCGACTCGGGCGCGGCTGATGTGGAAATCGGACACGTGCCAGCGCTCGATCAGGTTGCCCAGGGCAACCACAGCAGGGAAGCGTTCAAACTGGGCCAGACCCTTGATGGCCAGCAGGTCAGGGGATTTCAGGGTCTCCTGCTCCTCACGATCAAGGTCGGCTGCCTTCTTCACCTCTGTGACCTCATTGGTGACGGCGTACCCTTTCCCCCGTTTGAAGTCCAGGAAGTGCCATGGCTTACCGTGTTCTCCTCGTCGATAGCGCAAGATTTCACGCTCCACTATCGGCTTACCGCTTCTATCAAGGTTGATCGAGACGCTGTAGCTGACAAGCGGCTGCCTGGGCCGAATACGATAAGCAACCTCAAGCTCGATTGGCCCATCACAATTGCGGCTACGCACCTCATGGAAGCCGCGGCTGCCGCCGAGCTTGACCAGAGCAGTGCGGACATTGGTGTTCATGGCATCCCGCAAGAAGCCAAACACGGAAAAGAGGCTGGATTTGCCCGTACCGTTGGCGCCAACCATGGTAACAAGCCGTGGGATGTGCAGCATCTCCACATCGCGGAAAGCTCGGAAGTTGCGAATGCGAATGCGCTCAATCTGCATGGTTGAAACCGCACTGGGTCAAGTCGTTGTGATGGAATGACGCCGTGGTTGAACGCAAGCCTAGCAGAGAAGGGCATGGCGAATCTGCGCCTTGCAATCATGACCTCTGATGCACCAGCAGTGGTGAATCAAGGTGGTCGCCCTCAAACAAGGGAAGGCATCTTGAGAAATCGGTCAGCTTCCCCGTGGAATGCCCTCCTGCCACGAGAACGTCAATTTTGGCACGGGTTTGCATGGGTCAGCAAGCTTTCCAACCAAGGAAAAGGCGGTTTTTCCAGGTGCCCTGATGTCGCGTCTAGCCGGATTGTGATCCGGAAGGAACCTTTGAAGTCGATCATCTGATTGCCAGTCATGACTTTGTCTGTGGTGCCGTAGCTGAATGACTGCTCAGTCGCGCCTTCCTTTGCTGCCTTCTCTTGCCCTGCATTTTGGAAGCCAACGGAGCGTACATTTTCTCATACAACATCAACAAACGCTCCACCCTCTCCCGTTCGGAAGCAAAGCCTAAGCGCCGATAAAGCCGATCCACAGCCCGATCCAGCGCCCTATGGGCCTTGCGGAGATTCGGCGGCTGGTGTCCGGATCATAGAGATCAGCCAGGCTGGCGCCAGGATGGGCAGCACGAACATCCAGCACGGCTTGAGCAAGCGGTTCCAGTTTCGACAGATTCTCTTCCTTGAAATGGGTGCAGTCTACCCATGCAAGCTGTGCCCGTTCAGCCTGCTGGCCAGGATGAAGATAGAGGAAAAAAAGAGACTTGTTCGGAGATTTCTTAAGTTATATGTTTCGTATGATTATGATGATCGGAGTCATCTCTCCAATGAAGAATTATATTCCCGTTGTCTTCTAATTTGATGGAAAAATGTACAATTGACTTTATATTATTATTTTCAGTTGCGCTCCGACATTCAGAATCAATTTTCTCTGCATTTACCATAAAAATTGATAGATCTCGAATAAACTTAGAACAATCTTTTGCATGAGTACTGAGTATTGCTTCATAAGAATTATCAGACGCATTAAGACCAATTCTGATTTCCACTTCCTGATGATTGCGGTCATTGATTAACTTTAGTGTTGTCGCCAGATTATCCAGAGAACTACCATGCTTGTCTGGTCTTTTTAGTTTGTTCTGTATAGCTTCTACTGTGGAGTCGGCTGCTTTTTTTCCTAACGTTCCCATAAACGCTCCACTAAAAGTCATTAGGGATATGCGAGCAGCATTTTTGAAAATGCTCCATGTATCAATGCTACTTAATAATTCAATAATT
>Ga0209020_1001114_pt1 | contig 29014 bp, 23 predicted proteins | sample PinacodermBB_FD_187298 | JGI IMG/M metagenome (GOLD analysis project Ga0209020, IMG submission 187298) | Host-associated microbial community of the marine sponge Aplysina aerophoba from Gulf of Piran - sponge pinacoderm, lysed by bead... | ecosystem: Host-associated > Porifera > Sponge >... | reverse complement strand
CACGACTTGTCGAACCCCACGCGCTGCTCCATCGCCGGTGCACCGAGCAGTTGACCGTCGAGGCCGTAGACCCAGAAGTGGTACGGGCAGCGGAAATTGCTCCCGTTGCCGGTGCCCTCGGCGACGATCATGCCGCGGTGCTGGCAAACCGCCGACAGCACTCGAACCTGTCCATCGGTCCCGCGGACGGCCAGCAGCGGGTCGTCGAACAGCGTCACGGCGAAGTAGTCGCCGACGTTGGGGATCTGCCCTTCGTGGCCGATGCAGACCCAGTCCCGATCGAAGATGGCCTGGCGTTCGAAGGCCAGGAACTCCTCGCTCACGTAACACCCAGGCGGGAGGGGCACGGCCTCGTTGACGTCCACGACAGACGCCTCGAGTGCGTCCAGCAGCCCGTTGTCAGAACTCACAGGTGGGGCTCCTTCCTCGCTGGGCACAGGCGGGTGACCGGCCAACGCCGGGCACCCCGATCCACCAAGGTACTCAGCCGCCGAAGAGGACGCCGCCGTGGGGAAGTGCCGGGCGGTTCGGACTCGGGCCGGCGGCGGACCGGGTCGCTATCGAGCCGCGGCGCCCCGCGCCGCCGGAGTCATCGCCCCGGAGGCTCGCCGGGGGGATCCCCCGCCTGTTCGAACGCCTCCACCACCTGCGAGTAGGTGAGCATGTCCGCCGTGGCAGAAACGGGCTGAGGTGCGACGCCGCGGCGCCCCTCGGCCGCGCCGTCACCCTCGGTGGCCTCCGCTGCACCCGCGGCCTGGGCGCCGTCGCCGGCACGCTGGCGGGCCGACCAGCGGAAGAACACCGCGGCGATGATCGTCCACAGGTACAGCCCCCCGACGATCTTCATGATGAGACCGGCCACCTGCTGGTCGTTGGCCACCGTGACACCCCAGAGCCGCAGAGGCGTGTCGTAGGCGTCGTAGACGGTTGTCTGGGCGAAGGTCAAGAACCCGGCGGGCACCGTCGGCAGCACCGACATGGCGAACAGGTAGAACATCTTGGTGAGGGGCTGCAGGCGCAGCTCGGCGAACGGGCCGCACACCGGCAGCCACATCGCGATGGCCGTCACGAACAGGAGCAGGTGCGCGGTGTAGTGGAAGACGCCGTTGTCGGCGCTGGTGTTCACGACCCAGGGAATGTGCGTGATCGCCACGACCACGTTGAACGTCACACCCACCACCACCGGGCGCAGCAGGCGGCGCGCCACCGGCCGGGCCGGGTCGAGCACCCGCCGGGCGATCCATTCGGGTGTGGCCAGCAGCAGCAGGGGCGGCACCACCAGCGTGATCAGCAGGTGCTGCACCATGTGGACCGAGTACAGGTACTCCTCGGAGATGTCATGGACGGGCCAGTCGCTGGCGAGCCAGAGCAAGCCCACCGCCGCCAGGTAGCAGCCCTTGCGGCGCCGCTCCACGACCTCGCCCGCCGCCGGGGCAAGGACCCGCACCACGTAGATGCCGACAACCAGCGCGACGAGCACGATGACCCACACCTCGGGGTGTGGTGTCCAGCCCCAGAGCTCGTAGTCGATGAATTCCCGCATCGTCCACCCCCGGACGCCGGGGTCAGACGCCCCAGATACGGAAAGCGGTCAGCATCACCAGGTAGACCCCGAGGGCCAGGACGATCCCCGCCACGAATACGCGCCTGAACAGCACCGAGTCGAACTTCAGGTGCATGAACCAGGCCACCACGTAGATGAACTTCAGGATCATCAACACGATCAGGACCACGTAGATCGCCGCGTCGCCGAGGTTGTGCACCGACTCGAAGTAGGTGAAGACCTCCAGCGCGGTGAGGGCGCCCAGGATCAGGGCGATCTTGACGTACTGCCGGTCCGAGGGGTGTTCGTGTTCGTCGCCGTGGTCGGCGGCGGCGTCCGGCGCGGCCTCCTCGAGGGCCTCGGGCGCGGAGGGTGTCTGCGTCATGGAGCGGCGACCTCCCCTACTGCGGGAAAAGGTAGATGATCGTGAAGATGAGGATCCACACGATGTCGACGAAGTGCCAGTACAGGCCGATGAGTTCGACGGTCTCGGCGTTGCGGGGGCTGAGGCGGCCACGCAGGCTGGCCACCAGCGCCGACATCAGCATGACGATGCCGATCGTCACGTGGGCACCGTGGAACCCGGTGAGGGTAAAGAAGGCCGACCCGAAGATGTTGGTGGTGTAACCGAGTCCGAGGTCGACGAAGACGGTGAACTCGTAGACCTGCCCGGCGATGAACGTGCCGCCGAGCAGGGCGGTGGCCACGATCCAAATCCGGAAGTTCCGCTCCTCCCCCCGGTTGAGGGCCGACAGCGCCAGCACCATCGTCAGCGAACTCATCAGCAGCACGAATGAACTCACCGACGTGAACGGGATGTCGAAGACGTCGTTCGGTCCTATCTCGCCGGCCGGCAGCCGGGACTTGGCGAACATGTAGACGGCGATGAGGGCGCCGAAGAGCAGGCACTCCGACCCCAGGAACAGCCACATCGCCACCTTGTTGTGTGTGAGGCCCGTGGTCGTGGGCGGGTGCGCGGGAGGCGCGTGGCCGGCGTCGGTCGGGGTGGTCACGGCCGGGGTGGGGTCGGCGACGTCGGTCACGGTTGAGCCTCCGCCACCGGACCGCCGGAGGTTCCCGCCGCGGCCAGCTGCCGCGCGCCGTCACCGTCGGCTGGTTCACCCTCGCCGTTGCCGGAGGCGCCACCCCCATTGGCACCGTTGCCGGCCGCGCCGGAAGGATCGGCCTCATGGTGATCGTCGTGCCCGTGGTCTTCGGGGTCGTCGGGCGGTTCGAACACCCAGCCGTACAGGCCGCCCAGGATCACCAGCGCACCGATACCGGTGATCCAGAGGTTGTAGATGAGCCCGTAGGCCACCAGGGGCAGCCCGAGAGCCACCACGACCGGCCAGTACGAGGGCGAGGGCAGGTGCACACCCGTGGCGCTGCCGTCGTGTGCCACGTCCTCCGCCCGGGCGATGCGCGTCACCTTCCCGTCGGTGCCGATGCGCCACTTACGGTGCCAGAACTCGTCCTGGCGCGTCACGGTGATGTCACGGTCGAAGTTGTGGGTGGGGACCGGTGAGGCGGTCATCCACTCCAGGCCGCGGGCGTCCCACGGATCGGGACCCACCGGGGGTGAGCCGCGGGCACGACGACGGCTGACGCCGATGTTCCAGAAGAACAGCAGGACGCCGGCGGCGATGACGAAGGCGCCGATGGAGGCCACCATGTTCCAGAGGTTGAACCCGGAGTCCGCCGCGTAGCTGTGAATGCGGCGCGACATGCCCTGCAGGCCCAGGATGTGCATAGGCCCGAACGTGAGGTTGAAGCCGATGAGGAGGATCCAGAAGCCGATCTTGCCGAGCTTCTCGTTGAGCTTGTAGCCGAACGCCTTCGGCCACCAGAAATAGAAGCCCGAGAGCATCCCCATCAGGGAGCCACCGAATATCACATAGTGGAAGTGGGCGACGATGTAGTAGGTATCGGTCTGCTGCGTGTCGGCGGGCGAGATGGCGTGGGTCACGCCCGACAGGCCGCCGATGGTGAACATCGCCACGGCCCCGACGGAGTACAGCATCGCGGTGTTGAACCGCAATCGGCCCCCCCACATGGTCGCCAGCCAGTTGAGGATCTTCACCCCTGTGGGCACGGCGATGAACATCGTGGACAGCGAGAAGACCGCCACCGAGACCGGTCCGATGCCGGAGGTGAACATGTGGTGGGCCCACACGCCCCAGCCCATGAAGCCGATGGCGATGCCGGAGAAGACCATGAACGGGTAGCCGAAGATGGGCTTCCGGCTGAAGACGGGGATGACCTCGGACATGATCCCGAACGCCGGCAGGATGAGGATGTACACCTCGGGATGGCCGAAGATCCAGAAGAGGTGCTGCCACAGCAGCGGATCGGCGCCCGCCTCCACGTTGAAGAAGTTTGCGCCGAACAGCCGATCGAAGCTCAGCAGGAACAGTGCGACGGTGATGACCGGGATGGCGAACAGCAGCAGGAACTGCACGACCAGCAGCATCCAGCTGAGCACGGGCATACGGAACAGGCTCATGCCGGGAGCGCGCATGTTGAGCACGGTCGTGATGAGGTTGATGGCGCTGACCAGCGAGGCGATACCGGCGATCTGCAGACCCAGGGCGTAGAAGTCCATCCCGTGACTCGGCGAGTAGACGAGCCCGCTGTTGGGCGCGTAGCCGAACCAGCCGCCGTCGGGTGCGCCGCCGAGGAACCACGAGGTGTTCAAGAAAATGCCCCCGGCCAGGAAACACCACAGGCTGAAGGCGTTGAGCCGGGGGAAGGCAACGTCCCGGGCACCGATCTGCAGCGGCAGCAGGTAGTTGGCGAAGGCGGCCGCCATCGGCATGATCACCAGGAACACCATCGTGACGCCGTGCATGGTGAAGACCTGGTTGTAGGCGTCCTCGCTGAGCACGTTGCCGCCGGGGACGGCCAGCTGCAGCCGGAGCAGCAGCGCCTCGATGCCGCCGATCACCAAGAACAGCAGAGCCGCGGCGCCGTACATGATGCCGATGCGCTTGTGATCGACGGTGAAGAGCCAACTCTTCCAACCCGTCTCGCCCGTGGGCCGCGAGAACACCCCGAGCGACGTCGAGGGCCGCACCAACTGCTCGCCTGCAGTGAGTTGCAGCGGAGGTTCGGAGGTGGTCGTCATAGTGGTTGCCGGAGTCTCTCTGGGTTTCTCGGTCTCGGTCTTGGCTCGAGTGTGCTCTGTCTCTGCTCTGTGCTGTCTAGCGCAGGGTCATCAGGTATTCGACCAGCGCGTCGATCTCGCCGTCGGTGAGACCCGGGAATGCGGTCATGCCGCGTGCGCCGTCGGCGTCGTTCGCCTTCTGGCCGGGTGCGTTGCGGATCCAGGCTTCCAGGTCTCCGCGGTTCAGGTCGCCCCGCTCGGCCACCTCGAGGTAGGGGATCCGCTCGGCGCGGTCCTCGTAGAGGTCGAAGATCGAGCCGGCGAAGGTGGTGCGGCTCGCCACGTGCGTGAGGTTCGGGGCCGCGCCCGACACCAGAGCCGAGGTTATGGCGTTCGCACCGGCGTAGTCGCCCATGCCATCGGGCAGGTCGTCGAGGTTCACGTCGGAGACTCCGTTGACGACGTGGCAGTTGGCGCAGTTGGCCAGGAAGACCTCCTGGCCCTCGTAGCCGGGCTCGCCGGGCTCCAGAGGCGCGGCATCGACCAGTTGGCCCTGCACCCACTCGTCCCACTCGGCAGGCTCCAACACGACGGCGTACATGCGCATGTAGGCGTGTGAGAGCCCGCAGAACTCGGTGCATTGACCCATGTAGCGCCCCGGCTCATCGGCCTCGATCACCCACGGGTGGGTGCGGCCGGGGACGGCGTCCTTCTTGCCGTTCAACCGCGGGATCCAGAACGAGTGGATCACGTCACGGGAGGTGATCCCCAGAGGCACCTGCTGGCGTACCGGCATCACCAGCTCATTGGCGGTCACGATGTCCGGCGGCGTGGAGGTGTCCCCGTCCAGGTGGTACTGGAACTCCCACCACCACTGCTGGCCCACGACCGTGACCCGCAGATCGTCCTCGGCGGCCGACACTTCGTTCAGATCCACCAGGGAGATGAGCGTGAACACCGAGATCACGGCGAGCAGGATCGTGGGGATGATGGTCCAGGCCAGCTCCAGGCGGAGATTGCCGTGAACCTGCTCGGGATACTCGTCGTCCCCGTAGAGGTCGTCCCCGTCGGGGTCATCGCTGTGGACCGCCGCAGCCGCGGCTCGACGGCGCGCCCGGTACCGGACGGCCAGGTAGATGATCGCACCCTGCACCAGGAAGAAGACGATGATGGCCACCCCGAGAACGGGGAAGAACAGGTCGTTGATCTCCTGCGCGTCGGGACCCGCCTCGGTAAGCGTGTCCAGCGGATGCTCGTCGGCACAGGCGGTCAGTGCCAACGCCACCGCCAACGCCACCAGCGCCAGCCGGAGGCGCCGCCACAGGTTCGGGCCGAAGCGGCCGCCGGCTTGTTCGCCCATCATTCGTCGCCCTCGTGGACCTCGACAGCGTCATCCGAGCCGTGCTCATCCGCGTGGCCGTGATCGTAGGAGCCCGCGGCGGCAGCCACGATGCCGGCGGCCACGACCGCCACGGCGGCGAACGCCAGCACGGTCGTGATGACCGACTTGGATATCCGGGGCCGGGCGACGAACAGCATCGCCACCAGCAGGATGACTGCCGAGACCCCCGCCGCGATCCAGACGGCGCTGAACTCGCTGACCGCCAGCAGGACACGCGAACCCCCGACGACCAGGATGGCGATACTCGCCGCGCCCAGCACGGGGATCTCGATGGGAGCCATCAGCCGGTTGCGCAGCGCCCGATTCGCAGCCGGGTCGCCGGTGGCACGGTCCGCCCACGCGGTGACCATCCATTCGAACGCCACGACGCCGGCCAGGATGATCCCGATCACGAAGATGGCCGCATGGGTGACCAAACCGATCACCACCACGGCCGCGGCGAAGGCCAAGAGCGGTGGCCAGTACGAGGGATGGGTCGGCGCCACGCTCGGAGGCGTCTCACCGGTCGGGGAGAGTTCGCCCACGGACTCGGCGTCGGCGTCGCGGAACGCCACGAGCATGCAGCCGAGGCCGCAGCCGACCAGAGCGGCGAAGAACAGCACGATGAACCCCGTGTGGTCCCCGACGCCGCCCTGCCATCCGAGGCTGATGACACCCTTCCAGGCGTTGCGGTCCACAACCCCCAGGTAGTCCGCACCGGCAGGGTCACCGGTGGCAACCCCGTAGACGACTGCACCCACGGCGGCCAGGACACCGAAACCGAAGAAGAGCTTGAAGCCCGGAGTCAGCACGGCTTCGACCTCACGGCCGTCACAGCCGGCGAGGTAGGAGTGCAGCCGGAGGAACGCATCACTTCGTCACGAAGAGTCCGACCCAGATGACCAGGTACAAGAAGACCATCACGTGCCAGAGCAGGGCCGCAGCGGACATTCCGTCGAGGTGGACGCTCGGCACCGGTGAGGCGAGGGTCCTGATCGCCATGACGAAGAGGTAGGCGAGCGCCACGGTGACCAGAGCGAGATGGCTGGCCGAGATCGTGTAGATGAGCGGAGCCGCCAGGCTGCCGCCGTCGATCGTCAAGCCCATCTGCCGGTACTGGAATGCGGTCTGGTTGATCACCGCCACCCCGAACATGGCCGTGACGACCAGCGCGATGAGGGTGTGGCGGCGGTCGTCCCGCTTGGTGGCGTGCACCACCCACTGCATCGTCACGACGCTCAGCAGCAATGTCCAAGCCATCACCGTCGGCGCCGTCAACTCGATACGAGCCCCGGCCGGAATCCAGGACTGGCCGGGGTTGGCCCGCAGGAAGTCGGCACGCTCGGAGAAGTAGACGCCCAGCAGCCCGCCGAAGTACATCAGCACGGCGGCCGCCGCGAATCCGGTGCCCACCTGCAGGGTCCGCCGGCGCGGTGCTACAGCCGGAGCCACCAGCTCGGTTGCCGCGGCGGCAGGCTCGCTCACGAGTCACCCCTCTCGCCGGTGGTGGGCGCCGGTGCGTCCCACAGCGGGTGCGCCGAACGCACCGGGGCCAGCGGCTCGTCACCGAAGTTGTCCACGGGCGGGGGTGAGGCGGCGAACCACTCCATCGTGTGCCCGCCCCAAGGGTCGGGAACCGTCGAGGCTCCCTTGCCGAGGGCGGCGCCGCCGCGCAGCGTCACGATCACGACGACCACCAGACCCGCGAGGACCCCGATGGCGCCTATGGCGGCAAGCACGGCGACAACCTCGGCGCCTGCCGAGGAGAAGCTCGCGCTGGGGCGTTCGGGCTGCCCCAGGAATCCGGCGATGAGGCCCATCAGGCCCACCAGCAATCCACCGGCTCCCAGGATCGCCGCGGTGCCGAACCCGGCGGCGTGCGACGCCCTGCGGCCGAAGATCTTGGGACTCCAGTAGAAGAGGCCGGCGACGGCGCCGAGCACGGCGGCCATGGCCACGAGGTCCAGGAGGCCGGCGCCGGCCATGGTCCCCCGCAGATCGTCGAGGGGCGCGAGCGCGCGATCCAGATCGGCCTGCCAGGACTCGTTGTGCCGGGCAAAGCTCCGCAGGAACCCCACGGCTCCACCCAGCACCCGGATGAACCCCGCGATCGCCGCGAAGACCAACACGCCGAGCGCGGACATCGCCACCGCCAAATGCCCGCTGGGTCGAGGAAACCGGCGAGCGCTGCGACCCAGATCGGCCCAGCCTCCCAGCAGGCCCAAGACCACGAGAGCCACGACGATGCCACTGACCACGTACAGCGGCGTCGTCTGCGCCGTCGGGTTGAAGAAGCGCTGCAGGTCGGCGCCGAAGCTGAATACTCCGGCCACACCCACCAGCGAGAGCATGAGTCCCCGACGCCGCTGCGGAGCGCCGAAGGACACCGGCAGGATCTCGCCCACGACACCGATGACCGGGATGGCGAAGACGAACACCTGGGGCTGGTCGAACACCCAGGAGACTTGCTCGAAGAGGTTGTGCCCGGACCCGAAGCGCGCCGCGCTCGGGCCCCGCAGGTCGACCCACATGATGACCAGGTTGGCCACCAGCACCGGCAGGCTCAGAAGCCAGACGGCACCGGTCACCAACATCGACCAGGAGAAGAGCGGCATCCGTTCGAGGCTCATGCCTGCCGGTCGCTGCGTACACATGGTGGTGAGCAGCACCGCCGTGGCCCCGAGCAGCGACAGGACCACCATGGCGAAGGAAAGCAAGGAGAGTTCCACCGCCCGCTGCTCGCCCCCGGCGACGAGGCCCCCGTCGATCGCCCAGGAGGCAATGAGGACGCCGGCTCCCGTGAGCCAGCCCCAGAACGAGGCCGCGGCAGCCCGCGGGAAGGCCACGCCCCTGGCGCCGATCTGCAGCGGAACCAGGTGAGTGGCGAGCCCGATCCACAGCGGCACGACGAACAGGAAGATCAATCCGACCCGGTACAGCGTGAAGACCTGCCGGAACGACTCGATACCCGCGAAGACCTCGAGGGCCGGAAGGTCGGCGCGCTCGAGGTGCAGCAGCAACCCGCACACCAGAACGAATCCGCCGAGCAGCAGCGACGCCAGAATCCACATCCGCCCGAGCGTCTTGTGGTCACCACTGGACAGAAGTCCGGCGAGCCCTCCCGCGCTCGGCGTGTCTTCCGACGTCACCGGGGCGTGCTCGTCCGTGACAGGAGCGTGGGTCGCGGTCGCGGTCATACGAATTCGGTAACGGGGTTCGGGTTGTCCGTTCGGTATGACCGCTCGGCGAGATCCGTTCGACCGGCGGTCAGGGGGCCTGATCCAGCCCGGAACTGTAACGCGAGTCCGCGGGCAGCCCGCACCGGAGCGGATCGGGCCTGTTTCGCGCCGGTGGCTGACACCATCAGACCGTCTGGCTCATCAGACGAGCTGATCGAGGGCCATCGCGCCGAACAGCACCACGACATAGGTGATGGACCAGTTGAACAGGCGCATCGCCACCTGCGGTGTGCCATGGCGAAGCAGCCGGATTCCCAGGGCCACGAAGACAATGCCGGCCACGAGGGCGGTGGCGAGGTACAGCGCGCCCAGTTCGGCCACGAACCCGAAGGCGATGCTCGTGACCCAGAGAACCACGGTGTAAGCGATGATGCGCACTGCCACGGTCCGGATCGAGCGGACCGCAGGCAGCATCGGCACCCCAACCTGTGCGTAGTCGTCGCGGTACCGCACAGCCAGCGCCCAGAAGTGGGGGGGTGTCCAATAGAAGATCACCGCGAACAGCAGCAGCGGCGCCCAGTCCAGCCGGCCCGTCACGGCCGTCCACCCCACGAGTACGGGGACCGCTCCGGCGGCTCCGCCGATGACGATGTTGCGCTCGGACCGCCGCTTCAGCCAGAGGCTGTACACGAACACGTAGAACAGCGTGGCGCTCACCGCCAGGGCCGCGCTGAGCAGATTCACCAACAGCCAGAGCCAGATGAACGCCGCGACCTCCAGGAGGATCGCGAACACCAAGGCGTTCCGGGGGCTGATCCGGCCCGTCACCAGGGGCCGGTCCCGGGTGCGCTGCATGATGCTGTCGATGTCGCGGTCGATGACCATGTTGAGCGCGTTGGCTCCGCCGGCGGCGAGCGCACCGCCGGCGATGACCGCGGCCATGAGCCACACCGGAGGCAGACCTCGCTGGGCAACGATCATGGTGGGAACCGTCGTCACGAGCAGCAACTCGATGATGCGCGGTTTGGTCAGCGCCACGTACGACGCGACCGTCGCCCGGGCTTTCGTCGCAGGCATCGGCGCAAGCGTACGAGACCCGCGTGTTCAATACTCCGATCGCGGCGCCGCTGTTCCCTGCGGGAGCCGGAGTGGCCGGCTCCTAGGCTGACCGCCGATGTCGCTCCGGCGGAACGGAATCAGCGCGGCCACCTACCGCCGGATCACCATGCTGGCCCTCGTGGCACTGATCTTCATCATCATCACCGGTGGTGCCGTGCGCCTGACCGGCTCCGGGCTGGGCTGCTCGGACTGGCCAACCTGCGAGGAGAACCAGTTCGTTCCCGACGTCGAGTACCACGCCATGGTGGAGTTCGTCAACAGGGCCATCACCGGCGTCGTGTCGCTGGCAGTTGCGCTCGCCGTGCTCGGTGCACTGCTGCGGCGACCCCGGCGGCGAGACCTGATCGTGCTGGCGTTCGGACTTGTGGCCGGCGTGGCGGGTCAGGTGATCCTCGGCGGGCTGGTTGTGTGGTACCACCTCTCCCCCTGGTTGGTGATCGCCCACTTCTTGCTGTCCATGGTGTTGGTGGCCAATGCGGTCGTTCTGCATCATCGTGCCGGCCGGCCCGAGGAGTCCGAGGAGTTCGGCGCTCGAACCCCCGGCACCGCAGCGGCCCGCACGGCACGGAATCTGACGCGCCTGCTCGTGGTGCTCGCCGTCCTCGCCATCGTGAGTGGCACGTTGCTCACCGGGGCGGGCCCGCACGGCGGTGACGCCGACGTCGAGCGGCTGCAATTCGACATTCCGTCCCTGGCCCGGCTGCACGGCGGCGCAATGGTGCTTTGCGCGGCGGTGGCGCTGGGACTGTGGGTCGGGGCCGAGCGGGGTTCGTTCCGTCGCCGACGCCAGGGGCACCGCCCGGCGCCCCATGCCACCGCTGCCCGATTGGTTGTGCTGGTCATCGGCGGGCAGGCCGCCGTCGGCTATTTGCAGTACTTCACCGGCGTGCCGGTGTTGCTCGTGGGTATCCATATCGCCGGTGCGGCCGCCCTTTGGACGGTCGTGCTGCGGCTCCATCTTGCCGTGCACGAGGTTCGCGCCCGGTAGGATGCGCCGTCCTGCCCCCATCGTCCAGCGGCCTAGGACGCCGCCCTTTCAAGGCGGTAACACGGGTTCGAATCCCGTTGGGGGTGCCGCCGGCCCGTGCCGCCGCATCGGTCCCTCGCGACGCTCCGGGGCCGCCGCGGATAGAATTCGGGCTTCGCTGGTCCTGTAGTGCAGCTTGGAGTGCACGCCGCCCTGTCAAGGCGGAGGTCGCGGGTTCAAATCCCGTCAGGACCGCCCCGGTCGGGTAGCTCAGTCGGCAGAGCGTCCGCCTGAAAAGCGGAAGGTCCCCGGATCGATGCCGGGCCCGACCACGCAGATCGTGCCCGCCGGTCGGCCCGGGACCGGTGGCATTGGTCCCTCCCGGGGACTAGGTCGCCCCGGCGGCCTCGTAGCTGAAGCCGAGGTCCGGCGCCGTCACCAACGCCCGGAAGGCCAGCCCTTCGGCAGCCGCCGCGGCGGCGCACGTACCTCCCCTGTCGACGACCGCCAGGATCATCACCGGCTCGGCGCCGAGAGCACGGACCACCCGCGCCGCCTCCAGTGGTGATCGGCCTCTCGTGACGGTGTCTTCGACGATGAGCACCCGGTCGCCGGCCTCGAGCGCGCCCGCCAGACGCCCTTGCACCCCATGGTCCTTCGCCTCCTTGCGGATGCTGAAGGCACGAAGCGATCGCCCCCGGGTGGCGGCGACGCCCGCAACCCCGAAGGCAACGGGGTCCGCACCTGCAGCGAGCCCGCCGATGGCATCGACGTCGGACGGCATCACGTCCAGCACAGCGTCGGCGACGAGCAGAACGCCGTCCGCTCGGCAAGCAGTCTGCTTGGCGTCACAGAACCAGCCGCTGCGCCTCCCGGACTTCAACACAAAGTCGCCCGTGCGGATCGAGTGCTCCAACAGATGTTGCTTCAACAGATGTAGAGAGGGCTGAGCCACAATGCGAACCTAGCGTATACAAGTTGGCGATACCAATAGTCCAATAGTTGCGTACTAACGTAAAGAGGTGACTCCGTGCGAGAACTCTTGCAGTGATCGATTTGTTCAGCTGCAAGAGCGGCCTGGTTCGAATAGACAGAATCAGGCTAGACTCCACTCACCTGAAATAGTCTGTCCATTGATGAGGCAAACGGCCGAAAGGAGCAGTTGGTATGAGTCAGAGCGGTGAAGGCGCTGAACGAAAGTCCCGAGAGGTCACCCCTGAGCACAAGGCGGCGATGATCCAAGGGCGAACCGAGACGCGTGTCGTGCGCCAGTATCTCGAGGCGCTCGATGGGGTAAGGAAGTCCGGAGGACGGCGCCGATCCAAGGAAACGCTTCAGAAGAGGCTGGCGGCTGTGGAACAGGAATTGGAATCAGCAGATTCTGTGGGGCGACTCCACCTGATTCAGGAGCGAATCGACCTGCAGAGGGCCGTTGAAGCCGCTGAGCAGAACGTTGACATCAACGAACTCGAAAGTGCTTTCGTCGACGTTGCCGCCTCCTACAGCGAGCGCAAGGGCATCTCCTATCAGGCGTGGCGCGAGGTCGGCGTCCCCCCGAAGGTCCTTCACTCGGCCGGCGTTCGCTGAGGGTCGCGTCCGCGACCAGGGGCCGCTCTCAGAGGAGCGGTTCCGGAGCGACCTCTCTCGCTGAGGGGTAGCAGTCCACCAGTTCGGCCGCCGCCGCGACGAACGCAGCCACTTGGGCTTCGGCTCGTCCGGGCTTGACAGCTTCAGCCACCACCTCCGCGACGCCTTCTTCTGTCAGGGGAAAGTCTTCGTCGGCAGCAAGAGCCGCCACAAGATCGTACGACCGACCGGCTCGCTGTGCAGCTATGGCGGCCGCACTGTGACGCTGCAGCACCGCATGCGCCTTGGAGCGATCGGCTCCTGCATCGGCAGCGGCGACGAGCAGAGCTGAAGTTGCCAAGAGTGGCGCCCGACCGCGCAACTCCTCGGCGGCCACATCGGGGAATGGCTGCATTTCTTGCATCACCGTGAGGAAGGTCTCCAGGAGCCCGTCGATTGCGAAACACGCGTCCGGCAGCGTGATCCTGCGTACAACCGAGCAGCTGACGTCGCCTTCGTTCCACTGCGTGCCCGCTAGGTCGGCGGCAATGGTGACGTGGCCACGCAACACCGAGGCGAGGCCACAGATGCGTTCACAGGAACGGGCATTGGTCTTGTGCGGCATGGCGGACGATCCCACCTGCCCGGCTCCGAACCCTTCAGTCACGAGTTCCTGGCCGGCCATGAGACGGATCGTCGTCGCCAAGTTGGCCGGCCCGGTGGCGATCCCGAACAGGCACGAGACAACCTCGAAGTCCAGAGATCGGGGATACACCTGACCCACCGCACTCAGTCCTCCGGTGAATCCGAGCCGCTCGGCCAGTGCCGCTTCGAGCGCCTCCACCTTCGAGGAGTCGCCGCCGAAGAGTGCCAAGAGGTCCACCTGGGTGCCCACAGCGCCCTTCAAGCCGCGTAACGGGTAATCCTCCAGAAGCGCCTCGAGGCGACGAACTGTCCTGATCAACTCCTCGCCCGCGGTGGCGAAGCGGCGCCCGAATGTCGTGACCTGTGCCGGAACGTTGTGGGTGCGCGCCACGACCGGCATCGCGGCCAAGTCAGCAGCGCGCCGCGCCACCGCATCAGCAGCAGCGACCGCCTTGGTCAATACGAGACGCATTGCATCGCGGATCTGCGTCTGCTCGACGTTTTCGGTGACGTCGCGGGAGGTGAGCCCCCAATGGAGGTATTCGCAGCCCGCCAGCGCGCAGAACTCCTCCAGCCGGGCCATCACATCGTGGCGCAGCCGGCGTTCCCGGCGGGCGATGGATTCCGTGTCGATGTCATCGATGACCGCCCGGTACGCGCCAGGGGCTTCGGAGGGAACCTCCACGCCCAACTCGATCTGCGCCTCGAGGACGGCCACCCAGAACTCTCGTTCCCGGCGGATCTTCTCGTGCGGCGACCAGATGGCGCGCATCTCCGCGCCGGCGTACCGCTCGGCCAGCAGGTTCGGGATTGTCACGGCGACGGCGGGGGCAGTCGCACGAGTTGCCGGCGGCGCGGGCCGACACCGACGAGCGTTATCGGCACACCTACCTGCTCCTCGACGAAGCGAAGGTAGCCGGCGGCTTCGGCGGGAAGGTCCCCGGGTGCAGTGACGGCGGCGAGGGGGACGCGCCACCCCGCAAACTCCTCGAGCACCGGAGACGCTCGATGCACGTCGGACTGGTGGTACGGCATGTGCTCGATGCGCCGGCCGTCGATGTCGTATCCCACGCACACCTTCACGACCTCCAGCGAGTCGAGGACGTCCAGCTTGGTGATCGCCAACTCCGAGAGCGAGTTCAGGCGGATCGCGTGGCGCAGCATCACCAGGTCGAGCCAACCCACGCGCCGGCGGCGGCCGGTGTTGGTCCCGAACTCGGCCCCGTCGGTCACCAGCCGATCGGCCACCGCACCGTGCACCTCTGCGGGGAACGGCCCCGAGCCCACCCGCGTGGTGTACGCCTTGGTGATGCCGATGACCCGTTCGATGTGCCGCGGCCCCACACCGGCCCCCACACACGCTCCTCCTGCAACGGGATTCGACGACGTCACGAAGGGGTACGTGCCGTGGTCGAGGTCCAAGAACGTGGCCTGGGCACCTTCGAAGAGCACCTCGCGGCCCGCTTCGAGGGCCTCGTGCACCGTCGCAACGGTATCGGTCACGTACGGCTCCAGAGCGGGGCGGATCTCCTGCAGGTACTTGTCGGCGAGCACCTCGGGGTCGTAGCCCAGCCGGTTGTAGACCTTTGCCAGCAGCGGGTTCTTCTCCCGCAGAGCCGCCTCCAGCTTCTTCCGGAAGATTCCGGCGTCGAAGAGGTCCTGCACACGTAGGCCGATACGCGTGGCCTTGTCGGCGTAGGCCGGTCCGATGCCCCGCTTGGTCGTGCCCAGCTTGTTGGAGCCCAGGCGGCGCTCGCTGAGGACATCGAGCTGCTGGTGATAGGGGAGGATGAGATGGGCGTTGCCGGACACCTGCAACCGTCGGGTGCTTATCCCACGCTCCTCGAGCATGGCCAACTCGTCGACCAGCACGAACGGGTCGACAACGACGCCGTTGCCGATAACCGGCGTGATGTGCTCGTAGAGCACCCCTGAAGGGACGAGTTGCAGAGCGAAGGACTCCTCGCCGACCACGATGGTGTGCCCGGCGTTGTGCCCTCCCTGATAACGCACGACCATCTCCATGTTGGCCGCGAGCAGATCCGTGAGCTTGCCCTTGCCCTCGTCGCCCCACTGGGTGCCAACCACCACGGTTGCTCCCAAAACACCCTCCCTCGTGAGCGAAAGACCCGGACCAGCCTACGGTCGCGACCCGTTGGCGCGCTCAGCCAACGTGAGCGAGAAGTCGCCGGCGCCGTCAAGAGGTGACTTCCAGGTGTGCGCGAAGCGAGGGGCCCTTGGTGGCCTCGTCGAAGGACTCGAGGGCACGGCGCTGGGCGGCGTTGAGCTTCTTCGGCACCACGATGTCCACCGTAACCAGCAGGTCACCGGTTCCGCGATCGGTCTTCACCCCGCGGCCGCGCACACGCAGGGTCCGGCCCGACCGGGTACCCGACGGCAGGCGCAGCGTGACCGGCTCGCCCTCGAAGGTTGGAACCGCGATGCGTGCTCCCAGGGCGGCCTCGCTGAAGCTCACCGGGACGGTCAAGGTGAGGTGCTCGCCGTCGCGCCCGAACAGCGGGTGCTCGCCGGCGCGCACGATCACAAACAGGTCACCCGGCGGCCCTCCGTTCGCGCCGGCGCCGCCCTTGCCGCGCAGGCGTATCCGCTGGCCGTCGGCGACGCCCGCCGGTATCCGCACCTTCGTCGTCGGTCGGTCGGATCGTTGACCCGAGCCGACCTCCCTGGCCACCCCGTTCACCGCTTCGGAGAACGAGAGGGAGATCTGTGCCTGGTGGTCCGGACCTCGCTGTGGGCGGTTGGCGCCGCCGGGCGCTCCGAAGGGGGCACCGCCGCCGCCGAACAGATCTGCCAGTAGATCGCCGAGCCCGTCGGCTCCGGAGAACTGAAACGAATGTGACCCTCCCGGCCCCGGGGCGCCGAACGGGTTCCCGCTTGCGGCGAGGCGGCGGATCTCGTCGTACTGCTGGCGCTTGTCGGCGTCGCCGATCACGTCGTAGGCAGCCGACACCTCCTTGAACCGCTCCTCCGCGCGGGCATCGTCGGGGTTCCGGTCGGGGTGCAACCGCCGGGCGAGTGAGCGGTAGGCCTTGGTGATCTCGTCCTGGGGGGCATCGGAAGACACCCCCAGAACCCGGTAGTAGTCCTTCTGCAACCACTCCTGGCGTATGTCGTTCACTGCCTCACCCGCCTGCACGCCGGTGCGGGGGGAGGGTCATCCCCGGACGCCGACCACCGCAGGACGCAGAACCCGCCCGCTCCATGCATAGCCGGTGCGGAGCACGTCGGTCACGATCTGTTCCCCTGAAGCCTCGCCGGTCATCTCGCCGGAGGTGTGCAGCACCGCTTCGTGATAGTTCGGATCGAACGGTTCTCCCGCAGGGGAGATCACTTCGAGCCCACCCTCGATGAGTGCCTCGAGGAGCGCGCTGTGCAGCGGTCCCACCAAGTCGCTGTCGTGGACGGCGCCGGCCTCGGAGGCGTCGAGCACCGCCAGCAACCGGGTCGCCAGATCGGCCGCACCACGTTGGGAGGCCTGCGCCCGCTGGTCGGCGGCACGGCGCCTGAAGTTGACGAACTCGGCCTTCAGCCGCGTCAGCGCGTCCAGATACTCCGCACACTGCCCGCAGGGCGAGCCGGCCGGCGTGTCTGCGGTGGCCGGCGCCGGAACGTCGTTCTCGCTCACCTCGCCGTTGCCCGCTGCCTCGGTGTCGCCGGCGGCTCCTTCGAGATCCGGGTCGAGGCGCTCCGCGGCGTCCGCGGGCAAATCCTGGTCGGTCGCAGCGGTCACGAGTCCTCCTCGTCGAGGATCTCGGCGTCGATCACGTCGTCGCCGTCGGCCGCACCGTCTCGGGCACCCTCGCCGGAGACATCGTCGGTCTGCGTCGCCCGGGCGTACATGGCCGAGACGAAGGCCTCGACGGCTTGCTGCAGTTCGTTGGCGGCGGCGGACACCGCATCGGTGTCGTCGCCCTCGAGCGCGCTGCGGGTGGCCTCCATTTTGGCCCGCAGGTCAGCCGCCCCCTCGGCATCGGCCTCGGCCGCTTCCTCTTCGAGCAGCTTCTCGGCGCGGTACACCAGGGAGTCCGCCATATTGCGGGTCTCGGCGACCTCCCGGCGGCGTCGATCCTCGTCGGCATGCGCCTCGGCGTCGCGCACCATCTTGTCGATCTCATCGTCGTCGAGGGACGACTGACCGGTGATGGTGATGGACTGCTCGTTGCCGGTGGCCTTGTCGCGGGCCGACACAGCGACGATGCCGTTGGCGTCGATGTCGAACGTGACCTCGATCTGCGGCACGCCCTGGGGTGCGGGAGGGATGTCCACGAGCTGGAACTTGCCGAGCGTCTTGTTGAACTCGGCCATCTCCCGCTCGCCCTGCAGCACGTGGATCTCCACCGACGGCTGGCTGTGCGTGGCCGTGGTGAAGACCTCCGACCGCTTCGTGGGGATGGTGGTGTTGCGGTCGATGAGGCGGGTCATGATCCCGCCCTTGGTCTCGATACCCAGCGAGAGCGGCGTGACGTCGAGCAGCAGCACGTCTGTGACGTCGCCCTTCAACACACCGGCCTGGATGGTGGCGCCGACGGCCACCACCTCGTCGGGGTTGACGCCCTTGTGCGGGGTCTTGCCGGTCATCTCGGTGACCAGCGCCGAGACCGCGGGCATGCGCGTCGATCCGCCGACCAGGATCACGTGGTCGACCTCGTCGGCGGACAGACCGGCGTCGCTGAGAGCCCGCTCGAAGGGCCGGCGGCAGCGGTCCAGCAGGTGTGACGTCATGGACTCGAACGCGGCCCTCGTGAGGGTGTAGTCCAGATGCAGAGGACCGGAGGACGTGGCGGTGATGAAGGGCAGGTTGATCTGCGCCTCCTGCTTCTGGGAGAGCTCGATCTTGGCCTTCTCGGCGCCCTCCTTCAGGCGCTGCAGGGCCATGGGATCACCGCTGAGATCCACGCCGTGGTCACCCTTGAAACGGTCGGCGATCCATTCGATGACCGCCTCGTCCCAGTCGTCACCGCCCAGCTTGGTGTCACCGCTGGTGGACTTCACCTCGAAGACGCCGTCGCCGATCTCCAGCACCGACACATCGAAGGTGCCACCGCCCAGGTCGAAGACCAGCACCGTCTCGTCCGCGTGCTTCTTCTCGAGGCCGTAGGCCAAGGCCGCGGCGGTCGGCTCGTTGATGATGCGCAGCACCTCGAGGCCGGCGATCTGTCCCGCCTCCTTGGTGGCGGTGCGCTGGGCATCGTCGAAGTAGGCCGGCACGGTGACGACCGCTTGGGTCACGTCCTCACCGAGATACGACTCGGCGTCCCGCTTGAGCTTCATCAAGATGCGCGCCGAGATCTCCTGCGACATGTACTTCTTCCCGTCGATCTCGGTGACGGGAACCGTCTCGCCCATGTGGCGCTTCACCGACCGGATGGTGCGGCCCGCGTTGGTGATGGCCTGCCGCTTGGCGACCTCGCCGGCGAGCACCTCGCCACCGGAGGCGAAGGCCACGATCGACGGCGTGGTACGGGCTCCCTCGGCGTTGGCTATGACGGTGGGATCACCGCCCTCCATGACGCTGACCACCGAGTTGGTCGTGCCCAGGTCGATACCGACTGCCTTGCCCATGTTGTATTACCTCTCCGAAGTCCTCTCGACGGTCCTCGACCGGACCGGCGCAGTGTTGCCATGTCTCGCGGCGCGTTCTGCCTCGTCCCGAAGCAGGCTACCGAGGCCCGGTTCGCCTACCTTTCGCCTGCGAGGCGTCCGAAGGCGAACCGGACAACTGGTGCAACGCTCCCGGCGGCGGAATTCTTCCCGCCGCCGTCGCGGGAGCCGGTTGCTCTGCTCCCTCGGCTCCGGGAGGCACGGCTGCGGGTGGCCGGTCGGGCCCGCCGGCGACATTCCGGCGTTCTCGCAGCGGCCGCCGGCCCCTGCGCCCGGCGCGCCCGCCCTCACGCCTGGTGCAGCCCCGGCCAGGAGTACTCGGTATGGTCGTCGGCGGTGGACGGCGGAGCGCCGTCCCGAGAGCCGCACCCGGATGGACGCGATGACCGCCAACCTGATCCTGCTGCGCCACGGGCAGAGCACCTGGAACCTGCAGAACCGCTTCACCGGCTGGTACGACTGTCCCCTGTCGCGGCGAGGACGTGATGAGGCCGTCGGCGCCGGGCAGGCGCTGGCCGCAGCCGGGATCCGCCCTGACACCGCCCACACCTCGCTGCAGACCCGCGCCGTCGACACCTGCACGCTGGCTCTGGTCGAAGCGGGCTGCGACGACATCCCCGTCCGGCGGCACTGGCGCCTCAACGAGAGGCACTACGGCGACCTGACCGGGCTGGACAAGGCGGAGACCGCGGCCCGCCACGGCGACGAACAGGTCCGGCTGTGGCGTCGCAGTTACGCCACAGCGCCGCCGCCGATACGCCCCGACAACCCGTGGAACCCCGCCTCGGACCCCCGGTACGCCGATCTGTCCTCCGGTGAGATGCCGCTTGGCGAGTCGCTGGCCGACGTGCTCGTCCGCCTGCTCCCCTACTGGGAGGGGCCGCTTTGCGCCGACCTCCGGGAGCGACACTGCGTGCTGGTGGCGGCCCACGGCAACAGCCTGCGGGCACTCGTCAAGCACCTCGACGGCATCGGCGACGCCGACATCGGAGCCCTGGAGATTCCCACCGGCGTGCCCATCGCCTACGAGATCGGCTCTGACCTGCGCCCCTGTATGAACGCGTCCCTCGCGGAGCGCTTTGTGACTGATCGCTGATCGGCGGCTACCATGCACTGGTCGTTTTCGCCGGGTGGGCGGGGGCGGCGCGCATTCGAGGAGAGCGCCCGCACCGGGCCTCACTGAACAGACGGGAGAGATAATGCGTGGGTTTCTAGGAGTTCGAAAGCGCTGGTTGGTGGCGCTGTTGGGAGTGATGCTGGTCGCAGCGGGCTGTGCCGCCGACGACGGCGCATCCGACACGGCCGCGACCGCGATCGGCGAGGCACAGACCGCCCAGTCCAACGCCGAGTTGGCGCTGGCCGACGCGCAGGCCGCAGCCGCCAAGGCGCGGGAAGCGCAGGCAGCCGCCGATACCGCCGCCGCTGCCGCGAAGTTGGCGCAGGCCACCGCCGAGGGCAACCAGGAGGCCGTGGCAGCCGCCGAGGCTGATCTGGCAGCCGCACAGGCCGCAGCCGAGGAGGCGCGAGGAGACGCCGCCGCAGCGCAGGCCGAGGCGGACGACGCCACCGCAGCAGCCGCAGCAGCAGCCGACGCAGCCGAGGCCGCGGCACCGGCACCGTTGGACAGGGTGCACATCCTCACCGTCGGCGTGCCCGGCGACATCCAGACGCTGGATCCGTGCTGCACCAACTTCATCCGCGGCCACGAGGCCCAGTTGATCGTGTCCGACCCGCCGGTCATCCACCCGGTTGTGGACCAGGACGGCGCTTTGGTGGCAGTGGCCGACGATCTGCTGCCGCTCTACTTCGAGTCCTGGACCGAGAGCGCCGACGGGCTCACCTACACCGTCAAGATCCGCGAGGGCGTGACCTTCGACGACGGGACCGAGGTCGACGCCGAAATCGTGCGCTTCTGGGTGGACCGGAACCTCAACACGCCCGGCGGTGGCGCCTGGCTGCTCAACAACATCGCCTTCATCACCGAACCGCCCGAGGTGATCGACCGCTACACCGTGCAGTTCACGACGAACGCGCCGAGCCCGATGGTGATGCAGCAGTTCTATATGACCTCGTCGGTGCCGGTCGACCCGAAGGTGGTCGAGAAGTACGCCACCGAGGACGACCCCTGGGCGATCGAGCACTTCCAGTCCAACGTCGAGAACTCCAGCGGCCCGTACCGGATCGCCAGCTGGCTGCCGGACCAAGAGGTCGTGTTCGAGAAGCGCGCGAACTACTGGGGCGAAGAACGGGCCTACGACAAGATCATCTGGAAGATCATCCCGTCCAACGCCGAACGCGTGCAACTGCTGAGCGCCGGGGTCATCGACGTGGCCATCGGCCTCGGCACCGAGGACTTCGCGGCGCTCCAGGGAGTGGACGGCGTGGTCGTACAGCGCTTCCCGTCCAAGAACGAGGCCTACGTGGGCATGACCAACGGCATCGCCCCGTTCGACAACGTTCTGATGCGCCAGGCGGTGTCCTACGGCATCGACTACGACGACATCCTCACCAACGTCTACAAGGGCGAGGCACAGCGCCTCTACGGCCCCATCCCCAACGGCTCCGCCTTCACCCTCGGCGACCAGGTCGGTTACACACGTGACGTGGACCGCGCCACGGAACTTCTGGCCGAGGCCGGCTACGACGGCACCCCGGTGACCCTGTCGATCGACGCCGCCAAGGGCGAGCACGAGCTGATCGCCGTGCGCGTCCAGTCGCACCTGGCCGAGGTCGGAATCCCCGTGGAGATCGAGGTGCTGACCGCCGCCGTGTTCGCCGAGCGCAAGGTGAACAATGAGTTGCAGATGTTCATCGACGAGTTGCTGGCGTGGATCGACGATCCCAACTACCAGTTGTCGCTGAGTCTGCAATCGGGCGTCTTCGGCAACTATGCCGACTACAGCAACGAGCGTGTCGACGAGATCATCCGCGACGGCTGGGCCGAGAAGGACCCGGCAGCCCGCCGCGCCATGTTCGAGGAGGCACAGCGCATCATCACCACCGAAGCGCCCTGGGCCTTCCTGGCACAGCCGGACTACAAGATCGCCCTGCGCGACAACATCGGGGGCTTCGCGCTCTACCCGAATGAAATCCCGCGGCTGGCGGACCTGTACCCACTGGACCAGTAACCCCGCGGCGCGGGCCTGAGCCTGCGCCCAGCTGACACAGCGAGCGTCGCCCCGCCGGTCCGAGTTGGCCGGCGGGGCGACGCCGTTTTGACACGACCCGACCCGCTCCGGCCGGCTTGAGACCGGCGAGGCGAGCGGCGCTAACATCTGCGCGCCGGCTCGTCCGGCGATTCACGAAACACCGGGCGCCGGATGGGCGCCGCTGTCACGAGGGGAAGAACCTATGCGTGGACTCGTTCGAATTCGTCACCGTTGGCTGGTGGCGCTGCTGGGGGTGGTGCTGGTCACAGCCTCCTGCGCCGCCGACGACGGCGCCTCCGACACGGCCGCTGATGCGATGGGGGAGGCGCAGGCCGCCCAGTCCAACGCCGAGTTGGCACTGACCGACGCGCAGGCCGCCGCGGCCAAGGCGCGGGAGGCACAGGCCGCAGCCGATACCGCCGCCGCTGCCGCGAAGTTGGCGCAGGCCACCGCCGAGGGCAACCAAGAGGCCGTGGCGCAGGCCGAGGCCGATCTGGCAGCCGCACAGGCCGCCGCCGAGGAGGCCCGCGCCGATGCCGCCGCCGCGCAGGCCGAGGCCGACGATGCTGCTGCTGCCGCCGCCGCGGCTGCTGCTGCCGCCGCGGCACCAACAGCTGCTCCTGAACCTGCCACCGAGGAGGACACCGAACGCGTCCTGGTCGTCGGCGTGCCGGGCGACATCGAGACGTTGGACACGTGCTGCGCCAACTTCATCCGCGCGCACGAGGCGCTCGAGCTGGTGTACGAGCCGCCTGTCCTCCACAGGACCGTGGAACAGAACGGCGCCCTCGTCGGCGCGGCGGGCGACCTGATGCCCCGCTACTTCGAGTCCTGGGAGGCGCACCCCGACGGGCTCACCTACACCGTCAAGGTGCGCCCGGGCGTCCTCTTCGACGACGGCACCGAGGTCACCGCCGAGACGGTGCGCTTCATGACCGAGCGGAACCTCAACACGCCCGGCGGGGCCAACTGGCTGCTGCGGAACATCGCCTTCATCCAAGAGCCGCCGGAAGTGCTCGACGAGTACACCCTGCGGTTCACCTCCAGCGAGGCGAGCCCGATGGTGATGGAGCACTTCTACATGACATCCTCGGCGATCATCGACCCGAAGGTGATCGAGAAGTACGCCACCGAGGACGACCCGTGGGCGATGGAGCATCTCTCCCGGAACGTCGAGAACGCCAGCGGTCCCTTCCGCCTCGTCAGCCGCATCCCCGACCAGGAGGTCGTCTTCGAGGCGCGCGAGAACTACTCCTTCGAGCCGCAGGCCTACGACAGGATCATCTGGAAGATCATCCCGTCCAACGCCGAGCGTGTGCAGTTGCTGAAGGCGGGCGTCATCGACGTGGCCATCGCGCTGGGCACCGAGGACTTCGCCGCTCTCGAGGGCGCCGAAGGCGTGAACGTGGAGCGGTTCCCGTCGAAGAACCTGGCCTACATGGGCTTGGGCAACAGGATCGCCCCGTTCGACGACAAGACCGTGCGCCAGGCCGTGTCCTACGCCGTGGACTACGACGACATCCTCAACAACGTCTACAAGGGCGAGGCCCAGCGCCTCTACGGCCCCATCGCCCCCGGCTCGTACTCCAGCCTCGGCGACAGCATCGGCTACCGGCGCGACCTCGCCCAGGCGCAGGAGTTGCTGGACTCCAGCAGCTACGACGGCTCCACGGTGACCCTGTCGATCGACGCGGCCAAAGGGGAGCACGAACTCATCGCCGTGCGCATCCAGGCACACCTCGCCGACATCGGCATGGATGTGGCGATCGAGAGGCTGCCTTCGCCGGTCTACGCCGAGCGCAAGGTGGGCGAGAACCGGATGCAGATGTTCATCGACGAGGGCCTGCCCTGGATCGACGATCCCAACTACACCCTGTCGGTCTTCATGCTGTCCGGCGTCTTCGGCAACTACGCCCAGTACGAGAACGAGCGCGTCGACCAGATCATCAACGAGGGCTGGGGAATCCTCGACCGCGACGAGCGTGCCGCCACCTTCGAGGAGGCCCAGCGCATCATCACCGACGACGCCCCGTGGGTGTTCCTGGCACTGCCCGACTACAAGATCGCCATGCGCGACACGGTCGAGGGCTTCGTGCTGTACCCGAACGCAATCCCACGCCTCGCGGGCCTGCGACCGGCCGGCTGATCCACGACTCGGAGGCGAGCACACGCCCGCACTCCAGTTGAGGGCCGAAGCGGCGCCCTGCCCGACCCAGCAAGGGTTCGGGCGGGGCGCCGCCGTGTTCTCGGTCATGATCGCGCGTCTCGGCCGATCGGGACGGCTCTAGGGCCGGCTGGACCTCGACGCAAGTAGTCTCACACCGGCGAAAGATCCAGGACAGTGGACCGCCTTCTCGCCTCGACTCCTCCGCCGGGCCCGGGGACCACTACGGTGGCGTCCGGTGCGATCCACCCGAACCGGCAACACCGCCACGAGCACCGCCACGGCTGCGAGCGACGACGTGCGCCGCCATCTCGGCGGGGCGTCAAGGGGGCCGCGCCGCGGCGTGATCGTCTTCGCCGCAGTGGCGGTGGCGGCAGTGGCGTCGGGATGCCTTTGGCCGCCGGGGCTTTCTGATAATCCTGTCGTCGTGGCCACGCTCGGCGGCGGGTCGGTGCGGGGCCACGCCGCGGGAGTCGTTCCCGACGATCCCGGCGACGGTGTGGGTGTGCTGGTGGATCGGGTGTATGTGCAGGCGCGGGCGCGTCTGGTGTCCGGCGGGGCGGTGGAGGTGGGCGCCCGCGTCAACGCCACCGCTGTGGCGTGGGCGCCCGAGGACCGTCTGTTCGACTATCCGAACGCCGAGTTGGACGCGTGGTGGACGAGTTCGCCGATAGGTCCCGCCGCCGACGGTGTGTCGGCGGTGCGCATCCGGGCGCGCCGCGTCGCCGGCGGCGGCGTTGAACTCGCCGTCCTCACCCCCAAAGGCGTCGAGGTTCGTCCCCGCGAACCTCGCCTCGCTTACGCCGACCTGACCGAGGAGGAGTGGTCCTACACCACGCCTGTGGTGCTGCGAGCCGACGGCGAACCCGCCTCGCCGCCGGGCGGCGGGGAGGCCGACCCCTTGGTGCGGGACCTGTTCATCTCCGCAGGCGGATTCTGCGGGATCCTGCCCACAGGCACGATCCAATGCACCGGAACGGCCCCGGCGCTGCCCGCCGCGCTCGCCGGTGGACCGTTCGTGACCATCAGCGCCGGCCAGTACCACCATTGCGCCGTGCACGCCGGCGGCGAGATCGCGTGCTGGGGGCGCGACACGATCACTCGACACAATACGCGGCTGGACGTACCCGGGTTACACGAGCCGCCCGACGGCTCGTTCGTAACGGTGTCCGCGGGCACGTTCCACACGTGCGGTATCCGCACCGACGGGACCGTCGGCTGCTGGGGCGATGACCTCTACCTGCAGTCCATGCCACCCGCAGGAACGTTCAGCGCGATCGACGCGGGCGACACGTCCACGTGCGGTCTGCGCACCGACGCCACCGCTAGCTGCTGGGGCGGCGGCGCGCCTGCGCTCGGCGAGCCGTGGCACGCCGAGAACGGCCCGTCGCCGCCGCCGAAGGGCACCTTCGTATCCATCAAGAACTCCTGGCAGGACCTGGCGTGCGGCATGCGCGCCGGCGGCGCTGTCGACTGCTGGTACCCCGGCACGTATTCCCCGGGCCTTTTCTTCTTTGGATCAAGCCCGTACCCCGTCGCGAGGGTTCAGTTCGACAGCACCATTGCCGATGAGCCGTTCACCGGGTCGTGGTGGTTCACCCATGACATCACCCACGTTCCCGCGGGGGCGTTCGCGGGAGTCGCCGTCGGCGGGCGCCACGGCTGCGGTCTGCGCGCCGGCGGCGCCGTGGCGTGTTGGGGCGCCAACCAGCGGCACCAGAGCATCCCGCCGGCGGGGCGCTTCGCCGCGGTCACCACCGGCGGCTACCACACGTGCGCGTTGAGCGTCGACGGCGGCGCGCTGTGTTGGGGCGACGATACCGTCGGCCAACTCGACGCGCCGCCCGGAGAGTTCAGCGCCGTCGACGCGGGGTGGGCGCACACCTGCGCCGTGCGCGCCGGCGGCGGCGTCGCCTGCTGGGGCGACGACAGCGAGGGCCAGGCCACACCCCCGGCGGATGCGTTCGATGCCATCAGCGCCGGCGGCCGGCACACCTGCGCCCTCGATGCCGCCGCCGAGGCGGTCTGCTGGGGCGACAACGGCCGCGGCCAGGCCACACCGCCGGCGGGCGTCTTCGACGCGATCAGCGCCGGCGGCCGGCACACCTGCGGGCTGCGCCCCGACGGCGCCGTCGCATGCTGGGGCGCCACCGGCCATCTCGAATCCGCCGTGCCCGACGGTGAGTTCACCGCCGTCGCCGCCGGCTGGGACTACACGTGCGCGCTGCGCCCGGACCGCGAAGCCACCTGCTGGGGCGCCAACGTCAGACATCCCCGTGAGCCGGCGACACCGCCGCCGACGGGGCCGTTCGTGTCCCTCTCCGCCGGCTCGCAGATCGCCTGCGGGACCCGCCCCGACGCCACCGTCGAATGCTGGATCGCCACCGACCGGCGAACCATCGACGCCTCCGGCCCGTTCCCCACCACCCGCGCCCCCACTGGAACCTTCACCGACCTCAGCGCCGGCGGCGCGCACACCTGCGCCATCGGCGCCGACCGGACCATCGCCTGCTGGGGCCAGAACACCCAAGCCCAAGCCACTCCCCCGCCCGACGCCCACCGACACGTCAGCGCCGGCGACCACCACACCTGCGCCATCGACAGCGACGCCCGAGCCGTCTGCTGGGGCGAGAACACCTTCGGGCAGGCCCGCGCCCCGGTCGGACGATTCGCGACCCTCAGCGCCGGCGCGTTCCACACCTGCGCCGCCGACGCCGGCGGCTCGCTGACCTGCTGGGGCGACAACACCTACCAGCAGGCCACGCCCCCGGACGGCTCCTACGTCGCCGTCGCCGCCGGCGAACGCCACACCTGCGCGCTGCGCGACAACCGCACGATCGCCTGCTGGGGCGACAACACCTACGAACAGACCACACCCCCGCCCGGCGCCCATCTCGCCATCACCGCCGGCAAGCTCCACACCTGCGCGCTGCGCGCCGCCGACGAACACATCACCTGCTGGGGGCTCGGCTACGACCACGACAACACCAACCCCCTCGACCGCGAACCACCCGCCACGCCGCCCCCGGGCCCGTTCACCGCCATCAGCGTCGGCACACGCCACACCTGCGCCCTCGACACCCACAACAACGCCCACTGCTGGCCCACACAAGGCCACGAAGGACCTGCACACGACAGCTTCGGCATCTCCGGCTTCGTGGTGGAGTGGGACCCCTGGAACGACAGCCGCGCCACCCCCCTGCCCGGACCCTTCACCGCCATCAGCGTCGGCAACGTCCACACCTGCGGCATCCGCACCGATGGGACCATCGACTGCTGGAGCGCCAACGAGCCGCGGTATCAGTAGACAACCGGCCCATTGGGGTCGGCCGGAGTGGAGCGCTCAAGAAATCGCTTGGAGACTTGCCTTCCACGCGTGCAGACGCGCTCCCCCTTGGGAAGGGACTATCGCTACAGGTGTCGCCGGAGGTCATGGAGGTGATGAACTACGCCCGGGCCGCGGAGGAGGCGTACTCCTGGATCTCCGACCGGCCGATCACGATAAGCGTCCTCTCGGCGCTGCAGAAGGAGATCGTCCGCAACACCGCCTCCGATGGGCCGGAGGCGGGCTTGCTGCGCACGACGCGAGTGTTCAGAGCGATCAACGGTTGAGGGCGCAGCCGGGCGATCCAACGAAACTTGTCTTCCACGCGTGTAATCGCAAGTTGCACGGCCAGGACTTGCGATTAGCGGCGGCGCAGGATGCGTCGGCGAGGCGGGCGGCAGCGCGTGTCACTGCCTCAGCGGTTTCGGCGCAGGCGCAATCGGCGGGGCCTCGAGGGCACCGCGCTGGTTACTGCGGCGGGGCCCTCCTGTGACATCTCGGCGGCCAGGGCCTCGGCGGGGCTGAAGGGCGGGGCGCTGGAGGACTGGACCGGTTCGGGCAGTTGGGAGACGACGCCGGTCACGCCGGGGACTCGCTGGAGCAGGACCGCCTCGATGCCGGCGGTGAGGGTGACCATGGACAGCGGGCAGGTGCGGCAGGCGCCGATCATCTCGATCTCCACCACGCCGTCGTCGCGGACGCCCAGCAGGGTGAGATCGCCGCCGTCGGACTGCAGGGCCGGGCGCACGAAGTCCAGCGCCTCGTTCAGCAGATCCATGTCGACCGGCGGGGCGGGGGAGCAGCCCTCCTCGGGAGCGTCAACCACGGTCAGCACTGTGCCCGACAGCCGGCTGAACGCACACGCCGAGCAGCCGGGTCCCCGATTCCGACCTCCGCCGGGTCCCGGATTCCGGCCGGCGCCGGGATAACGAGCAGTCCGCCGGGATTGATCTAGAACACCTCGATCCAGGTTCCTGCGCCGGCCTCCAGTGCCAGGTCGTAGACCAGTGCCGCGCAGGCTGCGTCGAGAGCGGGCATGCCCATGTGGGTCATTATCGTGCGTTCGGCGGGGTGTTCCCTACCCGGGCGGTGGCCCTGCAGGATCTCGGTGGCGATGTCGGCGTGGATGTCGCCTCGAGTGAGTTCTCCGGCCTGCAGCCCACCGATGCGGCCGACCTCCTCGCCGGTGATCCATTCCAGGTCGCGGCCGTACCACCCGACGACCCACTTGTCGAAGGCTCGCGCGCAGGC
>Ga0209020_1001112_pt1 | contig 29022 bp, 29 predicted proteins | sample PinacodermBB_FD_187298 | JGI IMG/M metagenome (GOLD analysis project Ga0209020, IMG submission 187298) | Host-associated microbial community of the marine sponge Aplysina aerophoba from Gulf of Piran - sponge pinacoderm, lysed by bead... | ecosystem: Host-associated > Porifera > Sponge >... | reverse complement strand
TAGCCGGTGAAGGTTCCGAGGCGGACCCGGTGGTAGCCGTCGTGGGGCTCGATCGCCACCGGCCTGTCGTAGCGGTGCTCGAGCCGGGCCTTCAGCTCGCGGGCCTTGCCCAGCTCCGAGAACGCCCCGACCTGCAGGGTATAGTCGAGACGGTCGGGGATGGCCGTGAGCGGGTATCCGCCGGTGTCCAGGACGTCGACGCGCACGGGGGCCGTTCCCGGCCGGACCATGTCCACCGCCTGGGCGGCGGCGTACGACAGGTCGATGATTCTGCCCTTGGCGAAGGGTCCCCGGTCGTTGATCAGCACGGTGACCGTCGTGCCGTTGGTGAGGTTGGTGACCTCCACGCTGGAGCCCAGCGGCAGGGTCTGGTGCGCGGCGGTCATGCCGTGCTGGTCGTAGACGGTTCCGCTGGTGGTCTTCTTGCCGTGGAAGCCGGGCCCGTACCAGGACGCGACACCCTGCTGCGAGAGCGGCACGGAGGGAGGCGTCGAAACGCGGGCCGGCGGCGCTGTCGGCTTCGAAGGGGCGCAGGCGGAGTACAGGAGCAGGACGACGGCCCAGGGCATGAGGCCGGCGGCACATCGCCAAAGACGTGCGGAAACCATCAAGACCTGATTATACCGCAATGCCGGCCGCATGGAAGCAGTGACCCGCGGCCGCGCCGCCCGGGGGCTCCGTTTACGGAGCCACCTGAATTGTGGTACTTTTTCATCGTGAAGGCGTCGTGGGCTCTCGCCGCCGCCCCTGGCCGCGGACCTGGTCGCGGCCACTCTCCGTGGCCTCTGTTTCAGAGCCCGATTCGTTGCGACGGCGCCGCATACGGTCCCGGGCTCGGGACCAGTCCTGTTCGAGGAGAGGTTCGCGCCATGTCCGGTCATTCCAAGTGGAGCACCATCAAGCACAAGAAGGCGGCCAAGGACGCCAAGCGAGGCAAGCTGTTCACCAAGTTCATCAAGGAAATCACCGTGGCGGCCCGCATGGGCGGGGGAGACTTGACGAGCAACCCGCGCCTGCGCACGGCGGTGCAGACGGCCCGTGACAACAGCATGCCCAACGACAACATCGAGCGCGCCATCAAGAAGGGCACCGGCGAGCTCGAAGGGGTTTCCTATGAGGAGGTCAGCTACGAGGGCTACGGCCCCGGCGGCGCCGCCTTTCTGGTGCAGGTGCTGACCGACAACCGCAATCGGACGGTGTCGGACATCCGGCGGATGTTCAACAAGCATGGCGGGAGTCTGGGAGAGACGGGCTGCGTGGCCTGGATGTTCGACAACAAGGGCCTGATCGTCGTGTCCAAGGAAGCGGTGGAGGAAGAGGAGTTGCTGGCGCTGGCCCTGGAGGCCGGGGCCGAGGATATGACCGAGAGCGACGACGTGTTCGAGATCGTCACCCAGCCGGAGGATTTCGCCGCCGTTCGAGAGAGTCTCGAGAACGGGAAGATCCCCATGGCTTCCGCCGAAGTCGCCATGATTCCCAAGACCACCACCGCGCTCGCCGGGAAGGAAGCCGAGCAGACCCTCAGCCTCACCGAGGAACTCGAAGACCACGACGACATTCAAAGCGTCGCGGCCAACTTCGACATCCCCGACGAGATCCTGGAGCAGGCCGGCTGACGTCATCGGAGACGGAAACATCGAAACGATCCTGGGCATAGACCCCGGAACCCTCAAGACCGGCTGGGGTGTGATCCGCGCGGATGGAGCCCGCCTGCGGCACGTCGCCCACGGCACGGTCCGAAGTTCTCCCAGGCAATCCCAGGACCGGCGCCTCCACCGGATCTTCACGGAGCTGGCCGAGGTCATCCGGGAACACGAGCCCACCCACGTCAGCCTGGAGAAGGTCTTTCTGGCGCGCAACGTCCAGAGCGCGCTCAAGCTTGGCCAGGTGCGCGGGGTAGCGCTTCTGGCCGCGGCGGAACGCGACATCGCGGTGTCCGAATACAACGCCGTGCAGGTGAAGAAGGCGTTGACGGGGTATGGGCACGCGGGCAAGGGCCAGATGCAGCAAATGGTGACGGCCATCCTGGGCCTTGCGGACGAACCAGAGGAGGATGCGGCCGACGCGCTGGCGGCCGCCATCTGCCACGGGCATCTCTGCGCCTTCGGGGCCGGCGTCATGGCCGCGACGAACCGGCGGGGGAGGGGATTGCGTTGGCAGGCGGATGCCCTTCCCGGCGGCAAGAGCTGAGTCATGCGGGTCCCGCGGGGGCCGCATCGAAAGCAGGCATCGTTGAACCATCCCGAGTCCCGTCGTGATCGCTAAGGTTCGCGGAACACTGGACCACAAGGCGCCGGGCGAGGTCGTCGTGGACGTCGGCGGCGTCGGTTACCAGTTGTTCACGGCGCTGAGCGTGTTCTACCGGCTGCCGGAGGTGGGAGAGCCCGTGACGCTGCTGGTGTACACCCACGTCCGGGAAGACACGCTCCAGTTGTTCGGTTTCTTCGACCCGGCGGAGAAGCAGGCCTTCATGCTGCTCACCGGGGTGTCGGGCATCGGCCCCCGGCTGGCCCTCAACATCCTGTCGGGCATGGCCGCCGGCGAGCTGTTGGGCGCTCTGAGGGACGGCGACGTCGCCCGGCTGGTGACGATCCCGGGGGTGGGCAAGCGCCTGGCGGATCGCATGATCGTGGAGCTGCGTGATAGGATAGATACGCTCCCGGATGCCACCCCGGCCACGGCGGCCGATCCCGGGATCCGCGGCGACGCCCTGTCCGCCCTGGTGAACCTCGGCTACCGCCGCGCGGATGCGGAGCGGGCCGTGCGCCAGGTGTTGAGCGAGGGAGCCGCCGAATTGGAAACCGTGCTCAAGGAAGCCCTGCGTACGCTCAGCCGGTAGCCGGCCGTACAGCGGAACCACGCGTTCATGGAAGACAGGACCACATCGCCCTCCGGCACCGAGGAGGACGTCCTTTACGATTCCAGCCTCCGGCCCCGGCGGTTCAGCGAATATTTCGGCCAGGAGAAGGTCAAGGCCAACCTCGCAGTGGCCATCACCGCCGCCAAACGGCGCGGCGACGTGCTGGACCATCTCCTTTTCCACGGCCCTCCGGGTCTCGGCAAGACCTCCCTGGCGCATCTCATCTCCCGGGAGATGGAGGTGGACATCCGGCCCACCTCCGGTCCGGTCATCGAGCGGCCCGGGGACCTCGCCGCGCTGCTCACCAACCTCGACTCCGGAGACATCCTGTTCATCGACGAGATCCATCGCCTGAACCACGTGGTGGAGGAGGTGCTGTACCCGGCGATGGAGGACTACCAGGTGGACGTCATGATCGGTCAGGGACCCGGCGCCAAGTCCATCAAGCTGGAACTCAAGCGGTTTACGCTGATCGGCGCCACCACCCGTTCCGGCCTGTTGACCCCGGCGTTGCGCAACCGGTTCGGCGCGGTGTTCCGGCTCGACTTCTACGAGGCCGGGGTGCTGGCGAAGTTGCTCGCCCGCTCCGCGTCGCTCCTGGGCGTGGGCGGCGACGACGCGGGCTTCGCGGAGATCGCCCGCCGCTCCCGTGGCACGCCGCGGATCGCCAACCGCCTGCTGCGGCGGGTGCGGGACTACGCGGAAGTCCACGGCGAGGGAAGGGTCACCCGCCCGGTGGCGTGCAAGGCCCTGGAGATGCTGGAGGTGGATGAGCAGGGTTGCGACAAGATGGACACGATGATTCTCACCACCATCATCGACAAGTTCGACGGCGGGCCCGTGGGGCTGGATACCCTGGCGGCGGCCATCGGCGAGGAGCGGGGCACGGTCGAAGACGCCTACGAGCCGTATCTGATCCAGGCCGGATTTCTGGAGCGCCGGCCGCAGGGCCGGGTCGCCACCCCGGTGGCCTACCGGCATCTGGGACGATCCCAGTCCGCGTCGCGGGTGGACCGGGAGAAGCGGCAGAAGCGGCTGCTGTGAGGGTTCGGCTTGTTCTGCCCGACTCGATCCGCACGCGGTTGAGGGCCATCATTTCTTTTGTGCTTTACGGGTGGAAGCGATAGAACGGTGTGACACCGTATACGGGTCAGGTCACTCCAATGAGCACGGTCAAGACCGGCGAAGAACAGGCGGAGACGCTTCGATCGGACGAACGCAAGCGGCGCAGGCGCGAAGGGTGGGTGATCCTCATCGCCGCCCTGATGATCCTGTTGTTCGCGTTCTTCGAGGATATCCTGCCGGACGTCGCGGCGGACTACTCCCTCACCAGCAACATCGCCTTCTTTCTCCTGGTCAACATCAACATCATCCTGTTGGTGCTGCTGGTCTTTCTGGTCGCCCGGAACCTCCTGAAGCTGGTCCTGGACCGGCGGAGGCGCATCCTGGGGTCCCGTCTTCAGGGCAGGCTGGTGTTGGCCTTCATCGGCATCTCGCTGGTGCCCACCGTGATGTTGTTTCTCATCGCCGAAAGCTTCGTCACCCGCTCGGTGGACAAGTGGTTCGACTCCCAGATCGTGAACGCACTCAAGGGCTCCCTCGATATCAGCTCGACCTACTATCAGAACTCCGCCAACAACGCGCTTTTCTTCGCCCGGCAACTGAGCCAGCGCATCGGTGACGGGGAACTCTTCGAACCGAAGAAAGCCGAGGGCTTGAAGCGTCTCGTGGAGGAAAAGCAGCAGGAATACAATCTCGGTACGGTGGAGGTCTACAGGCCGGACGGGACCGCGCTGGTGAAGGCCTTCAACGACCAGGTGCCCACGGGTGTCACGGTAAGCCCGCAGGCGGACTTCCTGAACAGCGCCCTGCGGGGCCTCGAGGTCACCCGGACCCAACCGCTGGGCGAGGGCGATGTGCTGCAGGGCGCGGTGCCGGTGTACGGCGAGGGCAGACGGATCATCGGGGTGGTGGTGGTGGACTACTTCGTACCCAAGAGCATCAGCAAAAAGGCCGAGCAGATCTCCCGGTCGTACGAGGAGCACAAGCACCTGGCCATCCTGAAGGAGCCGGTGAAGCAGACCTACATGCTCACCCTGCTCCTCATCACCCTGGTGATGATCTTCGCGGCGACGTGGTTCGGCCTCGCCCTCGCCAAGGGCATCACCGTGCCGATCCAGCGGCTGGCCGAGGGTACGCACGAGGTCGCTCACGGCAACCTCGATTATCGGATCGAAAACAGCGGCGACGACGAGATCGGCACGCTGGTGGCGTCCTTCAACCAGATGACCGAGGATCTCAAGCATACCAACTCCGAGCTGGATCAGCGCCGGCAGTACATGGAAACGCTGCTGGCCAACATCACCGCCGGGGTGATCTCGGTGGATCGTTTCGGCCGGGTGACCATCGTCAACAAGGCGGCGGAGCAGACCCTCGGCATCGAGGCGGCGGACGTGCTTCACCGGCAGTACGAGGATGCGTTGCGAACCGTCGAGCTGCAGCCGTTGCTGGACGTGATCGAACAGGTGAAGGGGGGCATGGGCGTGGAACGCGTGGTCCGCCTCGGAGGGCCGGACAGCAGCCGGACGCTCATGACGGCGGCCGCCAGCCTCCAGGACGACAGTGGCAACACCCTCGGCATCATGGTTTTCATGGAGGACATCACCGAGATCCAGAAGGTCCAGCGCGTGGAGGCGTGGCGCGAGGTGGCGCGCCGTATCGCTCACGAGATCAAGAATCCGCTGACACCGATCCAGCTCTCGGCGCAACGTTTGCGCAAGCGCTACGAGAACGTCCTGGACGGCGACGGGTCGGTCCTCGACAAATGCACGTCCACCATCATCCGCCAGGTGGATGAGCTCAAGACCCTGGTGAACGAGTTCTCGAACTTCGCGCGGCTGCCCACCGCGCAACTCGTCGCGGACGATCTCAACGAGGTCGTCCGCGAGGCGTTGTTCCTGTTCAGGGAGGGTCACAGGAACGTCGAATTCGATTTCGCCGAGCAGGCTTCGGTGCCGCCGGTGGAGCTGGATCGCGAGCAGATCAAGCGCGCCTTGTTCAATCTGCTGGACAACGCCGTGGCTTCGCTGAAGGGCAGGGGACGCATCGAGATCGTGACCCGGTTCGACGAGACCTTCGGCATGGTCCGGCTGGAGGTGGCGGACGAGGGTGAGGGCATCGCCCGGGAGGACCGGGGCCGTGTCTTCGAACCCTACTACTCCACCAAGAAGGACGGCACCGGACTCGGTCTGTCGATTGTCGGGACCATCGTGGCCGATCACCGGGGATACATTCGCGTGCGTCCGAACCAGCCCCACGGCACGCGCTTCATCATCGAGTTTCCGGTGGCGGCGCAGGCGGACGCGTTGGACGTCCTCACCAGCGAGGCGTCCTGACCCGGGTGGACTCAAGGGTCGTTAGGGAGGATCCAGCAACCATGCAGTCAGCGCAACGAACCGTGCTGGTGGTGGATGACGAGGACGTCATTCGCGAGACCGTGCGGGAGATTCTTACGGACGAGGGTTACCGCGTGATCGCGCCCCTGGATGGGTCGGAGGTCATGGACCTGGTGTCGAAGGAAGCCCCCGACGTGATCCTGCTGGACGTCTGGATGCCCGAAATGGACGGGATCGTGCTTCTCAGGCGAATTCGGCGGGAGCATCCCGAGGCTCGCGTCATCATGATTTCCGGTCACGGAAGCATCCACACGGCGGTGACCGCAACCAAGCTCGGGGCTTTTGATTTCATCGAGAAGCCGCTGTCCCTGGACGGCTTGCTGGCCACCATCGAGCGGGCTTGCGGTGACGCCAGACGAGAGGTTTCGGCCGGCGAAGAAAGACTCCACGCCCTTGGCGGCGGCGTCGGGCAGCCGTTTGTCCAGTCCGGTTTCCATGGCAACGGCGACAGCGGCGTGCCGCAGAAGACCCTCAGGAAGAGCGTGGTGGCATGCGGCCTGGGGCTGCATTCGGGTGTCAGCACCGGTGTGATCCTGCACCCGTTGCCGGAGGACAGCGGTATCCATTTCGGCGGAATCTCCGCCGATGCCACGGTCCCGGCCCATCTGGACTACGTCCGCTCCACCGATTTCGCCACCTCGCTTCAACGGGACGGCGTGGTGGTGGGGACGGTGGAACATCTGCTGGCGGCGCTCCACTCGTACGGCATCACGAACCTGCTGATCAAGATGTATGGCGAGATTCCCATTATGGATGGCTCCGCCATCGAGTTCTGCCGGTTGATCGAGGAAGCCGGCGTGGAAGAGCAGCAGGGAAAACGCCCGGAGATCGTCATCGACCGGACCTTTCGCGTCGGCGGGGACGGGGAGGAGGAGATCGTCATCGAACCGGCGGACGGATTCACCGTTCACTACCGGCTGCAGTATCCGAGCCCCGTGGGAACGCAGGAGTTCACCTATGTCTACAAGGGCGCGGATTCGTTCCGTGACCAGATCGCCCCGGCGCGGACCTTCGGTTTCCTGCGTGATTTCGAGAGACTGGAGCGGTTGGGGTTGATCAAGGGCGGCCGGCTCGGCAACTGCATCCTCATTGACGACGAGAAGGTGATCAATACGGTCCTGCGATTCGAGGACGAGTTCGTGCGCCACAAGATCCTGGATATCGTCGGGGACTTCTCGCTGATCGGCCGGCCGGTACGTGGCCGGGTGACCGCGAAGATGACCGGTCATGCGGACAATATCGCCCTGTTGCGGCAGGTGGCGGAGACCTATTGCGGCCTTGGCGCCAAGGACTCCTACCCTGGCCCCAGTCCCAGCCCCTTGGCGTAGGCGGCGGGCAGACGGATCAGCTTGTGGTCGCGGTTGAGGCAGGCGTGTTTGGTCCAGCCTGACGCCAGGGCGACTCGGTCCGCTTCCAGACCGATCCAGTAGTGGAACTTCAGCGCCACCCGGCTCAGGGGTTCGACGGTCGTCTCGATCCGCAGCAGGTTGTCGTAAAGGGCCGGTCTGCGGTAACGGCACTGCACTTCGGTGACCGGGAAGAAGATGCCGTCCCGTTCCGCCCGGTCGTAGGGGACCCCGGCTTCACGCATGAACTCGGTCCTGCCGATCTCGAACCACCGCAGATAGTTGGCGTAGTAGGCCACCCCCATCTGGTCCGTGTCGCCATAGATGACCCGATAAGTCGTGACGTTCTTCACGCTGTTCAGTTGCCGGCTTGTCCGCCTGACGGGCTGGATTGGTTGTAGTCCCAGCGGTCGCGGCTGGCCACCGGGATGTCCAGCGACCCGTCTCCCCGTATCACGTGGAAGGTGATGACATCCCCGGCGTGCTTCTTCCAGATCTCCTGGTAGAGTTGCGGGCGGGTCTGCACTTCCTGGCCTTCCACCGTGAGGACGATGTCGCCCTGTCTCAGACCGGACTCTTCGGCGGGCCCTGATGGCGTGACCCCGGTGATGACCACGTGTCCTCCGAGAGTTTGAGGATAGAGGCCGATCCAGGGGCGAGGCGGCCGGCTGCGGACGCGCCCGAACCGCTTCAACTCATCCGCGTCTCTAACGTAGTAGTCCACCGGGATCGCCAGGGTGAATTTGCCGATCTCGTTCAGATTCAGCGATACCACCCCCATGAGGCGGCCCCGGGAGTCGGCCAGCGTTCCGCCGCCGAAGCCCGGATTGAAGGCGCTTACCCGGATGGATCGTTCGAGCAGGTATTCCCATTGCCCGTCGTAACCCTCGAGGGAGGTGACGCCGCCGTCGCTGACCCGCCGGGATTGCTGCCCGCTGCTGGCGACCATGAATGCGGGTTGGCCGATGGCGATGGCCTCGGCCGGGCGCAGAAAGGGGAGATCGGTAGCGTCGATGTTCACAAGCGCAAGACCGGTATCGAAGTCCTGTGCGGCGAGGCGTCCCGGGTACTCCTTCCCGTCCGACAGCGTCACGGTGATGGCTTCGGCTCCGTTGACGACGTAGTTGACGGTCAGGATGGTCCCGGTGGGATCGACGATGGTGCCGGAGCCCATTCTCTCGGTGCCCAGGTTCCGCGCGGACGGATGACTCGCGGGCACCTTGGCGTTGAGATCCACCGTGGCCGGAAGGACGGCATGCAGCAAACCCAACCGTGCGTTCATGCCCTGCCTCCGGCGAACTCCCCCGTCCGCGGGAAAACGGACAGGCAGTCCGGGCGATGGTCCGGCCTTCCAAGATGATCCAGGCAACCCACGGCCTCTTGCGTTAACAGAAACAGTCCGTGTTCACAAGGTGTTAGCCCGTCTCCCTGCCCCGGCTCCACGTTGACAAGGGCGGTGTTTGCCCGGTAGAAAGATGTCGACAATTGGAGCCCCCGTGAGAATTCCCCTGAACCGGATCGACAGCGTACCCAGGGAAAGCCGTTTCTCCGAGATCCCCGACGTTGGCCAGGAGGGACTCTCGGTGGCGGTGCGTTTTCCTTCGCCGGTCCACGTGGATGTGACCTGTTACCGGTCGGGGCGGGAAATCTTTTTCCATGGTGGCCTGAAAGGGGACGTGGAGGGAGACTGCAGCCGTTGTCTCGAGAGCTTCCCCTTCGTTATCGAGAAATCTTTCGACTTCGTGTTGACCCCGGACCCCCTTCCGACTAATAAAAACATTGAACTCACGGCGGACGAAATGGGTTTGAGTTTCTACTCCGGGGAGGAAATCGACCTCTCGCCCTACGTCCGCGAGCAAATCCTACTCGCCCTGCCCCTGCGGCCACTGTGCAGCGAAAGCTGTCGTGGCCTGTGCCCCGGTTGCGGTGCCGAGTTGAACCGTATTGGCTGCGGGTGCACGTCGCCGGGGGACCCCCGCATGGCCGTTTTCCGAAACCTCCGATTGGACCGGTAGAACCGGCAGATCGGCGGCAATGAAGAAGCAGAACGGATATCAGACATGCCCGTACCCAAGAGACGAACCTCCAACAGCAAGAGAGACAAACGCCGCTCTCATGACGCCATTGCCGCCCCGCAGTGGGTGACGTGTTCGCGCTGTGGCGAAGCGACCTTGAGGCACAGGGTCTGCGCCGGTTGCGGCTACTACAGGGCTCGTTCCGTAACCCCGGGTGAAGAGACGTAATTTGCCCGTTTCTGGTCCGTGATGCGGCGGATTATCGTTGACGCGATGGGCGGTGACCACGGCCCGGGCGTTGTCGTAGACGGCGCCTTGCAGGCCGCGGAAGAGTACGGCGTGGGGGTCACGCTGGTAAGCCAATCGGACGCCGTGGAGTCCGAGTTGTCCCGCCGCAAGTTCAACCCGTCGGCCGTAAGTGTCCTGACGGCTGACGGCGCCGTCGACATGCACGACTCGCCCAGCCGTGCGCTGAAAAGGAAGGATTCCTCCATGCGGGTGGCCTTCGACCGGTTGAAGGCCGGCGAGGGCGACGGCTTGGTGAGCGCCGGGAACTCCGGAGCCATGATGGCCATCGGCATGTTCGTGCTCGGCCGGTTGCCGGGTGTGGACCGCCCGGCGATCCTGACGGTCACTCCCTCGCTTTCCGGCGGAACGGTCCTCCTGGACGGGGGCGCCAATACGGACTGCAAGCCACGGCAGTTGGTCCAGTTCGCGCATATGGGCGCCATCTACGCCGAGAAGATCCTGGGTCATGCAAACCCACGCGTGGGTGTGCTGAGCAACGGTGAAGAGGACGGCAAGGGCAATGAGCTCACGCGCGAGGCGGTCCGTGAGTTGCATGCCACCGAGCTCAACTTCATGGGTCACGTGGAAGGGCGGGACATCACCAACGGCCGCGTGAACGTGGTGGTCTGTGACGGTTTCACGGGCAACGTGGCGTTGAAGACCATGGAAGGTCTCGGGCAGTTCGTTTCCTCGGCCCTGAAGGGAGCTTTCCGGAGCAGCCTGCTGAGCCGGTTGGGGTACCTTTTGTGCCGGGGGGCCATCAGGAGCGCCTATGACCGTCTCGATTACGCGCGCTACGGCGGAGCGCCGCTGATCGGCCTGAACGGCGTCGCCGTCGTCGCCCACGGAGGCTCCTCGGCCGAGGCGATCAAGAATGCCGTGCGGGTAGCGGGCGAAGCCGTTTCACAGGACATCAACGGTTATATCGTGAGCGCTTTGGACAAGCCGGACGGATGACGGATCGAAACGGCATCGCATTCGTATTTCCCGGCCAGGGCTCGCAGCACGTGGGCATGGGCAGAGCCCTGTGCGACCGCTTCCCGGAGGCCGGGGCCGTGTTCGAGGAAGCGGAGGACGCGTTGGGCGCGAACCTCCGCGAGGTGTGCTTTGACGGCCCCGAAGCCGATCTCAACCGGACGGAGAACACCCAGCCGGCGATATTGGCGGTATCGGTGGCGGCGCTGCGGGTGCTGCAGGGCCATGGCGCGCCCGAGCCCGCCTGGGTCGCGGGACACAGCCTCGGCGAATACAGCGCCCTGGTAGCCGCGGGGGCGCTCGGGTTGGCGGACGCGGTCAAGGTGGTCCGGGAGCGGGGCCGCCTGATGCAGCAGGCGGTGGCCGAGGGAGAGGGGAGCATGGCCGCGATTCTCGGGCTGGAGGAGGCGGCGGTGCGCGCGGTCTGCGACGCCGCCGGGCAGGGTGAGGTGGTGGCTCCGGCAAACCTGAACGGGGGCGGTCAGGTGGTCATTTCGGGTGCCCGCGAAGCGGTCCGGCGGGCGGTGCAACTGGCCCGCGACGGGGGCGCGAGGAAAGTCGTGGAGCTGGCGGTGAGCGCCCCGTTCCATTGCGCGCTGATGCGACCGGCGGCCGAGGGATTGCGGAAGACGCTGGAGAGTGTCGAGGTAGGACCGTTCCGGGTGGGGGTCGTCACCAACGTGGAGGCGTCGTTGAACTCGGACCCGGAGCGCGTCAAGCCCCTTCTGGTGGAGCAGGTGGTGGCGGCGGTCCGGTGGGAGGAGTCGATGAAGGCTCTGGCCGGGCTGGGTTGCCAGCGCGTGATCGAGCTGGGTCCCGGGAGGGTCCTGTCCGGCCTCGCGAGACGGATCGATCGAGGCATGAGCACCTTCAATCTGGAGAAGCCCGAGGACCTGGACAAGCTCCTGCCGGAGCTGGGGGTCTGACCCATGGCCGCGGGACCGCTGGCGGACAAGGTGGCGCTGGTCACGGGCGGCAGCAGGGGTATCGGGCGGGGGATCGTCCTGAGCCTGGCCGGCCTTGGCGCCCGGGTTATCATCAACTACCGGGAGAACCGGGAAGCCGCGCAGGAGGTGCTCGATCAGGTCCTGGGCGGCAAGGGCCGCGCCGAGCTGTCGCCGTTCGACGTTGCCCGGCCGGACGAGGTCGACGACGCCTTCAAGAGAGCCGTTGACCAGCATGAGAAAATTGATATTTTAGTTAACAATGCGGGGATCACCGTCGATGGTTTGCTGATCCGCCAACCGGCCCCGGATTGGGACAAGATCATCGACGTCAACCTCCGGGGTGTTTTCCACTGCACCAAGGCGGCCAGCAGGAGGATGATCCGGCAGCGGTACGGCCGGATCATCAATCTGACCTCGGTGGCCGGACAAATGGGAAACGTCGGACAGTCGGTATATGCTGCGTCCAAGGCGGGTATCGTGGGTTTTACCAAGTCCATGGCCCGCGAACTGGCGCCCCGCGGGATCACCGTCAACGCGGTCGCGCCCGGTTTCATCGAAACGGAGATGACGGCGAGTCTGGACGCGGACACCCGGAGCAAGTATCTTGGTGCGATCCCCTTGGGTCGCTTCGGCAGTTGCGACGACGTAGCCCAAACGGTGGCGTTTCTGGTGGGGCCGGGCGGTCAATACATTACCGGACAGACCATCGCGGTCAACGGCGGCCTGTACATGTGACTCCATGATCGGAGTCCCGTTGTAGGGGCGGGTTTCCACGTACGGGCCGGGCTCAAACCCGTCCGTGCGGACAGTGATATGATACAGGAGGTACGGTATGGCAACAGACGTGGAGGCGAGGGTCAAGGAAATCATCTGCGAACAACTCGGAGTGAGCGACGGTGAAGTCAGCCCGGAAGCCTCGTTCATCGAGGACCTCGGAGCCGACTCGTTGGACATCGTCGAGTTGGTGATGGCGTTGGAGGAAGAATACGAGATGGAAATCTCCGACGAGGACGCCGAGAAGATCAAGACGGTCCATGACGTCATCGAGTACATCGAAAGTCACCGATGATCACTGCCAGCCTGGAGCAGGTCGATCCGGAAGTCTTTGAAGCGATTCACCAGGAGGGCGAACGCCTGGAGTGCAACCTGGAGTTGATCGCTTCCGAGAACGTCGTCAGCGAGGCCGTTCTCGAGGCCCAGGGCTGCCTGATGACCAACAAGTATGCCGAGGGCTATCCGGGCAGGCGCTACTACGGCGGGTGTGAGTACGTGGACGTGGTGGAACGTCTGGCGGTGGAACGCGCCCAGGAGCTGTTCGCGGCGGAGCACGTCAACGTGCAGCCGCACTCGGGCACCCAGGCAAATATGGCCGTCTACTTCGCGGTCCTGAAACCCGGCGACACTTACCTTGGAATGGACCTCTCCCATGGCGGTCACCTTTCCATGGGAAGTCCGGTGAACTTTTCCGGCCGCCTCTATACGGTGGTGCCATACGGGGTGTCGGAGGAATCGGAAACCATCGACTACGATGCCCTGGCCGAGCTGGCCCGCGAGCATCGCCCGCGGCTCATCGTGGCGGGCGCGAGCGCTTACCCCCGGACCCTGGACTACGAAAGGTTCCGCGCCATCGCCGACGAGGTGGGGGCCTTGCTGATGGTGGATATGGCCCACATCGCCGGACTGGTGGCGGCCGGCTGCCACCCGAGCCCGGTCCCCTACGCGGACTACGTGACCACTACCACCCACAAGACGCTCCGCGGCCCGCGCGGAGGAATGATCCTCTGTCGACAGGAGCACGCCAAGACCCTCAACAGCCGTGTCTTCCCGGGGATGCAGGGCGGCCCGCTCATGCACGTCATCGCCGCCAAGGCGGTGGCCATGAAGGAAGCGTCCACCCCGGAGTTCGTCGACTATCAACGGCAGATCGTGGCCAACGCCAAGGCGTTGGCCGGGGCGCTGACCGACGGAGGTTTCCGGCTGGTCTCGGGCGGCACCGACAATCACCTCATGCTCGTGGACCTGCGGGACTCCGAGCTCACCGGCAAGCTGGCCCAGGAGACGCTGGAGCAGGCGGGCATCACCGCCAACCGCAATACCGTGCCCTTCGAGACGCGCTCTCCGTTCGTGACCAGCGGAGTCCGCATCGGAACTCCGGCCGTGACCACCCGCGGCATGAAGGAACCGGAGATGCGGGCCATCGCCGACCTGATCCAGCGCGCCCTCGCCCGGGTGGGCGACGAGAAAGGCCTCCGAGCCATCGCCGACGAGGTGCGGGTCTTGTGCGAGCGCTTCCCGGTCTACCGGAGGAGCTCCACCGCGGCGTCTACCCAGCCCTGACCGCTGGAGGCTGCCGGGTCCGGAACCGTCAGGCATGCCATGAAATGCCCCTTTTGCCGCCAGTCCAATAATCACGTCATCGATTCCCGCCTCGGGAAAGACGAGGAAATGATCCGGCGGCGCCGGGAATGCATCGCCTGCTCGCGCCGCTTCACCACCTACGAACGGGTGGAGGAAGCCATGCCCATGGTGGTGAAGAAGGACGGGCGCCGGGAGGCGTTCGACCGGCTGAAGATCATCAACGGCCTGAAGCGCGCCTGCCAGAAGCGCCCCGTCAGCATGGATGCCATCGAGGTGATCGCCGACCGCATCGAGCGTGGGATCCAGGAACGGGGGGAGAAGGAAATACCCGGCTCGATCATCGGCGAGGCGGCCATGCGCGAGCTTCACGATACCGACCCGGTCGCCTATGTGCGGTTCGCCTCGGTCTACCGATCCTTCAAGGACCTCAACGAGTTCATGGTGGAGTTGGAGGACCTGCTCAACGAGCGTACGCACCGGACGGGCGCCACGGCTCCGGCAAAACGGGCGGCCGCCCGCAAGCAACGCCGGAAACCCTTGCCTGCCGGCGGTAGTTCCTAGAAACCTGTCCTTCCATCCGCGACACCCCATGCCCCAGGAACTGGATGAGCGTTACATGCGCGCGGCCCTCGGGCTGGCGCGCAGGGCCGCCGGCCGGACCAGTCCGAACCCCATGGTGGGGGCGGTGGCGGTGCGACGCGGCCGTATCGTGGGACGCGGCTACCATGCGCGGGCGGGCGCCGACCACGCGGAGGTGGTGGCCCTCCGGCAGGCCGGTGACGCGGCCCGCGGCGCCACGCTCTACGTCAATCTGGAGCCTTGCGGCCACGTCGGCCGGACCCCCCCGTGCATCGAGACGGTGATCGCCGCGGGCGTAAGCCGGGTGGTGGCCGGCATGGTCGACCCCAATCCCCTGGTTTCGGGCCGCGGCGTGAGCGCGCTCAGGGAGGCCGGGGTGGAGGTCGAGGTGCCGGTGCGGGAGGAGGAATGCCGCCGGCTGAACGAGGCCTTCGCCAAGCACGTCACTCAGGGGCTTCCCTTCGTCATCCTCAAGCTGGCGGCCTCGCTGGACGGCAGGATCGCCACCGCCACCGGAGACTCCAGATGGGTGACCGGACCGGCGGCACGGAAGTACGTCCATCGGCTGCGCAACGAGGTCGATGCCGTGCTGGTAGGCTCGGGCACCGTGTTGGCGGACGATCCGCAACTGACCTGCCGGCTGCCGGGAGGCCGGGACCCTTGGCGCATCGTGCTGGACGGCCGGCTGCGGACGCCGCTCACCGCCAAGCTGGTCAACCAGCGACAGCCCGAGAAGACCGTGCTGGTCACCGGCCACGGCGTTCCGGCGGACCGGAGAAAGGCGCTGGAAGAACGGGGAGTCCAGGTGTGGAGCTTTCCCTTGAGGCAGGGCCGGATCTCGCTCAGGCGCGTGCTCCGGAAGCTGGCGCGCATGGGGGTGCTCAGCGTCATGGTGGAGGGAGGCGCCGTGACGGCAGGCCGGGTCCTCGCGGAGAAGGCGGTGGACAAGGTGCTGTGCTTCTACGCACCGAAGTTCATCGGCGCCGAGGGACTGCCCATGGTGGGGGATCTCGGCATAACGCGAATGCGTCAGTGCCCGGAACTGGCACGCCCGGTGGTCAGGCGGCTCGGCGAGGATATTCTGGTGTCCGCGTATCTGTGAACGCCCGGCTCGGTCGGCTCACGAGGCAAGCGGATTCGATGTTGTCACCCCTTCCAGGCTCGCCGCCTCGCACAGCCGTGTATCCGCACAGACGAACGTCACGGGGCCGGGCACGCTGTGACGGACCACCAGACATCCGGCAAGTTGAAGTGCGTCATAGGCTCTGAGCGTATGACGGTCGATCAACCGCGCGGCCTCTTCCATCACCGCGGAGGTCGATGGTTGAAGAAGAAAGGAAACGGCTGCATCTTCTTCGATCTGTTTCAGAACGAGATCCGCTTCGGTGCCGGAAACGTCGCCTTGACGCTGCCGCCGACGGATCGCCGACCGTGACTCGATCAGCGTGATGTCCAGAATCACGACCTGGACGTCATCCCGGTCCGCTGTCAGGGCCGCGACCCGCGCTGTCCCTTCTTCCTCGATATACAGTTTGACCAGCGCGCTGGTGTCCAGATAGACGCTTGCCATGGGACCGGGTCAGCGTCTGTCCCCGAGTACGGTGTCGGCAATCGAACCGCCCCGGATCCGGATTGGTGTAAACCGGTTCGCCGGCATTGGGGGCTCCGATTGAAACAGCGGATGCCTCCGATTGACTCGTATCGCGGTCACCGGGTGGTACGGCTGATTCGGATTCGGTACCTGGCTGGTCAGGATCAGGCGCTGCTCGGTCGCGTAACGCAACAGCGAGTGGAGCGTGTTCGGATTGCGTGCCCATTCGTGTCCGCAGGCGGGAAGAACCTGATCGCGAAACCACTTCAGGGCGACGAATGGGCGGATACCTTCGACTTTCCTGAGTTCATCGAGAAGCTGGTCCAAGGGTTTCTCGAAATCGAAGGGGACGGTCGTTTCGTCGGAATCCGGAACGGTCATGTCTGCACGGTCGTCCCGGTGGCCGGCGGCTTCGACCGGGATGAATCGGATGACCACCTCGCAACGGTCCGGATCGAAGTAACTGCCCGCCGCGTCCTCTCGGACTTTCCTGCCGCCATCAAGGTTACGGATGGTGACTTGGGGGTTGTGGTCACCGACCGGGAGATGCCTCAAGCCTTCCAGTGTGGGCGGCAGGTTGGCGGTCGTCAAGTTCGCCAAACCTTCCTCGATCTCCTTTTGTATATGTGATATTTTCATATAGTTATCTCGATTTGATTTAGATATTTAATATAAAATATCCTACCTGGCGAGAAATTACAAGTAGTACAGTCCCTTGGAAGGAGCAGCGTTCGGTCAACTCGATCCATGTCCGGCAACTCGACCGGGGGCCCGGAATCTGGTAAGCGTATCCTGACGGAATGAGAATTGATTCCAGCGACTCCACCGTTCTTTAACAGGAATCCCATCGGCAATGTTTACCGGACTCATCGAAGACGTCGGCCGGGTTTCCCGCTGGCGCGCGGGCGCCGACGGCGGGGAACTCACGTTCGAGACCGCGTTGCCGGGGCGTGAGTTTTCACTGGGGGACAGCATCGCCGTGAACGGGTGCTGTCTGACGGTGGTCAAGAAAGCCGGGCGGCGGCTCACCGTGGACGTCTCGCCGGAGACCTTGCAACGGACGAATCTGGCGGATGTCAGTGAAGGCGACGGCGTCAATCTGGAGCGGCCCCTCAAGGTCGGGGACCGGCTGGGTGGACATCAGGTCACCGGCCACGTCGATGCCGTGGGACAGATCGCACGGATCCACCAGAGCGGCGACTTCACCTATTTTCGTTTCCGCGCCCCCGGCGCGGTCGGCCGCCTTCTGGTCCCCAAGGGTTCCATCGCCGTGAACGGTATCAGCCTGACCGTCAACGAGTGTACCTCGCGCTCGTTCTCGGTGGCGATCATACCCTTTACGCTGGCCCATACGAATTTGCAGAGCCGTGGTGTTGGTGATAGAGTCAACCTTGAAGCGGACATCATCGGGAAGTACGTTCTCCAGTTCGTGAAAGCCTATCGCATGGGCGCGCCGGGTTCGAAGTGATGCGGACGCCCGCTCGACACAAGACATGTCATTGACTCCCATTGAAACCATCCGGGAAGAACTCGGTCAGGGTCGTCCGATCCTGCTCGTGGACGAGGAAAGCGCCGATGGCGTGGGCTTCGTCTGCGTGCCCGCCGAAAAGGTGACCGCGGAGCACGTCAACTTCATGCTCCGGCACGCCCGTGGGGTCCTCTATCTGGCGATGGAGACCTCGCGTCTGCAAAGGCTCGGACTCAGCGTGGATGCGGCGGCGGACCAGGTCCCGGGGCAGGCACCCGTGTGGGCGCCCATCGGCGCGTGCTCGGCCCTGGGCCTCGAGGTTTCGGCGGCGGGCAGGGCGCACACCATCCGGACGGCGGCCAGGCAGGACGTGGGTTCACGAGACTTCGTCACTCCCGGCAACGTGTTGCCGATTCAGGCCAGCAGGGGTGGCGTGCTGTCGAAGGCGGGCGCTCCGGAGGCCTCCGTGGATCTGGCCGTGCTGTGCGGACTGCAACCCGTCGCCGTCATCTGCCAGGTTCTTCGTGACGATGGTTCCATCGCCGTCGGGGACGATCTCCGGGCCTTCTCCGAGCAGCATGATCTTCGAACCGCCTCCATCGTCGACCTCCTGGCATCCCGCCTTCGCGACGAGGCCACCATACGGCAGGTCTGGCAGGAAGATTTCCCGAGCATTCACGGCAAGTCCTTCAAGGCGATCCTCTACCGGACCAATCTCGACCCTTTCGAGCACATGGCCCTGGTCAAGGGCGACGTCAGCGGGCGCGACGACGTTGCCGTGCGAGTGCATTCGGAGTGTCTGACCGGGGACGTGTTCTCGTCGGAGCGCTGTGACTGCGGAGACCAGTTACGGGCGGCGATCCGGATGATCGACCAGGAAGAGTGCGGCGTCATCGTCTATATGCATCAGGAAGGCCGGGGCATCGGCCTGACCAACAAGATCAAGGCGTACGCCTTGCAGGACGACGGGCGTGACACCGTGGAGGCGAATCTGGAACTGGGGTTCGACGTGGATCTCCGGGACTACGGCGTGGCCGCGGAGATACTGCGTGACCTCGGCATCCAGCGGCTCCGCCTGTTGACCAACAATCCGCGCAAGATCGTCAGCCTGGAGGGCTATGGTTTGTCGGTGAGCGAACGGATACCGCTGGAGATCAAGCCCGGCGGTCGCAACCTCGGCTATCTGCAGACCAAACGCGACAAGCTCGGGCATCTCCTGACCAACGTCGAGGACGAGCCCGCGCGTTGAAGGTGCGCGCCATGCGAGTGATCGAGGGAAAACTGGACGCCACGGCGATGAGGTTCGGCATCATCGCCAGCCGGTTCAACGCATTCATTACGGAGCGGCTCCTGGACGGCGCCGTGAGTGGCCTCAGGCGGCACGGCGCGGACACGGACGCGAACGTCGACGTGGTGTGGGTCCCCGGCGCCTTCGAGATCTCCTTCTGTGCCCACAAGATGGCCAAGAGCGGGAAATACGACGCGCTGATCTGTGTCGGAGCCGTGATCCGCGGGGAGACGCCCCACTTCGACTATATCTGCGGCGAGGCCTCGCGCGGCGTGGGCAACGCCATGAACCAGCACGGCATTCCCATCGCCTTCGGCCTGCTGACCACCAACACGGTGGAGCAGGCGGTCGATCGCGCCGGGGCGAAGATGGGAAACAAGGGGTTCGAGGCTGCCGTGACCGCCATTGAAATGGCGAGCTTGAGCAAAGAGCTTTCCTGAACTCCCGGGCTCCAGTCCAACCGTAACGATCCAATGGTGAGTATTCGCCGCAAGGCTAGGGAGCTGGCGTTGCAGGTGCTCTATCAGATGGAGATCACCGGAGACCCATCTCCCACGGGTCCGGACAGTTTCTGGGGTCACTTCCCGTCGCGTGCCGGCGCCAGGGATTTTGCCCAGCGCCTGATCGCCGGGACCGTGGAGCACCGCACCGAGATCGACGGGTTGCTGGAGACGGCCCTTGAGAACTGGAAGCTCGGCCGCTTGTCCAAGGTGGACCTCATCATCCTTCGCCTCGCCACCTACGAGTTGCTCTTTTGCCCGGACATTCCATTGAACGTCAGCATCGACGAAGCCATTGAGATCGGCAACCGTTACGGGTCGGACGATTCCTCCGCTTTCATCAACGGAGTGCTCGACCACGTCGCGGATGCCAAGGGACTCAAGGAGAGCGAGCGGCCGGAACCATGATGGACAAGTACGAGTTCTGGAATATCGAGGAGCGATGGCAGGGAGAGTGGGAGCGACTCGCGAGCTTTCGCGTGGACGAGTCCTCCGACCTGCCCAAGTACTATCTGCTGGAGATGTTCCCCTATCCGTCGGGCCGGATCCATATGGGCCACGTGCGGAACTACTCCATCGGGGACGTGATCGCCCGCTACAAGCGCATGCGCGGGTTCAACGTGCTTCACCCCATGGGCTGGGACGCCTTCGGCCTGCCGGCGGAAAACGCCGCCATCGCCAACAAGGTTCATCCCGCCCGTTGGACGGTGGAGAACATCGACTACATGCGGGCGCAACTCAAGAAGATGGGCTTCAGCTACGACTGGGGCCGTGAGCTGGCGACCTCCGATGCCAGCTACTATCGCTGGGAGCAGGTGTTCTTCCTGGAAATGCTCAAGCGCGGCCTGGCCTACAAGCGGAACTCCGCGGTCAACTGGTGCAGCGGTTGCGAGACGGTTCTGGCCAACGAGCAGGTGGTGGACGGTCGCTGTTGGCGCTGCGAGCACGAGGTGGTCATGCGGGAGCTGCCCCAGTGGTTCTTCCGTATCACGGAGTACGCCGAGGACCTGCTGGCGGGATGCGACGAGCTCCGGGGTTGGCCGGACAAGGTGCTCACCATGCAGCGCAACTGGATCGGCAAATCCATCGGCGCCGAGATCCGCTTCCCGTTCGTAGACCGGGAGGGCGACCTCACCGTGTTCACCACCCGCCAGGACACCGTTTACGGCGCCACCTTCGTTTCCCTGGCCGCCGAACATCCCATGGCCCTGGAGCTCTCCGAAGGCACGCCGCAGCAACCCGCGGTGGAAGAGTTCGCGCGGCGCGTCAAACGGATCAGTCATTCCCGGCGCGGCGACGTCGAGATGGAGAAGGAGGGCATCTTCACCGGCGCGTTCTGTCTCAACCCGTTCACCGGGGAGCGGATCCCCATCTACCTCGCCAATTTCGTGCTGATGGAATACGGCACCGGCGCGGTCATGGCGGTTCCGGCCCATGACCAGAGGGACTTCGAGTTCGCCAGGAAGTACGACCTCCCGGTGCGTCCGGTGATCCACCCGCGCGGCGCCACGCTGGCGGCCGACGACATGACCGAGGCGTATACCGCGGACGGGGTGATGGCCGGCAGCGGCGACTTCAGCGGCCTGAGCAGCGAGGAAGGCCGGAGCCGGATCGCCGCCTTCCTCCAGGAGCGGGACTGGGGCAAGGGCACCGTCCGCTACCGGCTGCGGGACTGGGGCATCTCCCGCCAGCGCTACTGGGGTGCGCCCATCCCCGTGGTCTACTGCGAAGCCTGCGGCATGGTCCCGGTGCCCCTGGACGAGTTGCCGGTACGGCTCCCCACCAACGTCGAGTTCACCGGCGCGGGAGGGTCACCACTGGCCAGCCTTCCGGAATTCTACGAGACCACGTGTCCGACGTGCCAAAGGTCGGCCCGCCGCGAAACCGACACCATGGACACGTTCGTGGAGTCTTCGTGGTACTTCGCCCGCTACGCCTGTCCCGACGAGGACCGTCAGCCGCTGGACCGGAAGCGGACGGACTACTGGATGGCGGTGGACCAGTACGTGGGCGGCGTCGAGCACGCGGTGCTGCACCTGCTCTACGCCCGGTTCTTTACCCGCGTTCTGGAAGACCTGGGTTGGTTGTCGGTGACGGAACCCTTCACCAATCTCCTGACCCAGGGCATGGTCATCAAGGACGGCGCCAAGATGTCCAAGTCCAAGATGAACGTCGTCGACCCCGACCAGCTCATCGAGCGCTACGGCGCGGACACGGCGCGCCTGTTCACGCTGTTCGCGGCCCCGCCGGAGAAGGACCTGGATTGGAGCGACCAGGGGGTCGAGGGCGCCCACCGGTTCCTGAACCGCCTTTGGCGTTTCGCCATGCGCCACCGCGAGCGGTTGGCGGAGGTCGTCGCGGATGCCGGCCGTGTCCCCGCATCCGACGGACTCAAGGAATTGCGCCGCCGGATTCACTGGACCATCAAGAAGGTCACGGACGATATCGAGCAGCGGTTTCACTTCAACACCGCCATCGCCGCCATCATGGAGCTCCAGAATGCCTTGAGCGGGTTGAGCGGCGACGAGTTCGAGCAAGAAGGCGGGGCTGCGTTGGTAAAGGCCGCATTGGAGACGGAGATCGTCCTCCTGGCGCCGTTCGTGCCGCACGTCGCCAGCGAGTTGTGGGAGCGGCTGGGCCACGGCGAAACCCTGGCGGACGTGAGCTGGCCGGAGTACTCCGAGGATGCGCTGGTGCAGGAGAGCCGGCTCATCGTCGTGCAGGTCAACGGCAAGCTGCGCGGAAAGGTTTCCGTTCCGGCGGACGCCCCCGCGGACCGCATCGAGACCGCGGCGCTGACCGACCCGCGGGTGGCGTCTTTCATCGACGGACGCGGCGTCCGGCGGGTCGTGCAAGTCCCCGGCCGGCTGGTCAATATCGTGCTCGAAGGATGAAGTTGGCCCGGCAAGGCGTCTTGCTGCTGGGGGTCCCGTTGGCCGTGGCGCTTCTGGCGGGAGCCTGCGGCTATCGTTTCGTGGACTCCGACGCGGGGCTGCCGGAAGACGTCCGGACGGTCTACGTGGAGCCCTTCGTCAATCGGACCCGGGTCGTAGGGCTGGAAGACGGCCTGGCGCTGGCGCTGCGGCGGGAGTTGTCGGCCCAGGCCCGGCCGCGCGTGGGAGAACGGCCGGATGACGCGGACGCGATCCTTTCGGGTGTCATCCGGAACTACGAAACCAGGAACGTGTCGGTCAACCGCTTCGACGAGGTCTTGCAGGTGGAAGCCCGATTCGAAGTGGAAGCGACGCTTCGCCGCAGGCAGTCGAAGGAAGTGTTGTGGCCACGGCAGCTCTTGCGGCTCCGGGAGGTCTACCACGCCGCGAGGGGCGCCGTCGTACCGGGTTCCTCCGGATTCCTCGGCAATACCCTGGACCCGGGAGATGTGAGTCAGTTGGCCGATGCCAGGCTGGCCGAGGATTCCCGCGCGAGGGCCAGGAAACGACTACTCGAAAGGTTCGCCCGTTTGATAAGGCAACGGATGGCGGAGGGGTTTTGAGGGACGGGGCCGGCTACTAGGCTTGGGTGCCGGGTGCGGGTGCCGCTTCGGCGGAAGCCTCGGGGATCACGGCCTGATGGGCGGCCCGGGCCAGCCGGGAGAGCTTTCTCGACGCGGTGTTGCGCTTGATGACTCCCTTGACCACGGCCTTGTCGAGCAAACCGTTGACTTCCCTGATCTTCTCCGCGATGGCTTCCGGGTTCTTGCTGTCGATGGCCACCTTGACTTTCTTGATCAGGGTCTTGACCCTGGACTCGACCGATTGGTTGCGCAGATGGCGCTGGACGCTTTGATTGTGCCGCTTGATTGCCGATTTGTGGTTCGCCAAAGTTTACCTCCTGAAGGTCATGTTACTAACACCGCATGAGTGAGGAGTCAACGGTGAGCGAGTTCGGCAGGGTGGCCAAAGCGACGACCGTCGTCGGTTCCCTGACTCTCCTGAGCCGCGTCTCGGGCCTCGCAAGGGATGTCGTCATCGGGTATGTCCTCGGTGCGCAGAGCGCGGCCGACGCGTTTTTCGTTGCCTTCAGGATTCCCAACCTGCTGCGGCGCCTCACCGCGGAGGGAGCCCTTTCCGCGGGTTTCGTGCCGGTTCTCTCCGAAGTTCTGACCACCCGGGGCCGGCGCGAGGCCGTCGCCGCCAGCCGGGTGATCGTAACCTTCGCCGTGCTGTTCCTGATCGTGCTGACCGCCGCGGGCCTGCTCTTTCCGTCCCCGCTCACCCGTTTGTTCGCGCCGGGGTTTTCCGCGACGCCGGAAAAGTTCTCCCTCACCGTGCAGTTGGTGCGGGTCATGTTCCCGAGCATCTTCTTCGTCAGTCTCGTGGCCCTGGCCATGGGATACCTGAACACCTTTCGCCATTTCATGGCTCCGTCGGTGGCCCCGGTGCTGCTGAATCTGGCGATCATCGCCTCGGCCTTCCTGCTGATGCCGTTGCTGTCCCAACCGGTTCTGTGCCTCGCCTACGGCGTTCTGCTCGGCAGCGTGGCGCAGTTCGCGCTGCAGTTGCCGTTTCTCCACCGGCACGGGTTTTCGTGGCGCCCGAGCCTGGACTTTCGCAGCACGGCCTTCTTGAGGTTCCTGCGGTTGATGGGCCCCGCGGTCCTCGGAGCCGCTGTCTATCAGTTGAACGTCCTCGTGAGCACCATTCTGGCTTCGCTGCTGGAGCCGGGTAGCGTTTCCTACCTCTATTACGCCGACCGGCTGCTCCAGTTTCCCCTCGGGGTGTTCGCCGTCGCTCTGGGTACGGCGGCGTTGCCGAGCTTTTCGTCGCTGGCCGCCCGTAACGATGTGAGCGGATTGAAGGCGACTCTGGGTTACTCGCTCCGGATGGTGAATTTCGTCTCGCTGCCGGCCGCCCTGGGGTTGATGGTTATCGCCGTGCCGGCGTTCTCGCTGCTGTTCCAACGGGGGGCGTTCGGCGCCGCGGATGTGTCGGCCAGCGCCCGGGCTCTGGTGTTCCTCGCCATGGGCCTGTGGGCCGTCTCCGCCTCGCGTGTCCTCGTTCCCCTCTTTCACGCCATGCAGGATACGAAAACGCCGGTCCGGGTGGCGTTCTGGACCTTCGTGCTCAACCTGTTCCTGAGCCTTGTGCTGATGGGCCGCGTGGATGCCGTGGCCGGGGACAACCCGTTCGTGCTGGCGGTGGCCGCCTTGAGTCAGGGCATCGGCGCGGTCAGCCTGTCCTACGCGGGTTTGGCGCTGGCCAACTCGTTGTCCGCGACCTTTCAGTTCGTGGCGCTCATGTGGCTGGCGAGCCGCCGTCTTGGGGGGTTTGCCTGGAGCGAATACCTCTCGTCACTGTGGCGGAATCTCACGGCCGCGGTGCTGATGGCGGGTCCGCTGTTCCTGGTAGCGGGACGAATGCAGTGGAGCCAGGGCTCGGGAACGCTGGCGATACAGGTCCTGAGCTTTCTCGGCCTGGTTGCGGCCGGCGTGGCGCTCTACGCCACCGCCGCGAGGCTATTGCGAAGTCCGGATTGGTCCGTAGCACGGAATGTAGGAGTCGCTCTGAGGGAGCGACTCCCCATCCCGGTGAGGAGATGACCCCGCGAGGGTCAACTCGAAGGGCTATTTTTTCATGGATTTTTCGAACACCGCCTCTGCCTTGGCGGCGGCGCGTTCGGCTCGTTCCGCCGCGGCTTCGGCCCGCGCGGCGGCTTCACCTGCCTTGCCGGCAGCGGCTTCAGCCCGTGCCGCGGCAGCGTCCGCCTTCTTGGCAGCGGCCCCCGAGTCGCCGGCGGCGGCCTGCGACTGCTTGGTCGCGGCTTCGACGGCCTGAACATTTACCTTGTACTGTGCGTGTTCGTGGTCGACGGGTAGACAACCGCTGCCCAGCAGGGTGAGGGCCCCCAGGGAAATGGCGAACCGGCCGAGTACCTTCGCGTATCTTGTTGAAAAGTTCACAGTTGCCTCCTTCTCATTAGCTTGCGGTTCATTGATGCCGCCTTTATTGGATGTTGATCCCAGACTTTTACCGCGATTCGCGTATCAGTTCAACACATATCTACTCCAAAAAGAGATTGAAACGCTGAAATACGCCTGCTTGCGGCCGGTTTCCATCGCACGCGGTGAGGTGATCTGGTACAGATGGGAGTGCCCGACCGCGCAACCCCGCGGCTCCAGTGCCCGGCCCGGTAATGGGTCACCCGTACCATGACTCCGATTCTGCCAAGATTGACCGATGAGCTGGAAAGGGTGCGTTGGTCCCTCACCCGATCCCTGGCCGCCGTGACAGTCCTGTTCGCCGTCAGCTTCCTGCTGGCCCCGCAGCTCTTCGAAGTCCTGGTGGATCCTCTGAGAAGCCGGCTCCAACCGGGACAAAGCCTCATCGGCACCGGTGTGGCGGAAGTCTTCTTCGTCGAGATCAAGGTGGCGTTCCTTGCCGCCGTGCTGGTCGGGAGTCCCATCATCTTCCATCAGGTATGGTGCCTGTTGGCGCCGCTGTTCGGCGCCGAAGGCAGGACCGTCTACCTGGTAGGCTTCGTCGGCACGACCACCGTATTTTTCCTGTCGGGCGCGGTGTTCTGCTACCAGGCCGTGCTGCCGTTGGCGTTCCTGTATTTCCTGGAACAGTACGGTTCACTCGGAGTCAATCCGGAGATCCGCGTCGCGGAGTACTTCTCCTTCTTCTTCCGCATCGTTGTCGCCTTCGGCGTAACCTTCCAACTCCCGGTGTTCTCCTTCTTCCTGGCGCGCATGGGGGTCTGTAACCACCACTTCCTCTGGCATCATTTCCGCTATGCGGTGCTGGTAATGTTCATTCTGGCCGCGGTGTTGACGCCGCCGGACGTGGTTTCACAGGTGCTGTTGGCGGGGCCGCTGATCGGCCTCTATCTCCTGAGCATCGGGATCGCATTCGTCTTTGGCCGCAAGCCGCCGGAATGAAGGCCGTGCGTCAATCGAGGCGAAAGAACGCGTTTTCAACCCGCGTAGTCCGGTTCTTCGCGATCCAGGATGCGTTTCAGGGCGGCGAAGTGCCGCTCGGCCGCCAGCGCCTCTCCGCCGCCTCGTTGACGGTTCAGGTAGTCGAGGGTTTCCCGTGACAGGCGCTGGAGCTGGTGTCCGCCCATCTCCGCCAGCACCTGCACCCTGCAGGCGCGTTCCAGGAAGTACAGCCGGTCGAAGGCCTCCGCCACGGTCCGGCCGGCGGTGATCACCCCGTGATTGGCCATGAACAGCACGTTCTTGTCCGCCATTACATGGGCGATGCGTCCGCCTTCCGTGCGGTCGAGGACCAGCCCGTTGTAGTCCTCGAGATAGGCGACGTCGTTCTCGAACCGGGTGCTGACCTGGTGCACCATCTCGATGCGGCCTCCCTGACGGCAGGCGATGGCGGTGGCGTAGGGCATGTGCGTGTGCAGGAGGCAGCGGAAATTCTCCGGGTTGGCCCGGTGAAGCGGCCCGTGGATGTGCAGCGCGGTGGGCTCCACCGGGTGTGAGCCCTCGATGCGGTTGCCCTGGAAGTCCGCGAGCAGGAGGTTGCCGGCCGTCACTTCCGACCAGTGGAGCGTGTAAGGGTTCAACAGCATCAGGTCGTCTCGCCCGGGCAGGAGCAGGCTGAAGTGGTTGTCGATTCCTTCGTGGAACCCGAAGCGGACGGCGAGACGGTAGGCGGCAGCGAGATCCACGCGTGCCTGCGTGGCTGCTTCCCGGTCGTACAGGATCTCTGCGCTTCTCTTTGCCACGATACACCCCCCAAGTCTTGAGTTGAATCCACGGGCGTCCGGTGCCGCATGCCATCGATGCAGCGCCCGAAAACCGCGCAGGTGATTGTGTAACAATTGGGCCGCACCCGCAACCGCGCCGCGTGAAACACGCCCGGTCCCCCGATTGCCCCTACCCGCCTTGTGCCGTCGCGCGGACCCGTTTCCCTGGCCGCATGCGCGCTTGATTACCGGCGTGCCAGCACCTACACTGGCCGTCAGTGTCCCTCCGGACACACCCAAGCGCTCCCGTATGCATACCCTCGAACAACTCTACCACAACTCCCTTGCGCTGCTGACGGATCTCTACCAGCTCACCATGGCGTACGCCTACTGGAAGTCCGATACCGCTCGGAAGGAAGCGGTGTTTCACCTTTCCTTCCGAGAGAACCCCTATCGCGGCGGTTTTGCCGTGGGTTGCGGGCTCGGGCACGTAGTGGGGGTGCTGCAACGCTTCGGATTCGACGACAGCGATCTCGAGTACCTGTCTCAATTGCGCGGCAACGACGGCGAGCGGCTGTTCCAGGACGCTTTTCTCGATTATCTTCGGGACTGCCGGTTTGTCTGCGACGTGGACGCCATTCCCGAGGGGACGGTGGTGTTCCCGCACGAGCCCCTGGTGCGGATCCGGGGTCCCATCCTGCAGTGCCAGATCCTGGAGACGGTGCTGCTCAACATCATCTGTTTTCAGACCCTCATCGCCACCAAGGCGGCGCGGGTGTGCCAGTCCGCCCGCGGCGAGCCGGTGCTGGAGTTCGGATTGAGAAGGGCACAGGGGTTCGACGGAGCGCTGGCGGCGAGCCGGGCGGCCTACGTGGGCGGCTGCGCGGGAACCTCCAACGCCCTTGCCGGGAAGCTTTTCGACATACCGGTCAAGGGGACCCACGCCCACAGTTGGGTGTTGTCCTTCGGCGACGAGATGGAGGCTTTCGAGACCTACGCCGACGCCATGCCCAACAACTGTCTCCTGCTGGTGGATACGTTCGACAGCCTGAACGGCGTGCGGAGGGCGGTGGAGATAGGCCGCAAGCTGCGGGAGCGGGGTCACGAGATGGTGGGCATCCGCCTCGACTCCGGAGACCTGGCCTTCCTCAGCATCGAAGCGCGCCACATCCTGGATGACGCAGGCTTCCCGGACGCGGTCATCGTCGGCAGCAACGATCTCGACGAGCACGTCATCGCGTCGCTCAAGGAGGAGGGTGCGCGCATCAACGTCTGGGGCGTCGGCACCAAGCTGGCCACCGGCTACGACCAGCCCGCCCTGGGCGGCGTTTACAAGTTGTCATGCGTGCGTTCCGAGGGGAACGAGTGGATCAACAAGGTGAAGCTCTCGGAGCAGGCCATCAAGGTATCGACGCCGGGCATCCTTCAGACACGGCGTTTCCGCCGGGGAGACCGGTTCGTGGCGGACGCGATCTACGATGAGTCCCTGGGCATCGCCGACGGCTGCAACATCGTCGACCCCATGAACATGACCCGCAGGAAGCACATCGGCGGCGGCACCGAGTTCGACGACCTGCTGGTGCCGGTGTTCCGCGAAGGCGAGCTGATTTACGAAGTGCCGTCGGTGCACGCGGCCCGGGAGCGGGCCCAGGCCGAGTTGGCGGGTTTCCACAACAGCATCAAACGCCGGGTGAACCCGCACGAATAT
>Ga0209020_1001111_pt1 | contig 29026 bp, 25 predicted proteins | sample PinacodermBB_FD_187298 | JGI IMG/M metagenome (GOLD analysis project Ga0209020, IMG submission 187298) | Host-associated microbial community of the marine sponge Aplysina aerophoba from Gulf of Piran - sponge pinacoderm, lysed by bead... | ecosystem: Host-associated > Porifera > Sponge >... | reverse complement strand
CCGCCTCCCGCGCGACCTCGTCCTGGTCGAACCAGCCGCAGCCGCCAAGCAGCACAACACCCAGCGACAGCGAAAGCAGCATGCTCCCGACGCGCGCAGATGACGGCCTGTTGACAACGTGCGGCGAATCCAACAGCTTCCCTCCCATGCGGTCCTGCCGGGAAAGCTGTGGTGGTAGGAATATGCTGGGCGACCCGCCCGACTACGAACCGCCGGCAGAGCGCAGCATTGCCGGGCTGGCGGGCACGGGCGATCCTCGTGCGACCTTGCTCGACGCGATGCTGGCAGATGAGGGCCGGGCGCTGATCTATTTCCCGCTGCTCGGATATGCCGACGGCGATTTCGAGATGTTGCGCACGGTTCTGGAGCATCCGCTGTCCATGCTGAGCCTCTCGGACGGCGGCGCGCATTGCGGGCTCATCTGCGACGCCAGCTCGCCCACCTACATGCTGAGCTACTGGGCGCGCGACCGGCAGCGGGGGCCGCGATTGGCGCTCGAACATGCCGTCAGGCTCCAGACGCGGGGCACGGCCAAGGCCTACGGGCTGAACGACCGAGGCCTCCTGCGTGCGGGCTACAAGGCGGACCTCAACCTGGTCGATTTCGATGCGCTCCACCTGCATGCGCCGGTGATGGTGCACGACCTGCCGGCCGGCGGCCGGCGTCTTGTGCAGCGGGCCGACGGCTATGTTGCGACCTTCGTCTCCGGCGAGGCGACCTACGAACAGGGCGAAGCGACGGGCGCCGTGCCCGGCCGCCTGCTGCGCGGCCCGCAGGCGGCATGACGGCGAGGGGGATGTTTCGGCAATGATCAGGGCAGCCGATCTCGACCATTTCGTCCGTGCGCTCGGCCGCGCCGTGCGCGAGGCCGCGCCGCCGGGCGGGCCGGAAGCCGCGCTGGCGGAGCGCATATTCGGCGCGCTGGATACGCCGGGCAGGCCGCCTCCCGAAGGTGTGCGCCCGAAGCGTCCGACCCCCGCCGATGCGCTGGACGAGGCTTTCGCGCTCGCCGCGCGGGGGCCGGAGCCGGTGCAGCATGTGGCGGGCGCCCTCCGGGCGATGGAACCCCGGCTTGCCTGGGGTCCCAGGCCCGGCAGCGAGGACGGCGATCCCGCCTTTCGAGATGCCCATGCCAACGCTGTGGTGGCGGGCGCCGACGGGCTGGAACGGCGCGAGGACGTGCGCGTCGGCGTCAGCCTCGTCGCCCCGCACACCGACTATGTGAAGCACAACCACCCGCCGGAGGAGCTGTATTTCGTGCTCGCGCCCGGCGACTGGTGGCGCGAGGATCTGGGCTGGCGACCACGGCCGGCGGGCAGCATCCAGCACAACCCGCCCTATGCCTGGCACGCCATGCGCACGGGCGAAACGCCGCTGCTCGCCGTCTGGTGCCTGTGGACGGCGGACGCCTGAGGCCGGAAGCGAGGGGGAACGGGGATTTGGCGGAGGAATTCGACGCCATCGTGGTCGGCGCGGGCTTGGCCGGCATGTACATGCTGCACCGGCTGCGCGGACTTGGCATGCGGGCGGTCGTGCTGGAGGCCGGCGGCGACGTCGGCGGCACCTGGTACTGGAACCGCTATCCGGGCGCGCGTTGCGACGTGGAGAGCGTCCAGTATTCCTACCAGTTCGACGCGAAGCTGCAGCAGGAATGGACCTGGACCGAGCGCTACGCCGCGCAGCCGGAAATCCTGGCCTACGCCAACCATGTGGCCGACCGCTTCGGCCTGCGCTGCGACATCCGCTTCGACACCCGCGTCAAGGCCGCCGTCTTTGACGAGGCGGAGGCCCGCTGGGAGCTTGAGACCGAAGAGGGCACGTGCTTCCGGGCGCGCTGGTGCGTCATGGCGCTCGGCTGCCTCTCGGCCGCCAACCTGCCCGATTTCGAGGGCCGCGACAGCTTCGAGGGGCCGACCTACCACACCGGCCACTGGCCGCATGAGGGCGTCGATCTGGCGGGAAAGCGCGTGGCGGTGATCGGCACCGGCTCCTCCGCAATCCAGTCGATCCCCATTCTGGCCAGCGAGGCCAGCCATCTGACCGTGTTCCAACGCACGGCCAACTATTCCATCCCGGCGCATAACCGCCCGCTCCCGCCGGACTTCGTGGCGGCGGTGAAGGCGGACTATCCGGAGCTCCGCGCCCGCGCGCGCTCGATGCCGTCCGGGATCGACCTCGACTACCGGCCCCTGCACGCGCTCAGGACCCCGGAAGAGGAGCGCAAAGCCGAATTCGAGCGGCGCTGGGCACATGGCGGGCTGTCCTTCCTCGGCTGCTTCGCCGACCTCCTGTTCAAGGAGGAGGCCAACCGCACGGCGGCCGATTTCGTGCGCGCCAAGATCGCGGACATCGTGGACGACCCGGAGACCGTCCGGCTGCTCGCGCCGACCAACATCATCGGCTGCAAGCGGCTCTGCGTGGATACTGGCTATTACGCAACCTTCAACCGGCCGAATGTCCAGCTGGTGGACGTCTCGGAACGTCCTATCGAGGCGATCACGCCGGGCGGCGTGCGCGCGCACGGGCGGGAGTGGCCGGCGGACGCCATCGTGTTCGCCACCGGCTTCGACGCCATGACGGGCGCGCTGGAGCGCATCGACATTCGCGGCGCGGGCGGGCGCCGGCTGCGCGACGCCTGGGAAGAGGGGCCGCGCACCTATCTCGGCCTCACGGTCGCCGGCTTCCCCAACCTGTTTACCGTCACCGGCCCCGGCAGCCCCTCGGTGCTGACCAACATGCTGCCCTCCATCGAGCAGCATGTGGACTGGATCGCCGACTGCCTTGCCGCAATGAATGAGCGGGGCGCCCGGCGGATGGAGGCGGAACCGGAGGCCCAGGACGCCTGGGTCGAACATGCCAGCGAGACCGCCTCGCTCTCGCTGCGCTCCACCTGTTCGAGCTGGTATATCGGCGCCAACGTGCCCGGCAAGCCGCGCGTCTTCATGCCCTATATCGGGGGCCTCCCCGCCTATATCGAGAAGTGCGACGCCGTGGCCGCCGCCGGCTATGAAGGCTTCCGGATCGAGTGATGCAATGGCGCCCGCGTTTCGATTGACCAGCGGCCGAGAGCCGACCAGCCTGCGCACTCTTCAATACTTCGACATTGCAGATATACGGACGCGCCGATACCGAGCGCCTCGTGGCGGCCCTGGTCGTTGAACGCCACCGGGATGGCGGTCGCGACCGGGACGATGTGCGCGGCCTCCGCTGCGGCGGAATGCTGAGCCGGGCCCTGGCGTGGGCGGGGCCCGGCGCCTACACCCGGCCCCGATAGCCGTTGACGATGGGATAGCGGCGGTCGCGGCCGAAGGCGCGGCGAGTGAGCTTGACGCCGGGCGGGGCCTGGCGGCGCTTGTATTCCGCGATGTCGAGCATCCGCCAGACTCGCTCCACGGTCTCGACCGCATGCCCGCGCGCGGCGATCTCGGCCACTGAAAGCTCGTCCTCGATCAGGCATTCCAGAATGTCGTCGAGCGCGTCGTAGGGCGGCAGGCTGTCCTGGTCGGTCTGGTCGGGGCGGAGTTCCGCGGAGGGCGGCTTGTCGATGATGTTCTGCGGCACCACGCGGCCGGCCGGCCCCAGCGCGCCTTCGGGGCGGTTGCGGTTGCGCCACTCGGAGAGCGCGAAGACGGTCGTCTTGTACACGTCCTTCAGCACGTTGTAGCCGCCGCACATGTCCCCGTAGAGGGTCGCGTAGCCGACCGACATTTCCGACTTGTTGCCCGTCGAGAGCACCATGTGGCCGAACTTGTTGGAGAGCGCCATCAGGGTAAGGCCGCGCGCGCGGGCCTGAATGTTCTCTTCCGTCGTGTCCTCGCCGCGGTTCCCGAAGGCGCCGGCCAGCATGCGCCCGAACGCCCCCATCGCCGGTTCGATGGAGATCGTCTCATAGGAGGCGCCAAGCGCCGTGACCGCCTCTAGCGCATCGTCCAGCGAGGCCTGCGAGGTGTAAGGCGAGGGCATCATCACGCAGCGCACCCGGTCCGCGCCCAGCGCATCCACCGCCACCGCCGCCGAGAGCGCCGAGTCGATGCCGCCGGAAAGGCCCAGCACAACCCCCGGAAAGCGGTTCTTGTTCACATAGTCGCGCAGCCCCAGCATCATCGCGGCATAGATGTCGGCGAGGTCGTCCCCGCCCTCCGCCATCGGGCCGCCGACGCATTCCATGCCGTCCGCGCCGCGTTCCCAGCGGGTGAGCGCCACGCTCTCGACCCATGAAGGCAGCTGCGCCCTAAGCGCCCGGTCGCGCCCGAGCACGAAGGAGGCGCCGTCGAACACCAGCTCGTCCTGGCCTCCCACCTGGTTGACGTAGGCGAGTGCAAGACCGCTCTCCACCACCCGCTCGACGGCGATGTTCAGCCGGACATCGTCCTTGGTCGTCTCGAAGGGCGAGCCGTTGGGCACCAGCAGCATTTCCGCGCCGTTCTCCTCCAGGCACTCAACCACGGAGGGCTGCCAGATGTCCTCGCAGATCGGCACCCCGATGCGCACGTCGCGGAAGGAGACCGGCCCCGGCATCTCGCCCGCGTCGAACACGCGCTTCTCGTCGAACACGCCGTAATTCGGCAGCAGCACCTTGTGGCGGACGGCCGCGACCTCGCCGCCGTCGAGCAGCGCGACGGCATTGTAGAGCCGCCCGTTCTCCCGCCAGGGCAGGCCTACCAGCAGGGCCGGCCCGCCATCGGCAGTCTCTTTCGCCAGCGCCTCGCAAGCGTCACGGCAGCCATCCTGGAAGGCAGGCTTCAGCACCAGATCCTCCGGCGGGTAGCCGGACAGCACCAGTTCCGGGAAGACCACGAGGTCGGCGCTGCCGGCCTCGGCGCGCGCATGCCGGATGCGGTCCGCATTGCCGGCGACATCGCCCACGGTCGGATTGATCTGGGCGATGGCAATTGCGAGCCGGTCGGTCACCGGCGCCTCAGCAGGAATTCGCGGCCGACCTTGACGCTCGGCTTGCCGTCATATTCGACGATATCGGCCGTGGCGTAGGTCTCCGACCACTGGTCGGGAAGGTAGGAGCCCGTGCCGATGGTATCCACCGGCGCATTGGCCAGCCCCATGACGCGGCACTTGCCGGCGGTGAAGCCGGAGGACGCGGTGATCTTCGTCTTCGGGAAGCCGGCGGCATCCAGCGTCTCGCGCAGATGCCAAATCGCGGCGGCCGTCACGCCCGTTCCGACCAGGTGGCGCAGTTCGCCTTCCGTGCGGTAGTCGCGTATGGCCTGCGGTGCATTGCGGTCCAGCACTTCGTATGACTTCTGGAGATCCAGCCCTTCGGCATAGCGCCCGCCATGGGTGTCGAGGCGGATGGCGACCCGTCCCTCGGCCGCCCGCTCGGGGAAGCGCCGGCAGACCGCGACCGCATCCGACATCTCGGCCCCGTAATAGTCCGTGACGACAGTGAGCGGCTCGTCGGGGAAGGTCTCCACGAACATCTCCGCCGCGCGCAGGGTGGAGCCGGCATAGCCGATCAGCCCGTGCGGCATGGTGCCGAGCCCCCGGTCGGCGCCGAAGAAATGCGCCGTCGCGTCGGTCGCATTGCCGATGAAGCCGACTGCCCCCGCCTCCCGCCTGGCGGCAGCGGACCCGACGCTTGCGGCATAGGCCATGATCTCGGCCATGTCGGTGCCGGCGCAGTGGCGCGCGTCCATGGCGAGGAAACCGACCCCCGGCAGCGCCATGCACATCGCCCGCGCGTTGTACGCAGCAACGCAGGCAGAACCCAGTTTCTGGAGGTAGAGCGTCTCCAGGTCGATCAGGTGGTGCAGCGGCCCGGAAATATAGAGCAGCGGATCGCCGGCGCCGACCGACACGCCCTCGTCATAGCGCTCGTCGAGGTCGAAGGCCGTGCCGCGCGCGGCCGCAACGGCTTTCAACCATTCGACGGTGAGCCGGGCGGCAGACACGACAGGGCGGCGCATGAACACCGCATAGGTGACGCGCACATCGCCGAACCGCTCAACGACCGCCTTGCTCTTGGAGAAATAGGCGTCCGTGTAGTGCGGGACGTCCTCGGCGTCCGGGTGCGGCAGGGTGCCGTCCATCGTCTATTCCGCGGCGATCGCGGGGACGGCGCGGCCGGTACGCTCTTCCTTCAGCTGCTCGGCGATCAGAAAGGCGAGCTCCAGGGCCTGGCTGGCATTCAGCCTCGGGTCGCAATGAGTGTGGTACCGGTCCTGCAAGGCCGCCTCGGTCACCGCGCTCATGCCGCCGGTGCACTCGGTCACATTCTGCCCGGTCATCTCGAAATGCACGCCGCCCGGCCAGGTGCCGTGCTCGTGGTGGACCGCGAAGAACTCGCTGACTTCCGAAACGATGGAGCCGAAGGGCCGCGTCTTGAGCCCGCCCGTGGCCTTGACCGTATTGCCGTGCATCGGGTCGCAGGACCACACAACCTCGGCCCCTTCGGCCTGCACGGTCTCAATCAGGCGCGGCAGGTGCTCCGCGACATTGCCCGCGCCCACGCGGCAGATAAGCGTGAGGCGGCCCGGCTCGTTGTCCGGGTTGAGCTGCCAGAGCAGGCGCTTCAGGTGGTCGGTCGTCAGTGACGGACCGCATTTCAGGCCAAGAGGGTTGCCGACGCCGCGCAGGAACTCGACATGCGCCTCGTCCGGATCGCGCGTGCGATCGCCGATCCAGAGCATGTGCGCCGAGCAGTCGTACCAGTCGTCCGTCAGGCTGTCCACGCGGGTCAGTGCCTCCTCCCAAGGCAGCAAGAGCGCCTCGTGCGAGGTGTAGAAGGAGGTCTCGCGAAGCTGCGGCGTCGTTTCGGAGGTGAGCCCGATGGCCGCGATGAATTCCAGCGTTTCGGAGAGCCGGTCCGCCAGGTCGCGGTATCGGTCTCCCAGTTCTTCGCGCACGAAGTCGTGGTTCCAGCGATGCACCTGGTGCAGGTCGGCGAAGCCACCCATGGCGAAGGCGCGGAGCAGGTTCAAGGTCGCCGAGGCCTGGGTGTAGGCCTGGAGCATCCGCTGGGGGTCCGGCTCGCGCGACGGCGCGTCGAAGCCCATGGCGTTGACGATGTCGCCCCGGTAGCTCGGCAGCTCCACCCCGTCCATGGACTCGGTCGGGGCCGAGCGCGGCTTGGCGAACTGGCCGGCCATGCGCCCGACCTTCACCACCGGGCAGGCCGCACCGTAGGTCAGCACCACCGCCATCTGCAGCAGCACCTTGAAGGTGTCGCGGATATTGTTGGCGTGGAACTCGGCGAAGCTCTCGGCGCAGTCGCCGCCCTGGAGAAGAAAGGCTTCGCCCCGGGCTACACGGGCGAGGTCTGCCTTGAGGTTGCGGGCTTCGCCGGCGAAGACGAGCGGCGGCCAGGTGGCGAGGCTCTTCTCAGCGGCAGCGAGCGCAGCCTCGTCGGCATAGACGGGCATCTGCCGGGCCGGCTTGCCGCGCCAGGTCCGGGGCGTCCAATTTTCGCCCATGAGCCTACTCCTTGCTTTATGCGCCTTGCTGGGAAGGCGCGGCTATACGCCGAAACCGCCCGGATTTCAAACGCTGCCGGTCAGTCCTGCAAATACGGTTTCGCGCGCGCTTCCCGGAAGCCCTATTCACCCTCCAGCGCGGGAGAGAAACGGTCCCGGAGGCTCGCCATGGCCCTTTCGTTCACCACGAAGGCCATGAGCAGGCCGCTCACCAGCACGGCGCCGGCCAGCAGGAAGGACAGGGCGCCATAGCCGAAATGCGCTATCAGCGCGCCTCCTACCGCCGCGCCTATGGCAGTGCCGCCCCAATTGCTGCTGGATATGACGCCTGCGAGCGCGCCGCGGGAATCGCCCCCGTTTTCTGCGATCAGAATTGAGAGCACGGTGGTGACGGGAACGACGAGCAACATGAAGAGGCCCGCCGCCGACCCCGAGAACCAGGTTCCCCAGCCCAGGAAGAATATGCCCAGCGCCGGCGCGGCAGCGGCCATCAGCAGGGCGGCCGTAACGCCGAGCCGCTTGCGCATGCGGCCTATTCTTCCGGCCAGCAGCGGCGCCGCGGTCATCCAGAGGGCTACAGCCGCCATGGGCAGCCCGACCTCTGCCGTTCGCAGGCCATAGGTCAGGATCAGATAGGGCGGCAGGAACGTGAGAACCGCCCCCCAGGCGCCGCGTGCCAGCACATTCGTGCCGGCCATGCACCAGGTGACCCGAAATGCAGCGACCCTCATCATCCGTCCGGCCAGATTCGCGCGGCTTGCCGGCGGCCGGCGGTGTGGCACCAGCACGAGGAGCAACAGTGCAGGCAGGAGCAACACCAGCCCCAGCGCCAGAAAAGGAACGCGCCAGCCGGCGAAGTCGCCGAGCACGGCAGCCAGAGGGACCCCCAGCAGGATGCTCATCCCGGGCTGCATGGTCAGGATCGCGATGGACCGGGGCTGGCGCCCGTGCCCGATCAAGTCTCCGACAAGCGCGATGCATGTCGGGGGCACCATGCCGCCGCCGACCCCGACCAGCAGGCTGAAGCCTACTGCCGCGGCGAATGTCGGAGCCAGCCCGATGCCGAGCGACCCGGCCGCCAGGAAGCAAAGCCCGATAAGGAGCACCGGCTTGCGTCCGTATGCGTCGGAGACCGGCCCCGCCACCAGGGCCGTCACCGCCCAGACCGCGGCGGCCGCCGTGACGAGCTGCCCCGCGAGGGGAACCGTGACGCCGAGCGCCCCGGCCATGTCCACGAGCAGGGGCCCGAGCATCGCCACCGCCGTGACGGTCAGGAACACCGCGAGCGCCATGCTGCCCAGGAGCAGCGGGCAAGCTCTTTCCGCAGCAGCGTCCGGCGACACAGACATCGATTCCCTATGAGTGTGCGGCCTCGCCGCTCGAGCTGTTCAGGTCCCGCTCGACCCCCGGCACGACTCCGAAGTCCCGGCGCGCCGGTTCAGGCGTCGCCACCGATGCCCGCGAGCAGGGTTTCGCGCGGCAGGCCGCGGGTGATGAAGACGAGGCGCGAGCGCCGGTCCTCGTCCGGCCACCCGGCCATGCGCACCGGCGACTGGAAAATATGCTGCACGCCGTGGACCACGACCGGCCCGTCCTCGCCCTCCAGGTTCAGGATACCCTTGACGCGGAGCAGCTGCTTGCCGTGGACATTGCGCAGCTCCGCGAGCCAGCGCGAGAACGCCATCCAGTCTATCGGCTCCTCGAAGACCAGCGACACGGTGTCGATGTCGCTGAGATCATGGCCGTGCTCATGGTCGTGCCCGCGATCGTGGCCGTCCTCCTCTTCGGCGTCGAGACCGAGCCAGCGGGCATCGGCCGTGTCGAGGCCGAACAGGAAATCTGGCGAAACCGCGCCCATTGCGGCCTCGCGCCGCTCCGCGCCGGGAGCCAGCCGATCCAGCAGTTCGACCAGCGCTTCCGGCGTCGCGTCGTCCCGGTCGCACTTTGTCACGATAATGCGGTCGGCGAGCGCGACCTGCTTCACAGCTTCCGGCTGCTCGCCGAGATGGCCCGGCCCGAGCACGCCGTCCACCGTCGCCGCAATGCCGTCCAGCCGGTAGAAGCGCGACACCAGCGGGTTGTTCAGCAGCATCTGCGCGATCGGCGCCGGGTCGGCGAGCCCCGTCGTCTCCACCGCCACGCGCTCGAAAGGCGGCACCTCGCCGTCGCGCCTGCGCGCCAGCAGGTCGCGCAAGGTCTCCTCCAGGTCGGAGCGCAGCTGGCAGCACACGCAGCCGCCGTTGACCACCATGGTCTCGCCATCCACCGCCTCGACCAGCAAATGGTCGAGCGCGATGTCGCCGAACTCGTTCACGATCACCGCCGTGCCGGCCATGTCCGGGTCGCGCAGCAGCGCATTCAGCAGGGTGGTCTTGCCGCTGCCGAGGAAGCCGGTCAGCACGGTCACCGGCAGGCGGGCCTCCGGCGCATGGGCTTCAAAAATACTCATCGGCAACGCTTTTCTTGTTGTCCGGTCTTGACCTGCTGGTGAACCGGAGCACAGGATACAGTCCTACAATTACCGGGACAGCCGCAAGGGGAGTGAGGCACATGATCTTCAGCAAGTTCGAGTCGCTGCCGAAGACGGCCGACATCGAGTCGCCGGACCGTCGGAGTTTCATGCGCACGGCCGCGGTGGGCGCGGGCGCGGTGGCGGCCGCCGGCGCGGCGATGACGGGCGGCAGCGTCCAGGAAGCCAAGGCGGACAGCCACATGACGCCCATCGGCGAGAAGTGGTGGCCGTCGCGCTGGGGCGAGGGCGACCAGGCCGGCGCCTCCAACTGGATGTCGCCGGAGAAGACGCTCGACGCGGTCAAGTGGATCAAGAACGGCAAGGTCCGCCGTATCGGGCGGGATTACGAGCCGAGTATTCCCTTCTTCGGGCCGCGCGGCTTCGCGCTCCGCATTCCCGGCGCCCCGACGGGCGGGCCGTTCGGCGAGAACCAGCTCGTCTATAACGACGAATATCTCGCGACCGAAATCGGCCAGGTCGGCACCCAGTTCGACGGTCTCGGCCATATCGGCGCCATCGTCGGTTCGGCGACGGACAAGGCGGACCACCGCTACTATAACGGCTTCACCGGAGCCGAGGTCGAGGGCGCCTACGGGCTCCAGAAGATCGGCATGGAGCATGTCAAGCCGTTCTTCACTCGCGGCCACCTGATCGATGTGAAGCCGCAGCAGGCATGGGACGCCGGCAACGAGATCACGCCGGCCAATGTCGATACCGCGCTTGCCGCGCAGGGCATGTCGCTCGACGACATCAAGGAAGGCGACGCGGTGTTCTTCAACACCGGTTGGGGCGACCTCTGGATAAAGAACAACGACCGCTTCAATTCCGGTTGCCCCGGCATCGGCATGGATGTCGCGAAGATCCTCGTGGACAAGGGCGTGTGCCTCGTCGGCGGCGACACCTGGCCGGTCGAGGTGGTGCCGAACCCGGACCCGAAGAAGGCGTTCGTGGTTCATAACGAGCTCATCACCCGCAACGGCATCTACATCCATGAGAACCTGGTCTTCGACGACCTGATCGCCGACGGGGCGTACCAGTTCGTCTATGTGTTCGCGCCGTTGCCGATCAAGGGCGCTACCGGCTCGATCGGCAATCCGGTCGCAATCACCTGATCCAGCTGCTTCCCTGCGGGCGCGCAAGCGTCCGCAGGGACTCTTCCCTTTCCGTCAAATTCGGGCGAAGAAGTCGTTGCCCTTGTCGTCTATGACGATGAAGGCGGGGAAGTCCTCGACCTCGATGCGCCAGATCGCCTCCATGCCGAGCTCCGGATATTCCAGGACCTCCACCTTGCGGATGTGGTCCCGGGCGAGCCGAGCCGCGGAGCCGCCGACCGAGCCCAGATAGAAGCCGCCATGCGCCTTGCAGGCCGCCGTCACCTGGGCCGAGCGGTTGCCCTTGGCGAGCATGACATGGCTGCCGCCTGCGGCCTGGAAGGCGTCCACGAAGGCGTCCATGCGCCCGGCCGTGGTCGGGCCGAAGGACCCCGACGCCATGCCTTCCGGCGTCTTGGCCGGACCGGCATAGTAGATCGGGTGGTCGCGGAAATAGTCCGGCATTGTCTCGCCCGCCGCGAGCCTCGCCTCGATCTTCTGGTGCGCAAGGTCGCGCGCAACGGTGATCGAGCCGGTCAGCGCCAGGCGGGTGCGGATCGGATGGCGCGAGAGCTCGGCCCGGATTTCGTCCATCGGCCGGTTGAGGTCGAGCGCGACCACCTCGCCGCCGAGCATGCCCGCGTCCGTCTCCGGCAGGAAGCGCGCCGGATCGCGCTCGAGAGCCTCGAGGAAGACGCCGTCGCGGGTAATCTTCGCCAGCGCCTGGCGGTCGGCCGAGCAGGAGACGCCGATGCCGATGGGCAGCGAGGCGCCGTGGCGCGGCAGGCGCACGACGCGCACATCGTGGCAGAAATACTTGCCGCCGAATTGCGCGCCGATGCCCATGGCCCGCGTCGCTTCCAGGATCTTTTCCTCGGTTTCCCGGTCCCGGTAGGCATTGCCATGCGGCCCGCCCTCGGTCGGCAGGCCGTCCAGATAGCCCGTGCTGGCTAGCTTGACGGTCTTCAGGTTCAACTCCGCCGAGGTGCCGCCGACGACGACCGCGAGGTGGTAGGGCGGGCAGGCGGCGGTGCCGAGCGTGCGGATTTTCTCGTCGATGAAGGCGAGCAGCCGGTCCGGATGCAGGGTCGCGGGCGTCGCCTGGTAGAGGAAGGACTTGTTGGCGGAGCCGCCGCCCTTGGCAATGAACAGCAGCTCGTATTCCTCGCCGGGCGTCGAATACAGGTCGAACTGCGCCGGCAGGTTGGAACCGGTGTTGCGCTCCTCGAACATGGATACGGGGGAAAGCTGCGAATAGCGCAGATTGTCCTCCGTGTAGGCGCGGAAGATGCCGCGCGAGAGCGCCTCCTCGTCCCCGCCGCCGGTCAGCACCCGCTCGCCCTTCTTGCCCATGACGATGGCGGTGCCAGTGTCCTGGCACATCGGCAATACGCCGCCCGCGGCAATATTCGCGTTCTTCAACAGGTCGAGCGCGACGAACCGGTCGTTGGGCGAGGCCTCGGGGTCGTCGAGGATCGACGCGAGCTGGGCCAGATGCCCGGGCCGGAGCAGATGCGAGATGTCGTGGAACGCCTCGCGCGCCAGCAGGCTAAGCGCCTCCGGCTCGACGCAGACGAAATCCCCGCCCCGGAACCGCTCGACGGAGACGAAATCTCCTTCGAGCGACCGCCATGGGGTGTCGCCCTTGGCGAGCGGGAACATCTCGTGGAAGGCGAATTCGGGCATCGGCGCGCCCCCTATTTCTTGCGGAACCGGTCCAGCGACACGACATTGCCGCCGCCTTCGCCCTTGTCCCCCTTGCCGCCCTCCGGCTGCCCGGCCTCTTCTTCCCCGGCCTCTTCGACCGGCAGCAGCGGCTCGACGCCCTCGCGGGAGAAGCGCAGGCCGAAATCGACCGACGGGTCGTGAAACACGGTCACGGCCTCCCAGGGAACATGCAAGCGCTCCTGCATGCGGTTGAAGGAGAGCGTGACCTCGAAATGGGTCGAGTGGACCTCCAGCCCGTAATACTGGTGCTGGAGCACGATGGTCATGGTCTCGGGATATTGCGCGGCGAGGCGCGGCGGCACCGCGGCGGCCGGATGGCGGGTCGAAAAGGTGATGTAGAAATGGTGGTTGCCGGGCAGGCCGTTTTCAGCCGCTTCCTCGAGCGCGCGGCGGACGACGCTGCGCATCGCGTCCTCGACCAGCCGGTCGTATTGCAAGAAATCGTCAGCCATCGCTCCCCCGCCCCCCGGAACGGTGCGGCGCCGCCGCGTTGCTCACGGCAGGTGTTCGAATCGCCGCGTTGCACGCGGCGGATGGAGGGCTTCTGTTGCCCGGTGCCCTCCAAACCGCGCTTACCCGATCAGCGATCAGGCAGCGAGTGCGACCTCATTGTCATTCGCACTTGAGTTGCGGCCCGATAACGGTGGTGCCATGCCGAACGAAAACCATGCCTTTACCACGCACGTCGATCCTGGTTCGCCCCCGCAGGATGGTGGAGGCGCCGGGTACTGCCCCCGGGTCCGCAACGCTTATTTCGCATAGCGTTTATCGCCATAGCCGAGCATGCCCGGCGCCGCCATTATAGGGCGGAAGCCCCTTCCGGGCAATCGGGCACGGCTTCCCTTCCGGTGCAATCCGGTATAACCCGAGGCATCAGACGGGGAGGTCGGACATGGGTTCGGGACACACCGGACAGCACCTCGGCCGCCTTGGAGGACGAGCCGCCCTGGCCGGACTCGTACTGCTCGCAACTGCGGCGGGAACGGAGGCGGGGGGCGGCGCAATCGCGCCGCACCGGGCATTTTACGAGGTCGGGCTGGTTCGCGCCGGCGCATCCTCCGGTATCGGCGGCCTGTCGGGAGCGGCGGCCTATGAATGGACTTCCGATTGCGAACGGACGGTCGTGACCCGCGAGACCCGCCTGCTGATCCAGTCGGACGAAGGGGAACCGGTAGCCGTGCGGGTGGACTTCTCGGCGTGGGAACGGCTGGACGGAACGGCCTACGGCTTCTCGGGCAAGACCAGCCGGACCGGCCTTCCGGTCGAGGAGCGGCGCGGCAGGGCGCGCCTCCCGGCGCCCGGCGCAGGCGGCGAGGTCGTCTATAGCCGGCCGGACGGGGACCGCCTCGCGCTCGCACCCGGGACGCTCTTCCCCGGCGCCTGGATAGAGAAAGTCATCGAGCACGCGAGGACCGGCAACGGCCTGTTCACGCGCACGGTCTTCTTCGGCGAGGACGAGGACGACCTCCTGACCGCGAGCCTCCTGGTATTGCCGGACAGTGCGGCGGGCACGGCGCCGGAGGCGCCGGAGGAACTCGACGGCCTCGCGCGCTGGCGGGCGCGAATAGCCTTCTTCGGCGCGAACGACGACACCACGCCCGCCTTCGAGTCGACCGAATGGTTTTACGAGAACGGCGTCGGCGGCGACGCCGAGGTCGCCTTCCCCGATTTCACGATCCGCTACCGCCTGAAAGAACTCGAACTGCTCGCCCCGCCGGCTTGCTGAGGGCGTCGGACTGCCCGACAGGCCGTTTCCTCAGCGCCGGCCGAACAGGCGCTCGATATCCGCGAGTTTGAGCTCCACATAGGTCGGGCGGCCGTGATTGCACTGGCCGGAGCGGGGCGTGGCCTCCATTTCGCGCAGAAGCGCATCCATCTCCTGCGCGCCGAGGCGGCGGCCGGCGCGCACCGAGCCGTGGCAGGCCATGGTCGCCGCCACATGCTCCAGCCGCTCCTTCAGCGTCAATGCCAGCCCGTGCTCGGCGAGATCGTCGGCGAGGTCGCGCACCAGCCCCTTAACATCGGCCTCGCCCAGCGCCGCCGGCGTCTCGCGCACCAGTACAGCCTCCGGGCCGAAGCGCTCCAGCACGAGGCCCAGTTCGCCCAGCTCCTCCGCCTTGGCCGCGAGCCGCTCGGCCCCGGCCTCCTCGAGTTCGACGACCTCCGGCAGCAGCAGCGTCTGGCGCGGTGGCGGGCCGTCCGCAAGCGCCCGGCGCATGCGTTCGAGCACGAGCCGCTCATGCGCCGCATGCTGGTCCACCAACACGATGCCGTCCCCGGTCTGGGCCACGATATAGGTGTCGTGAAGCTGCGCACGGGCGGCGCCCAGCGGCAGGCCGGTGGCCTCCGGCGCCTCCGGCGCGGGCGGCGGGGCCGACGGATGCAATCCGGGGTCGAGCGGCGCCTGCCAGACGGCGGCGCGTTCGGCGAGTTCCAGGGGCGGGGCGCCAGTGCCGCCCGGCCGGAAGCGCCCGATGAGCGAACCGGCGGCGCCAACGCCGCCCATCCCGAACCCGGCGGGGGGCACGGCGGCGCGGTGGCCTTCTTCGGCGAGCGCCCGGCGGAGCGCGGAGACGATGAGCGAGCGCACCCGGCCCCCGTCGCGGAAGCGGATTTCCGTCTTCGCCGGATGCACGTTCACATCCACCCGGTCGGGCGGCACATCCAGGAAGAGCGCCAGCACGGGAAAGCGCCCGCGCGGCACAAGCTCCTCATAGCCCGCGCGGACCGCGCCCTGGAGCAGCCGGTCGCGCACGGGGCGGCCGTTGACGAACAGATATTGCGCCTGCGCCGTGCCGCGATGCCAGGTCGGCAGGCCGGCATGGCCGGAGAGGCGGAGCCCGTCCGCCTCCAGCGCAACCGCCACCGAGTTCTCGGCGAATTCCGACCCCAGCACATCGGCGAGCCGGGCGAGCGGGTCCGCAGCCGACGGCGAGGCCCAGGTGCGCCGCCCGTCATGTTCGAGCGAGAAGGCGATGGCGGGGCGGGCCATGGCGAGCCGCTTCAGCATGTCGGCAGCGGCGAGATATTCGGCGCGCGCGGATTTCAGGAATTTGAGCCGGGCGGGCACAGCGCGGAAGAGGCCCGCCGCCTCCACCCGCGTGCCGCGTGCGCGGGCCGCCGGCTCGACTGCGCCCGGTTCGCCGTTATCGACCGAGATGCGCCACGCCTCCGCCGCGCCCTCCGCCCGGCTGACGATCGTCAGGCGCGCGACGGCGCCGATCGACGGCAGCGCTTCGCCGCGAAAGCCGAGCGTGCGGATATCGACAAGATCGTCATCGGCAAGCTTAGAGGTGGCGTGGCGTTCGAGCGCCAGCGCGAGGTCGGCGCGGGCAATGCCGGCGCCGTCATCGTCCACGGAAATCCAGGCCGCGCCGCCGGCGCGCAGGCCGCAGTCGATGCGCCCCGCGCCTGCGTCTATCGCATTCTCGACCAGTTCCTTGACCGCCGCCGCCGGGCGCTCGACCACCTCGCCCGCCGCGATGCGGTTGACCACCGCGTCCGGCAGGCGGCGCAGCATCACCGATGGCCCATGGCGCCGAGATAGTCCCGCGCCAGCACCTTGCCCTGCTCGACCGCCGGCTGATCGAAAGGATCGACCCCGAGCAGGTGGGCCGCGAGGATCGTTTCCAGCATGAAATGCATCATCAGCGCGCCGAGCGCGGCCTCGTCGATGCGGTCCAGGAGCAACTGGCGCACCGGCCTGCCCTTTTGCGCCAGCGTTTCCACGGTCGCGCGAGCCTCGGCGTCGAGCAGGTCGCCCATGCTGCGCCCGGCGAGCCATTCCAGCCGCCCGTCCTCCACCAGCGCCGGCGGCACGATGCGCCCGCGCCCGGCGGTTTCGGCCGTGACCACGGTGAACAGCTTGTCGTCCGGGCCGTCGAGCCAGAGCTGAAGCTGGCTGTGCTGGTCAACGGCGCCCGTGGCCGGAACCGGCAGCGTGCCCTTGCCGTCCTTACCGAGGCTCTCGGCCCAGAGCTGGCGAAACCACATGGTGAAGGGAAGCAGCCTGTCGGCATAGGCCGCCAGCACCGTGCTCCGGCCCGCAGCAACATTCAGCGCTGCGCCGAGCGCCGGGCCGCTCGCGCCGGGTGTCCGGGCGTTAAGGGTCCCGTGCAGCACCTGGTGTGCGCCTTCGCGCAGCGCCGCCGGATCGAGGCCGGCGATCACCGCGGGCAGCAGCCCGACCGGCGTCAGCGCCGCATAGCGCCCGCCTATGCCGGGATCGTGGTCGATCACGGTGAAGTCCCATGACTCGGCGAGGGCTCTCAGCGGGTTCGCGCCGGGTTCGGCGATAACGGTCACATGCGGGGCCGCACCCTCCCGGCCGACATTGTCCGCAAGCGCCTCCAGGCAAACCAGGAACTGCAGCAGCGTCTCGGCCGTCCCGCCCGACTTCGAAATCGCCAGGAAGTCGGTGCGCGCGAGGTCGAGGCTGCGGAACAGGTGGTCGAAGGTGTGGGGGTCGATATTGTCGAGGAAATGCAGGCGGGGGGAATCGCCGCTCGGCCCGAAGCCGGAATCGGCAAGCGCATAGAGCGCCTGCCCGCCGAGGCTGGACCCGCCCGTGCCGAGGATGACGACATCGTCGGCATGCTCGCGGTGGTGCTCGGCGCGCGCCTCGATCATGGCGAGGTCGCCCTGCGCTTCCGGCAGGCGCAACAGGGGCAGGCTGCCGTCGTCATAGGCACGGCGCAGGGCTGCAAGCCCCTCCGCCGTTCCCGCGAGCGCCCGCTCGAAAGCATCGCTGCCGGCGACGCCCGAACAGCGCGACAGGTCCTGCCGGTATGGAAGGTCGCCCAGCACCGTCCGCGTTCCTCCGCCCTACCGGCGCTGGATCGTCGGAGTCTCGCCCTCGGTCGGCGGTTTGCCCAGGGCTTCGTTCTCGCGCAGGCGCTTGCTCTCCGCCCGGGCATCGACGACGCTCGCATGCGTCTTGCGGTCTTCCCAGAAGATCAGGTCGTCGAGCAGCCGCCGGTTCTTGGCGGCGATCTCGGCGGTCTCCTTGTCGATGCGCTGGCGGAAGCTGCTGTCCACCTGCGCGCCGCCCATCTTGGAGAGAAGCACCGATTCGCCTGCGGACCGCTCCGCCCCTTCGCTTGTCGTCGCGCCCGTCAGCGTCTGCCGCGTGCTTTCGCGCGGCGCAAGTTCCTGCGGACGCACCGTGCCGGGCTCCGGCGGGCGGAGGCGGAAATCGGGGGGGACGGTGAGCGGCGCGTGGCGGAGCACGGCGAATTCGTCCGGCCCCTCGCGGTCGATGCCGAGGGTCCGGGCCACATCGCATGCGCCGAGAGCGAACACCGCGCCCGCAACCAGTGCTAACGACCGGATCGTCATGCGCTTCGTTCCTTCCCGCCGCCGGTTCCCCCGGTCCGCCGCCTGCCCATGAACACGGCGTCGAACAACAGCATGGCGATGCCGACGGTAATGGCGGAATCGGCCAGATTGAAGGCATACCAGTGCCAGCCGGCGATATGGAAGTCAAGAAAGTCCACCACAGCGCCACGCAGGAGCCGGTCGAGGATATTGCCCGCCGCCCCGCCGGCGACGGCGCCGAGCGCCAGCGCCTCGAAACGCCGCGGGGAGCGCAGCATCCACACGATCAGTACCAGCGCCACAGCGCCCGCAAGCGCCGCCAGCACCAGCGGCCCGACGGAGCCGAACATGCCGAAACTCACGCCCCGGTTCCAGACCAGCACGATGTTGAAGAAGGGCGCGATTTCGACCGGCAGGCCCGACTGGGCGGCCAGCACCCAGAGCTTGGACGCCTGGTCCGCGGCGAAAACCAGAACCGCAGCAACCAGCCCCCAGGCCGCGGGCATGCGCACCCGGCTCAGGCGGCCGCTTCCGGCGGCGGCGCCCGGACCGCATCGGCGCAACGCCCGCAGATATCCGCGTCCGCCCCGCCTACATCCGGCAGGCGGCGCCAGCAGCGTGCGCAGCGCTCGTCGTCGGAGACCGAAGGCATGACCGCCACGCCCTCCACGTCTTCCAGCCGGAAGGCCTCGGCGGGCGGCTCGCCCTCGCCGAAAGCGAGGGTCGAGACGATGGCGATCTCGGCAAGGTCGAGCCCGTCGAGCGATGCCCGGCGTTCCGGGGCGAGCCAGACCACCGGCGCCGCTTCCAGGCCGGAGCGCATCCGCTTCGCGGCCCGTTCGCGCTCTATGGCGCCGGTCACGACCCGGCGCACGGTCCTCACCTCCGCCCAGCGCGCCGCCAGCGCGTCGTCCCGCCAATCCTGCGCCACCTCGGGGAACCGGCGCAGATGCACCGATTCGCCTTCGGCGTCGCCGTGACGCGCAAGCCAGGCTTCCTCGGCGGTGAAGCACAGGATGGGCGCGGTCCATGCCGTCAGGCAGTCGAACACCAGGTCCAGCACGGTTCGCGCGGACCGGCGCGCGAGGCTCGATTCCGGGTCGCAGTAGAGGACGTCCTTGCGGATATCGAAATAGAAGGCGGACAGGTCCACGGCGCAGAAATTGTGGAGCGCCGTCCACATCGCATGGAAGTCGTAATCCTCAATGGCCCGGCGCACCAGCCGGTCGAGCTCCCAGAGCCGGTGCAGCACCCAGCGTTCCAGTTCCGGCATGTCCGCCGGCGCCACGCGCTCGCCCGCATCGAATCCCGCGAGATTGCCGAGCAGGTAGCGCAGCGTGTTGCGGATGCGCCGGTAGAGCTCGGCCTGGTGCTTCAGGATGTTCTCGCCGATGCGCAGATCGTCGGAATAGTCGGCCGAGACCGTCCAGATGCGCAGTATGTCGGCGCCGTAACGGTCGATAACGGTCTGCGGCGCGGTCACGTTGCCGAGCGATTTCGACATCTTGCGCCCGTCCTCGTCGAGCACGAAGCCATGCGTCAGCACCGCGTCGAAGGGCGCGCGGCCGCGCGTGCCGGCAGCCTCCAGAAGCGAGGAGTGGAACCAGCCGCGATGCTGGTCCGAGCCCTCGAGATAGAGCGAGGCCGGCCAGCGCTGGGTCTCGTTGCCTTCCAGCACGAAGGCGTGGGTCGAGCCCGAGTCGAACCACACCTCGACGATATCCTGCACCTGGTCCCAGTCCTCCGGGTCGCGGTCGGGTCCGAGGAAATGCGACGCCGGCAGCTCGAACCAGGCGTCCCCGCCCCCCTCGCGGAACGCCGCCAGCACGCGCTCGTTGACGGCCTCGTCGCGCAGCAGCTCCCCGGTTTCGCGATGGGTGAATACCGGGATCGGCACGCCCCAGGCGCGCTGGCGCGAGACGCACCAGTCGGGCCGGCCCTCGATCATGGAGCCGAGCCGGCGGCGGCCGCTCTCCGGCACGAAACGGGTCTGGGCGACCGCCTCCAGCGCCTTCTCCCGGAGATCGTTGGTCTCCATCGAGATGAACCACTGGGTCGTCGCGCGGAAGATGAGCGGCGCGTGCGAGCGCCATGAATGCGGGTAGCTGTGCTGCAGCTTGCCCTTGCCGAGCAGCGCGCCCGACTGCTCCAGCGCGGCGATGACAGAGTCGTCGGCCCCGCCCGGCTTGCCGTCTTCCGTCAGCACCCGCTCGCCCGCAAAGTGCGGCACATGCGGCCGGTACATGCTGTCGCCGTCCAGGTAGTCGGTGACCTCCAGCCCGTTGGCGACGCCCAGGTTGAAGTCGTCCGCGCCGTGGCCGGGCGCGATATGCACAACGCCCGTGCCCTGGTCCATGGTGACGAAATCGGCGGCCATCACCGGCGACTGCGTGTCGTAGCCGAACGCCGCGAGCGGATGCGCCGCGACCGCGCCCACAAGCTCCGCCCCCTTGAAGCGCGCCAGCACCTCGTGGCCCTCGATGCCGCATTCCGCGAGGAAGGGCTGGAGCCTGGCCTCGGCGACGATCAGCGCCTCCGCGCGGCCGGGAACGGAAATGCGCACATAGTCGGCGCCGGTCGCGACGGCGAGGCCGCGATTGCCGGGGATGGTCCAGGGCGTCGTGGTCCAGATGACCAGCGCCGCGGGGCCTTCCAGCCCGCGCAGCACCGGCATGGCGACATGGATCCAGGGCGAGACATGGTCATCGTATTCGACCTCGGCGTCGGCGAGCGCGGTCTTCTCCGCCACCGACCAGAGGACCGGCTTCATGCCGCGATAGAGGCCGCCATTCATGACATAGCGGCAGATTTCGCCGGCAATGGCCGCCTCGGCCCCGTTCGACATGGTGGTGTAGTAATTGTCCCAGTCGCCGAGCACGCCGAGCCGCTTGAACTCCTCGCGCTGGGTGTCGATCCAGAGCGCGGCGAACTCCCGGCATTCGCGGCGGAACTCCAGGATCGGCACCGCGTCCTTGTCCCGGCCCCCGGCGCGGTAATCCTCCTCGACCTTCCACTCGATCGGCAGGCCGTGGCAGTCCCAGCCGGGGATGTAGTGGGCGTCCATGCCGGTCATCTGCCGGCTGCGGTTGATGACGTCCTTCAGGATCTTGTTGAGCGCATGGCCGATATGCAGGTGGCCGTTCGCATAGGGCGGGCCATCGTGCAGGATGAACTTCTCCTGCCCGCGCGCCGCCTCGCGCTGGCGTGCGAACAGGTCCTGCGCCTCCCAGCGCGCCAGGATCTGCGGCTCGCGCCGGGCGAGGCCGGCGCGCATCGGGAAATCCGTCTTCGGCAGGAAGACGGTGTCGCGGTAGTCCAGGGTCATAGGGGTTTGCCGTTCGCCGGGTCGATGGAGGATGGGCGCCGCCGGAATGCGGCCTTCCGGGAAGCCTCAGTCCGACCGGTGCATACGCTCGCTCCGCTCATGGCGCTCCTGCGCCTGGATGGAAAGCGTCGCGATCGGCCGGGCTTCCAGCCGCCCGAGGTCTATAGGTTCGTCGGTCTGTTCGCAATAGCCGTAGGTTCCCTCGTCGATCCGCTTCAGCGCCTGGTCGATCTTGGCGATCAGCTTGCGCGCCCGGTCGCGGGTGCGGAGCGCGAGGCGCTTGTCGGTCTCCATCGAGGCGCGTTCACCGTCGTCGGCGACCCGAAGGCTGTCGCTCTGCAGCTGAACGACGGCTTCGCCGGAGTCGCGAATCAGGCGCTCCTTCCAGTCCAGCAGCTTCAGCCGGAAATATTCCTGCTGCATCGGGTTCATGAAATCTTCGCTTCCGGAAGGCTTATAGTCGGGAGGCAGCGAAACCCCCATGGAACACCCCGCTCATTTCCGCCGGCCGGCGGGAAGCTACCCAACGCGCCCCCGCGAGTCAACGCCGCCAGCGGGCGCGTATCGAAGGGCCCGTCCCGAGCCTGCCGAAGGGAGCGGGCCCGGGATCCGTGTCGTCGGGATAGAGGGCAATTGGGAGTCCCGAAAATCCTCCCCCGCCAATCTGGCGCTCATCGCGCTGGAAAGCGAAAGGGAAGAACACGGACCGCGCATTGTCCGTTTCCCTCCTTATGCTTCGTCTTCGTCCGCCCCCGCCACAGGCGCCCAGAGCGCGTCCTCGATGCGGTCCGCGCCCACGGCCAGCATCGCAAGCCGGTCGAAGCCGAGCGCGATCCCGGCCGACGCCGGCATGCCGTGTTCGAGCGCGGAAAGGAAGTCCTCGTCGACGGGCAGATCGTCGCCATGGAGCGCCCGGCGCAAGCGCGCCGCGGCCTCGAAGCGCCGGCGCTGCTCGGCGGCGTCGGTCAGCTCCCCGAAGGCGTTGGCGAGCTCCAGCCCGCCGACATAGATCTCGAAGCGCTCCGCAGTGCGCGGATCGTCCGCGTCGATGCGGGCGAGCGCCGCCATGCGCGCCGGCCATCCGTGCAGCACGGTCGGGCGCTCCAGGCCCAGATGCGGCTCGATGCGGTTGAGGAACAGGCGGAAGAACAGGTCCTCCCAGCTGTCTTCCCTGTCTGGCTCCAGCCCCTCCTCCCGGCAGGTGGCGGCGAGCCCGGCCCTGTCGGCCGCCAGCACGTCGAGGCCGAGCCGGTCCCGGAAGGCGGCCGCCACCGACAGCCGCTCAAAGGGCGCGGCCGTCGCCACGCGCCGCCCGTTCCATCGGAGCTCCGGGCCCGCGAGCGCCAGCAGGGCCTCGCAATCGGGGATGAGGTCGCGCCAGCCGGCGCCCGCCCGGTACCACTCCAGCAGGGTGAACTCCGGATGGTGCGTGGCCGAGCGCTCGCCATTTCGGAAGACGCGCGCGAACTGGAAGAGGCGGGGCTCGCCGGCCACCAGCAGCTTCTTCATCGCGATCTCGGGCGAGGTGTGCAGCCGGAGCGCGCGGGACCGCCCTCCCGGCTCCGACAGCTCCGCGGCGAAGGTCGCGACATGCACCTCCATGCCGGCGGACACCTGGAGCGCCGGCGTCTCGACCTCGACGAAACCCTGCCCGTGGAACCAGTCCCGCATGCGCCGCAGCAGCGCCGCGCGCTCGAGCAGCGCCGGGCGGCGGGCGGCGTAAGCCTCGGGGCGCCACCACGGTTTTTCCTGCCGGGTCAACGACTTCCCCCTTTCCGGGACAGGGCCGGTATGGACGCCCGGGGCCTGAGCGGGTAGCGTCCGGCGCGAATGATCATCTGAGGGAGTATTCGGGACCCCATGAACGATATCGCCATCAATGCCGAGAACCTCTGGCGGCTGGAAACGCCGGGACACGAAGGCTGGACGCGCACCGCGCGCGCCGGCGACCCGAAGAAATACTACATGGTCTCGACCGACAGCCACGCCAATGAGCCGCCGGACCTCTGGGCGACGCGCCTGCCGGAGAAATACCGCGAGCGCGCCCCGCGCGTCGTCACCGACGAGAACGGCGTGCAGTGGCGCTATTGCGAAGGCTACCGGCCGGACCGCATCCGGATCATGAGCTTCGAGGGCGAAGACTGGGTGCGCTCGCAGGCAGGCGCCGATCCCGAGGGCCGCATCCGCGACAATGAGGGCGACGGCATCGACGCCGAAATCATCTTCCCGAACAAGGGCCTCGCCATGTGGGCGACGCCGGACCCGGTGTTCGCCAACGCGCAGTGCCGGGTGTGGAACGACTGGGCCTGGGAACAGTTCGGCGCCTGGCCGGAGAAGATGGTGCCCGTGGCGGCCGTCGCCACCGGCGACCTCGAAGGCACGCTCGCCGAGATCGAGCGCTGCGCCGGGCTCGGCTACAAGGCCCTCACCCTGCCCTGCAAGCCCCGCTGGGGCGGGCACGATGTGGACCATGTGAACTACAACCTGCCGCATTTCGACCCGCTCTGGGCGCTGGTCGAGGAAACCGGCATGCCGGTCACCTTCCATGTCAGCACCGGGCGCGACCCGCGCGCCTCTCGCGGCAATGGCGGGGCGGTCATAAACTACGTGACCCACTCGCTTTCGCCGACCATCGAGCCGGTGGCGAACCTCTGCGCCTCGGGCGTGCTGGAGCGCTTCCCGAAGATCCGCTTCGCCACCATCGAGGCCGGCATCGGCTGGGTGCCCTGGCTGCTCGACGCGATGGACGAGGCCTATCGCAAGCACCATATGTGGGTGCGCCCGAAGCTCCAGGGCCTGCCGTCGGACTATTACCGCGCACACGGCTACGCCACCTTCCAGGAAGACCCGGCGGGCCTGGCGCTCGCGAAGGACTGGGGCCTCACCGGCAACTTCATGTGGGCGAACGACTATCCCCACCACGAAGGCACCTGGCCGCATTCCGGCGAGGCCATAGAGCGCACCATGGGCGGGCTCGACGAAGCCGACCGGGCGAAAATCCTCGGCCTGAACGCGGCGAAACTGTTCGGGCTGACCGTGCCGGAGCGCATGCAGGCCGACGCCGCCTGACGGCGCGACGATGACGGCGGTCGTTCGCATCCGGCCGGGCTCAGCGGCCCCGGTCGTCGAGGAGGAGTCCGTCGGGCCGCCCGGCCCCGGCGAGGTGCGGCTCCGGCAGACGGCTTTCGGGCTCGACCGCTGCGGCCTTGAGGCGCCGGAGGAGGGCAGCGCCTTCGTTCCCGGCGTCGCGGCGGCGGGCATGGCCGAGGCGGTGGGCGCGGGCGTCGAGGGCATCCGGCCCGGCGACCGGCTGGCTTATGCCGACCTGCCCGGCGCCTGGCGCGCGCGCCGCAATGTCCCGGCAGGCCGGCTGGTCCCGGTTCCGGGCGATATCGACGACGCGACCGCCGCCGCCATCATCCGCCGGGGCCTCGCCGTCCACTATCTGTTGCGCCGGCTGCGCCGCGTACAGCCGGGCGAAATCGTGCTGGTTACCGGCGCGGCCGGCGGTGTCGGGCGGCTGCTCTGCCAGTGGGCAGCCGTCGTCGGCGCGGAGGTCGTCGGCGCGGTCGGCAGCGAGGAGAAGGCGGAGACCACAAGGGCGAACGGCTGCGTCCACACGGTCGTTTCCGGACCGGAAGACCTTGCCTCGCAGGTCCGCGGGATCGCCGGGGGCCGGGGCGCGGATGTCGTCTATGACGCAGCCGGCGGTGAGACCTTCGCCCGCTGCCTCGACTGTCTGGCGCCCGCGGGCACGGCTATCGGCTTCGGCGATGTTGCCGGGCCGCCTCCGCCCCTGGCCCTACAGCGGCTGGAGGCGCGGTCCCTGATTGTTGCACGCCCGACGCTCGCGGCCTGGATCGCCGATGACGGCGACCTGCTGGCGGCCTCCGAGGAGCTGTTCGAACTGGCCGGCGCCGGCAAACTCAGGCCCGGCCCGGTGCGGACCTTCCCGCTCGACGAAGCCGGCGAGGCCGTCCGCACCCTACTCGACCGCCGCAATGCGGAATATCTGGCGCTGACGGCGTGACGCCCGTTGGAAACACCGGAGAGTCTTCATGTTCCTGGACCACTTCAAGACGATGGCGGCCTATAACCGCTGGGCGAATGCGCGCCTCTACGACGCCTGCGCGGGCCTCGGCGACGCGGAGCGCAAGCACGACCGCGCCGCGTTCTTCGGCTCGATCCACAACACGCTCAACCATATCCTGGTCGGCGACCGGACCTGGCTCGGGCGTATCGAGGGGTTGGAGGACAGCGGAACCCCGCTCGACACGGTCCTGTTCGACGATTTCGACGAGCTGCGCCGTGCGCGGGAAGCCGAAGACGACCGGATCGACCGCGTTCTTTCCGCGATGAACGAGGACCGGCTGGCTGGCGACCTCGCCTACAGCAATCTGGCCGGCACGCCGTTCCGCACCCCGCTGCGGCTTGTCTGGACGCATTTCTTCAACCACCAGACCCATCATCGCGGCCAGGTCCACGACATGCTGAGCCAGACCGGGGCCGCTCCGCCGGAACTCGACCTGATCTTCTATATCCGCACGCTCTGACCGGCAGCGGGCGCACCACTCGCACCGGCACCGGCGCCGCACCATATTGGGCAGATGGGCGATGTTGCGCCATATCTCGGGCCCGAGGAAGCCGATGCAGCGGTGCGCCGCGCCATCGCCCGCTATATCCGCCGCCGCCGGGAGATGGCGCCGGATTTCGTCAGGCGCAATTTCCGCCTGAGAGGAACGCTCGAACTCCACCGCCGGGCGGTCGGTCGCGACCTGCTTAGGGCCCCCGCCAACATCGCGCTCGCCGGGCCCAATCTTGCCCTGGAGGCCGCCGCCCGGCTCGCCGAGCGCGGCGGATATGAAGGGGCCGCCGCCGGGATGCGCCGGGGGCGAAAGGTGTTCGTCACCGACGTGGCGCGCGAGATCGAATGGCGGCTGTTCACCGAACTGCTCGAACTGCCCTATGGACAGCCCGGACGAGACTCGGAGCGCGACGCGCTTGCCGAGGAGATCGCCCGCGACCCGGCGGTGAGCGTCCTGCTGGACCGGCTTTCCACGGCGTCTGCATCGCCCGGCTTCCGGGCCTGGGCCGAGCGGGCGGCCGGGCGCTACGGAGAGGCGCGGCTCGCCGTTGCCGAGCTTGCCGCTGCGCTCGTCTCCGCCGGCATCGGCGCGGCAGCCTTCCGGCAATGGACGCCGGGCGCATTGTCGCTCGGCCCGGTCGCCGCGCAGGCATTGGCGCAACAGGCGGCAATCGCGGGCTTCCCGCTCGGCGCGGCCGCGGGCGGGCTCTGGTACAGCGTCTTCCCGGCCAAGGCCTCGACGGTCGCGGTCGCCGGCCTCACCGGCGCGCTGGTGCTGCTGCCGGCCATGCTGACCGCATTCGCCGGCGTGGCGGCCGACCCCGTGCAGGCACGGCTCGGCATCCATGACCGGCGCCTCACGCGCCTGCTGGACGCGCTCGAAGGCCGCCTTCTCGGCGATGCCGGTCCCGGCTTCAACCCGCGCGAGCCATGGGTCGCGCGCATTCTCGACCTGGTCGACCTCCTGAACCTCGTCCGCCGCACAGCGGGCTAACCGGGCGCGATGCCCCACGCTTCGGCGATGAGTTCGTAGCTGCGCCGGCGGGCGGCTTCGTCATGCGTCCAGGTGACGATGGCGATCTCGTCCACGCCGAGGTCCTTGCCGATGGCCGCGATCCGCTCGACCACGCGCTCCGGTCGGCCGACGACGGCCTGCTCGCGGAATCGCGCCAGCCGTGCGGCCTCGCCGTCGCTGTACTCGTAGGCCGCAGCCTTCTCGGCGGACTCCAGTGGCAGGAATACGCCCCGGTCGCGGCCAAGACGCCAGCGCAGGCGGGGGCCGAAATGGAACTGGGCTTCCTCCTCGCTGTCCGCCGCCAGCGCCCACACGCAGATCGCGGAATGCGGCTCCGGCCAGTCCGCGCTCGGCTTGTAATGCTCGCGGTAGAGGCCGAGCGCCTCCCTTGCCCCGTGCCCGTCGGTGAAGAACCAGGCGAAGGCATAGGGCAGGCCGAACCAGGCCGCCACCTGCGCGCCATAGTTGGACGACCCCAGCAGCCATATCTGGGGCGCGGTATCGCCCTGCGGAAAGGCGCCGAGCCTGCGGAACGGGTGCCCTTCCGGCAACGGCTCCGCCTTGAGCCAGGCCTGGAGGTCGCGGATGTCCGCGGGAAACTCCGCCGGGCGCTCGTTGGCGCGCGGATTGAGGGCGAAGGCCGTCAGCCCGTCGGAGCCCGGCGCACGGCCGAGGCCGAGGTCGATGCGCCCCGGCGCCAGCGCGTCCAGCACCCGGAACTGCTCCGCCACCTTGAAGGGCGCGTAGTGCGGCAGCATGACCCCGGCGCTGCCGATGCGGATGCGCGAGGTCCGCGCCGCCATGCCGGCCACCAGGATCTCCGGCGCGGTGCCGACGATGGTCGGGTGGTTGTGGTGCTCCGAGACCCAGAAGCGGTCGTAGCCGAGCCGCTCGCACAGCTCGGCGAGCGCAACCGTATTGCGGATCGCCTCGCCCTGGGGACGGCCTTCGGCGGCGATCGACTGGTCCAGAATGCCGAGGCGCAAGGCTCAGGCGGGCTCGGCGTCGAGGCGCGCGGCGATGCCCCGGAGCTCGTCCGAGACGGCGGGATAGCGGTGCAGCACGCGCGGGTCGTGGCCCGGCACCACACGGTCCGGCGCGCCGGCCAGCGCCTCCAGCCGGTCGAAGCCGGTCAGCAGGTCGGCCACATTGTAAACGATGGGGAACGGGCGGCGCTGCTCCAGATTGGCGTAGAAATGCGCTGCATCGGAGGCCAACACCACGGGCCCGCGCCGGGTCTCGACACGCACGCTCATCAACCCCTTGGCATGGCCGCCGATGTGGTGGAGCGACACGCCGGGCGCGAGCTGGGCGTCGCCGTCATGGAAGACGACCTCGCCCGCATACACCTTGCGCACCATCGTGCAGATATCCTCCACATTGTAGGGGGCCCTTATCACCTCATGGCACATGCACCGCCCGGTGGCGTATTCCATCTCCTGTTCCTGGAGGTGGAAGCGCGCATTGGGGAAGTCCGTGAGCGTGCCGGCATGGTCATTGTGGAGATGCGTGATCACCACGTCGCGAATCGCGCTGGCATCGACGCCCAAGAGCGCGAGACCCTCCTTCGGCAGGCGCTGCAGCTTGCGGTTCCGGAGCAACGCGGTCTCGTGGTTGAAGCCGGTATCGACGATGAAAGTCTGCGAGCGCCCGACCACGGCCCAGACATAGAAATCGAGCTGGCCGGACATGTCGTGCGGATCGCCGCCGATCATGTTCTCGCTCATCGCGCGCTCGGCGACCTCGCCGTATTTGACCGCATAAATCTCGTAGAGATCGCCGTCCTGCATGGATCCGCTCCTCCGCCCCTTATTCGCCCGCTTGATGGCCGTGCGCCGCCCGCCTGTCAACGATGACACCCGCCGCCGCCGCCCGCAGGAATGCGAAGACAGCCAGGGAAGTGTCATGAATTGTCATGAGGCCCTCCGGTGGAGTGGGACCCTGGGTCCGGACAGTTTGGTTGAAGGAAATTGACAGGTGCGCGGGCATTGGAAGGATCACAGCCCATGAGGAAGCACCGCACACAC
>Ga0209020_1001110_pt1 | contig 29027 bp, 26 predicted proteins | sample PinacodermBB_FD_187298 | JGI IMG/M metagenome (GOLD analysis project Ga0209020, IMG submission 187298) | Host-associated microbial community of the marine sponge Aplysina aerophoba from Gulf of Piran - sponge pinacoderm, lysed by bead... | ecosystem: Host-associated > Porifera > Sponge >... | reverse complement strand
TGCGACAACACCGTTCACCGACGTTGCCGATTCCTTCGCATCCCAAGACGTGGGCCGCGTCTACGGACTCGGCATCACCACGGGCACCAGCAACACCACTTACTCACCCAAAGACCAGGTAACCCGTGAACAGATGGCCGCCTTTCTGGCCCGCCTCTACCGAGTACTGACCACCCCCAACAGCTGACCCCGACTCAACCGCCGCGCCACGAGGCTCAGTCGAGGATGTCGTTCGCTCAACAGGTGGTGGCAGATGCGGCGCTGGTCACGACCGAGCGGAATCCGACTCGAGCAAACGCGCTAGCCGTTGGTCAGCGGATGGAGCGTCTGCACCGTGGTGACGCGGGGAGCGGTGTGCTGGATTGATCTGGACAAGCGTCGGCTTTGTGTAGTGGTGTCTGCCGAGGGTGTTGGGTTGCGTCTGACTTCGCGCGACAATTTCTGAGTTTTTCTACGCTAAATCGGGCAGGGTTGGCGGTCTTAGAAAAGGAGGCTTCAGCCTAACCACCCACAAACGCTAGTAGCTGGTTTAGTAACCTAGTAGGTCTCTAGCGCCTGAATCGGCGGAGGGATGGCGGAGTTTTGACATCGCTCGGGCTTCAATCTGGCGGATGCGTTCACGCGTCAGTTGAAAATGTTCCCCAACCTCTTCAAGAGTACGAGGCTCGCCACGGTCTAAGCCGAAACGCAACTTGAGAATGTCTCGTTCACGTTCCTCTAAAGGGGCTAGCAGCCGTGTGATTTCTTCGGGCAACATCGCGGTAGCCGCAACATCAAAAGGGGAAGCCGCGCCCCGATCTTCCACCACATCACCAAGCTCGGCATCCCCATCTTCACGCAAAGGTTCCGAAAGCGAAACAGGCTCAAGCGCGAAGCGCAACGCCTCAATGACCTTGTCTTCAGACAACTCCAACTCAATAGCCAACTCACGCACCGTCGCAGACCGACCATTCTGGCGTTCCAAAAGAATGCGAGCTTTCTGCACGCGGGTCAACGTGTCGCCAGCATGCACGGGTAGCCGAATGGTGCGGCCGGTGTTGGCAATCCCCCGAGTAATCGCCTGACGAATCCACCAAGTCGCATAAGTCGAGAACTTGAAACCTTTCCGCCAGTCGAACTTCTCAACCGCATGAATCAAACCGAGATTACCTTCTTGAACCAAATCAAGTAGCGGTAGCCCCGATGCCTGATACTTCTTCGCGATCGACACGACCAAACGCAAATTCGACTTCACAAAAGCACGTTTCGCCGCTTCACCCTTGCGAGCAACCCTGCTCAGTTCACGACGGCGAGCGGGGTTCAGTTTGCTTTCGGCCAACTCCGCGCGAGCCTCAATACCAGCCTCAATCTGTTGCGCCAACCGCACCTCGTCATCCTTGGTCAACAAGGCGTATTGACCAATGTCTGAAAGGTACAAGCGGACTAAATCCTCCTCGTCTCGTTCGACGCGCTCCTTAGCCACGGATCGTCCCTCTCATTGATGCGGTCCAGTGCGCCTTACGATACCCACAGATTGCCGTTAGGCAACCAGCCAGAATTGCTAATCTAGCTAATTGGCAAATCTTGCGGCAGTAAACCACCCACCGAAATCAAGCGCTTTGCGGCTTTTCGCACGGCGGCGGCGTGGTCACGATTGCTTTGGGGTGTTGTCAGGGAAGCCAAAAGAAGCTCCCCCTTATGGCGGTCGTTGGTAATCTCGAGCAACAGGAACTCAACCGCACGAAGCAACGGCGCATCGGCGTGAGGCTGCCCTCGTTGGCGAAGCAGTTCACAGAACTTGGCAAGATCAGCCAATAACACATTTTGAGAGACTGCTAGACGTAGCACCGCACCCGAAACTTCCCGCATCGACTCAACGGCTGCCTCGGTTTGGCGGGACGGTGCCGTAATATCAGTTAGATCGGCAAGCAAAACCGAATCCGGCATCAACGCCTTGAAAGCCACTGCTTGTTCACCAAGATGGCGGCCCGTGGTAGACAAGTAAACGGCCACAGCCGAGTGGCCCGCCTCGGCATCACCGTTTTCGTTTGCATCACTTGACCAAGCAACAAACAACTCAAACAAGCTAGACAAAGCGCGATGCAACGTCCGCACCACCTGAGCGGTTTGCGTCACCGTCAAACCCATCCCCTGATTGGTCCCATGTTGCATCTCATGATTCATTGCAAAGCTGGTCCTTTCCCTCGGTAACGGTTGATGATCGGCATGCGGCGGTCACGCCCAAAAGCCTTGCCGCTAAGGCGAACGCCCAACGGAGACTGGCGGCGCTTGAACTCAGCCTCGTCTACCGCGGCACAAACCTGATACACCAAATCCGGATCCCCTAAACCCCTAGCCACGATCTGCTCCACCCCCAAATCGTCCTCTACATATGCCCGTAATACTGGATCAAGGGTTGTGTATGGGGGAAGCGACTGGTCATCACGTTGGTTGGGTCGCAATTCGGCAGATGGCGCTTTGCTAAGCACGGTTTCGGGAATAACCATTTGGCCTTGCTGGTTGCGCCACCGACACAACTCATAGACATCTAGTTTCCAGACATCTTTGATGACCGCAAAAGCGCCAGCCGTGTCTCCATAAAGAGTGGAATACCCGACCGCTACCTCCGACTTGTTACCGGTAGTCAAAACCAACCAGTCATGTTCGTTCGCCAAAGCCATCAACACCAGGCCTCGAATGCGAGACTGAATATTCTGGTCGGTGAGATCGCCAAGATGCACACGACCTCCACCGCCAGCAGCCCCAAGGGCGCATAACAGCGTTTCTGTCAACGATTGATGCGCCGACTCAATCCCAATCGTTAGAGTATTGATCTTGAGATTGGCTGCCAACGCTTTCGCATCGGTTACAGAATGATCGCTTGAGTAACGCGACGGCAGCAACACGCCATGCACTTTGCTTGCCCCGAGTGCATCCACTGCAATCGCCGCAGTCAAAGACGAATCGACCCCACCAGAAAGCCCAACACAAACTTCGCTAAACCCGCTCTTGTGGACATAGTCACGGGTGCCAAGCCGCAAAGCCTGCCATTGTTCAGCAAACCCCGTCAATGGTTCTGCAATGTTTGATCCTCGAGGTTTTGACATTGGCCGCACAACAGGCCAGTTGCCGTTCAGGGAGGGAGAACACGGCAACTCAATATCAAACACATCCACTAGCGGAGTGAAACGTTCACAGCGCAACGTGACGCTTGGGCCATCCGCTGTTGGGGTCACCAAAAACGATCCCCCATCGAAAACCAACTCGTCCTGCCCGCCAACGAGGTTGACATACAGGATCGGCACACCCGTTTCGGCTACACGTTCACAGATCACTTGTTCACGTACTCGCATCTTCCCATTGCGATACGGCGAGCCGTTGATGTTGAACACCAACCGAGCGCCAGCTTTACCCAACTGCGACACCGGCCCGTTGGCAATCCAAGAATCTTCGCACACGGTCAACCCAACGTCAACCCCCGCGAAATTGTGCAAAATGGAAGGGAGGTCGCCACGCTGGAAATAGCGAAGCTCGTCAAACACGTCATAATTTGGTAGATGACGCTTGTGGTGGATACCGAGTATGTCGCCATCAGCACAAACCGCTAACGCATTCCAGACTCCTGTTTTGTAACCGAAACCCTCGCCATCATGCTCAACTTGGTCTGCATACTTGCGTTCAGCGCCCTTGGTGCCCTTGGTGCCCGTAGTACCTTTAGTGGCCGTAGCGCCATCGGCGAACCCAATCACAGCCGCACAGCGTTCAGTGCGTGAAGCGAATTCTTGCACAGCAGTTCGACTGTCCGCCACGAACGCAGGGCGCAACAACAAATCCTCAGGTGGATAACCGGTGATTGCCATTTCTGGCATTACCGCTACGTCAGCGTTCGCTTCTTCAGCCTCGGCGAGTGCGGTTAAGGCGAGTTGAAGATTGCCGTTTAGGTCGCCCACAGTTGGGTTGATCTGGCAGACAGCAACCCGCAAATGATTGCCCACATCGGCCATATTCTCAGCATAGAGCCATCTTGGCCAACTGAACGTTAACGAAGGCCACCGAACTGAAGATACCCGAGGTGCCCGAGGTACCTGAGATACCCGAGGTACCCGAGGTTGAACGAAGCAGCAAAGCGGGGCTCAATCAGGCGAGAATAGCGCAGATCGTGTCGGTCATCAAGGCAGCCACCACATAGGGGTCGGCGTTGGCGTTCGGGCGCCGGTCTTCAATATAGCCTTTGCCATTTTGCACTACCTGCCAAGGGATACGGATAGACGCGCCGCGGTCGGAGAACCCATACGAAAATTGGTCGAAGCGTTCCGTCTCGTGGGCACCCGTCAAACGATCCTCGATCCCCACGCCGTAGCCAGCAATATGCCGCTCGGGCACACCATCGGCACCCAAAGCTTCGCACGCATTAATGATCGGCTCAAATGCTTCACGCATCGCTTTGGTGGAAAAGTTGGTGTGCATGCCGGCACCGTTCCAATCGCCTTTCATGGGTTTGGCATCAAGGGATACTTCAACCCCGAACTCTTCGGCCAAACGGTACAACAGGTAACGGGCGACCCACATTTGGTCACCAATCGATAGCGTGTCTATCGGGCCGATCTGAAACTCCCATTGCCCAGGCATAACCTCGGCATTAGTACCCGAAATCGCTAGTCCAGCATCAATGCATGCGCTGGTGTGACGCTCAATGAGTTCCCGGCCGTGAATTTTCACCGCACCCACGCCGCAATAGTAAGGGCCTTGCGGTGCTGGGAACCCATTGGGTGGGAAACCTGCAGGCCAGCCAGTGGTGCGGTCAAGTAAAGTATATTCCTGTTCCATGCCGAAGATCGGTTCTTGGTTGCTATAACGCTCGTAGGCTTCGCGAGCACCGCGCCTAGTGTTGCTCGGGTGCGGTGCGAGAGTTCCAGTTAGTTGCGTTTCGCACATCACCAAAATGTTGTTGCCACCACGTAACGGATCTGGGCATTGAAACACTGGCTCCAACACGACATCGGAATTGTTGCCCGCTGCTTGGTTAGTGCTAGAACCGTCATAACCCCAGATACCGGGTTGCTCGCCGTCCGCTAGAACTTTAGTCTTGGAGCGGATCTCTTTAGTGGGTTCGGATCCGTCGATCCATAAGTACTCAGCTCGGTAAACCACAAAACTTCCTCTCTTTGGATTGTCGCTGACGTGAACTAGGATTCAGGCGTTACGTTTCTGCGCGGTTGCCTAATTGTTAACAGTTTGTAAAACAACGGTTAGGCGCTTCCTAATCTGTTGGCGGGTGTGGCACGGTAGACGTGTCAGCATCCGCTAATCAGGGCTCTCTTTGCAGGGTCAAGTCAGAGATCCGAGGTCAAAATGGAACGCGACCAGCAGTATGTGCTCCGCAGCGTTGAGGAACGTGGCGTGCGCTTAATCCGTTTGTGGTTCACAGACGTTCTCGGGAAACTCAAATCAGTGGCAATCACGGCAACCGAGCTTGAAGCTGCCTTTGATGAGGGGGTACAGTTTGACGGCAGTTCGATTGATGGCTTCTCAAGGGTCCACGAATCTGACGTTTTGGCTTGCCCCGATGCCAGCACATTTGAATTGTTGCCGTGGGCTAGAGAAGCTGAACCTTCGGCTCGGATGTTTTGCGATATTCAAGACCTTGACCAAGCTCCCTTTGAAGGTGACCCACGCCAAGTGCTGCGCAGAAATGTCAAGGAAGCGCAAAAACAAGGGTTTACATTTTTTGTTGCTCCTGAAGTTGAGTTTTTTTACTTCGCATCGGGTGACAACCTTAAAGGGAAACCTAAGCCCCTTGATCGTGCTAGCTATTTTGATTTAACTACGGCCGATGTCTCAAGCGATTTGCGTAAGCGGACAATCCAGATGTTAGAGAGCATGGGAATCCCTGTGGAATATTCGTTCCATGAAGACAGCCCGAGTCAACATGAAATTGATTTGCGTTACACTGAAGCATTGGATATGGCTGATAATTTTATGACATTGAGATTGATCGTAAAAAAGGTGGCGATGGAACGCAACGCTTATGCTTCTTTTATGCCTAAGCCATTGAACGGGGTGCAAGGCTCGGGGTTGCATATGCATTTGTCGTTGTTCAACGGCGACACCAACGTGTTCCATGACCCTAGTGACCAGTATGCGTTGTCGGCTACCGGTCGCCAGTTCACAGCCGGGGTGTTGCGGCACGCCCGCGAAATCAGTGCAGTCACGAACCAGTTGATCAACAGTTACAAGCGCCTATCGGAGAAATCCGAAGCTCCCCCGTATGTAGCTTGGGCACGGAATAACCGTTCGGCGCTTATCCGCATACCCGTTCGGAGAAAAGGTAAGGCAACTTCGGCAAGGGTTGAATACCGAGCTCCAGACCCCGCGTGTAATCCGTATCTAGCGTTTTCGTTGATACTCGCAGCTGGTCTCAAAGGTATTGACGGTGGCTACGAATTGCCGCCCGAAATTCGATACAACCTTCATGATCTTGATCGATACGAACTCGCTAAGTTGGGCGTTGAGCCACTACCACGTTCCCTAGGCGAAGCTCTTGATGTCATGGAAGATTCTGAACTTGTACGTGAATCGCTAGGCGATCATATTTTCGAGTGGTTTATGCGCAATAAACGCACAGAATGGAATGAATACCAAGCAAGAGTAACGCCATTTGAGTTGGAACGATATCTCGCTACTTGGTAACGAGGGAGACTCGCACTCATCGGTCATTAGGATTTCCCAAGCGTTTCAGGTATGCAAGTACTTCCCTTTCCGACAGAACATCGGCGTATTTGGCATCAAGATCAAACAGGTTTGCGTGGTGGACGGCTTCATCACGGTCGCCACACGCATCACGCACCACAATAGGGACAAACCCGTGCTGACACGCATCAAGCGCCGTGGCTCGAACGCATCCGCTAGTGGACACACCAGTGTGGATCAATGTGTCGATACCCATCGAGGTGAGTGTCGAAGCAAATGAAGTTCCGAAAAACGCCGACGCGTATTGTTTCACGACAATTATTTCCCCGTCAATAGGCTCAAGGCCAGCACCGGATGCACCTAGAGGATTACCACGCACAAAACACTCAAGCGCGCCCACCTTACGGAAAAATACACCGCCATCAGCACCGCCGGGATGAAACTCGACTCGGGTATGGAACACCGGGATCTTAGCCGTGCGAGCTGCGTGCAATAACCGCTCACAAGATGCCCGTGCTTCTTCAACATCAGCAAATAATGGTGATGCCTGCTCCAGATATGCCTTGCAAAAGTCAATAACCACAACGGCTGGGGACTTACCGAACCCTAAACGATTGTTGAAACCCGCTTGCCGATAATCGTCAAGCAAATCTTCGCTGCGCGGTTCTTGAACCATCTCTGATGCTCCTTTTAGTCGATTATCCCAGCTTGGCGTAGTTCTTCTAACGCGTCGCGATCGAGACCTAGGAGACCGCCAATGATCTCTTCATTATGGGATCCCAACGTTGGCCCCGCCCAGTTGATTTCACCGGGCGTACCAGAAAGCTTCGGTACCACGTTTTGCATGGGGACAGTGCCAAAATCGTCTGTGTCTACCCAAACGATTGCTTCGCGGGCTGCGAAGTGTTCGTCTTCTAACATTTCCGGAGCGCGATACATTTGCCCATTTGGAACGCTATGTTCATTGAGCAACTTGTGCAAGTCTTGTGCATCAATGGTGGATGTCCACTCAGCGATCAACTCATCAAGTTCAAGTTGGTTATCGCCCCGAGCGATGTGCGTAGCGAACCTCTGGTCATCGCCAAGTTCTGGTTTACCCATAGCCTGAGCTAAGCGCCGCCAGACGGTGTCTTGGTTACCGGAAATTAACAAGAGTTTGTTGTCGCGGGTGGGGTACGCATTCGCCGGTGCAATATTGGGAATCAACGACCCCGTTCGTTCACGTATGAAACCAGCTACATGATATTCAGTTAACAACGATTCCATTACCGCGAGCACCGACTCATACAGCGCCGCATCCACCACTTGGCCGACACCACTTCGCTCTCTAGCATGGATGGCATTAAGTGTCCCGATGGTTGCGAACATTGCAGTTAGCGTGTCGCCAATACTAATACCGGTGCGGCTAGGTAAAGCTGTGGGATCGCCGGTGGTGTATCGAATACCACCTATTGCTTCACCAATCGCTCCAAAGCCGGGTTGCGTAGAATAGGGGCCGTTCTGCCCGTAACCAGATACCCGGGTTACAATCAACCGAGGGTTAATGGCATGCAAATCCGCTGGAGCTAAACCCCATCGCTCCAAGGTACCGGGCCGAAAGTTTTCTAACAAGACATCTGTTTCAGCAACCAACTTACGCACCAAATCTTGCCCTAGAGTTTCACGTAAATTGATTGTTACCGATTTCTTGCCACGACCCACAATCGGCCACCACAAAGATTTACCATCAGCTTTTTCTTGCCCCCATGCACGCATCGGATCACCACTACCGGGTGGTTCAACTTTGATAACCTCAGCCCCATGATCGGCGAATTGTTGGCCGCAGAAAGGCCCCGCCAACAAAGTGCCCATTTCCAGCACACGTATATCAGACAGTGCTCCAGTCATTATTTCGTTTACCTTCCTTTATGCTCGGAGTTATGAACAACGCGATTCAAATTGTGGAGGTCGCTCCACGCGACGGGTTGCAAGCCGACCCCGCCGACCTCAGCACCAACCAAAAAGTGGAACTCATTAGACGGTTGATCGCTGTGGGCCACACTCGCATTGAGGCCACAAGTTTCGTGAATCCCAAAGCTGTGCCGAAATTGGCCGATGCGGAAGCGTTGATGGACGCAGTGCCCCGACCGGACGGTGTGAGTTATAGCGCTTTGGCGCTCAACCAACGTGGGGTCAATCGAGCTATTGAGGCTGGTGTGGATGAGGTGGTCGGTGTGGTGGTTGCAAGCGAGACGTTTTCGCAAGCTAACCAACGAGCCTCGATTGCCGAATCTATTGACCGTTGGCGCACCATCAGCGAGACCGCTCAGTCTGTCGGGTTGAAGACTGCCGTAACTGTTTCGGCGGTTTGGGGATGCCCCTATGAAGGACGGGTTGATGCCAATAAGGTTCTTGACATAGTTGATGAACTCGCCGAAACCGAACCAGACGAATTGGCCCTCGCAGACACAATCGGCACGGCTGTGCCCAACAAGGTTGCGGCGCTGTTTGAAGCGGTAGCACAGCGCGCCCCGGCAACAATTCTGCGCGGTCACTTCCACAACACCCGCAACACTGCTTTGGCGAACATTACCGCCGCTCTCAATGTTGGGGTGCGTACCTTCGACTCCAGCCTCGGTGGGGTCGGCGGCTGCCCTTTCGCCCCGAAAGCCACAGGTAATGTCGCCACCGAAGACGTTGTCTATCTCACCCACGAGATGGGGTTCAACAGCGGTTTGGAACTCCAAGAACTTATCAACGCAAGCAGCTGGCTTGAAACCCAACTTGGGCACCCGGTGCCGAGCCTCGTTGCCAAAGCCGGGGGTTTTCCTCAACCCCGCTGAACCGTTCACGTTGGCCTCTTTTGGTATTGACCTTTTGGTGGACCGACAACTGCACCATCTCGCAAAATACGTTGGCCACGCAACCAAACATGGCGCACTTTGCCGCTGAGTTCTTGCCCTTCAAAAGGCGTGTAACCTTGGCTCGATTCTGAGTCTTCAGCCGACACAATATGGCTGACATTCGGATCCAGTAAAGCAATATCAGCATCGTAACCAACTCCAATAGTGCCCTTGGAGTTCAAGGCGTATCGCTGCGCCGGGTTCCAAGACAACAAGCGAGCCATGTCAGCCAAAGCTAAACCACGTTTTGATCCCTCAGAATAAAGTCCGTTCAACAAGTATTCGGTTCCCCCAAAACCGCTTTTTGCTAGCCAAATATCGGTTGGATTCTCGGAAGAAACTTTCGCTTCGCTACGACAACACGCATGGTCGCTTACCACCCAATCAAGTTCCCCAGCAAGAACATGACCCCAAAGCGCTTCCACATCAGCCCGAGGACGAATAGGCGGATTTACTTTCGCCCAAGGATCTAACGCGGTGTTGATGTCGACCAAAAGATGCCCGATCGTCACCTCACGACGAAAATCAACGTTCTCAAAGCAACGTTCCATGCGCAACGCTGCATCCACCGCTTTCGCTGACGACAAATGCAAAAGGTTAACGTTCACCACGCCAGTTTCATGAGCCAGATACGCTGCGATCGTTACCGCCAAACCCTCAGAATGCGGGGGACGAGAAGCAGAATACGCGGCCAACCCGCTAAGGTCATTAGAGTTTTCAACTAGCTTCGTGTAAGCGGTCATAATCTCTGCTGTTTCACAATGCAAAGAAAGCGAAAACGCATCAGCTAACTGTGGATAATCTTGGCGAGTAGCAGCAAGTTTACGCATAATAAACTCAAAATGTGCGTAGTCATAGCGTTCATCAGCGGGTGTCATCAAAAAACTGGCTTGGTTGTCGCTAGCGCCATGCAATCCGTGACCACCATAAAACATGAATATTTTGAAAGAGGTAACCCCGTATTCTAATGCCAACATTGGTATCTCATCAATATGGCTCGCCTGCATAGGAGCAAGATGGAAAGCATAATCCACATGGCTGTTGCCATTGATCTGAGCCAACACTTCAGGGAAAAACTCAGCGTATGAACCACCTTTGTTGAGGTAGTACTGCCCAGTGCGAATGTAATTTAGTACCGTTGTTGTGCCACCTTGAGCAGCGGCCCGGCTTTCACTTCGCGCATCAACAGGAAGCGGGTTATAGATCCCCATATGAGTGTGTGCATCAACGGAACCAGGGAAAGCAATAAGCCCTGCAGCATCAAAGATTTGAGTGGATTGCGGTGCCTGAACTGCAAGTCCATCACCCACCGAACTTATCTTGCCTTCAGTAATAGCAATATCAGTTTTGCTTGCTTCGCCTAGATCAGGGCGAACCACGGTAGCACCAGCGATTATCAAGTCTGTCATAAACGTTCTCCAGTAGTTTCCCGAAAAGCGGGAGCTTGTCGCAATTGAGCAAAGGGGGACAGCAAAGCTGCGGTGGAACTGAAACTACCCACAGAAGACAGCGTTCGATAAGTGTGCTCAATAGTCTGAGTTGTTAAAGAACCGCTAGTGTTGTCGCAATACTTAGCATAAAGTTGCGCCTTTAATAAAGGACGTTGCGGGCTTCCAAGGTTGGTAAACACTTCCTCAACAAAGGTCTCACCCGTGTCGGTGGCCACACTAAGACGTGCTGGAAACTGATTGGGGTAGATCTCCATCATGTTGGGATCGGCGACTACATCAACTCTTGACATCAACTGGCGCCGCTGCGGATCATTTGCTAAAGCATCGCTAAAATCTGTCAAACCAACACCAGTATCTTCATCTGCGAGCAAACCAACAACAACCGCGTAAGGTCCACTAAACTGCGCGAAATAACCTGATTGAGGTGACCGTTTCGCTTCGATTGGTTCGCCAATCGTGCGCACTGTTGGGGGCGGAACTGCAAGCGTAGCACTCAAAAGATTTTCGCCTGTCACACCGCGCCGGCTCAAGGCCATGGCCGCATCAATCGCCGTGTGAGTGAAGTGGTTTGCTGGGTAAGGCTTAAAGAAGATGTCGTCGCAAAGCCAGCTTTCCCCTAAGCCCTCGGTGACTGCGCTTAGATCGGCTTGGTCACCGAGAAACGCTTGGAACAAACCAAAACGGCCCTCAATCGCAGTTGGCGGCCCGGTGATACCCCGAGCGGCAAGTTGAGCCGCCGTTACCCCACCACGGGCCGCCCAACCGCAATGTAAACGCTTAACCGTCCCCCCCGTTCGGTTCGCCTCAATAATCCCGCTAGACATGCTCGCGGCGATGCCCATGGCGTGACAGATTCCCGATTCGTCTAACCCCAAGAGTCTTGCCGCAGCCACAGCCGACCCCACCGTGCCGCATATCGAAGTAGCGTGCTGACCCCGCTCGAAATACACCGACTGACGGGCACTTGAATCATAGCCACCCATCCCCAAACGCACCGTTATCTCCAAACCCAGTGCGATCGCGTCAAGCAAATCCGCACCGCTGGTAGGTTCAGCCTCCGCTACGGATAACGCAGCCGGCACCACCGAAGCGCTAGGGTGCAAAATCGAGGGCAGGTGCGTGTCGTCATAATCTAACGAATGCGCCAAAACACCGTTCACAAACGCGGCTTCGGGAACCGCTGCCCAACGTCCACTGCCGATCATCGTGGCACGCCCCACCGAACCTTGCGCAAGTGCAAAGTCGATGACTGCCGCAGATGTGTCAAGAGCCGCAGCTCGCACCGCGATGCCGACTATGTCGATAATTCGCGCTGGAATGCGATCTCGAACCGACTTCGGTACTGGAGCGCAAGACAACTCCGCCAACTGAGCAAGTATCGTACTCATGCGATTGCTAGGGGGCGCGCCGGTGCGCCCGTAGCGCCATAAACGTTCAAGTGCGACAACACAAAAACGAACTCGTATGCCTCCGCCTTAGCCAGACGATCAAGATCGAGGGTTTCAATAATGTTGATGCCGCGCTCCACGAGCAAGACGCGATGTGCTGGCAACAAGGCGTGACCTCGGCCAGCAGGAATGCACTCAAACGCCAGGGTATCCGCCCCAACTAAGGCGACTCCCTGGTCGGCTAGCCACTTTGCGGCGGATTCTCCAACACCGGGCACACCGCTACGGCGGCCACGGTAAAGGTCGGGTTCATCAAAGTGCGCTCCCCAGCCACTCCTTATCAACACTGCGTCACCAGCTTGCAAGGTGATCTTTTGACGGGTTGCTGCCGCCTGCAATTCAGCAACCGAAATCTCATATCCACCAGCGCAGATATCCACGTTAAACAGCGCCGGGATGTCTAACAACTTGCCCCGACCCACAAACGGAGGCAACTGATGAATACCATGCACCTCAAAGCAGCCCCCCTCTTGGGCAACTGCGGCAGAATCACCACCATGCAACATTCCTTGATGGCTAACATGTGCGAGCGCATCAACATGAGTACCCACATGGCAACCGGTCACCAACAGGTCGGCAGCAGCGGAGCCGCCGTCGGCGCGTATTTGGTCACCGTGTCGGCGATCTAGGCAATGCCGAAACACCGGATGGTTAGGAGACTGTGCCATGCCGTTACGCAACGGCCTTCCTAAATCAAACACGGTGGCTTGGTCAAGCCGTTCAAGCAGTTCATCAACCCGCTTGGTGCGTTTGTCGTTCACGAAAGCACCCCCCGCTCACGAAGTTCGGTAAGCCGCGCGGCACTACAATTCATCCCGCTAAGCACCTCATCGGTGTCGGCACCAAGCGCCCGACCCGCATGAGTGATCGCGCCGGGCGTAGCAGACAAACCAAACAACACGTTCTGCATCTGCAACGGTCCGAGGTCGGGGTCATCAACCGTAGCAACCGCACCACGAGCCACCACTTGCGGGTCGGTCACGTATTGCTCAACGTCATACACCGGCGCTAAAGCCACCTCAGCAGCAGCAAACGCGTCAACCACTTCAGAAAGCGAACGCTCACCGATCCATTGGGCCAACGCCGCGTCAATCACATCTGAATGGCGGGCTCGCCCGGCCCCGCTCTCAAACCACGGCTGCGCTACGAGGTCTTCGCGCCCAACCAAAACTAAGGCCCGTACAGCTACCGCATCGGCACTGCTAGATACCGCTACCCAGCGGTTGTCGGCGGTGAGATAAGTGTTGCGGGGAGCGTTGTTTTCTGAACGATTGCCGGCGCGCTGAGGTATCTTTCCAGTCTGATCCCAGTCGATAATGTGTGCGCCCAAAGCTGTAGCTAGCGGTTCAAGAATTGCTAGGTCTATGACTTGGCCGGTGCCGCTGGTTTGGCGATGGTGCAACGCCATCATCACGGCTGCTACGCCACTAATCCCCGCGAAGCTGTCTGCCAATCCGAAAGGTGGCAGCGTTGGTGGGCGGTCGGATTCACCGGTCATGTGTGCAAAACCGCTCATCGCTTCGATCAACGTACCGAAAGCAGGGCGTGAAGCGTAAGGCCCATATTGACCAAACCCAGTGACCCGACAAAGCACCAAAGCCGGGTTGTGTGCCATCAACACATCGGGGCCTAGACCCCAGCGTTCTAGCGTGCCGGGCCGAAAGTTCTCAATGACCACATCGGCGGTGCTAGCCAAGTCCAAGAAAATTTTTGCACCTTCGGGGTCGCTCAGTTTGAGACCAATACAGCGCTTATTGCGGCCCACGATCTTCCACCACAAGCCGTGGCCGTTTTTTTGGGTGCCGTGCCCGCGCATACTGTCACCCTTTTGAGGGTGTTCAATCTTGATAACGTCTGCTCCGAAGTCACCCATAATCTGCGCGATCAAAGGGCCAGCGATGACCGTGGAGGCATCAATGACACGGAGGCCGACTAGCGGCCCAGTCATGCGGAACAACGTTTCTCACAGTGGAACATCGCTCTAGTGTTGCGTGTGTTGTCCGCCTTCGCAACCCGCAAAATGTGCTCTAGCCCCCAAAGACCCGCTAAGGTCAAAGGTCTGAGCAAAAACACCGAAACCCAAAACCAAGACGGAACCACACACCCAACCGCGCGCGCCCTTGCAAACGAAACCAGCCGCAGCGTAGCCGCGATTGAACGAGCCGTTGACGTGCTATTCCTGTTCGCTAGCGAAAAACGCACCCTCGGTGTCACTGAAATAGCCAACGCAATAGGTCTGTCTAAAGCTGTAGTCCACCGCATTCTCACCTCCCTACGAGAACGAGACCTCCTAGCCACAGACCCAGAAACCAGGCGCTACACATTGGGACCAGCCGTGCTGAAACTAGCCACCGCCTACCGTGACCAACTCGACATCCGCACGTTAGCCCTAGACGAAATGCGCCGCTTGAGTTCAACAACCAACGAAACCACAACCCTATCAGTGCGCCACGGCAACCGGCGAGTGTACGTTGCCCAAATCACCCCACCCCGAGAAGTAAAAATGACCGTCCCGATAGGCGGATCGTTCCCCTTGCACGCCGGGGCTTCATCAAAAGCACTGCTCGCTTGGCTAAGCGAAGGCGAAACTGACCTGTACCTAACCGAAAACCCACTAGATGCACTCACCCACTCAACCATCGTGGACAAAGACCAACTGCGCGCCGAACTACGCCAAATACGCCAGCAAGGTTTCGCGGCATCGCTAGGTGAGCGCCACGCTGATGCCGGCTCCGTAGCCGCACCAATCCTCGACCATAACCAAACACCCGTAGCAGTGATAAGCGTTTGCGGGCCACTCGAAAGACTACGCCACGAATTCGGCAGCGCAGCGCAATCACTCATGGAAGTCACCCAAGCGTTATCAACGAAACTCGGTGCCCGACCCAGTGCCTGAAACAACTGTCGACCGTTTGAGGGTTGCGGCAGCACAATTCGCTTGCGGCGGCGACCCCGCCGACAACCTCGCCAAATGCTTGCAGTCGATCGACACGGCAGCCGCCGAAAAAGCTGACCTAATAGTGTTGCCGGAGTTCTGCAACCACAATTCGGTTTATAACGATGCCGCGCATTGTCGCGAGGTTGCGGTGACCCCAGAAGGGGAGTGGCTCAACACAATCGCGCAGCGAGCAGCCAAACATCGCCTTTATGTGGCCTTAGCGGTAACCATGCTGCGTCACGACAACCGCGTCACCATCACCAACGCGTTGTTCGACCCTTCGGGCAACCTGGTTGCTACGGCTGACAAACAAATGCTCATGGGCAACGAACGAGCTTTTTTGAGCCCCGGCAGCGAACCTCGTGGCCCGGTGCCTACCAAATTCGGGCCGGTCGGTTTGTATGCCTGCATGGACGGTGTGACGTTCGAAATACCACGCGCCTTAGCGGTGCAAGGTGCGCGCCTGTTGATCAACAGCCTCAACTCTTTCGCTCGCGACGAAGCCACTTTGCACATTCCGGTGAGAGCCGCCGAAAATGGGGTGTTTGTGGTTGCAGCTAATAAAGTCGGGCCACTAGTTCCAGCCAAAGATGCCGAGGCGTTCAGCGCCGCGCTTGGGGTAGACCCTGAAGCGCTCAACGGTGCCGGCGAGAGCCAGATTGTGTCGCCTGATGGCACTGTTTTGGCTATCGCTCCAAGAAGCGGGGAGGCTTTGGTGGTTAGCGACATCGATTTGTCTCAGACCGTTCCGCAACGCCTCAAAAACCGCCGCCCAACTCTCTACAGTCCGCTGACTCAGGCTCAAACTGCTACTCCTGTCGGCACTATCAATCGTGAAGTCAAAGTGGCGTGCGTGAGCGCTGCTAGAACCAATCCCGAATTCGTTCAGGCGGCAATAGCATCGGGTGCCTCGCTGCTAGTGCTTCCTGAACTTAGCGAACCGCCGCAGACGATTCCGGCTGGCGTTTTCGTGGTGACCTCAGCAATGCAGTCGGCAGATAACGGCACCGTTTGCCATGTTGGCCAAGTTTGGACCGCCACTGGACTAGTACACGAACAACCGCAACTCCATTTCAGTGAACGATATCGGCAGGTCAGCGAGTTCGCTAGCTCGCTGAGTTTGTGTGAAACACCGTTCGGTGACTTGGCAGTTCTGGTGGGCGACGATCACCGTTATCCAGAGGCCTTCCGTTTGGCGGCGATTGCTGGTGCTCATCTTCTAGCCGTATGTTGGCAACCTGAGTTTGCGTGGGAAACCGGCTTGGCTCTGCGGGAACGTTGCGCCGAAAATCGCTTGGTGGTAGCCGCGTGCGCCCCAACCGGTTGTTTAGGTGCCGCGGTGATGTTCGACCCACCGGCTGATTCGCTTTGGAATGCAACACGAAGTAGTGCCTTTGACGGCACTATCAACAACCCAGAAATGTTCGAAGCAAACCCGAATGACCGTCTTTTGGTGGCATCGTTGCACCCGCTGCGTGCCACCAACCGCCAAATCTCAAAAGACACCGACCTAGTAGAAGGTCGCCCCTGGCGCGGTTGCGGAGCACTAAGCGCACCTACCTCACACTAGTGGCCTGCTCTTGCTAGTAGGGCTCGGGCTTGGCGGACCACTGCTGAATCTATGAATTTGCCGTCAACGATTAATGCTGCTTGCCCTTGCTTGAGGGCATTGTCGTAGGCCATTACTACCGCTTCGGCCGCAGCTACTGCCTCGGCGCTGGGGGTGAAAGCACTGTTGACCGGCTCAACTTGTTTGGGGTGAATGATTGACCGTCCAGCAAAACCGTGGCGGCGCAACGATTCGCTTGAGGTAACAAGACCTTGCTGGTCGTTTAGGTCGGTGTGTACTGGGCCACAAGGTGCCATTAGCCCGCAGCCTGCGGAAGCGACCACCACCCGAGTGCGCACGGGCCACATTTCGGCTGCATCGGGGCCTGGTTCCATGGCCATATCTGCCGCAAGGTCGGCTTCACCCAACGCGAGGCGCACAACCGCCGTGAGCGCGGCTATTTCGTAGATCTTGGCCACGCCATGCGCTGATTCGATGAGGGCCATTACTGCACACCCACCGAAATCGAGCGAGCAAGCTTCAAGGTTGGCTTTGGGGACCACAACACCGGCGAAGCCGATACCGTCGGCTACTAGCGAGCGCACCATCTCGGCATCGTCATTGAGCAAACCAGTACGGTTGTTGACGCGGATCCATGCGGGCACGCCGCTGTTGGCTCGAAGCCATTCGTTCACAGCCGCTCGTGCGTCTGCTTTGTGTGCTTCGGCTACTGCGTCTTCAAGGTCGCAGATGATGGCATCGGCACCGCTGTGTAAGGCTTTGTTGAAGCGGTCGGACCTGTCGCCGGGAACGTAAAGTGTGGTGCGGCTCATAGTTTGGATCATGGTGTGGTCCTTTCGGGTTGTCATTATTGGATATTACGCCCTATTCTGAAACTAACGAAACAATGTTCCGCTTGACGGAACGCTAACCCGACCATAGCGGGGAACCCATGCACGAAACGTTGCAAGGTGTCCAAGACATCTTCGACCAACGACAACAAGTCGATGCCAGCGCTACCTTTGAACGCCTCTGGGGCATCACCTGCGAAGTCATGGACAAAATCAACCAACGATTCGAGTTGCATCGAGACCCAAGCACCGAAAGCCTTGAGGCCTACCGCGGCGAAGCTGAATACCCGGCTGGCCACCTCGCTGCCTACAGCGGCCCGCAAATGGACTGGTTGATACACTCATGGATCGGCAACCCCCCACTGGGCTTCACTAACATGCATGTCACCGCATGGCTAGGCCCTCACATCAAAGTCCCACACCTCGGGATTGCTTGGGGTACCTTACCCGACCTCTGGTTTTACATCGATTTCAATCCTCGCAGCGACCTGATGATCGACACCGCCTCGCTCAAAAAATATTACGAACCATTGAACGAAGAGTTTCTCGCGTTGCGTGCCGATGAAGACCTAGCGCCATTCACATCACGTGCCCTATATGTCCGCCAAGCGCTCAGCGACGTGGCAGTTTGTTTCACCACACCCAACAGCACTCACAACGAGAAGCGCCTCGCGCAAGTGCGAGAACTCGCCCATAAACGGGTCGATCTATGGTTAAGTTGGCTTGACGAAGCCGAACCAGTAGCACCCGCGCAACGCCGGCAACTCGCCGCAGACGATTTAGTGCGGCGACGCAACATTGCCGAAAGAGACCCAGCCAACATCATGGCGATCAGGTTTTTCGGCGAAGCTATGACCAACCGCCTCGTGAGAGCCCTCTGGGGTGGCGACAGAATCCTACCTAGACCTAACTGAAAGGCGCTGAGTTATGTTCATCAAGAACCATTGGTACGCAATCGAGTTTGGCAACCGGGTCGGTGTCGAACCGGTATTGGCCAAGGTGCATAACCACGATTTGGTGTTGTGGCGCAGCCCTGACGGCACGGTAAATGCCCAATCCGACCTGTGTGTGCATCGCGGTGGTTCGTTGGCAGGTGGCAAGGTGGTGGGTAATTGCGTGCAATGCCCTTATCACGGTTGGCTTTACGGCACCGACGGCGCTTGCGTGAAAATACCTGCCAACCGTGAAGGTCTGCCCATACCCAAAAAAGCTCGGGTTGACACTTACCCATGCGTCGAACGCTACGGATTCGTTTGGGTGTTTTTGGGAGACTTGCCAGCGGCGCAGCGACCTGCTGTTCCGGTGCTTGAGGGGCTCAAAGAACACGCCGAGATCAAGGCTGACGGTTACCGTGCAGTGTTTGGAGACTTTACTTGGAACGCCAACTACGACCGAGTCTTAGAAAACGCCGTAGACATCGCCCACACTCCGTTTGTGCATTCTGGTTCTTTCGGCAACGCCGACCAACCCGAAATCCAAGAATTCGAACTTGTCGAGGATGTCCGCAATGGTTTTCTGAACTCGGTGACAGCCACCGTTGAACTTGAACCTCCTAGACCCTCGGGGCTTTGGAAGTTCCTGTCCAAAAAAGATCGTCCCCCGGTGAGTACCACCACAGGGTTTTATCCCCCGAACATGTCTTTATTGATCGTGCGCTTACCCCTCGGGGAACTGCGCATATTCACTGCGGCGGTACCTCGAGATGAACACCAAACAGTCTCCAAGTTCGCCATGATGCGCACCTTTTTTACTGGAGGTTGGGCAGACAAAAATTCGATACAACGCACCCTGAAGATTTTTTTGGAAGACCAAGCGAGCGTGGAAGCGCAAAGACCTGAGTTGTTGCCGTTTGACTTGTCTGCCGAACTGCACGTGAAGTCCGATTCGATTCAGTTGGCGTACCGCCGCTGGCGCCAAGAACAAATCAATCGGGGTTGGGGGCTCAAGGTGTTGCCCACAGCACAGGCCGCTAGCGCCGCTGCGGTGATCCCCTCGCCGCAGCGCAGCGCCGACCCCGAACTCGCCAATGCTTGGGTGTTCCCAACTGTGGAGGAAGTCATCGCATGAGTTTGTCTGCTGATCTTTGCCTCAGCACGGTAAGTGCTATCGAAACTCGCTTGGGTTTGCTGGAAACCACCAACACGCCTTTGGTCTCGGCGCTCGATGGTTCTGCTGTTGGTTACCACCGTGTGCTCACTAAGGCGGATGTGGCCTCGTTAGTGTATGTCGGCATGACCGTTGAAGCTTTCGGGCTTGATAGCCACATGTGCTTTGCTTTCACGCCTCAGCACAGCGCGGTTCCTCATTTCACTGTTGATTCAGTCTGGGCCAAGCCACATTATGCGTTTCACCTAGATCTGATCCCTCGGGTTGACCCTGGAGCGCATTTGGCGTATTTGGACGAGTGTTACGGCCCGCTCACCGAAATGCACGACCAAGTGCTCGGCTTGGAGGGTTTGAGCCGAGCCCATTTGTCGCCGCGGCAATGGCAGTTGATGTCGGCTTGGATGCTCGCTCATCGAGCAGACGAAGCCTCTTTTCGAGGGGTCTTTGATGCCGTGGAGCACTATCGCGAGCACTGGCTCAAACTAGTGGTTGACGGTGTTTCTAGCGAGGCTCTCGTTGGTGTGTCTGCGGCGGATTTGGAACGGCGTGATTTCCGCAACCGTGCGGCCATTTTCAGCCCGGATGTCGACCCTGTGTGGAACCGTATTGACCAACTATTAGGCCCCCAAACGAGCCAAGACATTCAGACCAGCCTGCGCACCGCCGCACGCAATAACTGCGGCACGCAACCAAAGGATTGAGATGAACCAAACTGAAGCCTCAGAGTGGCAACAACGTATTAGCGGCGAGTGGTATGGCTTACCCTCGGTATTTGATGCTGACGGTAGCCACACCGGATTTAACCATGTGAGCCGTGCCAGCGTATTCGCAGACGGCAAGGTCACCTATTGGATGCAATGCAACTTTGCTAACACTGGGCCTTTGCGTAACCGTTTCGAGATTCGCGATTTTGAGTTTGGTGTTGACGACCAAGGCGATAACCGCATCTACCGCGGCCCCGACTTTTACGGTGCCGGGCATCCTTATGGTTCACTAGTCGACTCTCATTATTACGCCCCGGGTTGGAGAGCCGATCTCAACACCATGAACCAAATTTTGCCTGATGGTGTTACCCAGGTTTATTCCTCGTTGCTTTATGAGGGGCCAACTATTGTTGCTGTTTTCAACGGTGTTTACCTCAACGCTAGTGATTATGAAACGAATTCTGAAACTAAGGGTTGGATAGACGAGCACCTACAAGCCGAGCGCGAACTTGGGCCTTGGCCACACACTGTGCCTGATCGGGTTAATGGGGAATGGGCTGGGAAATGTGAGCTGTTCGGCGCTAACCAACGACTTGTCGGCACTGTTGAGGTGCGTTTGCACAATGAACCTATCGACTTGGTGCGTGCCCACTGCACTTTGGAGTTACGTGGTGCCGTCAACCGTTCGCTGAGCTATATTCGCACTCGCTCAGCGGGCAACCGTTATACCTATGACGGCCCCGATTTTTGGGGTAACGCTATTGCTTATGGGCGGGCGCTTTACACCACTCAACACCATGCGAGTGAGGCATTCAAGATCAAGGGGCGGGAGTTTCTGCTTGACCGCAGGTACAAAATGGCAGTGGCTTGGAAACTCTATTCGGGGGATGCCATGACCGGTATTGTTTTCGGCCCGTTGGACTGGACTCCCGCCGACTAACCAGTCCAGCGTTTTACGGGTGTGATGTCAGCGTTGCGTGTTTTCTGTTGAGACGGCAACTTTGCGGATGGCGTGTGAGTCACCCGTGCAGGTGTGATGCCAGCGTTGCGTGTTTTCTGTTGAGACCTCGCGGCGTAACGGTATACTGCTGCCAGCGTGCTCGGTGTGATGTCAGCGTTGCGTGTTTGCTGCTGAGACGGCAACTTTGCGGATGGCGTGTGAGTCACCCGTGCAGGTGTGATGCCAGCGTTGCGTGTTTGCTGCTGAGACCGTTGCATGTTTCGGTGAGTTCGAGTTCAAGGGCTGTGCCACCGATTGGATCGTGCATTGCCCAGAGGCGTTGCTTGGTGGTTGGTGTGGGCCAAGCAGTTGCGAGCAACATCGGGCCGACTCTGCGGCGCAAGTGCCATTCCCCTTTTGGTTCCGGTAGTGGCGCTTGCAAATCTAGGCGGGGTTCCACACCGTTGCTTTCTGGTTCCGCCACGCCGATTACGTCCGCCACCAATCGCCCTGCTACTCCGAAAACCCCGCCGGTGAGTTGTCGGGTTGGCGACACCAACACACTGTAAGACTCGAACTCGTACCCGAAGTTCGGCCACCAGCCCGTAGCGGTAAGCGTTGTGGGGGTCCATTGCTTGGCGTGACCCACCACATCGGGGCCTAGATAGTGGCGTTCATCTCCGGTTAGGGTTAGGTCGAAGACCCACTCACCGGCGAAGTTGGCCATGGCATGGGTGGCGAGCGTGGTTGCGGGTGTGCATTGCTGGGTGACACGTATGTGCGTTTCATCAAGTTGTTCTAGGTGACGGCGTTGCTTGACGGTTCCTTGGTAGCTGCCGTCTGGGTTGAAGACGTATTCGGTGACGAGCCAGGCTCCAGCAAAGTTATCGTCTTGTGTCACTCGCGGTTGGTTCCTTCGGGTTGAAAGTTCAAGACCCCGTAGCTTCCGCCCAAGAGAGCTTCGCCTCGATACCAGAGGTGAAGCACCGCTTTATTGGTGCCGTCAACGCAGGCTACTTCCCGGCGCCATACTCGCAGACCGTCGCCGTGATGGTGGAACTGGCCGCTCAATGCTCGCCCACCGCATAAGGTTGCGCTGCCGCTTAGGCCATCAGCGGCACACCAAACCGATGTGCCATCAGAGGCCAACGCATATTGTGCGTCAGCGCTGAACTCCAGCCCGCTGACTTGCACGTTTATCGTCTGTTGTTGGGTGTTGCGGGTTTCGTTCCGTGCGCCACTTACGAAGTTCACGGTTTCTAAGAACGGAGCTTCACCGGTGGGTTCAAGGTTCGCATCGCAGTGTTGGAGTTTACCGACCCACCGACCCGGTCGAAACAACAAGACTTCACCGCGCCCGGCATTCGGATCGTCTCCTATTTCAGATGGGTCAAGTAGCGGCACCCCCGGTGGGTTCGCAGCGTTGGGGTCGGTTTGGCGTTGATACTCGCCCACAACTGTCCAGACCAGTTCCTCACCGCGGCTCAGCAGGGCTAACGACAATTGTTTTGAACCGTCAGGCAGCACCATCAGAAAGAACCGTTGCGACAATCCGAGGTCTGGCCAATAGTTGTGTGCCGCCACAAGTCCGTCACCAAGAGCTTCGGCGTAACCCAAATTGAGCGGCCCCAAGTAGCGGCGATATGAGCCGTGGTCAACGATAGTGTATTCGCCCGTCAACGAGAATGGTCCAGCGAAACTGACCGCCACGGTAACCGTGCCGGCGTTGTCATCGGCTTTTACTGTGCGATGATCGTGCCCCATTCCAGCGAAGCGACCCGAGTTGTCGTAAACTTCAGCAGCACCGATCCATTCGCCTACACCTTTTGCGAATGACGCACCTTTCACGTTCGCACCAAACGCACTTTCTGTTCGGCAATTTCGGTTTTTGCAAGCAGCGCGGCGAGGTCGGTGCCAGGTGGTTGAGGGCTGAGGTAACGACCTTCAGTTGACAGCTCAAGGTTGTCGTGCATAAAGGGGTAGGGGTCGACTTGATAGACCGCACCCGGCAGTTCACGCACCGAGATGGTCACATCATCACCGATTTTGCGTGGCACATTGTGGAACTCTGCTTGGCCGCGCTGGCCTTGCGCCGACATGTGCATGTAGAGCGACAGCGTGTCGAAAAACTGTAGTTGTTTGTAGGCGTGAAACAAGTGCTCTTTGCTTGCGTAGGCGGGGTCGGTTTCTTGCAGTTGTTTGGTTAGCCGGTCTTGACGGTCTTCTTCGGCGGACAGCATGGTTTCAACTTCGGGGCGCAGGTCAGCGGGAATGGCATCTAAGAATATTTTGTCGCTCAAGCCATACCGTCCGTGATACAACCCGTAGGTGTGCATTGAGGAAATTATGCCGCTGAACGGGTGGTGTTTTTCGTTGAACGCTGGCGATCCTGCTGAGGTGGAGATGATCTGCGGGAGCGGTGTCTCGGTGAGGTGGTATGGCAACCCGGTTGTTGGGTCTTGGTGGGCACGGGCATCTAGGTCAAGCCATCCTTCATCGTGATGGTCAACCACGAATTGCATGGGTTCACGGGGTTCAAGCCCCGCAAACTCGGAGTTGCCGAAGTGCACAGCTAACGATCCAGCGAACGCGGTGTGCTGCTGCATAGCGATGACGAAATGCCCTGCGTCAGATTGGTCTTGGGGTGGGCTTTGAACGATCATGGCCGTTCCACTCTAGCGAAGTCCTGTATTTGGAATAGGTGAGTTTCGCCGTCCCGCACTTTTTGGGTGATGATACGGCGGGTGTCAGGGTCGAAGAAGTAGTGGTTGTTATAGACGATGGTGTTACTCACCGCGCTGTCGATGGTGAACACATAGTTGTAGGGCGTTAACTCAGCGCCTTGCAGTTTGATTTGTGCGCTTTCGGCAAAACACCGTTTGCCTTCAACGCTTATTGGCGTGTCGTAGATTGTTTCGCCAACGCCATACAGGTTCTCGAAGTGTTCGTGGAGGTGCCAGGTTTGGTCGTCAAGCCAGTAAACATGCATATGCACGGCGCTCGACTCGAGGAAATGTCCTGTCGGGTCGAAGCTCTTACATAGCCCTTCCCATCGTCCCATGAAACATTGGTAGGGTTGTGCTGTTGCTGGTTTGTGGTTCTCGGTTTGGTTCATAGCGTTAGCATAGACCATTACAATCCAAAACGAAACTGCGTTCCTCTGAGCGGAACACTAAAGCGGCTCTTCGGTCGCGGGGGTACAAAGTTTTTGTGAGTCCGTATTCTAGAGACGGCAACATTCAAGAAAGCATCAATCGTTCAAGCGAACTCAAAGCAGATGTCCATATCACCACTCATGCTAATGCCATCAACGGTCCCGGTACCGGCGACTATGTGTTGCTTATCATCAACTGACCGTGCCGCCGTAGCCGGGGCAACCGCGACGGCCGTGGAAAGCTCCTTGTAACACTTCGGTGTCAAGCGCAAAGAACCTATAGAGTTTGTCATTCCGCTGATCAGCGCGTCCCGAACGGAGTTTGCCGCCATGACGAAACGGTTCGTTGCGCCCGGTCTCGGGCTTAGCGACGATAACGACAGTGTTGTGCTTGCTTGGTGTTCTTCGGTTGATGCTTTTTACGGCGCGGTCCGAGCGCTTGACAATGTGTCTGTTGAGGTTCTTGCGGGGCAGGCGTTGGCTGTGGTGGGGCCGTCGGGCTCTGGGAAGTCGACGCTGTTGCACTGCTTCATCGGTTTGCTGGTCCCTGATGGTGGGGCGGTCGGTTTCGAGGACATCACGCTGTCCGAGGAGATTGACCGGCGGCGAAGCGCGGTTCGTCTTGAGCGTATGGGTGTGGTGTTCCAGTTCGGGGAACTGCTGCCCGAACTGACGATCCGGGAGAATGTGGCCCTGCCTCGCTGGTTGATAGGCGACAGCAAGTCGGCTGCGGCGAGCGCGGCGAGCGAACTTCTGGAGACGTTCGATATCGAACAACTTGGTGATCGGCATCCAACCGACGTCTCCGGCGGTGAACGGCAACGGGCCGCGGTGGCGCGATCTTTGGTGCATGAGCCGTCTGTGGTGTTTGCTGATGAGCCCACGGGTTCTCTCGATTCGGTCAACGCAGACAACGTGATAGCAACACTGCTGAAGCGCACCCGCGCTAATGGGCAGGCCTTGTTGCTGGTCACCCACGAAACCCGCTTCGCCGAACAGTGTGACCGTGTCGTCACTATGAGAGACGGACGCATTATTGAGCCGGCACCGAACCCGTGAAAACCGTTTATCTAGGTTTGCGTCTGCTACGCCCCACCGACCGGGCCGGGCTGGCTCGTGTGGTGATGATGGGTCTCAGCGCGGCGTTTGGGACTGCGGTGATCCTCGGTCTGTTGAGCGTTCCGAGCGTGGTCGATGCTCAATCCGAGCGGCTGGGCCGCCAACGGCCGATGCGTGTCGAAAGCGAAACTGATTTTGGTCCAGATCCCGAGTTGCTTACAGCGACAAGGCACGAACTGATCGGCAATCGCGATCTCTACACTCTGGTGGTAGCAGACCTCGGCTCAGCGCCGCTGCCGGCATGGCTCGACGCATACCCTGCACCAGGTGAGATCGTGGTGTCTCCGTCGCTGCGTTCACTGATCCGCGACAACGATTACGGACTGGCGGAACGGTTCTGGCAACAAACTATTCAGGTCGTTGGCGAAGACGGCCTGATCGCCCCGAACCAACTCTTCGCGATCGTCGGTGTCGATGCCAACACCCTGTCCGAACGCCAACGAAATGTCAGTGCAGTCACGGGAATCGGCGTATCGCGAGCCATCCACCAGGGGCCGGATCGAAGAGTCGTGCGAAGGCTCGCCGCGTTCGCTGCGGTCTTTGTGGTGGTCCCGACACTTATTCTGGTCGCCACCAGCGCCCGGCTTTCGGCGCGGACGCGTCAGCGTAGGCTCGCGGCGCTTCGGCTGATTGGGCTCAGTGGACGGCGAACCTCGCTCGTGAACGGCCTTGAAACGGTTGTCATCACCGCCGTCGGATCGGTCGCGGGTGTTGGTTTGTGGCGGATGCTCACGCCTCTGTCCCAAGATATCGGGTTGGGGCCGCTGCGCTGGTTCGCAGCAGACGTTGAGGTTGCTCCCGCGACTGTTGTGGTTGTGGTGGCGGGCTTGGTTACCATGTCGCTGTTCATCGTCGTCGCAGGGTCGGCGAGTTCCATCGCGGAGCCTTTACGAGAACGCCGCAGCGCACCGTCGCGAACCCCGCGCCGGTATCGCCTAGCGGTCCTCGCTGCGGGAATTTCGGCTCTTGTGGTGACTGCGGTATGGTCCTCGCAGAGCGACACCTGGTTGGCCGTGTTCGCGCTGGGTAACATCGCAACGATTGTCGGGCTCTGCTTGGCGTTGCCCATGTTGTCGCGACTAGCGGGGGCACTGCTGATCCGCTCACCGCGAGCTTCGTTGACGATCGCAGGGCGCAGACTCATCCACCAGCCCTCAGCCCTTGCCCGAGTGGCTTCGGGACTTCTCGTTGTCGTGTGCATAGCCGGATTCGCGCAGACTCTGCTCATCGTCATCGACTGGGGCGCAAACACCAACACACCGGTGCTGGGTTCTGATGCACCACGAATCGTCACGTTGTACAACGCCCCGATGACCGAGCAGATGATCGCTGCGCCGACAATACGAACTGCGCTGCCGGTCGTCGAGATACCGACCGAGCAGGGCGGCACAGCATCCGCTGTGGTCGCCACTTGTAGCGACCTTGAGGCCATCGCCTTTGAGTTCGGCCCGCAATGCGACGACACGACCGTGCAGGCCCTCTACCGGAACTCTACACGACCCGCTGGAATAACGCTCGGCCCGCATCTCGACTTCTCCTATCGCGACCAATTCGGCGGGACCGGGATAGTCGCAGCGTTTCGTGTCCCGCCCAGCCTGTTGACCGCTATCACGGACCCGCCAAACCCGCCAACCGAATGGACCATTGCTCTGGCACACGACGCCACGAACACGGACCTCGCAAACACCGTCCTGAGCGCTCTACCCGCCGCCGGCATCTTCAGTGGCCCTACCCCCGACCGCGGTCGGCTCGTCGGCACCTACCGGGCACTAGTCAACCTGGCGATGGGAACAGCCATAATTCTGAGCCTCACCTCGACGATCGCAGCGCTCGTTGACCGAACCCTCGAAAATCGGCGCACCGCCACCCAGATGCTTTCACTCGGCATCGCCCCCCAAACTCTCCGAACCACAGAAATCGCGTGGCTCACCGCACCAACCCTACTCGGACTAACTATCGCGCTCACCGCATCAGGCCTCGCCGCCATCGGCATCCTCCGAGTCGGAACCGAGAACATCACAATCTCCTTTCCACGGAGCGAACTGATAATCGTCAGCATCATCGGAACACTCTCATTTCTCGCCACCACCGCCAGCGTCGCCCTCGCCACCCCAACCAAACCCACCGGCCGCATAGAATCCGACGCCTAACCCGCTCACCGCGGTGTCGGTTCGCGTGAGGTTGTTGGCGCGTGATGCGGGCAGGCCCCCGATTTCTGAAAGTTTTTGCAACACGACGGCGGGGTTCCGCAAAGAAGGGGGGTGGCCTTCATCTGTGGTTGCGACAGGTCGGCCATAATGGCCGGTGAAGAGTCAGTGTGATGTATCAAGACATGTGCAAGGGGTGAACCTGCGCGGGGTGGGGTTTATCTGGGTTGGTTTTGGGGTTGGTAGTCGCGGGTTGGGTCAAGGGTGAGGTGTCGGAGGAGTTCGCCGGTTTGGGTTGTGATTACTCTGCTGTTGGGGTCGACGTTGAGTAGGGTTACGGGGGTGTGTTTGTGGGCTATGCCGATGCCGATGTGGTGAAGGCGGCTGTTGTGGCGGAGTGTCACGGAGCCTGTTTTGTCGACGTGGTCGTGTCGGACTGAGGTGTGTCTGACTCTTCGCGACAGATTGCGGGTTTTTCAAGTTGCTTCGGTGGGTTGTTGGTGGTGGTTGGGTTTTGTGTTGTTGGGTGCCGTGTGTTGGTATTGGTGTTGTGTGGAGGATCGGACGCATGCGCTGGTTCGCGGGTCGGAACGAACATATACAACCCTAGGTGGCTGGAGCGAAATGCCGATTTCGCTTGATGCGCAACCTTCTGACCTGGGGTTTTACTTCACCAATTTGGCAATATTGGTAGAAAAACACCAGCCACCTAGGGTGTGGCCGGACACACCGTGCGGTGTGACTGAGCGGTCGTCGTGACGGTAGAGCCCAACGTAGGTGAAGTTTTTGTTGTCGGTGTGTTGGACACGAATCCCGTCGGTTTCAGCGACATCCAAAATGTTGAGGCACCCGACACGGATCCCGTTTCGAACGGCACATTTGGGGTGAAGCCAGAGGCTTGCAGATGTGTGGCGTGGGTTTTGGGTTTGTGGAATGGTCAGAGTGAGTGATCGCTTCAATCGTCAGTGCTCAATATCTTGTTTGTTTCATGGTTTCTTGTGAAGTGTTGTGGTTAGGGGCCGTTTGGTGGGTTGTTGGGGTTGGTGATTTGGTAGCCGGTTTTGGTTTT
>Ga0209020_1001109_pt1 | contig 29035 bp, 19 predicted proteins | sample PinacodermBB_FD_187298 | JGI IMG/M metagenome (GOLD analysis project Ga0209020, IMG submission 187298) | Host-associated microbial community of the marine sponge Aplysina aerophoba from Gulf of Piran - sponge pinacoderm, lysed by bead... | ecosystem: Host-associated > Porifera > Sponge >... | reverse complement strand
ACTGACAGGTCTGTCACGCTGTCCTGGCTCAGGGCTGTCCTGGCTCAGGGCTGTCCTGGCTCAGGGCTGTCCTGGCTCAGGGCCTGACGGCCGAAGTCCCACGCAAGACGCTGACCTGGTGCGCGGCAAGCCTCGTCCTTCAGGCGGGGAGGATGTCAATGCGAGGTTTGCCTATTCGCTGGAGACAGCAACGCCTGCCAGAACGCCTTGTCATCATTGGTGAGAGCCAATGGAGCAAGGCCCAGGTCAGACGCGTCTGTGTCCGACACCGGGTGCCACGACCTGGGGAAGCACTCATCGGCAAGCCATTTTAACCAGTCGGGGATGAAAACGTGCGTTGTGGACACCAATGCTCGCCCACCGGCAGTGTGTAACAGCGGCACAGGGGACAGTTCCAGCCTGGGCGCGTGCTGCTCTGCCTCGCCTGGCGGCTGGTGTCCTGTCGTCATCAGAGGCGGCCGATCAACATCAGCGTAGCGGGAAGCTGGTGCACTGTCCTTCTGCGTGAGCTTGCGCCCGTGGAGAAGGCGTGATGGCGCAGCGGTTTTGGCAGCAAGGCCCCTGCGCACAACGCCCAGGCACTTTTGCCGGGTGTGGGCACGCAAATGTGCTTTCAGATGTCCTGCTTGTCTGAACGCATGCCCACAGCGTTCACTGGGACAGACAAAAGGTCTTTCGCCAGTATGAATACGCAGGTGTGTTGTCAGATTGACCAATTGTGCGCATGCATAGCCACAGCCTTCGAAAGTACAGACAAAGGGTTTGTATCCTCTATGGGCACGCTGGTGTCTTTTCAGCTCGGTTGATCGTCTGAACGAGCGTGCACAGCCTTCATACAAACAGTCAAAAGATTTTTTGCAGCGGTGGGAGTCCCGATGTTTTGTCAGCTGTTGTCTGGTTCTGAATACCTGCCCACAGCCTTGCCAGGAACAGACAAAAGGTTTTGCATCGCTGTGAGTACGCCAGTGCTGTTTCAGATTGCCGGAGCGTACGGAAGCGTATCCACAACCTTCATGCAAACAGACGAAGGGCTTTTTTCCGGTATGGACCCGCCCGTGTTTTTTCAGATTCCCCAATAGTAAAGATGAGTAATGACAGCCCTCTTGCGGACAGGCGAAACCTTGCGCGCGGATCGACACCGAACGCCGGGACTGTTGTCTGGCGTGCGGGAGGCGGCGACGACCGCCAGCCTGTACTGACACGAGAGACGGTTCCGACCTCCCGTGTGAATGTGCATCAAAAAGAGTGTCCATCGGAAACCTGAAAGATCAACTGCATCACCTGCGACGCTTTGACAAGAGGTCGCATTGTTTGTGACGCCCCGTAACAGACAAGTGCGTCAGGCATACTGTTACGCCGCAAGGCGCCGGATGCGCCTGACAGCGCTCAGCTCACCAGGACGCAGCCTGGCCGGTTTCACTGGCAGCCGGAGACATCAACGTCTGCCAGAACGCCTGGTCATCATTGGAAAGCGGTAATGGAACCACCTCCGCGTCAGACGCGTCTGTACCCTGCGCGCGCTGCAAGGGCCAGGTCAGATACGCATCGGCAAGGGCTCTTAACCAGTCGGGGATAAAAACCTGCGTTGTGGATGCCGGTTGCACCCAGCCCCCACACTGGCCGGTGTGCGACAGTGGCTCGAAAAACATGTCCTGCCGTTGCGATCGCAGCGCGCCCGCCTCTGGTGGCATGCAGCTTCCGGCGGAAAACAGATCCTCTCCGGACAAAGCAGCCGTGGCGGGCCATGACTTGTCACCGGCGCGCCAGATGCGTCGGCGGTCCCGTACCGCCTGTTCTGCGCCCGTCTGAACGCCGGGACAAACCACAGCGGTAATGGGAGGAAGGTACGAGGATATCGCGACCATGGGCAAGCCTGGCACTGGCAGCCTGGGTCCTCTTGTCGTCAGCGGCGGCTGGCCGCCTGCAACACAGTCAGAACCCGGTGCACTGTCGCTCGGCGCGGGCTGGCGCCCAGGGGGAAGGCTTGCTTGCACAGTCCTTGTTGTAGACCTCGCCCGCCAACCGGGCCGGGATTTTTTTCGCGCATGGGCGGACACCTGTCTTGTCTGCTTTTTTTGTTGTCTGAACACATGTCCACAACCTTCGTGTGGATAGACAAAGGCGGTTTTTGCCCTGTGCAGACGCCTGTGTTTTGCCCGGTCACCGGAACGTGCAAACGAACGGTCACAACCCTCATGTGAACAGGCGAAGGGCTTTTCTCCGGTGTGGATACGTCTGTGTTTTGTCAGGTCGCTGGGACATGCAAACGAACGGTCACAATCCTCATGTGAACAGATGAAGGGTTTTTCCCCCGTGTGGGTACGTCTGTGTCTTGCCAACTCGCTGGCATAGCCAAACGAACGTCCACAGCCTTCCCGGAAACAGACGTAAGGCCTCACTTTGGTGTGCGTGCGCAGATGCGATGTCAGGTGACATTGTCGTCCAAAAACCTTGCCGCAGCCTTCGTACGGGCAGGCAAAGGGTTTCTCTCCCGTGTGGATATGGCTGTGTCGTGCCAGAGCGCCTGATTGTTTGAACGCGCGTCCACAACTGTCATGGGAACAGACAAAGGGCCTGTCTCCGCTGTGGCTACGCTGGTGTTTTGTCAGGCCGCTGCGATCTGCAAACGCGCGTCCACAACTGTCATGGGAGCAGACAAAGGGCCTGTCTCCGGTGTGGCTACGCCGATGCAGCCTCAACTGGCCTGATCCCGTGCACGAAAGTCCACAACCTTCACAGGGGCAGACGCAAGATCTCCGGTTGTTGGCGTACCTGTGCCGTACCAGCTGACCTGATCGCCCGGAAGCCTTTGTGCAGCACTCAGACAGAGAGGGAAAGAACGTCTCTGCGGTCTGGGTACGAGGCTGTATCATCAAGCCACTCTGTTTTGAGTCATTGTCTACAGTTCTCTCATAGACAGGCCAGACCTTTCGATGCGACCACAGCTGCGAACAGGGCTGGCCTCTTTATGTGCGCCCTGTGCGCGCGGCCCGGACGACCGGTGTCCTGCACTGGCACAAGGGAGACTTCCCGTTCTTTACCTGGATTGACAACAAGGAAAGTGTTCATGGGAAGTCAGGATGCTGCCTGGACAACAGTTGCGCGCCCGGGTGCGGCCCGGCAACGGACAAACCTGTCAGCCATGCCCTTGCCTCCCGGAACGCCGCGCAAGCGTGCACGGCGTCCGCAGCCAGAATCCGATGTCAGGTTTGCGTATCGACGGGAGACAGCAACGCCTGCCAGAAAGCCTTGTCATCATCGGTGAGAGCCCAGGCAGCGGTCTCCGGAGCAAAGGCCGCAGCGCCCTGCGCTGGCCACACCGGCCAGAAAAGACTCTCATCGACCGGCCATAACCCGTCAGGCGTACCAGGATCCCCGGCAGGCATTGCCGGTCCCCCGAACGGCGCGGCTTGTGACAGAGATGAAAGGGACAGCCCAGGCCCTGGTGACAGCTTTTCTCCCCCATCTGACATGAGCTTCACACCGCAGAGCTGATGCTCATGCAGGCCGTCACCTGATGACACAATCCTCCTGGTGTGATCCTGCTGCCTGCTGAAAAAAGGAAGTGAGCCGCTGCACACACGGCCATGTCGTTTCAGGGCGTTTGCTTGTCTGAACGCCCGTCCACAGCCCTCCCGGGGGCAGGCAAAAGGTCTTTTCCCGGTGTGGACATGCAAGTGTTTTCGCAGATTGCACGATTGTATGGATGCGTATCCACAGCCTTTCCATGGACAGACATGGCTTTTTTCTCCTGAATGGCAATAGCTGTGTCTTATCAAGGCGTTGGATTGTGCAAACGAACGTTCACAGCCTTCATGTGTGCAAGCATAGGGCTTTTCTCCTGAGTGGACACGCGTGTGCCTTTTCAAACCCTTTGCTTGTGCGAACGCGCGTCTGCAGCCTTCCTGTGTGCAGACAAAAGGCTTTTTCCCTGAGTGGATACGCCTGTGTCTTGTCAGCTCGGCCAAGCATCCGAACGAACGTCCACAGCCGTCATGTATGCAAACATAGGGCTTCTCTTCTGAGTGGACACGCTTGTGTCTTGTCAAACCGTCTGCTCGTGCAAACACACGCCCACAACCGGCATAGGGACAGACGTAATCTTTTTTCCTCGCGTGGCTGCACAGGTGTCTTCTCAGGGCACCTGAGGTGACGAACCCTTTTTCACAGCATCGATACGCACAGCGAAAGGTTTTTTCCAGGGAGTGGAAGCGGCGATGCTGTCCCAGGTGATCTGATCGTCCAAAAACCTTGCCGCAACCCTCATACAGGCAGGCAAAGGGCCTGGCCTGGGTGTGGGTACGAAGGTGTACCATCAGGGTATGTTGGCTGCTGAGCCTTTTTCTGCAGCTCTCGTGCGGACAGGCGACACCCCGTGCGACTCCAGCAGCCGTGCGCCGGGCGGTCCCTTTGGTGCGCGCGGGCAGCCGAGGCACCGCAGCCCTTGCGGGAGCACGCACAAGTGCCTGTTGTCGGCGTGGTTTTGCAGCGCCGGGAGTGTCCATGGGAAACCTGAGTGATCGGCAGGAAAGCTTGGACACCGAAAACTCTTGAGTGCTGCGCGGCAACTGGCACAGCTGTCAGCAACATTGCCGCACCCGCCGGACTTTCGCCCGGCAGCCAGCGCCGCGCTGCGCACCGGTCATCGGGCTTCCCGGCCCACTGACACTATCAACTCCTGCCAGAAAGCCATGTCATCATCATCCAGCGATGGTGTCTTGTCTCCCAGGTCAGGCACCAGGTCCCGATCCGCTGACGGCCCCGGCAAGAGAAGGCACTCCGCGGCGAGCGAGCTGAGCCAGCCGGGGATAACCGTACTCATGGCAGACATCTGTTGCCCCCAGCCGAAGGGGGCGGCTGGTGACAGACGTGCACCAGGTGACCTGCCCCCTTGCTGTCCGGCCCTGTCAGCTGGTGCGTCACGCCCGTCGGGGAGAGGCGTCTCTATGTCGTCGGCACCAGCGCGCGGGAAACGGCGTGAGCTGTCGCCGGACCGGTGTCCGGGCGCGGCTCCTGCTTGCACAGGCAGCTGCATACGGCCATTGCCTGCCAGGACCTGCCGATTGTGCCCGCCGCAGCTCTTCAAATGGCGCGTCAGGGAGGCTGATCGTGCAAACACACGTCCACAGCCGTCACGCGGACACAGGTGGTTTTTTTTTCCCGAGTGAATACGCAGGTGCCTTTTCAGGTCGCCCGACTGTGTGAATGAACCTGTACAGCCATCATGGTGACAGACAAAGGACTTTGCTCTTGCATGGATGCGCAAATGTCGTATCAGATTGCCGTGACGTACGAACTTGGTCCCACAATTTTCATAGCAACAGACAAAGGGTTTTTCTCCGGTGTGGACGCGTAAGTGCTGCGTCAGAGCCGTTGATCGTGTGAACGAATGGCCACAGATTTCATGTGGACAGGTAAATGGTTTTTCTCCTGAGTGGGCGCGCACGTGTCTTTTCAGATCGCCTGAATGTCTGAACAGGCGTCTACAGGCTTCATAGGAGCAGGCAAAGGATTTGCGCCCGGTGTGGATGCCCAGGTGTCTTGTCAGGTTATTCGATTGTGCGAACCACTTGCCGCAATTTTCGTATGGACAGGCAAAGGGTTTTTCTCTCGAGTGCACCCGGAAATGGATTGTCAATATGCTTGATTGTGTGAACCTGCGTCTGCAGCCTTCGTGTGGACAGACAAGGATTTTTTTTGCGGCGTGACTGAGCTTGTGCAATTGCAGACTTCTTCTGTACGCGAACGCACGTCCACAGCCGTCATATGAGCAAACAAAGTCTGTTGTCCTGATGTGAATGCGCCGGTGCTCTGTCAGGCTGTATTTGTGCATGAACCAATGTCCACAGCCTTCATATGAGCAGACAAACAGTCTCCCGCCCGGATGGACGCGAAAGTGTTTTTTCAGAGCGCGTAATCGTGCAAACCCTTGTCCACAGCCTTGCCAGGGACAGATCAAAGTCGCCTCGCGGGAATGAGTGCCCAGGTGTTTTTGCAGATTTCCTGATAGTGCGCACGCATAGCCGCAGCCTTCGTATGGGCAGACAAAGGGTTTTTCTCCGGTGTGAGCAGCACGCACATGGCTTCTTAGTACGTGGATTTGTGTGAACGAACGTCCACAGTCTTGATGTGAGCAGACAAAGGGTTTTTCGCCTGAGTGGATGCGCCAGTGTATCACCAGGTTGCCTGCATGACTGAACGCGCGCCCGCAGCCTTCATGCGGGCAAATAAAGTCTTTTCGTCCCAGGTGAATGAGCGCGTGCACTCTCAGTTTTGCCTGGTGCGTGAATACACGTCCACAGCCTTCATGTAAACAGACAGCAAGTTTTTCCCCGGTGTGGCGGCGCATATGCGCACTCAGGTTGTATCTTTGGGTGAACGAACGTCCGCAGCCTTCCCGTGGGCAGACAAAGGGTTTCGCAGCTGCGTGGACACGCCAGTGCCCTACCAGTTGTCCCGGCCGCGTGAATATACGTCCACAGCCATCACCCGGACAGACAAAGAGCTTTGCTCCGGTGTGAGTGCGCAGGTATTGCATCATGACACCTTTTTCCAGAGCCATTGCTCGGCTATCTCGCACGCCTGCGAAACTTCTCAAGCGGACAGACGGAGGCAGGATCCCAGGCCAGACTTGCTGTGTACGGGCCGGCAGGCCGCTGGCAGCCGCTGTTGACGCAGGGACAAACACCGGTTTTCCCGGCGCACTTGTCCCGGCGCACTTGTCACAGGAAGTCTGCCCATTGGCCGCCTGAATGATCAAGGGTAGCGCTTGGACAAATGTGCGGTGCTGCATAACGCCCGGCAGTTGACAGTCCTGTCAGCCTTGCTGTAACAGGAAAATTTTCCCCTGTTCCCCTGTTCCTCCCTACATAGCGCAACCAACCGCAAATTTAAGTAAAATACCTGTGGCCTGCAGAGAGTCGCTTGTGTACAATGCCGCCAGCTTAAAAGTGTGTTTTGAAGTTTATGCAAAGATTTTATGCGTCGGGTGTCATAGCTCGTCCTGTTCTTCATAAATAATAGCGTCTCTTTTTGCTCAACCGTCTTGCTCGCAAGGCACTGTTATTTTAGATAGATAAAGGACGACAAATGTCTTCTACCGGCATAGTTAAGTGGTTTAACGACGACAAAGGTTTTGGCTTCATCGCTCAGGACAACGGTGGTCCTGACGTGTTTGCCCACTTCCGTCAGATCCAGAGCGCCAACGCTAACGATAATAGCTTCCGTTCCCTTGCGGAAGGGCAGCAAGTTCGCTTCGATGTGACCCAGGGCCAGAAAGGTCTTCAGGCTGAAAATATCGAAGTGGTCTAAGACGACAGTCTTTCGTCATTTTTTCACCTCCCGATGACTAAAAGGAGGTGAGCAAAAAGGCAGCTCCTTCGGGGGCTGCCTTTTTTGTTGGATGGCTAACCGCATCTTTTTCTCCAGGCAGAATCTGCAGCCGGGCTACCGTACATCTATGCCCATCCACCGGCAAATGACGAACACATGCCCCACTCACGGCAGCTATGCACCTGATATATCCCTCCTGTAGCCCCATCCTGCATACCGGTTCGTAATCGTCCGGGACCGGACACCTGATCAACAGAGGCGACAACTATCCTGACACTGCGAGGTAGAGCTGACGCCACCTGATAAAGGTATTTTTAATACCAGGAAAAATAGTCCAGAGTGGCATTCGACCCTGCGCCAAGCGGCGTTGGTGCTGTTCTTTTCGTTCATGCACTTGTAACAGGAAACATGGACACCAAAGATTCGTGCAATCATAAAGCGTCTCCTGGACAACAGTTGCACTTCTCTATGGCGGACCACAGCTGACAAGGCTGCTGCCTGGCGCAGGACTATGACCTGCGCCAGCCAGCGAAAATCGACTCAAGGTACTGACCATCTGGTTTTCGTTCCTGCTGGAGAAATCAGCTCACGCCAGAATGCCTTGTCATCATCAGCAAGAGACAATGCCAGAGCATCATGGCCAGACGCATCTGTACCCTGCGATGACGGTGACGGTGAAGGTGACGACCAGAGAAAACACTCGTCGGCAAGCGATCTTAACCAGCCGGGAATCACCTCTTTCACCTCTTTCACCTCTTTCACCTCTTTCACCTCTTTCATAAAGGACATCTGTTGTAGTGCCCCGGACGATCCAGCTGGTGGCAGAAGCGAAGCGGGCTGCCCCGCTCTGAGCCATTGCTGTCGTTGCCTGTCTGGATACAGGGCGCTCCCGTCGCAAGGATGCGCGGCGCAAGACACCGCTGTTGTGGGCCAGGAGCCCTTGTTGCCAACACCGGCACGCTGGTGATCCAGACCCGGTGACAGGCCCGGGTCCACCGGGACGGTGGGAACCGCCACAGCCTGGCACAAGGGTCGCGCAGATTCCTGTGCCACAGGCAAGCTGGCGCATGACCGCCTGTGTGCTCTTGCCAGCGGCTGCGGGCCGGTTTCAAGGCGCTGGAAACAGCGTCCGTTTTCCGCAGAGGTGCGAAGGTATCCATGGGGTTTGCCGCCTGTCCCGGACAGCCCGGTGTTGCCCCCCCGCACAGCCACAAGAGGCGGTTTTGTCATCCGGGCGAGCAAGTGCCTTGTCCGGGCGCCTGATTCTGCGCATGCATGGCCAGCCCCTTCATTCACAAACAAGGGGGGGGTGTCTCTGGTGTGGATCTCCTGGTGTCTTTTCAGGGAGTTTGATTGCGTGAACGAACGTCCACAGCCTTCGTGCAGGCAGACAAAAGGGGCTTGTCTGGTGTGGACGCGCAGGTGTCTGGCCCGACTGCTTGCGTCCGCAAACAGGCGTCCACAGCCCTCATGCCGACAGGCAAAGGGTTTTTCTCCCGTGTGGGTCCGCCTGTGTCTTTTCAGGTCATCCATCTGTGAAAACGCACGTCCACAGCCTGCCTGTGAACAGACAAAAGGTTTTTTGGCGGAATGTACATGTAAATGTCTTGCCAGACGGCTTGATGCGGCGAACGAACATCCACAACCGTCCCAGGGACAAATGAAGGTTTTTTCTTCTACATGAACAACTTGGTGTCTTTTAAAATTGCCGACAGACGCGAACGAACGCCCACAGCCTTCATGTACACAGATATAGGGCTTTTCTTTGCTGTGAATGCGCAGATGCACCTCCAGGCTGCTTTTGAACACAAATCTTTTCTCACAGTTCTCGTACAGGCAGACCCATGATTTTTCTCTGGTGTGGCAGCGCCGGTGTGCTGTCAGCTTGCTGGCTTGTGTAAATACTTTTGCGCAGCCTTCATAAAGGCAGACAAGGGACTCCTCTTGCGTGTACGAGCTCCGCCCTGCTGCCGGGACGCCTGGTTTCCTTACAGCAGGCGCCGTGTCCCCTTGCGCACAGATGGGAACAGGGCACCAGTCGGGTGCTCTGGCCGGCGGAAGGCGGCGGCAACTGAAAGTCTCAGCCCTTGGCGAGCAAAGGTTCGTTTTTCTTTGAGGTGTTATAACAGGAAACATAGGTATCAAAAACGCGTGCAATCAACAGGATCTGTTGGCAACAATTACAGCATTGTGTGGCACGCGGTAACTGACCAGCCTGTCAGTTACGCTGTTCAGCTCCAGGGTGTGGGACCGAGCCCGTTGACATGCTCCCCGCCCTGAAGGACGGGGCTTGCCGCGCACTGGGTCTGCTACGCCGTTGCGCTGCTGCGCTCTGGACTGCGTCCGGCCATCAATATCCGGATCCGGCTCAAGGTTCTGACCGCCTGGTTTTGCTGGTCGCTGACGTTGTGCTGGCCGCTGAAGAAAGTAACTGCTGCCAGAAGGTCTTGTCGTCATCAGGTCGCTGCAATGAATCGGAGCTCTGGCCAGCCGCCTCTACACTGTGCGCCAGCGGCAACTGTCTGGAGAGGTAAACATCGGCGTTCCAGCCCAGCCAGTCGGCCCGGAGGGACCCTGCTGCGTACGTCGGTGGCAAGGCGACCTGTGACAGAGCACAAGAGTGCCCCATCAAGCTCTGCGAGCACGGCTGCGCCCGGTCTGATGGCCTGGAGCGCCCCGCATCAAGGTGCTGACGCACGCCAGACGCTGCTGTCGTTGCCGGGCCGGCACTGGCAACACTGCGGCTGTGGCGCTTCCGGGTCCCCTCCCGCTCCAGACCTGCCAGGACACCGGCACGGATCGCCGTCAGACAAGAAAAATAATGCGGTGTCATGACCGACACCATGCCGCCTTCATTGCGACAGACATCGGTTTTTTTTCTTGATATTTTTTTACTTGAATGCGTGCACAAGTGCCTGGCCAGATCGCTCGCTTGTACGAACGATTTTCTACAGTCTTCATACCGACAGACAAAAGGTCTTGTTCCCGTGTGGAAGCGCAAGTGTCTCGTCCGGCTGCCGGCTTCTGCGTAGGCGCGTCCACAGCCTTCCCAGGGACACATATAGGGTCTTACTCCAGAGTGAACGCGCCCGTGTCTCGTCAGGCTGTTTACTCGTGTAAATGCTTGTCTGCAGCCTTCCCAGAGACAGACAAAGGGTCTTTCTTGTGAGTGGATGCGCAAGTGCTGTGCCAGATTTCCTGATGCTGCAAACGCGCGTCTACAGCCTTCATGCGGACAGATACAGTTTTTTTCTCCGGTGTGGATCCGCACATGCCTTTTCAGGCTGTCAGATTGCGAGAACGCGCATCCACAGCCGTCCCAGGAACAGACAAAACGTCTTTCGCCGGTATGGGAGCACAAATGCCTTGTCAGGTTGCCCGATTGCACGAACGAAGATTCACAGCCGTCCCAGGGACAGACAAAGCGCCTGTTGCCGGTATGGGTACGCACAGGCTTTGTCAGGCGGCCGGATCGCATGGATGAATACCTACAGCCTTCGTCGGAGCAGACAAAGCTTTTTCCCCGGCGCGTGGATAGAGAGCGGGTATAAGGGCGCTCTTTTTTCCTCAGCCATGGATCACAGCACGCGTGCGGGCAGGCCGAGCCCTGTAAGCGGGCACAAACCTGCAGCCGGGCGGATCGTCTTGTTTGCGCGGGACCCTGGCAACCGGCAGCCGCGACAGCCACAAGCCAGGGTTTGCGTTTTCTGTCTGTCTGTGTAAAAGGCTCCCTGTACACCGGATGCCGCAGTGATGAACAGCGAAGCCTGGACACAGTCGCTCCTTATGTAATACCAACATTGATATAGCGGCAACCGTTGACAGACCTGTCAGCTCGGCAGCTCAGTCGCATGCTGCGGATCAAGCCCCGCTGCCCGGGTCACCGTCCGGACAGATGCCAGCCATCAGGGGTCACTGTCGGCCGGGGAGATCAGCGCCTGCCAGAAGCTCTGTTCATCATCAGACAGAGGCAATGGACAAACCTCCTGGTCAGACACCGCTGCCGCCTGCGATGGCAGCTTGGGCCCGGCCCCGGGGGAGCCTGCATCGCAACACCATGCCAGCCAGTCGAACATAGAGGTCTGCGTTGGCGACATGGCCTCTGTTGCCGCCAACGGTTGCCCCCAGGCCCTGCGGCTGGTGACAGGGACGAGCGGCGACAGCTCAGCTGCGGTGCGTCTTGTCCCACCCTGGCAGATAGCAGACTGCTCAGGTCGCGGGGCTGATCTACTCTCAGCGTCGCTGTCGCTGCAGGACAAGAGCCATCGCCGGGACAGGCCGCCGCCGGGATGGGAGCAGGACGCTGTATTTTTGATGACAGCCGTGTGCCTGCTCCGCTGCCTGGGTAACCGCGTGCGCTGTTTGCCTGCGCAGACGGGATCCCCAACAGGGCCCTGGATTGCCTGGACAAGGTTGGTGCCGCCCTGCCGCAAACACTCCGGGGACTTTGTCGTGGTGTGGATACACAACAAGTGCCTTCTCAGGTCGTGAGATCGCGAGAACAAGCGTCCACAGCTGCGGCAGGCGAAGCCTTGTTCTTTGCCATGAACAGCACGCCAATGTTGATTCCGATTGCCAGTTTCCGCGAACGCGCGTCCACAGCCTTCATGGGGACAGACAAAGGGCTTTTCTCCTGAATGGAGGCCCAGGTGTCTTGCCAGACTCCATGAACGCAAGAACACACCTGCGTAGCCTTCATGGGGGCACTCAAAGGGTCTTTGCCTTGTGTGGGAAAAACGCATGTGGCGTTGCAGAGATTGTTTTTGTGCGAACGCAGACACGCAGCCTTCATGCGGGCAGACCAGGGATGTTCGTGAGTGGATACGCAAATGCCTTGTCAGGGAGCCGGCCTGTACGAACGAATATTTACAGCCTTCCCAGGAACAGACAAAGGTTTTCTGGTGGGTATGCAAGACACGCACGTGGTACGCCAGAGCGGCGGCTTGTGCGAACAAACGTCCACAGCCCTCATAAAGGCAGACAAAGGACTTCTCTTGCGTGTGCAAGCTCTGCTGTGCTTCCGGGACGCTGGCTTTCCTGACAGCAAACGCCCTGCCCTTGTGCGGGCCGGAAAAACCCCGGGACCGGACGGCGGCAGCAACGCGGACTGGCCTTCTTGTTTCTGTTTTCGCAGGGAAACCATCCCGCTTTTTGCAGGAATTTGTAACAGGATCCATGCCCATCAAGCACCTGAGCGATCGACACCAGGGCTTGGACAACAGTTATGCTCCCGGGTGGCACGCGATGCCTGACAAACCTGTCAAGCCTTCTTGTTCTTGTTGGCGCACGGCTGCTGCCAGCTCTGGCTGGCGCGGAGCAAACACCCCGCTTTCGGTATGAATTGGTAACAGAATCCATGCCCACCAAGCGCCTCAACGATCGACAGTGCTGCTGGGACAACACGGGCTCTTCCTGGTGACACGCACTGGCTGACAGAGCTGTCAGCCAGACTCTTGAGCCACCGGGCCATGGACCGGGGCCTGTGGCGCAACTCAAGGTTCTGATGGCCTGGTGTCACGCGTCGAGGAGATCAACTTCTGCCAGAAGCTGTCGTCGTCATCAGACGACGGGAATAAACCCGTGTCTTCGTCCAGGGCATCGGTGCTGAACGATGGCAGCAACGGCAGGGAGATGCTGTCATCGGCACACCATAGTAACCCGTCGGGCACCAGCAGCTCCGTTGCCATGGTCGGTTGCCCCCACCCGGGCTGGCCAGCTTGTAGCAGCGGTGAAGAGGACCGGCTCAGTCCCGGCCCTGGCTGGTGCGTCCCGCCTGATAACTCACGACTTTCGTCGCACAGCTGATCCAGGCTGAAGGCTGCGGCCAGTGCCGGACAGGGCCGCGCGCCCGGGGCACTGACGCTCCTGGGCACCAGAGCGCTCTCCCGGGCCGGTTCTGCCTGCACGCCGGGACAGGGCGCAGCACCGCCGGGAGAGATGTGTTGTCTTGTTACCGCCAGGCTCCCACCTGCCTCAGCACGCCGGACACAGCGTGCCTCGACCCCCGGAGCCAGGGGCGGTTCGCAGGAGACGTTTGATGACACAGACAGGAGGACACGGCCCTCCCACCACCAGACAAAGGGCTCTGCTTTGGAGTGGATGCGCAAGTGTTGTGTCAAGGTAGTTGATCTTGCGACTGAACGTCTACGGCCTTCATGTGAGCCGACCAGGGGTGTTTCTTTGGCATGAACAGCGCGCCAGTGTTTGTCCCGGTTGCTTGAAGATGCAAACAAACGTCCGCAACCTTCCCGGGAACAGGCAAAGGGTCTTTCTTTGCCATGAACAGCGCGCCAGTGTTTGTTCCGGTTGCTTGAAGCTGCAAACAAACGTCCGCAACCTTCCCAGCAACAGACAAAGGGGCGCTCTCCGGTGTGGCGGCGCTGGTGTTTGGTCAGACTGCGGGCTTCTGCGAATCTGTGCCCACAGCCATTATGGAGACAGACAAAGGGTTTTTCTCCGGTGTGGACACGCAAGTGTCTTTTCAGGTTGGTTGATTCTGCAAACGCGCGTTCACAGCCTTCGTACGGACAGACAAAGGGTTTTACGCCTGAGTGGACACGCCAGTGCTTTCTCAGAGCACCTGATTCGACGGCCATGAATCCACAACCTTCGCTGGGACAGACAAAGGGTTTCTCCCCGGTGTGAACGCGCCAGTGCCTTTGCAGAGCGTATGATCGTTGCGACGCATATCCACAACCTTCCCGGGAACAGACAAAGGGTTTTACTCCCGTGTGGACACGCCAGTGCTTTTTCAGGGAACCTGATTCGGCGGCCATGAATCCACAACCTTCGCTGGGACAGACAAAGGGTTTCTCCCCGGTGTGGACACGCCAGTGCCTTTTCAGAACGTCTGATCGTTGCGACGCATAGCCACAGCCTTCCCGGGAACAGACAAAGGTTTTCTCCCCGGTGTGGACACGCCAGTGCCTTTTCAGAACGTCTGCTCGTTGCGACGCATAGCCACAGCCTTCCCCGGAGCAGACAAAGGTTTTCTCCCCGGTGTGGGTACGCCAGTGCCTTTTCAGAACGTCTGCTCGTTGCGACGCATAGCCACAGCCTTCCCGGGAACAGACAAAGCGTTTTTTGCTCGAGTCAATGCCAGACTGTCCCGTGCGGACGCTCTTTTTTCTGCCCCCTTGTTCAACATCCTCGCGCGGGCCGGCGCGCCCGATGGCACGGACGCAGACAGAACGCCGGGTCGTTGTTTCGGTTTGTGCACAGGGCCGGCTGTTGCCCGCCTCTGCTGGCGCGCGCCAGGGCTCTCGTTTGCTGTCTGAATATGTAACAGAACGCATGGCCATCAGTTCCCTGAGCGATCAACAGTGAGGCTTGGACAAGAATGGCGGCCTTTATGTGGCACCGACGGCTGACAAGCCTGTCAGCCATGCCGTCGGTCCGTAAGGCTATGCACCGGACCCTGTGGCTGAACTCAGTATGCTGATTGCCAGATGTTACCCGTCGTCGAGGAGACCAACTTCTGCCAGAAGCTGTTGTCGTCATCAGACAGCGGGAATAACCCGGTGCCTTCGTGCGGGGCAGCGGTGCTGAACGATGACAGCAACGGCAGGGGGATGCTGTCATCGGCACACCATGTTGGCCAGCAGGGCGTAAGAAGCCCCGATGCCAGGGGCGGTTGTCCCCACCAGGGCAGGTCGGCTTGAGACAGGAATGAAGGGGACAAGCTCAGCCCCGGCCATGGCTGCTGCGTACTGTCTGCGGGCCCGCCGCTCCCGTCGCATAGCTGATCCGGGCTGGAGGCTGCGGCCACAGCAGGACAGGGCCGCTTGCCCGGAGCACTGGTGTTCCTGCGCTCCAGAACGCTCTCCCGGGCCGGTTCTGCCTGAAAGTCGGGACAGATCGCCGCGCCACCGGGAGAGCGGCGCTGTGTTGTGACCGGCAGCCGCCCACCGGCCGCAGCGCGCCGGAAACGGCGTGCCTTTTTTCCAGAGGAAAGCGGCTGTTCACAGGAAACGTCTGGTGGCACAGACAGGCTGGTACCGCCTTGCCGGGAACGGACCTGGGGTTGTGCGCGTGCGTGGACACGCAAGTGCTTGTTCAGAGCATCAGGTTGTGTGAAAAAATGTCCGCAGTCTTTCCAGGAGCAGACAAAAGGTTGTGCTCGTGCGTGGACACGCAAGTGCTTGCCCAGACCACCAGGTTGTGTGAACGAACGTCCACAGTCTTCATATGAGCAGACAAAGCGTTGTCCTGCGGTGTGGAGATACAAGTGCCTTGTCAGAGCGCTGGCTTGTCTGAACGCAGACCCACAGCCCCCCCTGGAGCAGACAAAGGGTCTTTCACCGGTATGGCGGCGCTTGTGCTTTACCAGAGACCTGAGTTCCGTGAACGAAACTCCACAGTCCTCATAAGGACAGACAAAGGGTTTTCCCCCTGAGTGGACGCGCCGGTGCCTGGCCTGCGAATCCGATTGTGCGAACGCACGTCCACAGTCTTCATATGAGCAGACAAAGAGTTTTTCTCCCGTATGGAGATACAAATGCCTTGTCAAGGAGCTGGAATGTGCGAACGCAAATCCACAGCCTTTCCAGCAACAGACGAAGGGTCTTTCCCCGGTGTGCCGGCGTTTGTGCTTTGTCAGGGAACTGCGTTCCGCGAACGCATATCCACAGTCCTCATAGGGACAGACAAAGGGTTTTTCTCCGGTGTGGACACGCCTGTGGGCGGTAAGATGCAGTTGTTGCTTGAATGAGCGCCCACAAGTTCCCCATGAACAGACGAAGGGTCTGTTGTGTGTGTGACTGCGCAAATGCCTTGTCAGGCCAGCGGCGAGCAGGAACGACCCTTGACAGCCTTCACAGGGGCAGACAAAGAGTTTTGCTCCGGTGTCGAGACGCGCGCCCTCCACCAGGGGACTTGTGTCGCTGCGCCATGGTTCACAGCCCGCACGCGCCCTGGTAAAACTCTCTGCCGGGGCGCGCCAGCATCGCTGTTGTCGGTGCGGATGTTTGACAGGATGCATATCCATCAGATGCCTGAACGATAAAACAGTGAGACCTGGACCACAGTTGCGTTTCCTGATGAGGCCCGGCGACAGGTCTGCCAGCCATGCTGTACCTCTGTCTGACCCGGGACCCAGGCCCACTGCCCAGGCCGCGCCACTGTGCTGATGCCCTGAACGCCAGGACCAGCCTTACACTCCTGTCGCCATGCCCAATGGCTGACAGGCCCTGCTGAACTCAAAATGCTGATCGTCCGGTTTCAGTGTCCACCGGGGAAATCAGCGTCTGCAAGAAAGTCTTTTCTTCATCGGTGAGAGGTAATGACGCAACCTCCTGGCCGGGTGCATCTGTACTGCTCAATGGCAGCCAGAACTCGGAGAGATATTCATCAGCGCAGCGTTTTAACCAGTCAGGTATGCCCCCCCCCGGTACGAGCGGCGACTGTCGGCACTCACATCCGGCGGCTTCTGACAGCGGTGCAGGAAGTGGGCTCAGCCGCGCTGGTCGCAGCTGACTCCTGGCTGCTGGAAGAGTGCTGCCAGCCAGGAGCCGCTCCTGTGCTGCGGCTGCGGTCTTGTCACTGGAAACACAGGCAGTCTGGCGCGCTGGAGCCTGGGTCGCCTGAACATCGGGACAGGCCGCCACTGCGATGGAAACAGTCGACGAGGGATACTTTTTTTTGACCGGTAGCTGTTTGCCAGCTTCAGCGCACTGGAAACCCGGCGGTCTTTCCCCACCGGTGCGAGCGTAGACCGGGGGGCTTGATGATGTGGAGCCGTTTGTGCCGTCCTTTGGCACGCGTACAAAGGAGCCTTGTGCGGCGCAGCGGCGCACATGTCGAGTACAGGAACCCGATTGTGCGAACAAACGTCCACAGCCTTCGTAGGGACAGACAAAGTTTTTTCCTCCGGTATGTGTGCGAAGGTGTGCTTGCAGATGGCCTGATTGTTTGAACGCAAGCCCACAGTCTTCACGGGGACAAACAAAGGGTTGCTCTCCGGTATGCAGCCGCCGGTGTGCTGTCAGGTTGCCAGCTTGTGTGAACGCACGTTCACAGCCTTCATAGGCACAGAAAAAGGGTTTTTCTCCCGTATGCACACGCAGGTGTTGTTTCAGGTGGGACGCTTGTGCGAACGCGCGTCCACAGCCGTCATAAAGACAAGCAAAGGGTTTTCCTCCCGTTTTCGCACGCAAGTGCTGTTTCAATTGGGCTGCATGTGCGAACGCACGTCTACAGCCTTTATCAGGACAGATAAAGGACTTTTCTCCTGAGTGAACAGCACGCAAGTGATAGGCCAGGGCACTCGATTGTGTGTACGCATGTCCACAACCTTCATAAGGACAACCAAAAGGTTGCTCTCCGGTGTGGACACGCCAGTGAACTTTCAGAAGGGACACTTGTGCAAACGAATGTCCACAGCCTTCATATGAACACAAATAAGGTCGTCCTTTGGTATGAACGGCACGCAAGTGATATGCCAGGCGGCCTGATTGTATGAACGCACGTCCACAGCTTTCATAGGGACAGATAAAGGGCTTTTCTCCTGAGTGAGCAACACGCACGTGATATGTCACAGCGTGCGATTGTGCGAACGCGCGCTCACAGCCTTCATAGGGACAGGCACAGGGTTTTTCGCCGGTGTGCAGTCGCTGGTGCATTCTCATATCGCCTGCTCTTCTGAACGCACGTCCACAGCCATCATACCGACAGACAAAGGGTTTTTCGCCGGTATGGATGCGAAGGTGCACCTTCAGATCGGCCGATCTTTTGAACCGTTTGTTACACCCTTCGTGCGAGCAGATGCCGCCCCGGGCGCGGACAGGGGCTGACGGCCGGGATTGTCGACTTTGCGTGCAGCGCAGTCGGCTGGCAGCCCCTGCTGGCGTGAGGATCGGTTTCGCCTTTCGGTGGGGCGTTGCAACAGGAAGTCTGTCCATTGGTCGCTTACATGATCATCAGTGCAGCTTGGACAGCAGTGACACGCTGGTGTCCCCCCCGGCAGCCAACCGGGCGGTCAGCTGTGCTATCCAGCCGCAAGGTTCCGGACCCAGGTCCCGTAACGCCAAGGGAGTCAACGCGCTGAACGCTCGTTTCCACTGATTACCTGAGACATCAACGCCTGCCAGAAAGCCTGGTCCTCTTCCGAGAGAAACGATGAGGGCGCCTCCTTGTCAGATGTCTTTGTATCCATCCATGACGCCCAGTCCCCGAAACAATATTCAACGGCGCACCATGCGACCTCGTCGGGCAGAGTGGCCTCCATCACGAACGGCGGCTCTACCCGCCCGGGCTGCACAGCTGGTAACGGCTGAAAAGACCGCAGGCGCGGCTGCCGCGCTCGCTGTTGTTGCCGGTCTGATGGGCTCCGGCCTGGGTCGAAAAGTCCACCGACGCTGGAGGATACTGTCGCTATAGAGCGGGGACTGTCGCTGGAAACACCGGCACTTTGGCGTTCCAGACCGGGCTCCGGACTCAGGCTCGCCAGCGCCTCGGGACCGGCCGTCACTGCGGAGGAAACAGTCGCAGGAGGATGCTCAGTTGTGACCGGCAGCCATTTTTGCGCAGCAGCGCGCTGGAAACCTCGCCATCCTTTCCTGCTGGTGTGAGACTGGCTGGCCGAGAGTTCTGAAGGCTTGGCGCCATTTGTGCAGTCCTTTCGTAATCGCACACAGGAGCCTGCTTTGGTGCAGCGACGCCTATGTCGATCAAGGAAATCTGATTTTGTAAACAAGCGCCCACAGCCCCGGTACGAACAAGCAAATAATTCTCCTGTGGCATGAACAGCACGCAGATGCTGTGCCAGAGAACCTGCTTGTGTAGACGCATGTGCACAACCTTCACGGGGACAGACAAAAGGTTTTTCTCCGGTGTGGACACGCCAGTGAATTTTCAGCGGGGCGGGGTGTGGAAACGAACGTCCGCAGCCTTTATATGAACAGGAAAAACGTCTCTCTTTCCTATGAACAGAACTCAAGTGGTATCTCAGGGAACCTGGTTGTGCAAACGCACGTCCACAGTCTTCATAACGACAGACAAAGGTCTTTCTTCCTGAGTGAACAGCACGCACGTGATATGCCAGGGCACCCGATTGTGAGAACGCGAGCTCACAGCCTTCATGGCGACAGACACAAGGTTTCTCTCCGGTGTGGATACGCCAATGAACCTTCAGAAGGGCCAATTGTGTAAACGAACGTCCACAACCTTCATATGCACAGACAAAAGGTCTTTCTTTGGTATGAGCAGCACGCAAGTGGTATTTCAGGGAGCTTGATTGTGTGAACGCACGTTCGCAGCCTTCATAAGGACAGATAAAGGGCTTTTCCTTCAAGTGAGCAACACGCAGGTGATATGTCAGAGCGTTCGATTGTGGGAACGCGCACTCACAGCCTTGATAGTGACAGATAAAGGGTTTTTCTCCGGTGTGAAGACGCCGGTGCATCTTCAAATCGCCGACTCTTCTGAACGCACGTCCACAGCCTTCATGAGGACATAAAAAGGGTTTTTCTCCGGTATGGATGCGAAGGTGCGTCTTCAGGTCACTTCCCTTTTTGAACCATTTGTTACACCCCTCGTACGAGCAGATGCCACCCCCGACGCGGACAGGGGCAGAGGGGCTGGATTGTCTCCTTTTCGCGCAGCGCAGTCGGTTGGCAGCCTCTGCTGGCGTGAGGAAAGGGTCCGCCTTTGGCTGGGGTCTTGTAGCAGGAAGTCTGTTCATGGGTCGCTCGAATGATCACCAGTGCAGCTTGGACAGCAGTTGTGCTCTTGTGTGGCACCCGGCAGCTGACCGGCCGGTCAGCTGTACCCTCCAACCGCAGGCGAGGGCCTGAATCCTGCAATGACATCCGCAAGCTGCGCGCCTGGCTTCACCATTCACTATTCGTCGGAGAAATCAACGCCTGCCAGAAAGCCCTGTCCTCCTCCGTGCGAAGTGATGCCGGAACATCTTTGTCAGATGCCTGCGTACTGACCCATCTGATCAATGGCAGCCCCTGCCCGAAAAGTTGATCAGCGGCGCCCCCTGTGGACCAGTCAGACATAAAGGCCTCCGTGACGGACGGCGGCTCTGTCCACCCGGCCAGGGCGCCTGGTGAAGGCGGTAAACAGAACAGGTTCAGCCCCGTCGCTCGCTGTTCTGGCCTGTCTGAAGGGGCCGGGCTCCAGTCAAAAGGCTCACTGATGCCGGAGGATACAGACGCTATGGAGCCTGGCTTGTCGCAGGACACACAGGTATTCGAGCCTGCCAGCTCCATCTCCAGGTTCAGGTCCGCCTGAGCGGGACTGGCTGCCACTGCTGTGGAAGAAAGCCAGGGTGTTTCTACCGACAGCGGTCGGACCGCTGCAACGCCTTGCTGACCGCGCCGACGATTCCCGCGAGTGCGGCCATGCCGGTGTCTTGTCTGATGGCCGGACTCTGTGCATGCACGTCCACCGCCTTCATGGATACAGGAAAAAGGTTCTTTTGCGCTCTGGCGGCACTTGTGCCGCGCCAGGTGGCCTGATTGCACGAAGGCATGCCCACAGCGGGAACAGACAAAAGGCCTTGTTCCTGTGTGAGCAACACGCCAGTGATATGTCAGAGCGCCTGGCTGTGCAAACGCGGATTCACAACCTTCATGAGAGCAGACAAAGGGGGTTGCTCCCGTGTGCAGACGCAGGTGACGGCTCAGGGTGATTGATTGTGTGAACGGACGTCCGCAGCCGGCATGGGGACAGACAAAAGGTTTTTCTCCGGTGTGCCGACGCAGGTGTGCTTTCAGGGTGCTTGCTTGAGTGAAGGCTCGTCCACAGCTTTCATGGGGACAGGCAAAGGGTTTTTCTCCGGTGTGCAGACGCTGGTGTGCTGTCAGGTGGGCCAGTTGAGTGAACGTACGTCCACAGCCTGCATAGGGACAGACACAGGGTCTTTCTCCGCTATGGATGCGAAAGTGTACATTGAGGTCTACCCTGCGTGTGGACCGGTGGTGACACCCCTCTTGCGAGCAGGCGAAGCGTTTGGCATGGACGGAGACACAAGACCGGACATGTCGTCGTGGCAGGCCCGGGCCTCCGGCCATCGCTGCCGGGGCGCGGCACGGTTCCGGTTCTGTGTGTGACCTGGTGATGGTAACTGAGTCCATGGGAAGCCTGAATGCTCGACACTGGGGGGTTGGACAACAGTTACACTCTTGTGTGACGCCCGGCGGCTGACAGGCCGGTCAGCTGTTCTGTTCAGCCGCAAGGCCAGAACCTGAGCCCGGCAACGACAATGGCCTCAACGCGCCGCATCCCAGGTTTCACTATTGGCCATTCGCCGGTGAGATCAACGCCTGCCAGACAGCCTTGTCGTCATCCTTGAGAAGTGCTGCCAGAACATCCTGGTCAAATGCATTTGTACTGATCAATGACACCCAGTCTCCGGAGATATTTTCATCGGCGCACCATGCTGACCAGTCGGCCATGACGCTTCCCGTCAAGGACGGCGCTGAAGGGAGCAGGTTCAGTCCCGGCGATCGCTGTGCTTCCCTGTCTGATGGCACCTGGCTCCGGTCGAAACGCTCACAGGCACCGGAGCATACTGTCGCTATGGAACGGGGGCTGTCGCTGGAAACACAGGTGCTCTGGCGTTGCCGACCAACCTCCAGATTCAAGTCCACCCGAGCCTCGAGACCGGCCGCAGTCGCAGTCGAAACAGTCGAGACAGACGAAGAGGGATACTGTGGTGTGACCGGCAGCTGTTTTCCAGCTTCAGGATGCTGAAAACCTGGCGGACTTTTCTCACAGGCAAGAGCGTGGCTGGCCGATGACCTTGCTGGCATGGAGCCGTTTGTGCCATCCTGGCGCACGCGCACAAGGGAGCCTGCTTTGGTACAGCGGCGCAAATGTCGAGCAAGGGTGCTTAGCCCTGCGAACGCACGTCCACAGCCTTCATGAAAACAGTGAACAGGTTTTTCTGCGGCATGAGCAGCACGCAGGTGATCCTGCAGCGCTCCTGATCTGGTGAACGCGCGCCCACAGCCTTCATATGCGCAGCAAAAGCTTTTCGCTGCTGAGTGAACACACAAGTGTCTTATCAGGTCAGGTGCTCGAGCGAACGAATAGCCACAGCCTTCATGGAAACAGATAAAGGGTTTTTCTCCTGAGTGAACAGTGCGCACGTGGCATCTGAGAATGCGCGCTGTTTTGAACGCATAGCCACAGCCGTCATGGAAACAGACAAAGGGTTTTGCGCCTGAGTGAGCAACACGCAAGTGATATGTCAAAGCACCGGATTGTGCGAACGCCTGCTCACAGCCTTCATGAGAACAGAAAAAGAGTGTTGCTCCGCGGTGAAAACGCAAGTGATTTGCCAGAGCGCTTGATTGTGTAAACGATTGTGCACAGCCTTGATGAGGACAGACAAAGTTTTTTTTTGCTGCGTGAGCAGCACGCCAGTGCGTTGTCAGAGCACTGGACTGTATGAACGCCTGTTGGCAGCCTTCATGAGGACAGACAAAGGGTTTGTCTCCTGAGTGAGCAGCGCGCACATGATATATCAGGGCACCTGGTTGCGCGAACGCCTGTTCACAGCCTTTATGAGTACAGACAAAGGGTTTTTTCCCGGTGTGGAGACGCAAGTGACGTGTCAGGCTACCCGATTGTGCAAACGAGCGTCCGCAGCCTTCATATGAACAGGCAAAGGGTTTCTCTCCGGTATGGACACGCAAGTGCTTTGTCAGGGAATTTGATTTTACGCTCGCATAGCCACAGCCTTCCCAGGGACAGACAAAGTTTCTTTTGCGGGCAGGGATGCGAAGGTCTGCCTTCCGGGACTTCTTTTTCCTGAATCCTTTTTCGCTGCCCTGTCGCAAGCCGGGCAACCCTGGTGGTCTTCTTCGCGCGCGGCAGAGCTCCGGTTTTCTGTGTGACCTTATACCAGGATCCATATTCATCTAAAGCCAGAATCATCAACAGTGACGCTTGGACAACAGTTGCGCCCTGGAGTGACGCCTGACAGCTGACAGGCCGGTCAGCTGTGCTGTCCAGCCGCCCGCAAGGGCCTGCGTCCTGCAACGAAAATGCAATCAATACGCTGAGTGCCTGACTTCACTATCGGCTGGAGAGATCAACGTCTGCCAGAAGGCCTTGTCGTCATCCGTGAGAAGTAATGGCGGAGCCTCCAGGTCAGATGCACTGGCGCTGAACAATGACAACCAGTCGCCGTAAAGATGTTCATCGGCGCACCATGCAGACCAGTCGGGAATGAGGCTCTGCGTTGCGGACGACGACTGTGTCCATTCAAGTTGCGCGATTGGTGACGGCGGCCAAGGGAGCAGGTTCAGTCCCGGCGATCGCTGTTCTTCCCTGTCCGCAGGGGCCAGGCTCCAGTCGCAAGGCGCACTCACGGCTGGGGATACTGTCGCGCTGGAGCGGGGGCTGTCGCTGGAAACACCGGTGCCCTGGTGCTCCAGACCAGGCGCAGGGCCCGGGTCCACCGGAACATCGGGAGCTGTCGCCGCAGCAAAGGAGGAGCGATACTGTTTTGTGACCGGCCGCTGTTTGCCCGCTTCAGCGCACTGGAAAAGGCGCGGATTTTGCCTGCGCGCAAGCCGGGGTCTGCAAGAGGTCCTTGATGCCACAGATCGGGTTGCCGGGTCCGCCTGCAAGCACTCCAAAGAGCCAGCCCTGGTGCAGAGACGCAAATGTCGAGTAAGGGCAGCTGATCGTGCGAACAACTGTCCGCAGCCGTCCCCGGGACAGACAAAGGGCTTTTCTATTGGGTGTACAGTGCGCAAGTGGCCTTGCAGGGCACTTGCCTGTGCGAACGAATGTCCACAGTCTTCATGAGAACAGACAAAGGCGTTGTTGGCGGCGTGGCGGTGCCAGTGTTTTTTCAGGAAGCTTGGTTGTACAAATGACGATCTACAGCCTTCCCAGGGACAAACAAAAGGCTTTGCCGGCAAGTGTAAATACCTGTGTTTTTTCAGGTGGTTTAATTGTACAAACGACCGTCCGCAGCCTTCCCGGGAACAGACAAAGGGTCTTTCTCCGGAATGGGTACGCCTGTGTGCTATCAAGTCGCCTGATTGTTTGAACGCTTGTCCACAGCCTTCCCAGAGACAGACAAAGGGTTTTTCTCCTGAGTGGAAACGCAAGTGCCTTGTCAGGGAGCCTGATGTTGCGGACGCATATCCGCAACCTTCCCGGGGACAGACAAAGGGTTTTTCTCCGGTGTGGAGACGCAAGTGGCTTTTCAGGGGGCCTGATTGTGTGAACGCGCGTCCACAGTCTTCCCAACAACAAACAAAGGGTTTTCCTCCGGTGTGGAGGAGGCTGTGTTTTTTCAGGTCGCCTGATTGTGCAAACGCATGAACACAGCCTTCATGAGAACAGGCAAAGCGTTTTTCTCCGGTGTGACCAGCACGCATGTGAAATGCCAGAGCGCTTGATTGTGCGAAAGCATGTCTACAACCTTCATGGGAACAGACAAAGGGTTTTTCTCCGGTGTGGAGACGCAAGTGGGTTGTCAGGGGGCTTGATGTTATAAACGAACGTCCACAGCCTTCCCAGGGACAGACAAAGGGTTTTTCTCCGGTGTGGACACGCCTGTGTATTCTCAAGTCGCTTGCTCGTTTGAACGAACGTCCACAGCCTTCATCTGGACAGCCGAAGAGCTTCTTTTCGGTGTGGACACGGCAGTGCTTCTTCGCGGCACTTGATTCTGCGCACGTATATCCACAGCCTTCCCAGGGACAGACAAAGAGTTTTGTTCCGGTGTGGAGACGCACATGGCTTGTCAGGGTGTCTGATCGTGTAAACGAACGTCCACAGTTTTCATGTGGACACCAAAAGCGTTTTCCACCGATGTGAGTGCGAAAGTGTGGCATGGGGGCACTCTCTTTTCTCAACTGCTGTTCACAGCCAGCCGGCGTGCTGGCGAACCCCGGGGTCTGGGCGGAGACAGCAGGCTGGGCTGTCTTCGCGGGGGGCCAGACCACCGGTTTCCTGCGCTGGCGTGCCGCAAGGTTCCGGTTTTCGGTGTGGTCTTGTGACGGCAAGTGTGTCCATGAGAAGCCTGAATGATCAACAGTCAGGCTTGGACAACAGTTGCACTCTTGTGTGACGCCTGGCAACTGACAGGCCGATCAGCTGAGCTGTTCAGCCGCCCGCAAGGCCCTGAGTCCTGTAATGAAAATGCACTCAGCAGGCTGAGCGCCAGGCTTCACTATTGGCCGGAGAGATCAATGCCTGCCAGAAAGCCTTGTCGTCATCCGTGAGAAGTAATGACGGAACATCCCTGTCAGAGGCACTGGCACTGAACAATGACGGCCATTCCCCGTAAAAATGTTCATCGCCGCACCATGCAGACCAGTCGGGCATGCTGCTCCCCGTTGCGGACAGCGCCTGTGTCCACTCAAGCTGCGTAATGGGTGACGGTGGTGAAGGGAGCCGGTTCAATCCCGGCGACTGCGCCTCTTGCCTGGCCGCAGGGGCCTGGCTCCGGTCGCAAGGTTCACTGACACAGCGGGCCCTCTCCAGGCTCAGGTCCATAGGCGCATCCTGGCAAGCCGCTGCTGCGCCAACAGACGAAGGAGGATGCTGTGTTGTGACCGGCCGCTGTTTGCCCGCTGCAGTGCGCTGGAAAAGGCGCGGATTTTCCCTGCGAGCCGGAGTGTGCCTGGCCGAGCCCCTTGACGGCGTCGAGCTGTTGGTACGCTCCTTGCGCGAACGCACAAAGGAGCCGGCTTTGGTACAGCAGCACAGGTGTCGATCCAGTAAAACCAACCTTGTGAACACTTGTCCACAGCCTTGAGATGGACAGGCAAAAAGAGCTGCGCCTGCGTGGGCAGCACGCCTGTGGTATGTCAGACCGCCTGATTGTCTGAATGTACGCCCACAGCCTTCAAAGGAACAGACAAAGGGCTGGTCTGTCTTGTGCACACGCAGGTGTCGTTTGAGCTGACCTGATGTTGCGGACGCATATCCACAGCCTTCGTGGGGGCAGACAAAGGTTTTTTTTCCTGAGTGGGCACGCTGGTGTTGTGTCAGATAGTTGGATCGTGAGAACGAAAATCCACAGCCCTCATGGGGACAGACAAAAGGCTTTTCTCCTGAGTGGACGCGCAAGTGTACTCTCAGATTGCCTGATGTTGCGGACGCATAGCCGCAGCCTTCCCGGGGACAGCCAAAAGGTTTTGCTCCGGTGTGCAGACGCAAATGGCTGGTCAGGGGGCCTGATTGTGCAAACGAATGCCCACAGCCTTCCCAGGGACAGACAAAGGGTTTTTCTCCGGTGTGAAGACGCCTGTGTATCCTCACGTCGTTTGATCGTTTGAACGCTTGTCCGCAGCCTTCCCAGGTACAGGCAAAGGGTTTTCCTCCTGAGTGGACACGCAAGTGCCTTGTCAGGGAGCCTGATGTTGCGGACGCATATCCGCAGCCTTGCCAGGGACAGATAAAAGGTTTTTCGCCGGTGTGCATACGCAAGTGGCTTGTCAGGGGGCCTGCTTGTGCAAACGGATGCCCACAGCCTTCCCAGGGACAGACAAAGGGTTTTTCGCCGGTGTGCAGACGCCTGTGTATTGTCAAATCGTTTGATCGGTGGAACGCTTGTCCGCAGCCTTCCCAGCGACAGACAAAGGATTTTGCTCTCGTGTGAAGATGCAAGTGGCGTGTCAGGGTGTCTGATCGTGTAAGCAAACGTCCACAGTCTTCATACGGACAGAAAAAGCGCTGTCCTCCGATGCGCGTGCGAAAGTCTGGCATGGGGCCACTCTTGTTCCTGCGCGGCTGTTCACAGCCAGCGGGCATGCTGGCGACACCCAGGACCTGAACGGCGACAGGAGGCCGGGCATGTCTTCGTGGGAGACGCAGCCCTCCGGTCTGCTGCGCTGGCGCGCCGAAAGGTTCCGGTGTTCTGCGTGAGCTTGTGATGGCAAATGTGTCCATGAGAAGCCCGAATAATCAACAGTCAAGCTTGGACAACCGTTGCACGCTTGTGTGACGCCAGGCAGCTGACAGGCCGGTCAGCCGTGCAGTTCAGCCGCCAGCAAGGGCCTGCGTCCTGCAACGAGAATGCCATCAACACGCTGAGTGCCTGGCTTCACTGGTGGCCGGAGAGATCAACGCCTGCCAGAAGCCCTTGTCGTCATCCGCAAGAAGTGATGACGGAACCTCCAGGTCAGATGCACTGGCGCCGAACAATGACAGCCAGTCCCCGTAAAGATGGTCATCGGCGCACCATGGAGACCAGTCGGGCAGGCTGCCCTGCGTTGCGGACAGCGACTGTGCCCACTCAAGCTGCGCGATGGGCGACGGCGGTGCAGGGGGCCGGTTCAGCCCCGGCGATCGCTGTTCGTCCCAGGCTGAAGGGGCCAGGCTCCGGTCGCAAGGCTCACTGACGCCGGGGGATGCTGTCGCTATGGAGCGGGGCCTGTCGCGATGCGCCGATAGACCTGAGCCTGGAGAGGGAGCTGGAGCACCAGAGCTCCGGTGTTTCCAGCGACGGCCCGCCGCTGCTGCGAAAACAGGCGCAGGAGGATGCTGTGTTGTGACTGGCTGCTGTTTACCCGCTTCCGTACGCTGGAAAAGGGGCGCTTTTTTCCTGCGAGCCAGAGCGAGCCTGGCCGAGACCCTTGATGGCGTGGCGCTGTTGGTACGCTGCTTGCGCAAACGCACAAAGGAGCCTGCCTTGGTGCAGGAGCGCACATGTTGAGCCAGCAAATCTCGCCTTGTGAACGCTTGTCCACAGCCTTCAAAGGAACAGGCGAAAGGTTTTTCTGCGGTATGGACGCGCAAGTGTTTTTCCCGGCCGCTTGCTCGTACAAACCCTTTGCCACAACCCTCGTGTGGACAAACAAAAGGCCTTTCTTTGGTATGGACGCATAAATGTCTTTTCAGCTCACTTGATCGCGCAAACGAATGTCCACAGTTTTCACAGGGACAAAAAAAAGGCCTTTCTCCTGAGTGAGCAGTACTCAAGTGATATCGCAGGGCACTGGATTGTGCAAACGCATGCTCACAGCCTTTATGGGAGCAGACAAAGGGTTTTTCTCCGGTGTGGATACGCAGGTGCGTTATCAGGGGGCTTGGTTGTGCAAACGCACGTCCACAGCCTTCAACAGAACAAACAAAGGGTTTTTCTCCGGTGTGCGTACGCCTGTGTACTGCCAGGTAGGCTGATCGTGTGAACGCTTGTGCACAGCCTTCATGGGAGCAGACAAAGCGTTTTTCTCGCAAGTGGACGCGCCAGTGTCTTTTGCAAGTGCCGCCTTGTGCAAACGAACGTCCACAGCCCTCCCAGGAACAGACAAAGAGTTTTGCCCCAATGTGCAAACGCCTGTGTGTTATCAGATGGTCTGGTCGTTTGAACGCTTTTCCACAGCCTTCCCAGGAGCAGACAAAGGGTTTTTCTTCCGAATGCACACACAAGTGTCGTTGTCGATGGCTTGCTCGTACAAATTCTTGTCCACAGCCTTCATACGGACAGCAAAAGCGTTTTCCTCCGATGTGAGTGCGACAGTGTCGCATGGGGCCACTCTTTTTCCTGAAAGGCTGTTCACAGCCAGCGGGCCTGCTGGCAAGACCCGGGACCTGAGCGGAGACAAGAGGCCGGGCATGTCTTCGTGGGAGGCCCAGACCACCGGCCTCCTGCGCTGGCACGCCCAAAGGTTCCGGTTTTCTGTGTGAGCTTGTGATGGCAAATGTGTCCATGAAAAGCCTGAATGATCAACAGTGCCGTTTGGACAACCCTTGCCCTCTTGTGTGACGCCTGGCAGCTGAC
>Ga0209020_1001108_pt1 | contig 29037 bp, 23 predicted proteins | sample PinacodermBB_FD_187298 | JGI IMG/M metagenome (GOLD analysis project Ga0209020, IMG submission 187298) | Host-associated microbial community of the marine sponge Aplysina aerophoba from Gulf of Piran - sponge pinacoderm, lysed by bead... | ecosystem: Host-associated > Porifera > Sponge >... | reverse complement strand
CCCAGGACGAATCGGTCTGTCACGCCCTGTCCTCTCTTTTCCCCTTCTCCCCCTCAAGATACAAGGACGAACGGTTGGAGAACTCCCAGCCACGGCGGTTGGAAAGCTCCACCCACGGCGGTTGGACAAGCTCCAACCCCGGCGGTTGGAAAGCCCCAACCCCGGCGGTTGGAAAGCTCCAACCCCGGCGGTTGGACAAGCTCCACCCACGGCGGTTGGAAAGCCCCAACCCCGGCGGTTGGAAAGCCCCAACCCTGGCGGTTGGAAAGCCCCACCCACGGCGGTTGGAAGGCCCCACCCCCGTTCGTCCTGAGCGTAGCGGAGCGCCAGCGGAGCGAAGTCGAAGGACGCTAGAATCCGACAGGCGGCTAACAGTGCCGAAACGGGACGAACCCATGGGACAGACGTCGAAAGGGTCGCGGGCCGAGATCATCAGGTGGGGCGAGAAACTCTTCGAGCGCCATCTGGTAAGCGGCTGGGGCGGCAACCTCAGTTGCCGCTTCGGCAGGAGCCGGTACCTGATTACCGGATCGCACACGGCGCTGGGCTTTCTGAACGCGAAAGACATCGTGGAAATCGACGCCCGCGGCAACGCCGTCGATCCGCGGCGCCAACCTTCCAGCGAGACGACCCTGCACCTGGCCGTATACGAGACCACCGACGCCCGGGCGGTGGTCCACGTCCACCCGCCGGAGATCATCGCCTATTGCCGGGACCGGAGCGTATTCGTACCCTTGAGCTTCGAAGAGGAGTATAGTCTGGGCCGGGTGCCGGTGATTCCCCACGACGGCCCGACGGTCACCGACCCGGCGCCGGTGGCGGAGGCGCTGAACCGGCACCCGGTGGTGATCCTGCAGGGCCACGGCACCGTGGCCCGGGGCGGCGACCTCATGGAGGCGTTCCTGATCACCGATCTGTTGGCCGAGGCCGTGCATTGCCGGCTGGTGATGCCTGACGAAACGAAATCCCCGGCCTGAGGGCCGGTCCGAACCGTTGTATTCACAAGGAGGAAGCTTATGAGACCCTATCGTCTTTCCGTGCTCCGAGTCGCCCTTGCCCTCGGCATCGCCCTCATCGCCATGACCGCGACCGCGGCGTCGGCCGCGGACGACTTCTACAAGGGCAAGACGGTGCGCATCATCGTGGGTTCGGCTCCCGGCGGGGGCTTCGACGCCTACGCGCGGCTCGTGGGCCGGCACATCGGCAAGCACATTCCCGGGGCGCCCAGGACCCTGGTCACCAGCATGACCGGCGCCGGCAACCTCATCGCGGCCAACTACATGTACAACCGGGCCAAGCCCGACGGCCTCACCATCGGGCACTGGGTGGGGACCCTGGTGCTCCAGCAGGTCCTCGGGAACAAGCGGGTCCAGTTCGATGCCCGGAAGTTCGAATGGATCACCGTCCCCAAGCCCAGCTACACGGCGTGCGTGGTGGCCAAGGACAGCGGCATCACCACCATGGACCAGTGGCTTGCGGCGAAGCAGCCGCTCAAGCTGGGCGGCATGGGGCCCGGCAGCTCCATCTCGGACATACCCCGGCTGGTGGAGTCGATCACGGGGGTGCCGCTCAAGCTGGTGGAAGGATACGGCGGGGCCGCCAGGGTCCGTCTCGCCATCGAGAAGCGGGAGGTCTTCGGCGGCTGCTGGAGTCCCGACGTCATCCTCTCGTACTGGCCGAAGAGCATCCCGGGTGAGCTGAACTTCGTGGTGCAGGTGGGCGTCGGTCGCCACCCCAGGCTCCCGGACGTGCCCAACATCCTCGAATTGGCCAAGTCCGAGGACCAGCGCCAGTTCGCGGGCGTGGTGGGACGGAACGCCCACGAGATCCTGCGGGCCTTCTCGCTGCCTCCGGGCACGCCGAAAGCCCGCGTGGAGCTCTTGCGCAAGGCCTTCGCGGCCACCTTCAAGGACCCCAAATTGCTGGCCGAGGCGAAAAAGGCCAACCTCATCATCAATCCCATTCCCGGCCCCCGGGTAGTTCAGGCGGTGAACGAGTTCTTCGCGCTCGACGCCGGGCTGTTGGCCAGGCTGAAGGGCATCCTGGTGCCGAAACAGTGACGGACGTCCGGTCAGGGCGGGCGGACGACCAAGGGCGCGCATGATCGTCGAGGTCCACTGTCACCCCTTCGGGCCGCCCGCCTACCGGGACCTGCGTGACAAGATCCGCAGCGTCCCGGACCTGATCGGCTTCCGCCGAAACCATCCGGAGCTGTACCAGGCCCGGGACCGCGAGCCGCTGGTGGACTACGTGGACGAGCTGATCGCGGACATGGACCGGTACGGCGTGGACAAGGCGCTGATCATGACCACCGGCGGCTGCGACAGCCCCGACGAGAAGGACGAGAAGACCGCGGCGGCGGTGGCGCGGTACCCGGACCGGCTGTACGGGCTGGCGAGCCTGGGGGAAGACTATTCGGGCAACGGCGTCTGGGAGAACGCGCCGGCGCTCCGGGCGGCGGCGCCGGAGCAGATCGCCGACCGCATCGAACGGCTGGGATTCAAGGGCATCGGCGAATCCCACGGCGGCCCCTTCACCACCGAGACGCATCCGGTCAGGATCGCCGACGACCTGCGGCCGATCATGGAAACCCTGGCGCGCTACCGGGTGCCACAGCTCATCGCCACCGGCTGGACCCAGTTTCCCGGGCGCATGTACTATGCCGACCCCATCTACGTGGACGAGATCGCCGGACGCTACCCCGAGGTCCCCATCGTCCTGACCAAGATGGGGCGGGCCATCCAGCACTACTTCGAATCGGCGCTGATCGTTGCCATGCGCAACCCCAACGTGTATTTCGATACCACCTCCACCACCGCCGAACATTTGCGGAGGGCGGTGGAGACCATCGGCGCCGACCGCATCATGTTCGGCACCGACTGGTCGCCCACCTGGCGGTGCGTCGAAGTGCCGGAGCCGCTGTACCCGGCAAGGCTCAAGGTGGTGAAGGAGTCCGGTATTTCGGAAGAGGACGTGGAGCAGGTGCTGTGGAAGACCGCGGTGGAGTTGTATGGGCTTTGAGGAGAGTTTGCGTTCGCCCTGAGCGAAGCGAAGTCGAAGGGCCTAGCGAAGTATCAGCGAAGGAGGATTGAATCATGCGTTTGGACGGGAAGGTCGCGATCGTAACGGGCGGCGGCATCGGCATCGGCCGTGCCTACTCCAAGGGGCTGGCGCGGGAAGGCGCCAAGGTCGCGGTGGCCGACATCCAGGTGGAGGCCGCCACCCAGGTGGCCGAGGAGATCAGGAAGGACGGCGGCGATGCCATCCCCGTGGCCGTGGACGTCGCCTCGCCGGAAAAGACCCGCGAGATGGCGGATGCGGTACTGAAGGAATACGGGCGCATCGACGTGCTGGTGAACAACGCGGCGCTGTACACGGCGCTCACGAAAAAGTCCTTCATGGAGATCGGCGAGGACGAATGGGACCGGGTCATGGCGGTGAACGTCAAGGGTCTGCACCTGTGCGTGCAGGCGGTCTACCCGGCCATGAAGGAGCAGGGCAAGGGCAAGATCATCAACATTTCCTCCGGCACCATCCTGGGCGGGACGCCCATGTTCCTCCACTACGTCACCTCCAAGGCCGGCGTGCTCGGATTCACCCGGGCGCTGGCGCGGGAGATCGGCCCCGACGGGATCAGCGTCAACTCCATCATGCCCGGCCTCACCATATCGGGCGACAGCCAGGACGGCGTCACCACCCCCCAGCAACTGGAGAACCGGCGCAAGAGCCGCGCGTTCCAGCGGGACCAGTACCCGGACGACCTGGTGGGCACGGTCATCTTCCTGTCGTCGGATGACAGCGACTTCGTCACCGGCCAGTCCATCAGCGTGGACGGCGGCCAGCACATGCACTGACGCGGGCGCGAACGCTGCGCGCCCATCCGTCATTCCCGCGAATGCGGGAATCCAGGCGGTGTGAGGCGGGGGAAACACAACCATGACGGGTCTTGAACTAGCCGAGTACCGCGTGCGCGAGATCCGGCTCGGCCGGGAGACGCGCTATGCCGCCGGCGTTCTGGAGGTGGATTCCGAAGGATTGGCCGCTTTCGTCCGGGAGGACCCGCGGGTGCGGTCCGCCGGCTTCGACGTGGTGCGCCCCGGCGAGAAGGCGCGGGTCACCGGCATCCGCGACGTGGTGGAGCCGCGGATCAAGACCGCCGGCAGCGGGCAGGTATTTCCCGGAATCCTGGGGCCGGTGGCCCCGGTGGGCCAGGGACGCACGCACCGGCTCTCGGGCATGGCGCTGGTCACGGCCGTGGCCTACGAAGGCACCGTGCGCACCGGCACCACATCCCAGCGCAGCGCCATCCTGGACATGTGGGGTCCGGGCGCCGACATGACCCCGTTCAGCGCCCTGGTGAACCTGGTGATGACCCTGGACCTGGAAGACGGGCTGCCCGCCTACGAGGCGCATCAGGCCATCCAGCGCGCCGAGTTCAGCGTGGCGTTGCGGCTCGCCGAGACCACCACGGAGCTCCAACCGGACGACGTGGAGATCCATGATCCGGACGCCCGTGCAGAGGATCTCCCGTCAGCCGTGGTCATCATCGGCTGCTTCACCGAACCCGACAACAAGCCGTCCAACGTGGCCTACTACGGCCTCCCGGTCCAGGAGTCCCTGTCAACCGTCATCCACCCCAACGAGCTCACGGACGGCGCCATCACCCCCAGCACCATCCGCACCGTCAGCTATCATCCGATCACCTGGAACTGGCAGAACCAGCCCCTGTGCCTGGAGCTCATGCGTGACCAGCGATTCCGGTTCGCCGGGGTCATCCTGGCGCGCATCGGTTTCGAGACCTCCCGCGAAAAGGAGATCGCCGCCCACAACGCCGTCCGGGTGGCCATGTCCCTGGGCGCCGACGCCGCCCTGATCACCCGCACGGGTTCGGGCAACGCCTTCATCGAAGTCATGCTGACGGTCAAAGGCTGCGAGGAGAAAGGCATCAAGACCGTCCTCGTCACCTACGAGTACGGCGGCAAGGACGGCACCGACGCGCCGCTGCTCTACTACGAGAAGGAAGCCGATGCCGTGGTCAGCACCGGCAACCGCGATGTCGAGGTGGAGCTGCCGGCGGCGGACCGCGTGGTGGGCGCCTACGACCGGCTTCAGCTCATCAACTATCCCGGGGCGCCTTACGTGGCCGCCGGCGACGCGTTGACGATGGAGGCCCGCGACGTCATCGCCGGCGGCATCGACATCTGGGGCGGACGCGACCGGCTCTGCCGGCCATACTAGCTCAACTTCGCCACTCTGTGCGGGAAACCTGACTAGTGTGGTTGTTGAAAAACACCGTGTGGCGCCCTTCGAGTTGGCGCCCTTCGACTTCGCGCCGCTAGCGCGGCGCTACGCTCAGGACGAACGGAATCTTAGTCAGAGAATCTTAATCGGAGAATCTTCATCAGGGAATCTTCATCGGAGAATCTTCACCAGAATTCCTTGACTTAACCGTTCGTCCTGAGCGTAGCGCCGCGTCAGCGGCGCGAAGTCGAAGGGCGCCAACCCATCTCGTCGGGAATTTTTCGACAACCTGCCAGAGGCGAGATGCCGCCACCGCACGCGGGGCGTAAGCCCTCTTGGATTGTCGCGTGCGGTGCGGCGGTGTCTTATGGGACGGAGTATCGCGGCAGCGCAAACATCTCGGAAGGGTGTTTCAGCCTTCCCTACTCCGGATACAGCGGTGCCTTGTACACCGTCCCCGGCACCACGACGCCGCCGGCCGGGCGTTCCCCTTCCTCCAGGTGGGCGAAACGGTCGCTGAACGCCGGCGGCAGCGGCCGTCCTTCGGGTGTGCCGAGCCATAGACGCAGCAGGTTGCGCCTCCGCTCGGGCTCGGGGTAGTCCTCGAATTCCGTCCGCGAATGGGCGGTGACGTGGTTGTGCAGGATCTGCACGTCGCCCTGCAGGAACTCCATGTCGTAGGACAGCTCATTGCAGAGATCGGCGAAGAGGGTCAGCGCCTCCTTCAGGGCCTCGCTGTGGCGCGGCAACTGCTCGAACCGCTGGGCCGAGCGGATATAGGTGCCGCCCGCGCTCACGGTCAGATAGTCTTCGTAGAAGTTGAAAATGGCGAGCTGCCACCACGGATCCTTGCCCTCGGGGACCTCGCCGCGCCGGTCACGATAGATGGGGGCCGCCAGTTCCGCCACCAGCTCGGGGCGGCGTTTCAGCATCTCGTTGTAGACGTTGAGGGTGCTCGTGAACCGGCTGCTGCCGCCGGACTTGGCCGGGTGCAGACACATCAGCACGACCACGTCGCAGGCGTCGCAGTGAAACGGCAGCATGTCGTGGGTCTGGTAGCCGCGGTGTTTGGGGTTCTTGAGGGTGCCGCCGAGGTCGGCCACGTGGCCCAGGAGGTGCCCCTTGGAGTTCTGGGACACGGGCTCGCCCAGGAACAGGCCGATGCCCCAGAAGGCGATGGCGGACTGCATGCGGCTGTAGCGTTCCACCGGAACGCCCCGTATCAGCGCCAGGCCGCGGCCGTCGACGACGTCGGCGGCGATGCCGTCGAGCCGGTCTCCCAGGGTCTGGAGCACGAAGTCCTCGCGGGTGATGTCCAGAATGTCGAGCCCGCGTTCCTCCACCCGCGCCACCGCCGCGTCCAGCTCCGCGATATCGCTCTCGGTCAGCGGGTGGATCCAGCTCTGGTCGGCGGCCAGATCCTCCGCGGTCCAGGCCGCGGGGTCCACCACGGGCTCATTCAGCACGGCCGGTTGTCTGACGATCTTCAGCATGGCTCTTCCTCCGAAGCTCTAAACACGCATTCGCTTCCCAACCTCCGTTCGCCCTGAGCGTAGCGAGGCCTGAGCCTGTCGAAGGGCGAGCGAAGTCGAAGGGCGTTGTTTCGATTTACGGGTGTTATCACAGGCTCTCTACCTTGGCGATGCGGCACGGCAACCCGCGCGTGTCCGCCGACCCGGTGACCGGGTCCCACGGCCCATCATAGCGCATGGCGGCGTTGATGTTCACCTCCAGCGCGCCCCGGTGAGGCCCCTCGGCCTCCGGGTACCACCAGCCCATGCCGGTGCGCGCCACCCCCGGCAGGGTGGCGTCCGTGACCCGGACCTTCAAGCGGCAGCGGCCCGGCCCGCCGGCGGTCTCCACCCACACCCAGTCGTCCTCGGCCAGGCGGTAGCGCGTGGCGGTCTCCGGGTGCAGTTGCAGCCAGGGGTCGGGCGAGACCTTGCGCGCCCAGCCCTGGTCGCGGAAGCGCGAGTGGTGGTAGGTGCGCTCCCGCACCCCGGTGAGCAGCGTCAGCGGGTAGGCGTCGCGCACCGCCGGCGTCTCCCGCTCCGCCCGGGTCGGCGTGTAGTCCGGCAGCGGGTCGAGCCCAAGCTCGGCGAGCCGCTCGGAATAGAGTTCCACCTTGCCGGTCCTGGTCTTGAACCCGGCCTTTTCGAAATCGCCGTAGGTGAACGGGAAGTTCGCGTATCCCGTCTCCCGCATCTGCTCCACGGTGACGCCGCAGCTGCCCAGCAGGAAGTCGTTGAACTCCCGCTTGGTCTCCCAGGGAATGAACCGGCGCGCCTCGGCGACGCCCCGGGCCTCGATGACCCGCGCCAGGTCGCGGGCGATGCGGAAGTCGCCGCGGGCCTCGCCCTGAGGCTCCACCGCCGGCTGGATCAGGCTCAGGCACGGTCCGGAGCCCTCCAGCGAGACTTCCTCGTCCTCCAGCCCGGTGGTCTTGGGCAGCACCAAGTCCGCGTACTCCGCGGTGGGGTTCATCATGTGGGTGGCCACCGCGAAGAAGTCCAGGGACTTGAGCGCCGCCAGGGTCTTCTGGGTGTCGGGATAGGTGATGACGATGTTGACGCCGCTGACGTACATGGCGCGCACCGGGTGAGGCTTGCCGGTGAGCACCGCTTCGATCACCGATGGATTGTGGCACGCGGTCTGCCAGCCCTCGGGTCCCGCCCACAGCGGGAACCGGTCCGCGCCGATGGTCTGCTTCTCCACTTCCAGGGGCAGACGGAACTCGGGCTTGTGCAGCACTTCGATGTAGTTGGTAAACCCCGCCGGCTTCTTGGCGCGGCGGTTGCCGCCCTCGCGGTCCAGGTTGCCGCTGATGGCCACCAGGCAATGAAACGCACGGAAGGTCTGGACCCCGGCGCTGAAGGCGTCGATGCCGTGCCCGCTCACGAAACACGACGGACCGTCAGCATAGAGCTCCGCGGCCCGTTCAATGTCCGCCCGCGGCACCCCGGTGAGCTTCGCCGCCCGCTCCGCCGGGTACTCCGCCGCCCGCTCCACCAGCGCATCGAACCCGTGGCACCAGCGCTCGACGAACTCCCGGTCGTAGCGCCCGTGCTCCACCAGCCAGTGGATCATCGCCAGCCCGATGGCCGCATCCGTGCCCGGCCGGGGCCGCAGCCACACATCCGCCATGGTCGACGCCGGAGTTTCGCCCGGATCGATGACCACCACGCTCGCGCCCTTCGCCTTGGCGCGCTTGAGCGCCTGCCACTGCGGCGGGTCCGCCGCGTACGGATTGCGCCCCACCACCAGCGCGCAGCGCGTGTTGTCGATGTCCTCGCCCTTGCTGATGGCCAGCCCCGTGATCCGGTCGCTCAACGCCCGGCACCCGCCGCACAGGTCCTGGTTCATCATCCAGTTGGGCGACCCGAACCCCCGCAACAGCAGCGCCAGCATCACCCCACGGCTGAAATGCGCGTTGCTCACCGCCCCGCACAGCGCGGGAGCGCCGTACTTCTCCCGCACCGCCAGCATCGCCTCCGCCATCTCGTCCAGCGCCTCGTCCCACGACACCCGCCGCCACCGCCCGCCACCCCGCGGCCCGGTGCGCTTCATGGGGTAAAGCACCCGGTCCGGATGATAGGTCAGCTCCGGCAGGCCGCGAATGCCCTTGACGCAGAACGCTCCCAGGGACGCCGGATGCTCGGGGTAAGGCGACACCTTCGTCACCCGCCCGTCCTCGACGGTCACGAGGGAGCCACAATGGGCGCTGCACTCCCAGCAGGTGCTGGGGATGATGGATTGGGTGGTGTTCATGGCATTGTTGCCGATAATCGACGGGAGCCTGAGAAGCTTCTTTGCTCCCTTTCCCTCCAGGAGAGGATCGGGGTGAGGGGCCCACAACCTGACGATGCATTAACCGCCGGAGGGTATCCAACGGAGAGGTGCCGTGTCAACAGAGCTGCTGTCGTTTAGATCAGGGATAGAGCCGTCCGCGAGCCAGCGCCTTTTGCTTCAGGCGTTTAGCCTTCGTCTTCTGTCGGCTTGGCGCATGAGCTTCATAGTTCGCAAGAGCGTGAGCCGGATTGGCCGCCTTGCCATCGCTCGCATCCAACGGATCCTCAGTGCAGGGGATGTCGTGTTCGCGAAACTCTCCTACGGTTAGCCCGTACACAGCCGCGGACTCGGAACCATTGCCGGTGTACAGCCCATAAGACTCCTTGGCCGTTGTCAGGGCTGAGCGATCAACGGAGAGCTTGTTGTCGTCTTTCGGGGTCGGCATGAACGACTGGCTTGACGGGGCATCACCCTGCATAAAGCCCGGATGCACTTGCCGAAACAGTACTTCCTCGTCGTCGGATAGTTCGATGGCCATCGGGGAACCTACACCCCTACTCGTGCATCGAATTCGGCCAGGAAGTCTTCTCCAGCGTTCATAAAGTGTTTTGCCTCCAACTCCTCCGGACCTTCGATCTGGATGCCGAAGAACTCCAGCCCTCCATCGGCTTCAATCTCGACGGAGTAGTCCCATCCGTGGACTTCAAACTCGAACAGCACGCCACCAGCAAGGGTCGGAAAAACTGCAAGGGCTCCAGCCAGCGAGGGACGTTGCCTGAGGAAAGTCTTTGCCACCTTGATGGCTTCGTCGGATGGCGCGGAGCCTTCACCATCGTGCCACCCGTCCTGGAGGTTCCCGAGATCGGTCAATCGTTCCATACAACGCATCACATTGTCCGCCAGATCCGGGTCGATCAACTCCACATCGAAGACATCGATGATGCTGCGGAAAGTGTCTCTGTTATCGAGCTCGATCATGAGCTCGAACTGAATTGCGGCACCTATATTCCCGTCGAACTCTGCCGCGATCCGATCACTGTCAACGTCGATCCTCAGTTCCCCGTATTCCTGGGTATGGACATCAATGTAGCCGGCTACGTTGAATCCTCGCAGGTCGCCGATTCCTTCGAAGCGGAGCTGGTAAGTCTCCCGTACATGGGTGATGAGGGCTTTTCGGCGATAATTGTCGAGAAAGACAACGTTTCCTTCGGGATCAGGCCGGTCTGGAAACTCGATCCTTTCCTGATCGCGTAGACCGGCGCCGAGTTTGTTGAGGGCGCGGATGTGCTCAGAGGAAAGTGCTGTAGGGAAGCGGTCTTGGCCGGCGCCATCGATCAGGCCGACCAGGTCTTTGAAGGACTGATCGACAATCTCTTCGAGCTCTTCCGTGAAACCCGGCAATGTTATCTGCGCTTGTTCCAGGCTCCAGTCGAGTTTTGGAACTGCACTCCCATCCTCGATCCCGACCAAGTCAAGTGAGATGCTTTTGTCGAACCCCTTGGGGAGGCGTTCACGGTCGGCATGCGACTGTCGCCAACGGTCCTTGGCGTAGGCAACCAGCAAGTCGCGGAAAGCAGACAGGTCGGCCAGCAGCGTCGTCGGCAGGCGCGGGCCTTCAAAGCGTGCCCCGACATAACGCAACTCGAATATTTTCCGTCCAGTAGGCAGGTCGGTATCTCCAGGCAGCGCAACTCAATTATACCCTTAACCAGATACCACCGGACAAGCCGGACTTCAAAAGTCTAGAGGCAGGCACCTTGAGGTGGTCCCGGAAAATCGCCTTTGGGCCATGCTCGCGGGTTCCAGACTCAACGGGTCACCGCCCGGTGGGTGGTCGCCCCTCTGCCCGCTCTACCGGAAACGCCGAATATGTTAAACAGGACCCTGGCGGCATGATCCATTACCCCTAAATACGCCTTATTGCTGCCGCCAGCCTGTCCCACAAACCAGGACCACTCTACTACGGGATGAGGGGTAGTAAGATGCCCGGCTCTCAAAAATCACGTCAAGGGAAACTCCCTCCCATTCACCCGGGGGAGATACTCGACAGAGAATTTCTCCGTCCCTTGGGTATCACGCAGTACCGGCTCGCCAAGGCGATTGGCGTCGACGTCCGTCGAATTCGTGCCATGGTGCAGGGCCAGCGTTCGATTACAGCCGAGGCCGCGTTGTTGCTGTCCCGCTTCTTTCGAAACTCCGCTGAATTCTGGATGGGGCTACAGAGTCAGTATGAGCTTGAGTCGACAACTGACCGACTCAATGCCGTATACGGCGACGGTTCAGTTTCGACGCTCGACGAGGTACTTGGGGCCCTCCAATTTCTCTCCTTAGCGGACGACGACAACGGGTAGTCTGTGGTTGTAGATTTCCAACATCACTACGTGCCGGAGCAACTGGCCCGAAAGAAGGGCCTCTACTCCGACAAGGTCGCCGTGGCCACCGAAGGCGGGGTGCCGCGGATGACCCTTCACTCGAAGCTGTACGACGCGGAGGCGCAGCTCCAGGACATGGACGAGGCGGGGGTGGATGTGTCGGTGGTGTCCTGCCATCTGGGCTGGGATGGCAACCTTGAGGATTGCAGGGTCATCAACGACAACTACGCGGAGCTGGAGCGGCGGTACGACGGGCGGTTCGTGGGGCTGGCCCACGCGCCCGTCCTTGAAGGCGACAAGGCCCTGGACGAGCTGGATCGGGCGGTCCTGGAGCGGGGGCTCCACGGCGTGACCATCACTTCACAGGTGGGCGGGCTTTTTCTCGACGCGCCGGAGCTGGACCGGTTCTACGAGCGGGTGGCGCGCCTCGGCGTCCCGATATTCGTGCATCCGGCGTTGGTGCCCAAGGGGTATGATTCCATTCAGGGCTACGATTTGCCGCGCATCATCGGCCGGGAGATCGACCTCACCATCGCGACCATTCGCCTGATCGCCGGAGGGGTGCTGGACCGGCACCCGGAACTCGACTTCGTCATCGGTCACTTCGGCGGCGGCATATCGGCGCTCAAGGACCGGCTGGTGGCCATGGCGCACCGGTTCGGCACCCTGAAGCATTCGTTCGACGAGTATTTCGACCGGCTCTACTTCGACCTTTCGGGCTTCGAGGGCGGGATCACGGCCTTTCGTTGCGGGCTGCTGGGCATCCGGCCTGAACGGCTCGTGTTCGCCACGGACTATCCGCAGAACTTCACCGGCGTGAGTACGCAGGGCGGAAAGGGTAACCAGGCCATTCGCGAATACATCGACGCGGTCAGGAACCTGGATCTGGCGGAGCAGGTCAAGGAGGATATCCTGGGTGGGACCGCCGCCCGGCTGTTGAAACTGGACCGTTGAAACCGCCGAGCGTCTAATTTGAAACCCCTGTGTCCGTCCAACCAATGAACGGAGTTCCCATGAAATACCTTGGTCTCATGATGCTGGCCGTGCTCATCGGCGCCGCGCTTGCCGGCCCCGCTCAAGCGGGCGAAACGGTGGAGGTCCTGCTGGTCGACCGCCTCGACGAACCGCGCGGCTTCTGCCTCGACATCCGCGGCCACAAGCAGCGCGCCAGGGTGGACAGGGGGCTCCAGGCCCACAGTTGCTACAGCTATCAGGGGCAGATCGGCGTCGACCAGGGATTCGACACCGACGGCATCAAGGCGGGACGGTTCCACATGCCAGGGTTCGACGTGTGCATGACCGCGGGCGGGTCCAAGGCGGGCGCACGGCTCGGTTTGGCGAAGTGCGACGGATCGGCGCCGCAGGGCTTCTCGCTCGCGGCCAGCGGCGAGATCCTCTCCAAGGGCACGCCGACGCTGTGCGTGACCGTGGCGGGTGGTGAGTCGAGGGAGGGAGGAGGCGGCCGGCCGGTGCATCTCATCCGCGGGTTGACCCTGGAGAACTGTGACGAGGGCCGGGGCAAGTACCAGCGCTGGCGCGTGCGCACCAAGGCCGACTAGCCGCCGGCTTCAGGTGTCTGCCTCTGCGGCGCGTGGGCGGGGACACCGGCCGGCTGCCCCCCCGCCCCTGGATTCCCGCTTCCGCGGGAATGACGATTCAACATTGAGGTTAGTTCAACGCGAACAGCGTCTTCGGATTGTCCGTAACGATCTTCTCGTACTGCGGCTCGGTGATGCTTCCCAACTCCCTGAGGTTCCGCAGCGCCTCGATCTCGGTGGACTGGTCGTTGTGGCCGTAGTCCGTGCCGATGACGATGTTGTCCTCGCCTGAGTACCGGAGGATGTAGTCGACGTCGTCGTCGGTCTGGCAGGACACGTACTGCCGGTACTCCTTCAGGATGTTGTCCGGCAGGTCCTTGTTCTGCGCGCCCCAGCGGCGCTGGAGGTCCTTGACGACATACGGCACCCAGAGCGCGGCGGCCTCGGCCCAGTGGAAGCGGAGCTTGGGGAACATCTTGGGGATTTCGCCCATGATGACCGAGTGGAACATGCCGATGATCGGGATGCGGAACTTCCAGAAGCTGCCGCCGCCGTTGTACTGCGACACCAGGTCCAGCTCCTGGGGGTTGCCGTTGCCCACGTGCACGCCCACGGCCATGTCCATCTCGCTCACCTTCTCGTAGAGGGGATAGAAGTAGGGATCGGTGAGCAGGCGGTGGCCCTCGATGGGGCGCATGAACACGCCGCAGGCGCCGTTCTGCTTGCAGTACTCCAGCTCCTCAAGGGCCGTGGTCATGTCCAGCAGCGGCAGCACGCAGATCCAGCGCAGGCGTCCGTTGCCCCGGCTGTGGAGGTCGGCGAGCCAGCGGTTGTAGCTCTTGCAGAGGGGGATCTCCACCGCGGGCTTGTCGGTGACCTGCTCGATGAAGATGGTGGGATAGAGCACCTGGACGTCTATGCCCAGCTCGTCCATGTGCTTGACGCGGGCTTCGACGTTCTCCATCTCGCGCGTTTCCTGGGGCGTGAACATCACGCGGCCGGTGCGTTCGGCCACCTCGCCCAGTTCCTGGGCGGTCATGACGATCCGCACCAGTCCGCGGATCTTGCCGTCGATGAACCAGTACTCGCCGCCCCCTTCGCCGGTCGGTTTGACGACGAGCGGGCGGTACTTCTGGTCGGCCGGTTCCATGTAATCCCAAGTATGTTCGGACTCGACGACGTGGGCGTCGGCATCGATAATGGACATGATCGCTACCTCCCGATTTTCTGGCGTCCCGGTCTCGCGAATCGTGTGAAGAAGGTGCGCGGGCGTGGGCGCGGAACGCTGAATGCGTAGTCGTGGATACCACCTTTTTGAACGGGGAACCAGCGGAAACCGCCGCCGGATTATCCCTTGACAAACCACCCGCCGGCAACTACTCACGAAATTTGCCAAGCCGCTCATGCGCGGCTACACGGCCTTCGGGCCGGCACGGCCCGCGGGCCGTCTGACGGAAAGGAAAGCGCCATGCCAACGAAATCCCGGGCCGCAATCCTGGTGGAATCGCGCAAGCCCCTGGTGGTGGACGAGGTCACTTTTCCGGACCCGGCCCCCGACCAGGTGCTGGTGAAGCTCTACGCCAGCGGCATCTGCCATTCCCAGCTCCATCAGATCCAGCGCACGCCGGAGGAGCAGCGCTCCAAGCTGCCGGCCCTCCTGGGCCACGAGTCCACCGGCGTGGTGGTGGCCAAGGGCCGCGACGTGACGCACGTGAAGGAGGGAGACCGGGTATTCACTACCTGGGTGGACCGCAACGCTCCCGAGTCGCCGCTGCCACCCGTGTCCCACGCCCTCAACCAGCGCCCGGCCATCCCGGCCGTCTGGCGCGGCGAGTCTATCTGGGCGTCGGCATCCACCTGGGCCGAGCACGTGGTGGCCTCCGAGCGCGTGGTGCTGCCCTTGGACGACGACGTGGACACGGACGTGACCTCCATCATCGGCTGCGCGGTCACCACCGGCTCCGGCGCCATCATCAACACGCTGCAGGTGCGCCCCGGCCAGTCGGTGGCGGTCTACGGCGTGGGCGGCATCGGCATGTGCGCCATCTCGGCCGCGGCCGTGGTGGACGCCTACCCGCTCATCGCGGTGGACCTGGACGACGAGAAGCTGGAGTTCGCCAAGGGCTTCGGCGCCACCCACTGCATCAACGCCGGCAAGGTGGACCCGGTGGAGGCGATTACCGAGCTGACCGGCGGCGGCGCGGACTACGCCCTGGACGCGGTGGGGCATCCCACCACCCAGGAGCAGATCCTGCGCTCCGTGCGCACCGGCGCACCCGGACTCGAGCGCGGCGGCACCGCCCTGCTCATCGGCCTGCCGCCGTCGGGCGCCACGCCGCTCATCAATACCAACCTGTTCGCCGGCGGCCGTTATTTCACCCGCACCCACGCCGGCGACTGCCTGCCGGACCGCGACTTCCCGACCTTCGTCCGCTGGTACCGCGAGGGCAAGCTCAAGCTCGACGAACTCGTGACCCGCCGCTACACCCTGGACCAGGTCAACGAGGCGGTGGACGATCTCGCGGAAGGGAGAGTCCTGGGGCGGGCCATCTTCACGTATGCGTAGCCACTCTCCGTCATTCCGCGGAACAGGCTGTGTCAAAACGTCGCCCGGAACAAGAACCGGCACCGACGCCTCGAATCGTCATTCCCGGGGAAGCGGGAATCCAGGCGGGGCGAGGCGAGAATGACGGACCGACGGGATTGACGAAAGGACCCTAGGAGGACGGCAAATGTACATCGACTGCGACACCCACTATTTCCCGGTGAAGTTCCTGGAGGGGATCAGCGACCAGTACCCGGAGTCGCCGCGGGTGGTGCGGAACGGCGACGAGGTCAAGTCCGTGCTGCCGGACGGCACCCTCATCAAGAACCAGGCACCCAAGGGGCGCTGGGACCTGGACACCCGCGTCGCCCAGGCGGACTTCGAGGGGTTCGACAAGCACGTGCTCATCCCGGAGAACCGCGAGCTGCTGTACACCTGGGACCGGGACCTGGGCTGCGAGCTGGCCCGGCGCTACAACGACGCGGTGGCCCGGGACCTGGCGGAATGCGCCCATCCCGAGCGTTACATCGGCGTCGGCTGGGTGTTCCTGCCGGACGTGGAAGAGTCGTGCAAGGAGCTGGACCGGATGGTGAACGAGCTCGGCATCAAGGCCGTGAAGTTCATGGGCGGCTTCGAGGACGCCAACCTGGGCGCCGAGCGCCTGTGGCCGTTCTACGACAAGGTGTGCCAGCTCGATGTTCCCATCCTGGTGCACGACACCGCGTCGGACCGGCAAGGCCATCCCAACCCCGCGCTGGTGGGCATCGAGCAGCTCTTCCTGGAGGTGGACAACAACGCCCTGCCCTTCCTGCTGGCGTTCCCGTTCCGCTACATCGTCGACATGGGCAGCCTGATCCTGCGCGGCGCGCTCAAGGAGTTTCCCGACTTGCGCATCTGCTTCGTGGAAGGTTCCGCCGCCTTCGTGCCCTGGCTCATGAACCGCCTGGACATGGACCCCGACGCGCGCAAGCGGCTCGGCAAGGCCCCGAGCGAGTTCTTCAGCCAGATCTGGGTATCGGCCTTCGCCGCCGAGACCTCCGTGCGCTACGCCTGCGACTTCTGGAAAGACCACAACCTGACCGTGGGCAGCGACTACCCGCACAACGATCCGTCGGGCACGTGGAAAGAAGGCACGGTGCGGATGGTGCAGGAGCTGGAGGGCATCTCGGACGACGACAAGGAGAAGATCCTGGGCGGCAACGCCATGCGGCTCTTCGGGATGACGTAGACCGGTCGGTCTCGCCTTCGACAGTGCAACTCTCCCGGGTGGGAGGCGACGGAAGCCTCCGCCGCCCGCCCACGGCCCGATCAACCCACTGAGCGAAAGGATCACCGTGCTCTTCTCAATACACGTCCCGGCCCGGAACGCGGAAGAGATCAGCCGCCGCGCCGTGGCCGCGGAAGCCCTGGGCTTTCACGCCATGTTCTTCGCCGACGGCCACCTGAACAACCTGGACGGGTTCCAGGCCATGACCGTGTGTGCGCTGCGGACGGAAAAGCTCCGTTTCGGCATCGCCGCGACCACCATGGCCTACCGCGATCCCACGACGCTGGCCCTGTCCGCGGCCACGTCCAACGAGTTCTCGGACGGACGGGCCATCCTGGGCCTGGCGACCGGCGACGGTTCCACCTACCGGCTGGGGCGCAAGGCCACGCGGCTGGCGGATTTCGCCGCCGGACTGGCCAACATCCGCGAACTGCTGGGCGGGCGCTCCATCGAGGTGCCCCGGGGCGAAGAAGGCGCCGGCGCGGCCTCCCTCAACGTGGGCAAGCTCCCGGTGCCGATTTACGTGGCCTCGGTGGGTCCCCGCAGCCTGCGGGTGGCCGGACGTTACGCCGACGGCATCATGCTGGGCACCGGATTCGACCTCGACGTGCTGGAGTGGGCGCAGGCCCACGTCGCCGCCGGCGCTCGTGAAGACGGCCGGGACCTGTCCGACATCGACATCGCCATGGCGGGCATGATCTGTGTCGACCGTGACGGCGCGCGCGCACACGAACGGGTGCGCCCACGCCTGGTCAACCGCGTCCATCACAACTTCCGCTTCACGACGGAGACCGTGCCGCCGGACGAGTTGCCCGGAGTCAAGCGCTTCATGGCCGGCTTCGACATCAGCAAGCCGCTGGAGGAGCGGGCGGACCCCTCGCTCATCACCGACTACATGCTGCGCCGCTTCGCCATCACCGGCACCCCGGAGGAGTGCCTGACCCGCGTCCGCGAACTGGCCGAAGCCGGCGTGAAGCATCTGCTCCTGACGCCGCCCATGCGTGTGCTCGACGAGGTCATGGACCTCTGGGGACGCGAGGTCATCCCGGGTTGCGCCGACCTCGAATAGCGGACCACCGGAACCGAGAGAGGAACCCCCATGCCCGACCTGGACCCCACAACGCTCACCATCGCCAACCTGGCCCCGCGCATCGCGGCGCGGGAGGTCTCGCCCGTGGAACTGACCGCCTGCTACCTGGAGAGGATCAAGCGCCTCAATCCCGCCATCAACGCCTACAGCACCGTGATGGAAGAGGACGCCATGGCGGACGCGCGCCGGGCCGAGGGTGAGATCGCGGGCGGGAACCACCGCGGGCCGCTCCACGGCGTACCCGTGTCCATCAAGGACAATCTCGCGGTCAAGGGCTACCCCACCACCGCCGGCAGCAAGATCCTGGCGGACTGGAAGCCCGACTTCGACGCCACCGTGGTGACCCGGCTGCGGGAGGCCGGAGCCATCGTCCTGGGCAAGAACAACATGCACGAGTGGGCCGGCGGCGGCACCACCATGAACCCGTATTTCGGCACCACGCACAACCCGTGGGACCAGAGCCGGGTACCGGGAGGCTCCAGCGGCGGCTCGGCCGCCGCCGTGGCCGCGGACCTGTGCCTGATCTCCATCGGCACCGACAACGCCGGCTCCGTGCGGAACCCCGCCGCCTGGTGCGGCACCGTCGGCCTCAAGGCCACCTACGGGCGCGTGAGCCGCTACGGCGGCGTCGCCGGCACCGGCGGGTTCTCCTCCGACCACTTCGGCCCCTTCACCAAGACCGTGGAGGACTGCGCCCTGGTGCTTGGCGCCATCGCCGGTGAAGACCCCAACGACCCCCTGTGCTCCAACGCGCCCGTGCCGGACTACACTGCGAGCCTCGGCAACCCCGTGGCCGGCATGAAGGTGGGCATCGTCAAGGGCTACTTCGACGAGCTCATGGTGGGCGAGGTCGCCAAGGCGTTCCAGGAAGCCCTCGCCGCCCTGGAGTCCCTGGGCATGCAGGTGAAAGAGGTCCCCATCCCGCACATGGACATCGTCCCCGCCGTCCAGACCGCCACCAGCCGGTGCGAGAACCTTGTCGCCCACGAGCCCTACATCCGCACACAGCCCCGGGACTACAGCCGCGAACTGCTGCACCGGAACATCGCCTCCCTCACCGTCCCCGCCTCCGCCTACGTCACCTCGCAACGCGTCCGCCGCGTCGTCTGCCGCGAGTTCGAGGAAGCCCTCCAAGACGTCCAGGTCATCGTCGCCCCCACCGTCGGCATCGCCGCCCCCACCATCGAGGAATGCAAGCAAGGCTTCGCCGAGATCGACGGCCGCCGCGTCCCCTTCCGCCACCCCAGCGGCAGCATCGGGACACGGTGCACCATTCCCTTCAACGTCACGGGGCTGCCGGCGCTCAGTGTGTGCTGCGGGTTTACGGACGGCGGGTTGCCGTTGGGGTTGCAGGTGGTCGGGGCGTGTTTTGAGGAGGGGCGGGTGTTTCAGGTGGCGCATGCTTATGAGCGGGCGGCGGGGTGGGTTGAGAGGAAGCCGCAGGTGGAGTAAGAAAATCACGCGCCGCCAGCGGGCGCGAGAGCCGGGAACGGGGGTCGACACGAGCGAGTCGTGCACGGGTGCGCACGACGCCGGCGTTCGAGGGGCGCGTGCTGCGGCAATCGGCTCCCGAGCGACACGCCGACGCGCCGGAGACAAGGACACGGACACAGGGTGAACCGCCATGACTGATATCCCTTCCAACCGGACCACCAACGCCACCGTCGAGGTAGGCGGCACGCAGACCGGAGCCATCGAGACCGCGAACGATTGGGACTGGTTCGCGGTCGACCTCGTGGCGGGGCGCACCTACACGATCGATCTGCGGGGAAGCCGCACGGGCGACGGCACGCTTTCCGATCCCATTCTCGTGGGTTTGTACGGTTCATCAAGTCAATATGTTTCAGGCACTACGAACGACAACGGTGGCGAGGGCCGCAACAGCCATCTCGTGTTCACCGCCACCGCGAGCGGCCGCTACTACGTCGCGGCAGGCGCCCGGAACTACGGCTTGGGCACCTACGAGCTCGAGGTCCGGGACACCTCCGCCGACGATACGCGCTCGGGCGCGGTCGATCTCGGTGATATCACGAGTCTGGAAGGCCCCCGCTTTCCCCGCAACTCGATGGACGGCGACGGCGACCGCGTCGGCCACTACCGGTTCACGCTCACCGAAGCGAAGAAGGTGAATCTCGGCCTGCGCCAGCAGGACGCCGATGCCGATCTGTTCCTGGAGGACGCCGAGGGCAACGTGCTGCACCGCAGCGTCGCGGACGGCACGTCGAACGAGAGGGTCGTGGCCACGCTGTTGGCCGGCACGTACTACGCGCGGGTCGAGGCGCAGGAGGCGGGTACGAACGGCTACGTGTTTCGCTACGGGGTCTCGGCGCCGGACCCGGACGTGGTTCGTCAGTTGCAGGGACCCGGCCCGCAGCCGCCGGCGTTCGTCGAGGAATCCTATGGCTTCGACCTTGCGGAGAACGCGGACGGGAGCGTGACGCCGGTGGCGCTGGGGACGGTGTCGGCGTCGGACCCGGAGGACGCGGCGCTGACGTACAGCATCGTCGGCGGCAACGAGTCGGGGCGGTTCGCGATCGACACGTCGACCGGTGCGCTCTCGTACACAGGCCCCGGTGAGGACCACGAGTCGGGCACCGCGAGCTACGCGCTGACGGTGCGTGCAAGCGACGGGAGCCTGCACGACGATGTGGCGGTCACCGTCACGGTGACCGACGTGGACGAGGCGCCGGGGTTCGCCCGGACGGGCTACGCCTTCGAACTTGCGGAGAACACGGACGGGAGCGTGACGCCGGTGGCGCTGGGGACGGTGTCGGCGTCGGACCCCGAGGGCTCGGCGCTGGCGTACAGCATCGTCGGCGGCAACGAGTCGGGGCGGTTCGCGATCGACACGTCGACCGGTGCGCTCTCGTACACGGGCCCCGGTGAGGACCACGAGTCGGAAACCGCGAGCTACGCGCTGACGGTGCGTGCAAGCGACGGGAGCCTGCACGACGACGTGGCGGTCACCGTCACGGTGACCGACGTGGACGAGGCGCCGGGGTTCGCCGGGACGGGCTACGGATTCGAACTTGCGGAGAACGCGGACGGGAGCACGACGCCGGTGGCGCTGGGGACGGTGTCGGCGACGGACCCGGAGGGCTCGGCGCTGGCGTACAGCATCGTCGGCGGCAACGAATCGGGGCGGTTCGCGATCGACACGTCGACCGGTGCGCTCTCGTACACGGGCCCCGGTGAGAACTACGAGTCGGACACCACGAGCTACGCGCTGACGGTGCGTGCAAGCGACGGGAGCCTGCACGACGACGTGGCGGTCACCGTCACGGTGACCGACGTGGACGAGGTGTCGACTTCGCAGCTCGCTCCCGGGTCCGAGCCGGCAGACGCCGATCTCCCGACCGATGCAACAACGCAGGGTCGGTTGCATGTCGGCGGTCCGCCCGCGACCGGAGAGATTGAAACCAGGCAGGACATCGACTGGTTTGCCGTCGACCTGGTGGCGGGCCGAGCGTACCGGGTCGATGTGCGCGGCCACGACACCGGCGACGGAACGCTGCTCGATCCGACGCTCTACGGTGTCTTCGACGGCGATCGGAACCGCCTTGCGGACACGTACGCGGACGATGGCGGGGTCGGCATCAACGCCCGGGCGGTATTCACGGCGCCGGCGGACGGCACGTACTTCGTTGCGCCGGCCGGCAACGGCTACACGTACAGCGGCACGGGCACCTATGAGGTGCAGGTGCGCGAGGCGCCGTTTGTTCCCGCATCGCGGACCAACACGTTCTCGCTCGACGAGAACGCCGACGGAAGCAGCACCCGGGTCGCGCTGGGCACGGTGTCGGTCTCGGTTCTCGGGAACGCGGACCTGACCTACCGCATCGTGGGCGGCGACGATGCGGGGCGGTTCGCGATCGATGCGTCGACGGGTGCGCTCTCGTACACGGGCACCGGCGAGGACCACGAGTCGGCGACCACGAGCTACGCGCTGACGGTGCGCGCGAGCGACGGGAGCCGGTACAGCGACGTGGCCGTCACCGTCCACGTCGCGGACGTCGACGAGGCGCCGGAATTCACCGAGCCGAGCTACGCCTTCGACCTCGTGGAGAACACGGACGGGAGCGCGACGCCGGTGGCGCTCGGGGCGGTGGCGGCGTCGGATCCCGAGGGCGCGACGCCGACCTACCGCATCGTGGAGGGGGACGGTTCGAGTCTGTTCGCGATCGATGCGTCGACGGGTGCGCTCTCGTACACGGGCACCGGCGAGGACCGCGAGTCGGATACGAACCCTCGCGCGCTGACGGTGCGCACGAGCGACGGGGACCTCCACCGCGACGTGGCCGTCACCGTCAACGTCACCGACGTGGACGATGAGGCTCCGGCATTCATCGAGTCGAGCTACGCCTTCGACCTCGCGGAGAACGCGGACGGGAGCACGACCCCGGTGGTGCTGGGGACGGTAACGGCGTCGGACCCCGATTCGGTGCCGGCATACAGCATCGTGGGCGAGAACGCGGCGGGCCGGTTCGCGATCGACGCGGCGACCGGGGCGCTGTCGTACGCCGGCGCGGGCGAGGACCACGAGTCGGATACCACGAGCTACGCGCTGACGGTGCGCGCGAGCGACGGGAGCCGGCACCGCGACGTGGCGGTCACCGTCAACGTCGTGGACGTCAACGAGGCGCCGGAATTCACCGGGTCGAGCTACGCCTTCGACCTTGCCGAGAACGCAAACGGGAGCACGGTCCCGGTGGCGCTCGGGGCGGTGGCCGCTTCGGACCCCGAGGGGACGACGCCGACCTACCGCATCGTGGGGGGCACCGCGGCGGAGCGGTTCGCGATCGATCCGGTGACGGGTGCGCTCGCGTACACCGGAACCGGCGAGGACCACGAGTCGCAGGGCGCGGGCCACGCCCTGACGGTGCGTGCGAGCGACGGGGACCTGCACCGCGACGTGGCCGTCGCGGTCACGGTGACCGACGTGGATGAAGCGCCGGCGTTCACCGCAACGAGCTTCGCATTTGCCCTGGCGGAGAAGACCGACGGGCGCGCGAACCGTGTGGCGCTGGGTACGGTGACCGCGACGGACCCGGAGGACGACGCGGTGGTGACGTACGGCATCGCGGGAGGCAACGAGGCGGGGCTGTTCGAGATCGACGGACCCACCGGCCGGCTGTTCTACGTCGGTGCGGGCGAGGATCGCGAGTCGGGGACGGCGAGCCATGCGCTGACGGTGCGCGCGAGCGACGGCACCCTTTCCGGCGACGTCGTGGTCACGGTCAGCGTCGAGCCGATTTTGTCGGAAGGGGACACGGATCTGTCGGACGGTGTCCATACCGCCGGCCGGACCCGGGCCGGGGAGTCGGTAACGGGCACGATCGACGGCGCCGACGATCGGGACTGGTTCGCCGTGGAGCTGGAGGCGGCCAGGGCCTACCGGCTCGACCTCGTGGGCACGGGGGAGCACGGCGAGGCGCTCTCGGACCCGCGCCTTTTCGGAATTCACGACCAGAGCGGCGAGCTGATCCCCGGCACGGCGAACGACAACGGCGGCCGGGGCCGGAACGCCCGGGTGGTTTTCGTCGCTCCGGAAAGCGGTACCTACTACGTGTCGGCCGGGTCGGACGAAGGACGGCAGGGAGCCTACACCCTTGCGATCGAGGATGTGACGAGGGTCATCCGGGTGTCGGATGCGTCGGCGCGCGAGCGGGACGGCGTCCTGAGCTTCGTCGTCGCGCTGAACCGGACCCCGGAGCAGACGGTGACCGTCCGCTACGAGACGGCGGACGGTACGGCCGTGGCCGGAGAAGACTACGAAGCGGTCTCCGGGGTGTTGGAGTTCAGGCCCCTGGAGCTGGTCAAGCGTGTCGAGGTCAGGCTGATCGACGACTCGGTGGAAGACAGTGGAGAGACTCTCTTCCTGAGGCTGAGCGATCCGACCGGGGGCACTCTGGCGGACGCGGAGGGAACGGGCACGATCCGGAACGCCGAAACCCGCCCGAGCGTGTCGGAGGGGGATACGGACCTTCCGGACAACATCGAAACCCCCGGCCGGGTCCGGGTCGGGGAGTCGGCGACGGGGGAGCTCGCCTTTGAGCGTGACGATGACTGGTTTGCGGTGGAACTGTACGCTGGAGTCACGTACCAGATCGACATGTGGGGGGCGGTTCCCGAGTATAGCGGCCTGGTTTCCGGCGGCACCCTGGGTCGGTATCACCAGTATATCCGGGGGATATACGATGCCGACGGCAATCTGATTCCCGGCACGTCGACCGCAAGGGGGGGACAAGATGGCGCCGCACGGCTCTATTTCACGCCCTCGGAGAGCGACACCTTCTTCGTCTCCGCGAGCACCGAGTACTACTCGGTGTGGGACCCCTGGTTGAGTCGGTACGTCTGGGTTACCGAAGAGGGCACGTACACGATTTCGGTCAAGGAGTTGACGGACGACTATCCGGCCACGACGCACACCTCCGGGCTGGTGCCGCGGAACGGCTGGGCCACGGGCGAGCTGGAGCGATACGGTGACCGTGACTGGTTCGCGGTGCAACTCTACGAGAACCGGACCTACCTGATTCATCAGGAAACATTGCGCTTGCCCGACCGCAACGCCTTGTTAGAGGAATACATCTACGGAATCTACCGGGAGGACGGCAGCCTGATTCCCGGCACCTCGGACGATCACCGGGGCTCCTCCTACCCCCACGCCCAGGTGCGGTTCACGCCGGACACCAGCGGCCTGTACTACGTGTCCGCCAGCGGAATGGGGGAAGGTACCTATCGGCTCACGGTGATGGACATCACGCGCGATTTGCCGGCGTCGACCGGCACGACCGGTCGGGTCTCGGTCGACGGATCGGTCACGGGCGTAATCGACTATCTTCGCGACCAGGACTGGTTCGCGGTCGAGCTGGAGGCCGGCACGCTCTACCGAATCGAGCTGGATCCAAACTGGGACCCGGGCAATGGCCGCCCCTCCATCACTGGCCTGGGCCGCCCCTCCATCAGCGGGATCTTCGATTCGAACGGCCACTCCGTAGGCGGGATCTTCGCGGGCAGCAATCCGATCGACGGCGTTGAGGACGATCTCCGCGTGACGTTCTTCACGCCGTCGGAGAGCGGTACCTTCTATCTGGCCGCGGGAGCGTTCAGAGATCAAACCGGCAGGTATGTCCTCCGGGTGAAGGACGCCATGGCTCAGGACGTCCACACGGCCGGGACCGACACTCGCGGCAGCGTCACGGTGGGCGGTCGGGTCACGGCCGATATCGACTACCCCGGCGACGTGGACTGGTATGCCGTCGAGCTGGAGGCCGACACGGCCTACCGATTCCGTCTCTTCGGCGGCGGCCTGCGATACCCGTACCTGGGAGGGATTCACGATTCGGCCGGCGGCCTGCAACCGAACACCCAACGCCCCACTTGGATCTCCTCTTACCCCTCTGTGGATTTCACTCCGGACACCGACGGAACCTACTACGTGGCGGCTGGCGGCGGTGGCCTGGGAGGCGCTATCCCCCTCACATACCTCTACTTGTACGGCGGCTTCCCGACAAGTGAGACCGACTACGCGGTAGGCACCTACACGCTTTCGGTGGACGAGATCTAGCGATCCTGCAAGGCGCAGGCCGCGCCGGCGGCGCGCCGCTTCGCAGCGATAAAGGACGGTTGCGGGCGCGTTCCGGAACTCCTCCAGCCGACGCCGAAGCGGCGAGCCACCGCCATACCGAGCACACGGCGCCGGCCGCATGACTCGCACTGAACAGTCTCCGGAAATCCCGGCGCGCCGGAGACAAGGACACGGACACAGGGTGAACCGCCATGAGCTACCAGATGGGCACCTACACGCTTTGGGTGGATGAGATCTAGTGTCGTGTCCCGTAAATACCTGGCATGAGTTGCGCAGGATTTTTTGTCGTCGGCAAGGCGCGATGAAGAGCAGTGGCGGGTAGTCGGCGAAGCGGCTGCAGGAAAAGAAAACGCTGCAATTTCGGAGACTTCAAGCGATTTTCGTGTCGACGACAATCCTCAACCCAGGTCTCGCCAGAAACGTGGCAAGCACTCAGGGGCTCCCGCCGGTGACCTCGCCCCACTTCTCTCCTTCGCGGCAGAAGGTTCTGACACGCTGGTCCGTGGGGCGGTTCTTCATTGCCGTCTCGATCAGCACTTCGCGACACTGCCGGCCATCCTCATTTCGACCGGTCGCGAGCACTGTCACGCCGCCCGCGGCGTAGCCGCTCGCGTCGTCGTGGTTCTCCCAGTAGACCCCCTTGTCAAGGGCGCCTTGACCGAGGGCCTGCTGCAAGGTCTTCGCGGCCAGCCGTCCCGACTTGGCGTCGATGGGCGGCAGCGGCCGGTGATTGTCCTTGGCCCTCTCGAGGAACGACGCGCGATCATTGCGCCTTGCTTCGATAAACATGATCGGCGCAATGATCGGTGCGGTGACGATTGCGCCCGCCACGTCGAGCACTCCGCCCACTCCTTTTTCGTTCGAACATCCGGCCACGAGAGCCGTCAGCAGAAATATCATGAAGCTGATCTTCACCGTGTCTCTCCCTATGGTTCTCGCGCCGTGGGATGACGACAGGCCCGTCGGAGGCTGACGGCCACCTGATTCGGTCAGAGTACCTGGATCGGGCCAGGGTACCGTCCCACAATCTTGTCGGCTGTCAACAACGTGACCCCTTCGACCTGGGCCTGCGCGACCAGGATGCGGTCAAAGGGATCCTTGTGCAGGGGCGGCAACAGGACCACCGCTACCGCATGGGCACCGGTCACGGCCAACTCCGTGTAACCGTGTTCCAGCAGACCTCGCCGCAGTAGATGAGGATCGACGTGGAAATCCGGGCGCCCGATTCCGCTCTTGATCGCAACCTCCCAGATCGACGCGGCGCTGAAGACGGGTTGCGTATCCCGCTGTTCAAGGAGAGCGCGTCCCTCGTCCGGCAACCGGCCTGAGACTCCCGCCGCCCAAAGCAGCACGTGTGTGTCTAGGAGGAGATTCACTCCTTGCCCTCGAACAGCGCCTCGATCTCGGTGGAGCCCATGCGGTCAAAGTCTTCCGGCACGGAAATTTGCCCGTCGAGGAAACCGATACGGCGCATCGATCCCGATTCCGGAGCTTCCACCGCGACCACTTTCACCACCGGCTTGCCAGCGCGTGCAATGATGAAGGGCTCGCCGTTGGCGGCAGCCTCGACGAGACGGGAAAGGTGGGTCTTGGCTTCGTGCATGTTGACGGTACGCATGATGTCGCTCCCGACTTAGTCTGTTTAGTTTAGTTGGATAGGTCGCATCTCGCAAGTCCCAGTACGAATTTCGCACTCCGGCATCGTCAATCACCCCATTGACTTCACGGGGGATCACCCGTTGGCTTCACGGTACTCTCCACCCTGTGTTCCCGTGTTTGCGCCACCAGGTTTTCGCTGGCTTCCCACAATCTGGCCCCGTTTCCCGGATCGGACGCGTACGGGAGGACCGATTCCCGTTGCATCAGGTGACGATACATCCCGGTGGCCCTGCCTGCTTCCTCGGCGCAGCACAGGTAGAGGGCCGGTCCCTCCGGAACCGGCCTGACTTCCGCCTGCTTCGGACCCCTGAGGTCTCGGATGGCGGCCACCAGCGCGCTCAAGGCCGTGCCGTCTCCCATGAGCCTGGGCGCACTCTTCAAAGGGTGGGCTCCTTCAGCTTGATCCGCTCTCTTCATTTCGAAGTCGTCACTGGAAGGGGATCACATGTTTCTCGCGATGGCCGGCGATGGCCGGCAAGACTCCCTTCGATGATCTCCAAATGCCCGACAGCCGCGCTCACAGATCCCGGTCCCGCAGATCCGGCCGCTTCAGCACGAGGCCCGCGGTGAGCGCGATACACACGGCGGCGGTGACCATCAGAGTCCACGGCGCGCCGATGAGCGCGGCGACGGCGCCGGAGTGGGCTTCGCCCAGCGACGGGGCGCCCACCCCGAGCATGCGCTGGAAGCTCGCGGTGCGGCCTCTCAGATTGTCCGGGGTCCGCGCCAGGATCACCACTTGGCGCACCACTGCTTGCAGCGCATCGAAGATTCCCACCACGAACAGGATCGCCACCGAGCCGAGGAACCACGGCGAGAACGCCAGCCCGAACAGGCAGGCGGCGTAGGCCATGACGCTGAAGGAGACGAACAGGCCCTTGTACGACATGTTCCCCAGCCACATGACCACGGCCACCCCGAGGAGCGAGCCCAGTGCCGGCGCCGACAGGAGGATTCCCAGGCCTCCCGCGCCGAAGCCCATGGCCACGGCGAAGATGGGCAGCAACGCGCGGTAGCTGCCGAAGAAAACCGCTGCGAACTCCGTCACCAGCAGGACGATGATGAGCGAGTTCCGCCGGATGAAGGCAACGCCTTCGAGCAGGCTCTGCACCGGGGACTGCTCGCGGTCCAGGGGCCCGGACTCGTAGCGGATGCACGTCATCACGGGGATCGCCACAATGTAGATCAGGCAGGCCACGCCGTAGGTCCAGCCGGAGCCGGCGACCGCGATGAGCAGGCCGCCCGCGGCCGGCCCGATGAGCTGTGAGAGTTTTCGCGCCGACGCGATCTGCGCGAAGGCGTTGACCATCAGCTCCCGCGGCACGAGACCCGGGACCATGGCGGTGCGCGCCGGCCCCGCCGCGGTGGTGAGAGTGGAATTCACGAAGGCCGCCAGATAGAGGTGCCACACCGAGATTAGCCCGGTGAGCGCCAGCGACCCCAGGGACAGGGTGATCAGCGCGTTCACGTACGCGGTCAGAATGATGAACCGGCGCCGGTCGATGCGGTCGGCGACAACCCCGCCGGCCAGGGCGAACACGATGGTGGCCGCGCCGCGCACCAGACCCGTGAACCCGGTCAGCAGCGGCGAGCCCGTGATCTCGTAGACCAGCCACAGCTCGATGGTGCGCTGGAGTTGGTAGCTGACCGACGTGCCGAAGAGCGCGATGTACAGCAGCCGGAAATCACGAACGGCCAGGGAGGAAAGGCCGCCATCCCGGCTCAAACGCACCGCACCGCCACCCACGGCCTTCGGCACCCTCCTGATCCGCCGAGAACGTGCCCGAGATGTCGGGCGGCTTTCATTGCGCTCAACCTCGTGCCCAAGAAACCCTCCTCCGGAGGGCCGTAGCCGCTCCAAAAGGGTAGGCCAGTAGAGCCACTACCGACTTAACCCAATGTTGCAATAAAGGTCTGTGAAGAGCGATCCGAAGCACCCCCCCCCCCC
>Ga0209020_1001107_pt1 | contig 29042 bp, 26 predicted proteins | sample PinacodermBB_FD_187298 | JGI IMG/M metagenome (GOLD analysis project Ga0209020, IMG submission 187298) | Host-associated microbial community of the marine sponge Aplysina aerophoba from Gulf of Piran - sponge pinacoderm, lysed by bead... | ecosystem: Host-associated > Porifera > Sponge >... | reverse complement strand
ACTTCCAGCCCGGTCCGGTTGCGCGCCGGGCCCGCGAGCTCTACTGGGCGTTCGCCCATGCGCACGGGAAGCCGGAGGACTTCGGCCTCTGAACTGCCCCGCTCAAGGAGAAATCCGCGTCATGGCGCTCACGATCTACGGCATCGCATTCAGCCGCGCCTTCCGGTCGCTCTGGGCGGCGAACGAGCTCGGGCTCGACTACGCCCATGTGCCGACGCACTTCATGAAGGAGTCGAAGCAGGCCGACTATCTCGCCGTCAACCCGAACGGCCGAGTGCCAGCCATGGTGGACGGCGACCTCGTCCTGTTCGAGTCGATGGCGATCAACCTCTACCTGGCCCGCACCTACGGGGCGCCACTGCGCATCGACGACGCCAGGGACGAAGCGCGCGCGGTGCAGTGGAGCTTCTGGGGGATCACCGAGCTGGAGAGCACGCTGCTGAGAGCGATGTTCACCGCGCTCGGCCTCTTCGGCGAGGAGGCCGATCCCGCCAAGGCCAATGAGACGCTGAACAAGGGCGCCGGCCGCGCGCTGACCGTACTCGACCGGCATCTGGACGGCCGCGACTGGCTTGTCGGCGAGAGCTTCAGCGTCGCCGACCTGAATGTCGCCGGGGTTCTGAACCTGGCGCGCACCGCCAGGCTGGATCTCTCGCAGTGGCCGAATGTCGCCGGCTGGCTCGACCGTTGCTACGACCGGCCGGGCGCGAAGAAGACGCTGGAGATGGTGCGCGCGGCCCGCGGCTGAACCTACCGGCGGCGGGAGGCCGCGATGAAGATCGTCGATGTGGAGGCCGTCGCGCTCGCCGTTCCGATGAAGAAGCGGATCGCGGCCCCGATCAGCATGCCGAGGGCCGACGAGACCGCCGGGATCGTCTTCAGGGAATACCGCTCGGTCATCGTCCGCATTCGCACGGACAACGGCATCGAAGGCGTCGGCGAATGCATGACCCGCCTCTCGGGAACAGCGCTGCGCGATATCGTCCACTATGTCGCCCCGCTGCTGGTCGGCAAGGACCCGCGGGACGTCGAATATCTCTGGGACCTGCTCTGGTCCGTGATGATGAACCGCGGCCACCAGAAGGGCTTCTACCTTGAGGCCATGGCGGGGATAGACACCGCGCTCTGGGACATCTGGGGCAAGTCGGCAGGGGTTCCGGTCTGGCGCCTGCTCGGCGGCAGGACCAACCGGAAGCTGTGGGCCTATGCCTCTTCGCTCCGGCTGCGCGACATCGGGATATTGCGGGACGAGATCGACGCGCACAAAGCAAACGGCTTCAACGCGATGAAGATCAAGATCGGCAAGGACCCGATGAACTGGCGCGGGGAAATCCGCACCGTGGAGCAGATCCGGGACCATGCCGGCGACGGGATTACCCTGATGGCCGACGTGAACTGCGGCTACGGGCACGACCGCAAGACCGCACTGCAGGTCGGACAGGCGCTCGAATCACTGGGCCTCTACTGGTACGAGGAGCCGCTGGCGCCGGACGACATCGACGGCTACGCCTTTCTCCGCGAGAAGCTCGGCATCCGGATTGCGACCGGGGAGGCCGACTTCAACCGTTTCAGCTTCGCGCGCTTCTTCAAGCGCGATGCGATAGACATCGTCCAGCACGATGCGGCGCGGGCGGGCGGCATTACCGAGGCGCGGAAGATCGCCGACATGGCGTCGGCCTTCCATGTGCTCTACGCCCCGCATACCGGCAGCTCCTCCAATATCATCATGACGGTGTCGCTGCATCTGGCGACCTATGCGCCCAACTTCCTGATCTATGAATACATGCAGAGTGACTGGAACCGCGAGGAGCGCAATCCGCTGCGCGAAGACCTGTGCAAGCTGCCGATCAAGTCATTCGAGGACGGTTATCTGGAGATGGAAGACCGCCCGGGTCTCGGCATCACGCTGAACGAGGAAGTCGTCGAGAGATACCGCCTGCCCTGACGCGAGAGCGTTGCGTCGGGGATTGCGCGGACCTCGCCGCCAGCCTTTTCGGTCCGTCGGGAACGCCGGGACTATCGTTTCCATACCGGCGGGGCTCCTCGACTCCTGCCCTCGGCATATGCCAAACTTTATCTTTCATATGCTTTCGGGGCTCTCGGATCGTACCGGGTGTATCAGAGCATTCTTCGTCCAGCCCCAACATGCAAAGGGATGACGAATGGCCGAAGACCGCGACACCGGGCAACGCCTCGAACATATCGAGGAAGCGATGGTGTACTTCAATCGCCGCCAGAATGAAGACCTCGCCTTGTCGCAAGAGATGAGGCTGGACTTCCTGCAGGAATTCAAGGCGATTCGGAAGGCCATCTACATCATGGCGGCTGCACTGATCTTCACCATCGTCGCGATATCGTTTGTATGATTTTCTGCAGAGGCTGACCGGCATGGGGCAATCCCCCACCCGGCACTCCGAAGCCATCGAAGTCCTCCGGTTTCGTTGAATACGCTATCCCTTTTCAGGGCATCACGCCGTGGCGCAAGGTCGGGCCCGGCGCCTCGGTGCGGCGCATTTCGGCGCGGTCGAGCGCCTCGATCAGGCGCGAGCGGGTTTCCGCCGGGTCGATCACATCGTCGATCTTCATAGCTTCGGCCGCCGGCCAGGCGCCGCAGAGACGCCCATATTCCCGGACCAGACGGTCGTAAAACGCATCCGGGTCCTCGGCAGCCTCGATCTCGGCCTTGTAGGCGGCGCGGATGCCGCTCTCCAGCGGGATGGCGTTGAAGTCCGCCGTCGGCCAGGCAAGCACCGCCGACTGCTCCGCCCCATAGCCGCCCATGGCCGCCGCGCCGTAGCCGAAGGCCTTGTGCAGCACCACCGTCACGAGCGGCGTGTCGGCGAAGGCGAAGCTGCTGGCAACTGCCATTCCGACCCGGAGCGCGCCTTCCCGCTCCGATTTCGGCCCCGTCATCACGCCCGGCGTGTCGGTCAGGAAAACGACCGGCAGGTGGTAGGCCGCCGCCAGGTCGATGAAGCGGCGGAGCTTGTGGCCGGCCGCTGCCGTGATCGCCCCCGCCATCACCTTCGGCTGGTTCGCCGCTACCGCCACCGCCCGCCCGTCAAGGCGCGCGAAGCCGGTAATCATCATGCGGGCATATTCGGGCTTGAGCTCGAAGAAGCTGTCCCGATCGAAGATCGCCGCTACCGCCTTCTTCATGTCGTAAGGCCGGCGCCGGTTCGCAGGTATGAGACTGCGCAGCGTCTCCGGCGCCCCGTCAGGAGCGGGCGACGGTTCCACCTGCGGCGGCCAGGCCCAGGCATTGGCCGGCATGAAGGAGAGGTAACGCTTGAGTTGCCGGATCGCATCGGCTTCGTCCTCGGCGGCGTTGTCGGCGACGCCCGAGATGCGGCAATGCACCTCCCAGCCGCCCAGCTCCTCCTTCGAGACGCGCTCGCCCGTGCCCATGGCGACCAGGGGCGGGCCGCCGGCGGCCAGCATGCCCTCCCCCTTCACCATGACGATGAACTCCATCATCGAAGCCAGCAGCGAGCTGTCCCCGGCGGTGGGGCCGAGCACTGCGGCAATCGTCGGTGCGGTGCCGGAGAGCCGCGCGACATTCATGAAGTGGTGCATCGGCGCGAGCCCCTCGCCGATATATTCGTCCGTTCGCGCGCCGGCGCCGTCGAACAGCCAGACCAGGGGCACCCGGTCCCGCAGGGCCAGTTCGATCATCCGGTTCTTCTTCTCGAAGTTCACCAGTCCGAGCGAGCCGCCGAGCACGGTGAAATCTTCGGCGACCACGCCGGCAATGCGCCCGTCGATCCGCCCGAAGCCGGTCACGACGCCGTCCGCGGGCGTCACCTTGTCCTTCACAGGCGTGACGCGGGTGGGGGCATGCGTTGCAAGGCCGCCGATCTCGGTGAAGCTGCCCGCGTCCATGAGCATCGCGACCCGCTCGCGCGCCACCTGCTTGCCTGCCCGGCGCTGGCGCGCGACCTTCGCCTCGCCTCCATGCGCTTCGGCCACGGCCCGGCGGCGCGCCAGTTCCTGCAGCAGGTCGGTCATTCCCTCATCCCCTTGGTGCCAAATCCCGTCATGTTGCATTGCAAGTTGCGGCACAGCCGTCACCCCGGCCTCCGAGCCGGGGCGACAAACCCGATGCCCGGTCGACTGTTATCAACCTAACGGCAATCGGTTCATCCGGATCGAGTCGCGCTCCAGCATGCCGTGCAGCCACAGTCGGGCGCGCAACCGCTTCCCGGTTCAGACCGCGTCTCTCAGCTTGAGCTTGAGACCGATCACCGCATAACGGTCGAGGCCGGTAATCTCGGCGATCTCGGCGAACGGCAGATGCGTTTCGTTGAGCAGTACCGTCGCATGCTGGACGGGCTCCAGCCGACGCCGGCTTCGCCACATAAAGCTCGGCCCCGACTGCCTGCGGGTGCGCTCTTCCTCACGGTCCAGGCCCCGGCGCAGAGCCTCCTCCCAGGCAGCTCGGAAACGCTCCCGTTCCGCCTCGGCCCGCCGCTCGCTGTCCCGGAAGGCCTGGGCGCGGGCGGCCGCCCGTGCTCGCCGCATGCGCTCGAACGGCGTCTCCTCGCGTACCGGGTCCGGTTCGCTTCCCGAGCGTGCCGCTTCCGAGAGCGACATTCCATGGCGCGACGCCAACCGCCGGGCCGCCGCAAGCGCCGCCTCCCGCTCACCGTCATAGGAACTGCCGGCCGCCAGTGCCAGCAGACTCCGGAAACGGGTCCGCTCCGCCTCTGCAAATCCGGTCGGGATCGAGCCTCTCCCCAGCAGGAAACGGTAAATCTACAATCCCCGCGTCGGGTAGGGAAACCGGTATTCGAAGAATCCGGCCGGCCGCGATTACCGATATGGTGGCGGAAACAGGAAGGAACGCAGCATGGCGGACGAAACTTTCGGCTTCATCGGGCTCGGCAATATGGGCGGGCCGATGGCCCGGCATACCGCCCTGACGGGGCGCGAGACGGTCGTGCATGACATTGCCGGCACCGCGGACCGGGCGCCACCGGGCGCGGTCGTCGGACAATCCAACGGCGAGGTCGCTCGCCGGGCCGGCATCGTCGCGCTTTCGCTGCCTACGGTCGCCTCCAATCGCGAGGTCGTGCTGGAAATTGCCGCAGCCGGACACAAGGGGCAGATCGTGGTCGATACCTGCACCATCGGCCCGGCCGCCGCGCGCGAGAACGCCCGCATCCTGGCCGAAGCCGGCATCGCCTATCTCGACAGCCCCGTTTCAGGCATGAAATTCCGCGCCGAGGAGGGCACGCTGGCCAGCATGGCGTCCGGTTCGCAGGAAGTCCTGGACCGTGCGCGGGAGATGGTCGGGGCATGGTCCCGGACGATCTTCCATGTCGGCCTCGAACCGGGGCTCGGCCAGACGATGAAGCTCGTCAACAACGCGCTCAACATTTCCACCCTCGTGACCTCCTCGGAAGCGGTGTCCTACGGCGAGCGCGCCGGACTCGACATCGCCACGATGCTGGAGGTCATCAATGCCAGCACGGGGCAGAATTTCACGACCCTGCATGCCTTCCCGAAGCATGTTGCGACGGGCGATTTCAGCGGGTCGGGTGCGGAGGCCCATGTCGTCAAGAAGGACCTCGGGCTGTTCGTCGAGGGCGCCGGGGCGGACGGCGCGCCCTGCCCAACGATCCTCCGCGCCTACGACACGGTTGCCGCCTTCGCCGACTCCGATCCGGGCCAGGACATGATCCGGATCTACCCCTTCGTGCGCGACGGGGCGTCCTAGCATGAACTTTTTTGTGGCGCGGACCGACCCCGTTCGCGGGTAAGGTCTGGCGTTCTCCCCTTCCGGCCGGTCCGTGATGCTCAACGATCCCGTCAAGCGCAATGTGCTGCTGCTTGCCGTCTGCCAGGCGCTCTACATATCCGCCACGACCCTGATGATCGTGACGGTGCCGCTGGTCGGCAAGATGCTGGCGGACGATGCCGGGTGGGCGACCGCGCCGCTCTTCTTCCATCACGCCGGCGTCATGAGCGCCTCGATTCCTGCCTCGCTGCTGATGCGCCGGATCGGGCGTCGTGCGGGCTTCATGCTCGGCACAGTGATCGGGTGCGTGGGGGCGCTGATCGCCGTCCAGGCAATTTACGACATGAGCTATTGGGGCTTCTGCCTCGGCGTGACCGTAGTCGGCTGGTTCAACGGTTTCGCGATCTTCTACCGCTTCGCCGCTGCCGACATCGCAACGCCCGAGTTCCGGCCCAAGGCCATTTCCCTGGTGCTGGCCGGCGGACTGCTGGCGGCCATCATCGGCCCGGAACTGGCAAAGCACACGCTCGACTGGCTGGCGCCGGTCTTCTACGCCGGCAGCTACCTCTCGCTGGTCGGGCTCTATCTCCTCTCCTTCTGCCTTCTCGCCTTCGTGAAAATTCCGAGGATGAGCGCGGAGGACCGGCGCGACACGGGCCGACCCCTGCTCGAAATCCTGCGCCAGCCCGCCTGTATCGTCGCCATTCTGGCGTCGGCGGCTGCCTACTCCACCATGTCGCTGGTGATGAGCCCGACGCCGCTGGCGATGGAGGCCTGCGGTTTCGACACAGACGATACCTTCACCGTCATGCAGGCGCATGTCATCGGCATGTTCCTGCCCGCCTTCTTCACCGGCCATCTGGTGTCCCGTTTCGGGGCGCGGCCGATCATCCTGTCGGGCATTGCGATGATCGCTGTCTGCGCCGCCGTCAACCTGACCGGCATCACGCTCGCGCATTTCGCCGTGGCGCTCTTCCTGAACGGCGTCGGCTGGAACTTCATGTTCGTCGGCGGCTCCTCGCTGCTCACCGAAGTGCACACGCCCGCCGAGCGGGCCAAGGTGCAGGGAATCCACGATTTCACCGTCTTCGGCACGATCGCCGTCTCGGCGCTGTTCTCCGGCCGCATCCTGGAGGACCTCGGCTGGGACTGGATCAATATCGGCATCCTGCCGATGATTGCCGTGGCGCTCATCGCCACCCTGATACTTGCCGGCTCCCGCCCCCAGCGGGCAGCCTGACCCGAAGCACGACTGTCATCTTCGGCCTCTCTGGAACAAATTATCTATTGTCTATGAAAAAAGTCATATAATAGGTTGACTCAGGAAGGCTGGATCCTATATGTAGCGGAAGGAAGCAGGCGGCATCCGCGGAACCGCCTCGACCTCCGCGTCGGCGCCGACGCAAAAAACACCCTGGGAAGATGACAGGAGAAGTGCGCCTTGCGGCCGGCCCGCGCGCGGGCGCAATCAGGCGCGCGAACCGCGCCGGCGCCAACGGGCGCGGGCGCGCGTCCGCGAAACGCGCGAAACAGGGTCCCGCCGCGCGGGCGAACCGGCGGCGGGGCGACCGGAACGGAGAGCGACCGGGAGGAACGACCGATGCCGAAGACGCCAAGCCGGAAAAATCGGAAGCAATACCCGGAACCGCGGCGGCATGCCCGAGGAGACAACGGCATATGCGTTGTCCGTATGCGGAACATGGCATTCCATGACATTTCCGCGGGGCCGCATGACAAAACATGACATTCCCGGGGGCATCCGCGCCGCGCGCCGTGTTCATGCGACAAATCGGGGCTTGAGGGACACCCGCCCTTCCCTTACACGCGCCAGCGGCGCTTCCATCCACCCGAGGGGAACCCTCCCATGTCGCCCGTCCTGATTTTTGTCGTCGTCTGCGGCCTTGCCGCGCTGCTCTATGGCGTTGCCGCGTCGCGGTCCGTGCTCGCGGCGAGCCCCGGAAACGAGCGCATGCAGGAGATCGCGGCGGCAATCCAGGAAGGCGCGCGCGCCTATCTGAACCGGCAGTACCGAGCCATCGCCATCGTTGGCGTCGTCATCTTCGTCGTGCTGCTGCTGCTGCTCGGGATTCACGAAGGCATCGGCTTCCTGATCGGCGCCATTCTCTCCGGCGCGGCCGGCTATATCGGCATGAACGTCTCGGTGAAGGCGAATGTCCGCACGGCGGAGGCGGCGCGGCAGGGACTGGCCCAGGGACTGGCCGTGTCGTTCCGGTCCGGCGCCGTGACGGGCATGCTGGTGGCGGGCCTGGCGCTGCTCGGCGTCGCCGTTTACTACACCATCCTGGTCAATGCCGGCGCCGAGGGGCGCGGCCTGATCGACCCGCTCGTGGCGCTGGGCTTCGGCGCCTCGCTCATCTCCATCTTCGCGCGCCTCGGCGGCGGCATCTTCACCAAGGGCGCCGATGTCGGCGCAGACCTCGTGGGCAAGGTCGAGGCCGGCATTCCGGAGGACGACCCGCGTAACCCTGCGGTGATCGCGGACAATGTGGGCGACAATGTCGGCGACTGCGCGGGCATGGCCGCCGACCTGTTCGAGACCTATGCGGTCACCGTCGTCGCGACCATGGTGCTGGCGTCGATCTTCTTCGCCGCCGATACGGCGCTTGCCGCAAAGGTGATGTCCTACCCGCTCGCCATCGGCGGCGTGTGCATTCTCGCCTCCATCGTCGGAACCTTCTTCGTCAAGCTTGGCGCCTCGCAGTCGATCATGGGCGCACTCTACAAGGGCTTCATCGTGTCGGCGGTGATCTCGCTCGGGGGCATACTGGCGATGACCGCATGGACCGTGGGCATGGGCCCCATCGGCGAAAGCGGCTTCACGGGCACGCAATTGTTCATCTGCGGAGCCATCGGCCTCGTCGTTACGGGGCTCCTCATCTGGGTGACGGAATACTACACCGGCACCGAATACCGCCCTGTCCGCTCGGTGGCCCAGGCTTCGACGACCGGCCACGGCACCAATGTCATCCAGGGGCTCGCCGTCTCGATGGAAGCCTGCGCGCTCCCCGCCGTCATCATCTGCGTCGCCATCATCGCCTGCCACCAGCTTGCAGGCCTGTTCGGCATCGCCATCGCCGTTACGGCCATGCTGGCGCTCGCGGGCATGGTGGTGGCGCTGGACGCCTACGGCCCCGTCACGGACAATGCCGGCGGCATCGCCGAGATGGCGGAGCTGGAGGAGGACGTCCGCGAAACCACCGACAAGCTGGATGCTGTCGGCAACACCACCAAGGCCGTCACCAAGGGCTATGCCATCGGCTCGGCGGGTCTCGGCGCGCTGGTGCTGTTCGCGGCCTATACCGAGGACATCAAGTACTTCAGCGCGGCCGGGGACCAATATCCGTTTTTCGACGGCATCGCAGAACAGGTAACCTTCTCGCTGTCCGACCCCTATGTGGTCATTGGCCTGTTCGTGGGCGGCTTGCTGCCCTTCCTGTTCGGGGCGATGGGCATGATGGCGGTCGGCCGCGCGGGCGGCGCCGTCGTGGAAGAGGTGCGCCGCCAGTTCCGGGAGATCCCCGGTATCATGGAAGGCACTGCCAAGCCGGAATACGGCCCCTGCGTGGACATGCTGACGCGCGCGGCGATCAAGGAAATGATCGTGCCTTCGATGCTGCCGGTGCTCTCGCCGATCGCGCTCTTCCTGCTGATCTGGCTGGTCGCGGGCAAGGCGGCGGCGCTGACCTCGGTTGGTGCGATGCTGCTCGGCGTCATCGTCACCGGCATCTTCGTCGCCATCTCGATGACCGCCGGCGGCGGCGCCTGGGACAATGCGAAGAAATACATCGAGGACGGCCATCACGGCGGCAAAGGCTCGGAGGCTCACAAGGCGGCCGTGACGGGCGACACGGTCGGCGACCCCTACAAGGACACCGCCGGCCCCGCCGTCAACCCGATGATCAAGATCACCAACATCGTGGCGCTCCTGCTGCTCGCCGTGCTCGCCCACTGACGGGCCGGTCCGGCAGGCCGTGACCGCGGGGAGGAATCCCGGCTAAGCTGGCAGGCGTTCCCCGACGGACCCGTCTTCCATGCAGGCCGATACGGTCGATGACCTTTTTCGCCGTTTCGGCCCGAATTACCGCTGGTATGTAACCTTTGCCGGCCTGATCGGCGGCTTTTCGATGGTGCTGTCGGCCACCATCGTCAATGTGGCCGTGCCCGAGGTCATGGGCGCGTTCGGCGTCGGGCAGGACCAGGCGCAATGGATGGCGACCGCCTTCCTCGCCACGATGACCGCCAGCCAGCTGCTCAACGCCTGGATCACCGAGGCATTCGGGCAGAGGCTCGGCTTCGCGCTGACGCTCGCGGTCTTCATGGCCGGGGCCCTGATGAGCGCCACCGCCACCTCGATGGACATGCTCATCCTCGGCCGCATCCTGCAGGGCGTGGCGGCCGGCATCGTCATGCCGATGACGATGGTGACCATCTTCACCGTCTTTCCGCCGGAACGCCGGGGCATGGCAATGGGCGTTTACGGCGCCGGCGTGGTGCTGGCGCCGGCGCTCGGACCTGCGGTCGGGGGGATCGCCATCGACACGCTGTCCTGGCGGGCCATGTTCCTGCTGCCGCTCCCCTTCTGCGGTCTGGCGCTTCTCGCCGGCATGGTGTTCATGCCGTCCAAGGGACGCATCGGGAGGCTGCCGCCGTTCGACTGGTTCGGCTTTGTCTTCCTGGGAGCGGCGCTCTTCCTGTTGATGACGGCCGCGGCATCGGGGCCGAGGGAAGGCTGGCTCTCCGATCATATCCTGCTCTACGCCGTGCTGGGCACGGTCTCGGCGGCCACGTTTGTGATTATCCAGGTGAAGAGCCGGGCGCCGCTTCTGGATGTGACGCTCTTCCGCCATCCGGCCTTCACAGCGGCGGTGATCGTCGCTTTCGTGTTCGGTGTCGGCAATTTTGCCTCCGGCTATGTCATTCCCGTTTTTGTTCAGCAGGTTCAGAGCTTTACGGCGACCAAGGCCGGGCTGCTGCTGATGCCCGCCGGTCTGCTGCTGGTCTTCGCACTACCGCTCACCGGACGCGCCGCCGACCGTTTGCCCGACCATATCCCGATCCTGGCCGGCCTCGGCTTCTTCGCGTTCGGCACCTTCCTGATGGCGACGGCCGACGCCAATACCGGTTTCTGGGCCTTCGCCGTCTTCACGATGATCAGCCGGGTCGGCATGTCCTTCATCATGCCGGCGCTGTCCGCCTCCGCCCTTCGCGCGCTCCCGAACGAAAAGCTGGCCCAGGGATCGGGCGCGATGAACTTCATCCGCCAGCTCGGCGGGGCGTCCGGCACCAACCTGATCGTGGTCTGGCTGCAATTGCGGACGCACTGGCATGCGGAATCGCTGGCCTCCACCCAGACAGCGGCGAACACGGCAAGCCGGGGATTCCTCGAGATCGTCGCGGACCGCCTCGGCATCGCCGGGCTGCCGGACCCGGCCCGGCTCGGCGCGGCGCTGGACTATCTGAGCCAGGTCGTCCACGCCCAGGCACTGGCCTTCGGCTTCCGGGACTGCTTCCTGGCGCTCGGCGTCGTCTTTGTGCTGGCGATGCTGCCAGCGCTCAATCTGGCGCGCGTCCCCCGCAGGGAGTAGGCTTCAGGCTGCGGCCGCTTGCTGGAATTGGTAGACAGACCGGACTTAAAATCCGCGGGGCGTACGCCCGTGAGGGTTCGAGTCCCTCAGCGGCCACCAACATAATCAGCTAGAATGGGGGCAGAGAACAGGTGGCCTTCGGGGCCGCCTTTTCAATTCCGTGCCTCCGTAGGGCGAAGGAACCGGAGAGCTATGCCGGAAACGGGTAAGAAACATGTACCCTGTACAGGTCAGCCCCGTGACCACGCATGACAAGACACGACATTTCCGGTAGCTGCGCTGCATGTCCCCGCTCGTGCTTGCCTCCGCTTCGCCCCGCCGGCTCGAATTGCTCCGCCGTATCGGCATTGAACCGGACCGGATAGCGCCGATGGAGATCGACGAAACGCCGCGCCCCGGAGAGTTGCCGCGAGACCTTGCCGCGCGGCTTGCCGGAGAGAAATGCGCAGAAGCGTCGAATCGCTTCCCGGACAGCTATGTGCTCGCTGCAGACACCGTGGTTGCATGCGGGCGCCGGGTGCTCGGCAAGGCGCAGGATGTCGAGGAGGCGCGCCGCTTTCTCACGATGCTTTCCGGTCGCCGCCACCGCGTATGGGGGGGAATCGCCGTCCGGGCCCCGGACGGCCGCCGGGCAGACCGGACGGTGGTGACGCATGTGGCGTTCAAACGGCTGGAGACGCGCGAGATCGAAAGCTATCTCGACTGCAGCGAATGGCGGGACAAGGCCGGCGCCTACGGTATCCAGGGCCGTGCAGGCGGCTTCGTCAAGGCGATTACCGGCTCCTACCCGAATGTCGTGGGCCTTGCCCTTTACGAAGCGCGGTCGCTGCTTGCCGGCCTCGGTTATCCCGTACCGTGAACCGGGCACTATTGACGGAAGCGCCCTGGGGCCGAACGGCCGCATTGCTGGCGGGCGGCGCGGCGGTGGAATTGCGCCTGGAGCGTCCGGCCGACGAAATGGGTTCTATCTGGCGCGGTCGCGTGCTGCGCGTGGAACCGGGACTCGGTGCGTTCGTCGATCTGGGAGACGGCGGCACCGGCCTGCTCGGCGGAAGCAAGCCACCGCACGAAGGCTCCTCGCTTCTGGTTCAGGCGACCCGGCCCTCGGTCGGCGGCAAAGGGCCTGCTCTCGGCAGGGCTCCGAGGCTCGCCGGCCGCTACCTGGTCTTTACGCCCCGGAATCCCGGTGTCGTCGCATCCAAGCGGCTTCCTGACGATGGAACCCGCACCCGTCTGCAAGGCCACGCGCGCCGGCTTGTCGGGCCAGGCGAGGGAGCGGTCGTACGTGCCGCGGCCGCAGCGGTGGCGGATACAGCCTTTGCAAGGGAACTGGACGTGCTTCGGGCGCGTTGGCAACGCATCGAAGCGGCCTCGGATGAGGCGCCCGCCCTCTTGTGGAGGGAAGGCGACCCTCTCCGGGCTTTCCTGCGGGATCGCCTTGCTCCCGGCGGCACGGTGCTTGCGGACCGCAGGCTGCGCTCTTACGCGGAACGCCTGGGTTTGCCGGACATACGGATCGAATTGCTGGACGAGCCAGGCTGGCAGGCTTTCGACCTCGAAGACGCAATCCAGAGGGCGCTGGAACCGGTGGTGGCGCTCGCCAGCGGCGGAAGCATCTCCGTCGAAGAGACGCGGGCTGCGGTTGTAATCGACGTGGACGGCGGCGGACGGAAAGACGCGCTGGCGCTAAACCTGGAGGCTGCGGAAACGGTTGCGCGGGAGATCCAGCTGCGAGGGCTCGGCGGCCTTGTACTGATCGATTTTGTCGATCTCGACCGGGCGGTCGAGCGGCGAAGGGTCGAGCGCCGCCTGGCGGACGGGTTCGCGGGCGATCCCGCCGCGCGGCAGCAATTGCCGTTCTCGCCGCTCGGGGTGATAGAGATGACCCGCCAGCGTCTCGGAGTCCCGCTTGCCGAGCAATGGGCGCTGCGCCGGAGGTAGCTTTGGCCAAAGAGCCCGTTAAACTTCGTCCTTTCGGTTCCTGCCCGATCTGCGGGCGGCCTGCCGTCGAGGCGGTGCGCCCCTTCTGCTCCCCCAATTGCCGCCACCTGGACCTCGGCCGCTGGTTGACGGAAGGCTATGTCATCCAGGAAGGCGGTGCGCTTGGAGAAGCGCCGGCGGCGGACCCTTTCGCCGACGAGGACAGATGACTGCCCCCGGCCGACGGACGCAGATGCCGCAAAATCGCGCAAAGCACGACGTTTGCGGCCTTCTTTCGTCGCTTGTCCTGGTTTAGAAAGCGCTTCTCATGAGCACCCCTCCTATCGGCCACAATGCGGTGATCGCCGCGCTGCGCGATGTATTCGGCGACCGGCTTTCCACTTCCGATGCGGTTCGGGAGCAGCACGGCCGAGGCGAAGACTATTTCCCGCTCGCACCGCCCGACGCTGTCGCTTTTGCGTTGACGACAGAGGAGGTGAGCGCTGCTCACCGGATCTGCGCCGAGTTCGGCCTGCCGATCGTTCCTTTCGGAACGGGCACATCGCTCGAAGGGCATGTCAGCGCTGTTGAAGGCGGTCTTTCCATAGATCTGAGCCGCATGAACGAGGTGCTGGAGGTCAATGGAGAAGACAGCGACTGTAGGGTGCAGGCAGGCGTTACCCGTAAGCAACTGAACGAGTATCTGCGAGACACCGGGTTGTTTTTCCCCATCGATCCCGGCGCCGACGCATCGCTTGGCGGGATGGCAGCGACCGGTGCTTCGGGCACGAATGCCGTGCGTTACGGCACGATGAGCGAGAATGTGCTCGGGCTGACCGTAGTCATGCACGACGGCGAGATCGTCGAAACCGGCGGCCGGGCGCGCAAATCGTCGGCTGGCTACGACCTGACGCGATTGTTCGTCGGGTCCGAAGGGACGCTTTGCACCATTACCGAAGTACGCCTCAAACTTTACGGCATACCGGAGAGTATCGCGTCGGCTGTCTGCCAGTTTTCGAGCCTGGAGGCAGCCGTCGACACCGTAACGCTCACCATGCAGTCGGGCGTTCCGGTGGCGCGTATCGAGTTGCTGGACGACACGCAGATGGACGCCTGCATCCGTTACTCCGACCTGGAGGATTTCGAGGTCAGGCCGACCCTGTTCTTTGAGTTCCACGGTTCTCCTGCCGGAACAGCGGAGCAGGCGGAGACAGTCCAGGACATCGCCGCCGAACTCGGCGGCAGCGCCTTCCGCTGGACGCAAAGCCAGCAAGAGCGGAACAAGCTCTGGCAGGCCCGGCACGATGTCTATTATGCCTGCATGGCACTCAGGCCGGGCTGCCGGGCCTGGTCCACCGATGTTTGCGTGCCGATCTCCAGACTGGCCGAGTGCCTGATAGAGACGCGCCGCGATGTGGACGAGACCGGTCTCGTCGCGCCCATTGTGGGTCATGTTGGCGATGGCAATTTCCACTGCGGCATCGTCATAGACCCCGACGACCCGGAGGAAATGGCGACCGCTCAGGCCTTCAACAAGCGCCTTGTTGCACGGGCGCTGGCGATGGGCGGCACCTGCACCGGCGAGCACGGCGTCGGCCAGGGCAAGATCGATTCCGTCGAGGCGGAACGAGGCGAGGCCGTGGATGTGATGCGCGCGCTCAAACTCGCTCTCGACCCGGCAAACAGGATGAACCCCGGCAAGGTGATACGGCTATGACACAGCTCGCCCATGCCGAAATGCGGGAAGACCTCGCCTGCGCGCTTCGCTGGGCGGTACGGCTGAACCTGCATGAAGGCGTCGACAACCACTTCTCTGCGGTCGTGCCGGGCGAAGACGGCGAAATGCGTGGCGACCGTTTCCTCATCAATCCCTACGGTGTGCACTGGTCGGAGATGACCGCATCGGCGCTCTGCCTTTGCAACGAGGAAGGCGAAGTGCTGGAGGGCGGGGACAAGGTCGAGAACACGGCCTTCTATATTCACAGCCGCATCCATGTGAATGTGCCGTCCGCGAAGGTCGTGCTGCACACTCACCAGCCCTACTCGACGGCGATTACCCTGCTGGAAGGCGGAAGGCTGGAGATGTGCGAGCAGAACGCGCTGATGTTCGACGACCGTATCGCCTATGACGACGACTATGACGGCCTTGCGCTGGACAATGACGAAGGCGACCGGCTGGCCAGCGCCATGGGCAACCGGTCCATCGCCTTCCTCGCAAGCCACGGCATCGTCGTTTCCGGCGAGACGGTCGGTGAAGCGTTCACCGACCTCTTCTATCTGGAACGCGCTGCCCAGTTCCAGATGATCGCAAGGGCGACCGGCGGAAAGCTGCGGAAGATTTCGGACAAGGTGCGGGATTCGGTGCGCCAGCAGTTCGCCGAGGAACGACCGAAGCTCGCCGACAGGCATTTCGCGGCCCTGAAACGCATCCTGGATCGCGAAGAGCCGGAATACCGGCTGTGAAGCCCTGACAATGAAAATCGAACGCGTCGGCGAGACCATCGACATGCTGGGCGAGGGACCGCTTTGGGACGTAGCCGAGCAAGCGCTTTACTGGGTAGACAGCCGCGGCTGCACGATCCATCGACGCGATTGGGCCACCGGCGAACGCCGCGACTGGGACGTACCGGCGATGATCGGCTCCATGGCGCTGCGCGAGGCCGGCGGGGCGGTCCTTGCGCTCCAGACCGGCATCCACACCTTCGATTTTGAGACCGGCGAGGCAACGCCCATCGCCGACCCGGAGGCGGACGATCCTTCCACCCGCTTCAACGACGGCAAGGTGGATCGACAGGGCCGTTTCCTGACCGGCACCATGGCGACGCGGATCGGCGAAGAGCCGCGCGGCTCCATCTACCGTCTCGACGCGGACCTCTCGCTGCACCGGCTGAAGGGCGGTGTCATCGTGGCGAACGGTCCCTGTTTCAGCCCGGACGGCGAAACCTTCTACTTCGCCGACACGCGCCGGAACGCGATCTTCGCCTACGACTACGACACGGCGACCGGCGATATCGGGCCTGAGCGCGTCGCCGTGGATACGACGCCCTATGACAGCGGCCCGGACGGCGGCACAGTGGACAGCGAAGGCTACCTTTGGAGCGCGCTCGTCCATGCCAGCCAGATTGCGCGCTTTGCGCCCGACGGGAGTCTGGACCGGCTGATCGACATGCCATGCACGCGCCCGGCAAGCATCATGTTCGGCGGTCCGGACCTCGACATCGTCTTCGTGCCGTCGATCCGGGACTCCGGCAATGTGCGCGGCGACAAGGAAATCGACGGCGCCCTGTTCGCGGTCCACGGCCTCGGCGTTACCGGAATCCCCGAACCGCGCTTCGCCGGCTAGGACCGCGTGGATACGGCCTGCCAGCAATATCGGGTCCGGCCGAGCTCGACGCCCCAGCGTTCGACCGTCGCGTGGATACCGGGCCGGCCGCCGAGCCTCTCGTAGAAGCCTGCCGCCGGGTTGCCGTCCAGCACCCATAGCGACACTGGCCCTTCCAGAAATTCCGCCATGGTGGAGAACAGCATCCGGCCGATGCCCCGGCGCTGCTCATCCGGCCGTACATAGAGCGTCGTGATTTCGCCGGCCTCGCGGCTTGCGCTGCCGAAGCCCGCGATGCCGCCGTCTTCCGCAACGAAAACCTGCCCCAGTTCCGCTTCCGGGTCCCGGATTGCGCGGCGCCAGCGGCGCATTTGCCGACGCCGGGAGAGCCCGTCCAGTATCTCCTGCGGCAGCAGTCCGACATAGGCGGCCCGCCAGGTTTCGACATGCACCCCGGCAATCGCCTCCGCATCGCCGTCCCGCGCGGGGCGGACGGTCACGCCCATTCGCGGCCGGGATGGTAGTTGGGCGGCTCGCGGGTCATGGCAACATCGTGAACATGGCTCTCGCGCAGGCCCGAATTTGTGATCCGGACGAAACTGGCGCGTTCCTGAAGGTCGGCGATGGTAGCCGACCCGGTATAGCCCATGGCAGAGCGAAGCCCGCCGACCAGTTGCTGGACAACATTCGAGACCGGCCCCTTGTAGGGCACCCGACCCTCCACGCCTTCGGGGACCAGCTTGAGGCTGTCGTTGACTTCCTCCTGGAAGTAACGGTCCGCCGAGCCGCGGGCCATGGCGCCGACGGAGCCCATGCCGCGATAGGATTTGTACGACCGTCCCTGGTAGAGAAAGACCTCTCCCGGACTCTCCTCCGTTCCGGCGAACAGCGAGCCGATCATCGCGCAATCGGCGCCTGCGGCGATGGCCTTGGCAAGATCGCCAGAAGACTTGATTCCTCCGTCGGCGATCGCCGGAACGCCGGCCTCCCGGCAGACGGCCGCTGCTTCGGCGACGGCCGTCAGTTGCGGCACACCCACACCGGCCACGATGCGGGTAGTGCAAATGGACCCCGGACCGATACCGATCTTGACCGCATCCGCTCCGGCGTCGATCAGCGCCCTCGCCCCATCTGCGGTGGCGACATTGCCCGCGATGATCTGCGTGTAGTTGGACAGGCGCCGGATTCGCTCGACAGCGGCGACAACACCCTCCGAATGGCCATGCGCGGTGTCCACGACGATGGCATCGACATCGGCGTCGAACAGCGCCTCCGCACGTGCGATCCCGTCGCGTCCGATTCCTGTGGCCGCAGCAACCCGGAGCCGACCCTGCTCGTCCTTGGTCGCCATCGGGTATTGCGCCGCCTTGTCGATATCCTTGACCGTGATCAGGCCGACACAGAGTCCCCTTCCGTCCACGACCACCAGTTTCTCGATCCGGTGCCGGTGAAGAAGCTGCTTGGCGTCATCCGACCCAACTCCTTCCGGCACGCTGACAACTTCGCGCGTCATCAATTCGGAAACCGGCTGCCTCATGTCGCTGGCGAACCGGACATCGCGATGCGTCAGGATGCCAACCAGCCGACCGCTGTCCTCGACCACCGGAATGCCGGATATGCGGTTCTCCGACATCATCGCCAGTGCGTCCGCCAGTGGGCGGGCCGGGCCGATGGTCAGCGGGTCCACCACCATGCCGGACTCGAACTTCTTGACCCGGCGCACCTCCGACGCCTGGCGTTCAATATCCAGGTTCTTGTGGACACAACCAAGCGCGCCTGCCTGCGCCATGGCAATGGCAAGCTCTGCCTCGGTTACGGTATCCATCGCCGCCGACACTACAGGCAGCGCCAACTCGATTTCCGCAGTCAGGCGCGTACGGGTGTTCGCTGTCGCAGGTAATATCGACGAGTTGGCCGGTTGCAGCAGCACATCGTCGAACGTCAACGCCAACGGGAGGGCATCTAGATCGCGCAAGGCAGACCGTCCCATGTCATGGGGGTTGACGCCCTCTTATACCCGCCTCAGCCGGAATGTGAAGTCGCGTCGCCCGCACCCCGGAAATCGGTCGCCACAAGATAGAGTTCAGAGGACTCCTTGCGGCTCGCATCCGGCTTCACATGCCGTACTTGCGCAAAGTCCTTCTTCAGAACATTCAGGAGGTCATGGTGCATACCTCCTTGAAAAATCTTGACAACAAAGGCTCCGCCCGGCCGCAATAATCCGCGTGCTGTGTCATAGGCCAGATCCGCAAGCGCGGCGATACGCAGCCGGTCCGTCGTCGCGTGCCCGGTGGTGCGCGGGGCCATGTCGCTTAACACGACGTCCGCGCCGTCCGGTAATGCTGCTCCGAGTCGCGCCGGACTATCGTCGCTTTCCAGGTCCATAGTGAGGCAAAGGGCGCCGGGAACCGGCTCCATCGACTGGAGGTCCACCGCGATCACCCGCCCGCCCGAACGCGCCACCGACACCTGTGTCCAGCCGCCGGGTGCCGCCCCGAGGTCGATAACCGAGCTGCCCGGCTTCAGAAGGCGGAAGCGGTCGTCGAGCTGCATCAGCTTGAAGGCCGCGCGCGAACGCAGTCCCTGCCTCTTCGCTTCCGCTACATAAGAATCGCTGTGTTGGCGCTGCAACCAGCGCGTGGAGGCCGTCTTGCGCCCCTTCGCCGTGCGGAGCCGGGCCTTCAGTCCCGCCTGTCTTCCTGGCCTTGTGCGGGGAGGTCGGCTCACGCGGTCCCGCCGTCCCTGGCGATCATGCGGAACAGAATGCCCTCGCGCACCCCTCGGTCGGCGACCCGGATCGAGCCGACAGGCCACATCCGGCAGATTGCTTCGAGGATGGCACAGCCGCCGACCGCCATGTCTGCCCGGTCGCGACCGATGCATGGCAGTCGCGCCCTGCCCTCCCGATCCAACCGGCGCAGTCTGTCGGACACGACGTCGAGATCGTCGAAGGCAAGGGAGCACCCATCCACGAGGTCACGGCGATAGCGCACAAGGCCGAGATGCAGCCCGGCAACGATCGTCACCGGGCCCGACGTGCCAAGCATCTGAACTCTACCCGCCGCGACCGCCGCAGAGATGCAGTTCGCCTCGTCGAACCGGCGCAGCCAGGGCGTTACCGCCGCCGTCATGGCCCGGTATGCGCGATCCGAAATCCTGTCTGAGCCAAATGTCTCGGCCATGCGGGCCACGCCCCACGGGAGCGAAATCGAATCCAGCATCCGGGCGGTTCCCTGGCCTTTCACCGCCAGCCACATGAGCTCGCTGCTGCCGCCGCCGATATCGAACACCAGTGCGCGCCCGCAGGACGGATCGAGCAGAGGCGTGCAACCGGCCGCCGCCAGCGCTGCTTCCTCCCGCGTGCCGATGATTTCCAGCCGCACACCCGTCTCGCGCTTCACCCGCGCCACGAAGCCGGCGCAGTTGTCCGCGCGGCGACAGGCGTCGGTCGCCACGCAACGCATCTTTGTGACGCGCCGCTGCCTTATCTTGCCGGCACAGACATGGAGGGCTGCAATTGCCCGCTCAATGGCCTGCTCCGAAAGCCGGCCGGTGCTGTGCAGGCCTTCACCCAGCCGGACGATGCGCGAAAAGCTGTCCAGGACATCGAAGCCCCCGTCCGAAGGCCGCACGACGAGCAGGCGGCAATTGTTGGTGCCGAGATCGAGCGCTGCATAGACCGGTGCTCCAGTCTGCGGTCCCGTTTCCTGCTGCTGCCGTTGCATCGCTGCCCGAACTCCCCCGGCATGATAGCGGGGAAGCGACAACATTGCTGCCTCTCAACGAAACGGCGACAGGACTGCCACTATGATTGCCCGGCCAACAACCGGAGGCGCCGAAAACTCGTAGTTGAGGTCAGGGTGTATCGGATTGGACCGAGGTGGCGCCGGCACGTGCGCAATCCTCGTCTTCCTGTCCGGTCCCGCCACCAACTCCGCACGCACCGATCACCTGTCCGCCGCGCATGATGGGCACCGCACCCTGCCCGTAGATCAGGCGCCCACCGTCTGCGGCAGCAATGCCGCGGAAGGTCGGATGGTCTGCCCGTTCCGTCAGGTCGCCGCTCGGCCTGGCGAAGGCGGCGGACGCGGCAGCCTTGCCCTGCGAGCCGTAGACCGCGGCCCATATGGCACCGTCCATGCGCTGGAAGGAGATGAGCCGCCCCCCAGCATCCACAACAGAAACGCAAATCAGAATGCCGAGGCTCTCCGCATGTGCAATGGCGGTCGCAGCGACGCGGTTGGCATCCTGTAACGTGAGCGGCATGGGAGGTCTCCGGATGGCATGGGTTGGAGGTCGAGCGGTCGGGCGCCGATAGTGTATAGCATCCCCCGTTGTCGCCGGAAGGAAACACGGCACTGGAGCCAGCTCATGCGACCGAACGAAAGAATGCTGGACCTCAGGTCCTTCCTCGAAGATCTGGAAGCGGTGGATCCGGACGCAATATTGCGCATCCCGGAACCTGTGAGCATCGACTTCGATATAACGGCTGTGGCGATGGAACTGGAGAGCCGGGGCCGTGCGCCGGTGATCCTGTTCGAAAAGGTGGGGGACTCGCCCTTTCCCGTAGTCGCCAACCTGTTCGGCGATCGCCGGCGCTACGCCCAAGCGCTCGGTGTCGCGGACTCGGTCCTGATCGAAACCTGGGGCGGACTCGGCGACAGGACGATCGATCCGGTAATCCGCGAGACTGGCCCGATTCTGGATAACGTGACGACGGGCGAGAACGTCGATCTGGGCGCACTGCCGATTCTCAACCACTTCGCGGAGGATGGCGGCCCTTACGTCACCAACGGTATTGTCGTGGCAAGGGACCCGGATACCGGGGTGCGCAACGCGAGCTACCACAGGCTGCAGGTCATGGGCAGGACCCGCTTCGGCACCAGCCTGCACAGCCGCCGGCATCTCTGGAACTATGCGCAGCGGGCCGCCCGGCGGGGCGAAGCGATCCCGGTGTCGATAGTCATCGGGCACCATCCGCTGTTCGCGTTCGGCAGCGGCTTGTGGAAAGGACCGATGAACGCCGACGAATACGCCGTCGCCGGGGGCTTCATGGGCCGGGCACTGGAATTGGTCGCAGGCGTGACAGTGCCCGTCGAGGCGCCGGCCTTCGCCGAGTTCGTCATCGAGGGCCATATCGTGCCCGGCGAAGAGGCGGACGAGGGCCCGTTCGCCGAATTCACCGGCTATGCGTCGGCGCGCTCGACCCGGCATGTCATCGAGATCTCGGCGATCCTGCACCGCAGGGACGCAATCTATCAGGACATCGTCCCGGGCATTTCCGACGAACATACCGGCCTCTTGGCAGTGCCGATGGAGGCGCGGCTGCTCAAGGTGCTACGCCAGAACTATCCCAATGTCACCGGCGTGGCGATGCCCAAGTCCGGCACCTGCCGGATGCATGTCTATATCGCCATGAAGGACCCGGCGCCCGGCCAGGCGAAGAACGCCGCCGCGACCGCACTCGGCGAGGACCTCAGCCTCAAACTGGCGGTTGTGGTGGACGACGATGTCGATATCGCCAGCGACCGCGATGTCATGTGGGCGCTCTGCACCCGCATGCAGGCGGACGCTGACGTGGATATCCTGAAGAACTGCATGGGCGCCATCCTCGACCCGTCGAACCATGACGGGCTGACGGCCAAGATGATCGTGGACGCAACCAAGCCCGCCGGAGACTTCCCGCCGCGGCATACAATCCCGGAGGCAGCCGCTGCCAGGGCGAGGGAACTGGTCGCGAGATACTCGACCTGACTGGACGCTGCCCTTCGGTCCTTGCGCTGCCCGTAGTTTCGATGACAGCGGTTCTTTGACTCGCATGGCGCATGGCACCTATGGTGGCCGCGCACGTTGGCTGCGGCGCGCCTGTCACCGGGCGTACGCCTTCCAATCGGAAGCGCAGGCCTGCCGGCCGCGAGCAGGCGAAATGCCGGGGCGCGTCAATAGCGATGCCAGTGCAGCGACCTCGACGAACGCCGGAAAAAAGGGAGAACGCCATGATCCGAGCATACCTTCCACGTACCGCCGCCCTGGCGGGGGCCATCGCCTTTGCGGCCGCTACAGTGCTGCTGACCGCACTACCGTCGCCCGCCAAGGCGGAATTGGAGAAAGTCATCATCCGGGTTTCGGTGGACCTGCCGCCGCCGCCGCATCCCACGGCGATCGCCATGGAGTGGTTTAAGGAACAGGTGGAATCGCAGTTCCCCGAGGGCAGCGAGGTGCGGAACTTCTACGCCGGCGCCCTGTACAAGGACCCCGACGCCATGACCGCCATGACCCAGGGCAATCTGGAGATGGGCTGGCTGGTCTCCGGCAAGACGGCTGCGACGGACATCTGGATGAGCATTATCGGCCAGCCCGGCGTGCTCACCACGGTCGCGGCCATCCACGACCTGCCGAACCAGGCCACCGGCAAGATGCTGCTGAACCGCCTGCGCGAGAAGCACTTTATCGAGCCGTTCGGTTTCGTGGACCTCAGCTTCGCACTCGCCATTGCGGGCAAGGAGCGGCTGCTTGCGATGGACTCATTCGAGGGCAAGAAGATCCGGACCTTCGCCGCTGCGGTGAACCCGGTGGTGTCGTCCTGGGGCGCCTCCCCTGTGGTGATGTCCTTCGGCGACGTGCCGAGCGCGCTCGAATCCGGCGTGCTTGACGGTGTCATCACCTCCATCGGCGGGTGGCGTTCAATTACCGAGCAGACGCCGTACTACACCATCGCCGGCATCTCGACTGTGACCTTCGACAACTACTGGGTCGGCGCCAGCCAAGCTTGGTTCAACAAGCTGAACGACGAGACCCAAGCAAAGATCCGCAGTCTGGTCGAACAGGCCGTCACGTACCAGAACGAGCTCAACTGGTGCAACGACCAGTTCGCCATACGCCAGTACAAGGCCGAAAACCCCTCGGATGTCGGCATCTACTCCGCCACCCCCGAAGAGGCGAAGCCCCTGCAGGAAGCCATCGGCAACAATGTCGCCGACTACCTCAAGGAGCGGCTGCCGGCGGAAGCGCATGAGTGGGTAGACAGGTTCCTCAAGGAGGGGCGGGAAGCGTCTGCGCGTCTTGGCCCGGGCACCGACCCGGTCGAGAACATCGACTGCGCCCAGCATGAGCCGGTGCTCAAGAAGGGCTAGCCGGGACGTGCCTGCCGTGGAGAACGGGGAGGCCCGGCGGGCCTCCCCGGCCCTGTCCGCGTGAACCGCCTTTACTATGCTTGGCGCACGTTCCAGGAAAGGTTCGTGCAGTATGTCGCGGCGGCGTTGCTACTTACGCTGACGCTGTTGGCCGGGCTGGAGGTCATTCGCCGCTATATCTTCGGCGTTTCCTTCGAGTGGCAGCAGGACGCAGTCACCTTCGGCATTCTCGCCGGCGTGTACCTGTTCTTCGCGATCACGCAGAGCCGCGGAGCGCACCTGCGGGTGACGATCCTGCTGATATTGCTGCGCGAGAAGGCCGGGCGGTGGGGTCGCGTCCTCGCGGGTCTATTCGAGATCTTCGGTGCAACTGTCGGGCTCGCGTTCTGTGCATGGCTGGTGTGGTGGGGCCTCGAAGTGGCGGACCTCATGATTCTCCAGGAACGCAAGACCGAGAGCCTGGCATTCCTGCTGTGGCATTTCTTCGTCGTGTTCCTCCTCGGCATGGCATTTCTCGCGGTGAGCTACGCGTTCCAGCTTTACCACCACATTTGCACGATGGTGGGCGGAGCCGGACTTGTAGAGCGGTACGAGTCTCACACCGATGAAGGTTCGCTGCTCTAGATGACCAACCTCGAGACTCGCAGGTCCACGAGATCGGCATGATCCACACGTGCGATCTGCAAGGGACCGGAGGCCCTCAAGGAGCCCTGCAGGATGGGTAGTCTGCTCGCTGGCGTCCTGGCCTTTCTCGGCTCGGGAGTCACCATCGGCATCGCGCTCGGCGCGGCCAGCGCGATCTACATCCTTTTCGATCCGCTACTGGATGCGCGGGCGCTTTCCTCGGGCTTCTTCTCCTTCCTGGGCCACTACAGCCTGATGGCGGTTCCGCTGTTCATCTTCGCCGGCTTCCTCATGGAACGCACCGGCATGGTGCGACAGCTGTTCCAATTCGCCGAGGCCCTGGTGAGCTGGGTCATCGGCGGGTTCGGGTTAGCGACGGTCACCACCTGCGTGCTGTTCAGCGCCATCTCCGGCTCGAGCGTCGCCGTCGCCTCGGCCATGAGCCTCATCACGATCCCGGAGATGCGCAAACGCAATTACCCGGACTGGCTGTCGGCCGGCATCGTGGCCTCGGGCGGGGGCATCGGCCTGCTCATCCCGCCGAGCCTCTCGCTCATCATCTACGGCATCGCGACGGAAACCTCGATCGTGCGCCTGTTCATGGCCGGCATAATTCCAGGCCTGATGCTGGCGGGCGGCATGTTCATACTCATCATACTCGCCGCCTGGCGGACCAAGACACTGAGCCGCGGCCACTTTGCCTGGGGGCCGTTGGGGCGTGCGACCGTAGGGGCTCTGCCCGGGCTTGCCATGCCGGTGCTCGTGCTGGGCGGTCTTTACGGTGGGCTGTTCACACCGACCGAGGCGGCCGCGGCCGCATGCGGCTACGCCATGCTCTACGGCCTTATCACAGGCCGCCGCGAGTTCCTGCGCAACCTGCTGCCGACGGCCGCGCGGGCCATGAACCTCAGCGCGGTGGTGTTCTTCCTAGTTGGAAGCGTCGGGATCTTCCAATTCGTCGCCGCCAACCAGGCATGGCCCCAGCAGTTGGCTCAGCTGGTCATCGAGATGCAGCTGGAGCCGCTGCCGTTCCTGTTCGGCTACATGGCGCTCCTGTTGATGCTCGGCACCTTCCTGGACGGCATCGCCATGATCCTGCTCACCGTGCCGGTCGTCTTTCCGGTGGCCACGGCGCTCGGCATCGACCCGATCCATCTGGGCATAGTGGTCACCATGGGCGTCGAGTTGAGTGTCATCACGCCGCCGGTAGGTTTCAATCTTTACGCCGTCAGCGGCATTGCCCAGATACCCATCCAGACCGTGCTGCGCGGGGCGATGATCTTTTTCGTGTCCGACTTCATCGTGACCCTCATCATCATCCTGGTGCCCGAACTGTCCACCTGGCTGCCAGCAGTGCTCGGCGGGGCCTCGCCCTTCGCTTAGCTGACCAATTCCGTTCGGGACCAACGTCACGTTACCTTGCAGGGACCTCTGGAAGCGCTTGCAAAATCCTGCCGGATGTACGATATGTTTCAGCCGATGCGTTGGGCGATAGTTTAGCGGCAGAACGCTGGGTTCTGGCCCCAGTAGCCCTGGTTCGAATCCAGGTCGCCCAGCCACATTTCCCAGCCTCGCGACAATCCTTCCGGTGTGCCGCCAATGTCCGATTACGCCGCGCCCCTCCGCGACATTCGCTTCGCGATGACCGAGATCGCCGAACTGGACGGGGTGGTCGCCCTGCCCGGCATGGAGGAGATTTCGGTCGATCTCGTCGATGCCGTGCTGACCGAGGCGGGGCGGTTTGCGGACGAGGCGGTGGCGCCCCTCAACCGTGTCGGCGACATGCAGGGAGCTGTGCTGGAAAACGGCGTCGTGCGCACGGCGGACGGGTTCCGGGAAACCTACCGGCAGTTCTGCGAGGGCGGCTGGAACGGCGCGCCCTTCGACCCTGAATATGGGGGGCAGGGCCTTCCGTGGCTCGTGTCCACGGCGCTCACGGAGATGTGGCAATCGGCCTGCCTGTCCTTCTCGCTGGCGCCGCTGCTTACCCAGGGCGCAGTGGACCTGCTCGCGAATCACGGTTCGGATGAGCAGAAGGACGTCTTTCTGGAGAAGATGATTTCCGGCGAATGGGCCGGCACGATGAACCTGACAGAGCCCCAAGCCGGCTCCGATGTGGGCGCGCTCGCCACCCGCGCCGTGCCGACGGGGGACGGCGCCTATCGCATCAGCGGCCAGAAGATATTCATCAGCTACGGCGACCAGGATTTCACCGACAATATCGTCCACATGGTCCTTGCGCGCACGCCGGATGCGCCGAAAGGTATTCGCGGCGTTTCGCTGTTCATCGTACCCAAGGTGATGGTGAACGAGGACGGCAGCCTCGGCGCGCGTAACGACCTGCGGCCCGTCGGACTGGAGCACAAGCTCGGCATCCACGGCAGTCCGACCTGCGTGATGGCCTATGGCGAAGGGGACGGCGCACTCGGCACGCTCGTCGGCGAAGAGAATTGTGGCATCCAGTACATGTTCACAATGATGAACAATGCCCGGCTGGGCGTCGGATTGCAGGGTGTCGCGGTCGCGGAACGGGCCTATCAACAGGCCCGTGCATTCGCAATGGAGCGCGTCCAGGGCAGGGATGAGTTGAGCGGCGAACGGGGACCGGTCCCGATCCTGCATCATCCGGACGTGCGGCGGATGCTGATGACCATGAAGGCCCAGATCGAGGCCATGCGTGCGCTTTGCTACTGGATCGCAGCCGCCCTCGACCGGGCCCAGCGTGCGGGCGACGCGGAAGCCCAGGCACGCGTCGATCTGATGATTCCCGTCGTCAAGGCATGGTGCAGCGACCTCGGCGTCGAAATCGCCTCGCTCGGCGTCCAGGTGCATGGCGGCATGGGCTTCATCGAAGAAACCGGCGCCGCCCAGCATATGCGCGACAGCCGTATCGCGCCGATCTATGAGGGCACCAACGGCATCCAGGCCATGGACCTCGTCGCGCGCAAGCTCGTCCGCGACGGTGGCGAAGCGCTCCGGGCCCAGCTCGCCCTGATGCGGGCGGATGCGCCTGACCGGACGCTGGCCGCAGCCATCGATGCCGTGGAGCGCGCGGCGGCGCTCATTCTCGGCCGCTTTGGCAAGGAGTTCGGCGCAGCCGCGGCTGCGGCCGTTCCGTTCTGCAACCTTCTCGGTCTTGCAACCGGCGGCTGGCTGCTCGCCAAAGGCGCGGCGGCAGCCGAGCGCCTCCTGGCGGACGGCGCGGAGGACACAGAGTTCCTGGAAGCGAAACGACTGACCGCGCGTTTCTATGCCGAAACGCTGCTGCCGCAATATGCCGGGCTCCTCGCCGCTGTTGAGGCCGCCGGCGGGGCGGAGCTGGAGATGGCAGCCGAACAGTTCTGACGGCGGAGGACAGCGCATGACATTTACCGCAATCGGCGCCTGCCCCGACACGGGCCGGCTCGGCATCGGCATCACGACCTATTCGCTCGGCGTCGGCGGCTACTGCCCGTTTTTCGAGCGCGGCGTCGCGGCACTCTCGACCCAGGCTTTTGCCAACCCTGCGCTCGGTCCGCTGGCCACCGCCGCGCTCAGGGAGGCGCCGGACCCGGATCGGGCATTGCGGTTGCTGGCGGAGCAGGACCCGGGTTTCGACTGGCGCCAGGTCGTGATCGCGACGGCGGATGGCCGCATCGCGGCGCATACCGGTCCTCATACGCGGCCCTGGTCCGGCCACATTACCGGCGAGGGCTTCGCGGTCTTCGGCAATGTGCTGGCCGGCGAGGCAACGGTCCAGGCGATGGCTGCAGCATGGCGCGAGCGGGCCGGAGACGACCTGTCGGAGCGGCTGCTCAAGGCAATCGAAGCGGGGCGGGATGCAGGCGGCCAGGCGTCGCCGGACGGCACGCACCTGCCGGAGCGGTCGGGAGCGCTGATCGTACGTGGCGCGGATATCGTGGAGGACATAGACCTCAGGGTCGATCTCCATGACGACGCTGTCGGCGAACTTCGCCGCCTCTGGGAGGCTTACCGGAAATACCTGCCCTATTACGCGCTCCGCGCTCGCTCGCCCGCCGAAACGCCGCCGCAGGATGTCTGGGCGCGACAGAACGATCCCGGCAACGCATGACCGGGAACGATCTTTCGCTCGACACGCTGCTCGCCCAGGGGGGACGATTCCTCGACCGGGAGACCGGCGCCGTGGTGCCGCCGATCCATTCCGCCACGACCTATGCGCGGGACAACCGCTACGAGACGACCGGCTACACCTACAGCCGCGACGCCAACCCGACCGTCGCGCATGTGGAGGAAGTGCTGGCGGAACTCGAAGGCGCGGAGGACGCGCTCGTCTTCTCGTCGGGAATGGCGGCGGTCGTGACCTTCTTCGACAGCCTCGGCGCGGGCGACCATGCGGTGGCGCCGCGGGTGATGTATCACGGCGCGGCGGACCTGCTACGCCGCCTGGCCGACCGGCGGGGGGTCGAAGTCAGCTTTTTCGATGCGTCGGAGCCCAGCGCGCTGGAAGCGGCAGTGCAGCCCGGCCGGACATCGGTCGTCTGGATCGAGACATGCGTAAACCCGACCTGGGACGTGATCGACGTGCGCGCCGCTGCCGAGATCGCGCGTGGCGCAGGAGCGGTCCTCGGCGTGGACGCTACCGCGACGCCGCCTGTGGCGCTCCGGGCGCTCGAACTCGGCGCCGACATCGTCTTTCATTCCGCTACCAAGTATCTCGGCGGGCACAGCGACCTGCT
>Ga0209020_1001096_pt1 | contig 29329 bp, 26 predicted proteins | sample PinacodermBB_FD_187298 | JGI IMG/M metagenome (GOLD analysis project Ga0209020, IMG submission 187298) | Host-associated microbial community of the marine sponge Aplysina aerophoba from Gulf of Piran - sponge pinacoderm, lysed by bead... | ecosystem: Host-associated > Porifera > Sponge >... | reverse complement strand
GGTCGAGCGGCATGTCCTCGCGCACCTTCACCAGCGCATGCTCATGCACCAGCATCATCTCGGCATAGGAGGAGAGGTTGGCGAACTGCGTCATCGGCGCGCCACCCTTGGCCAGCCGCGGCTCGTCCTCCGGGCCACGCTGCAGGTCCGGGTTATCGCAGAGCGACATATGCCCGGTCAGGCAGTATTCGCACTCGCCGCAAAAGGCGGAGAGGCAGGTGATGATGTGGTCGCCCTTCTTCACGTAGGTGACCTGCTCGCCGACCTCCTCGACGATGCCGGCGCTCTCGTGGCCCAGCACGATGGGCAGCTTCGCCGGGTAGAGGCCTTCGACGAAATGCAGGTCCGAGTGGCAGACGCCGGCCGCCACAGTGCGCACCAGCACTTCGCGCGGGCCGGGCTTCGATATCTCCACATCCTCGATTTCGAGCGGCGTGCCGACTTCGCGGAATACGGCGGCTTTCATGGGCGTCGTCCTCTCCCGGTATCTTGCTGTCCTCAGGGGCGATGATGCCCCAAGCCGGCCACTGGCGGAATCAGTTCTTGGACCGGTCCACCAGCGCGTTTTCGCCGATCCACGGCATCATGCCGCGCAGGCGTGCGCCGACTTCCTCCACCGGATGCTCCGCCGCGCGCCGGCGCATGGCCTTGAAACTCGCCTGCCCGGCGGCGTTCTCCAGCACCCATTCCCGTGCGAAGGCGCCCGACTGGATTTCGTCCAGAATAGTCTTCATCCGCTCCTTCACGCCAGCATCCACAATGCGCGGGCCGCGGCTGTAATCGCCGTATTCCGCCGTGTTGGACACCGAATAGCGCATCTGCGCGAGGCCGCCCTCATAGATGAGATCCACGATCAGCTTCACTTCGTGGACGCATTCGAAATAGGCCATTTCGGGGGCGTAGCCGGCCTCGCAGAGCGTCTCGTAGCCGGCCTGGATCAGCGATGTGATGCCGCCGCAAAGCACGGTCTGCTCGCCGAAAAGGTCCGTCTCGCACTCTTCCTTCATGGTCGTCTCGATGACGCCGGCCCGGCCCGCGCCGAGGGCGCAGGCATAGGAGAGGCCGAGTTCCTGGCAGTTGCCGGAGGCGTCCGCATGGACTGCCAGCAGGCTCGGCACGCCCGCGCCGCGCACATACTCGGAGCGCACCAGGTGGCCTGGGCCCTTCGGCGCGACCATGAACACGTCGAGGTCGGAGCGCGGCTCAATGAGGTTGAAATGGATCGAGAGGCCGTGCGCGACGGCGAGTGCAGCACCTTCCTTCATGTTGCCGGCAAGGTCGCCGGAATAGAGCGCCGAATGGCCCTCGTCGGGGGTGAGCATCATCACCACATCGGCAGTCCGCGCCGCCGCATCGGGCGTCATCACGGTAAAGCCGGCGCCCTCGGCCTTCGGCCGGCTGCTGGAGCCTTCACGCAGGCCGACGATGACGTTCTCGACGCCGCTCTCCCGCAGGTTGTTGGCATGGGCATGGCCCTGGCTGCCATAGCCCAGTATGGCGACGGTCCGCGACTTGATGAGGTTGAGATCGGCGTCGCGATCGTAATAGACGCGCATGGGGCAGGCTTCCTTTCTGTCGTCGTGTCTCTTCGCAGGCTGTTCACATGCCTTCGGCGCCGCGGGCGATGGCCACGACGCCGGTCCGCGCCAGGTCCGTCAGGCCGAGCGGGCGCATCAGGTCGATGAAGGCGTCAATCTTTTCCGTCGAGCCGGTCACCTCGAACACGAAGGACCGATGCGTGCTGTCCACGGCGCGCGCCCGGAAGATGTCGGCAATGCGCAGCGCCTCGATCCGCCGCGGGCCGCCGCCGACCACCTTCACGAGCACCAGTTCGCGCTCGATATGCGGGCCTTCGCTGCTGAGGTCGGACACGCGGTGGACGGGCACCAGTCTCGCAAGCTGGGCCTTGATCTGCTCCAGCACCATGAGCGTGCCGGAGGTGACGACGGTGATGCGGGAGAGATGGCCGGTCGGGTCGATCTCCGCGACCGTGAGGCTCTCGATATTGTAGCCGCGGCCTGAAAACAGGCCGATGACGCGCGCCAGGACGCCGGGCTCGTTGTCCACGACAACGGCGAAAATACGCCTTTCCTGCGAATGCTCGGTGGCGGCCAAGTAGGTCTCTCCTCGCGCCGGGCGGCCAGAATTCAGGGCCAATCCTAGACGAGGACCATGCCTTCGGCGTCGATCTCCGCCTCCGGGTCTTCCATGCCGCCCAGGATCATCTCGTTATGCGCCTTGCCGGAGGGAATCATCGGGAAGCAATTTTCCTTCTGCGCGACACGCACGTCGGCGATGACCGGGCCGTCGGCGGCGATCATCGCGTCAATTAGGCCGTCCATCTCGTCCGGCCGCTCTGCACGCAGTCCCGTCCAGCCGAAGGCTTCGGCGAGGCGCACGAAGTCGGGCAGGCTGTCGGTGTAGCTCTCGGAATAGCGCTCGCCGTGCAGCAGCTCCTGCCACTGGCGCACCATGCCCATCCACTGGTTGTTCAGGATGAAGAGCTTGACCGGCAGCCGGTATTGCGAGGCGGTAGAGAGTTCCTGGATGTTCATCAGGATCGAGGCCTCGCCGGCCACATCGATCACAAGGGCGTCCGGATGCGCGACCTGCACGCCGATGGCGGCCGGCAGCCCGTAGCCCATCGTGCCAAGGCCGCCTGAGGTCATCCAGTGGTTAGGCCGCTCGAAGCGCAGGAACTGCGCTGCCCACATCTGGTGCTGGCCGACCTCGGTGGTCACGAACACATCGTCGCGGCCGGCGATCTTCGCCTGCAGGCGCTCAAGCGCGTATTGCGGTTTGATGACCGTGTCGTCCTGCTCGTATTTCAGGCAATCGCGCTGGCGCCACTTTGCGATCTGGCGCCACCATTTTTCGACGGCGCGGTAGTCCGTGCGCCCGCCGCGCGACGACCACAGCCGCCGGATCGCATCGACCGCCTTGCCCGCGTCAGCCACGACCGGCACATCGACCATAACGTTCTTGTTGATCGAGGACGGGTCGATGTCGATATGCACTTTCTTGGCGTTGGGCGCGAAGCCGCTCAGCAGGCCGGTTACCCGGTCGTCGAAGCGCGCGCCGACAGCAAGGATCAAGTCCGCGCCGTGCATGGCGAGATTGGCCTCGTAAAGGCCGTGCATGCCGAGCATGCCGATGGATTGCGGATGCGAGGCCGGGAAGGCACCGAGACCCATCAGCGTTTGGGTGCAGGGAAAGCCTGTAGCCTCGATCAGGCGGCGGAGCACGCGGCACGCAGCCGGTCCCGAATTGATGACGCCGCCCCCGATATAGATCACCGGCCGTTTCGCTTTCTCGATCAGCGCCACGGCTCTTTCCACCGCCTGCGGCTCGGGCCGCGTGCGGGGCTTGTAGCTCCTGTGCTTTACCTCCTCCGGCGGCTTGTAGGCGCCAGTGGCGAACTGCACGTCCTTGGGGATGTCCACCACCACCGGTCCGGGACGGCCGCTGCGCGCAACATAGAATGCCTCGTGAATAGTGCCGGCGACATCATCCGAGCTTCTGATGAGGTAGTTGTGCTTGGTGCAGGGCCGGGTAATGCCGGTCGTGTCCGCCTCCTGGAAGGCGTCGTTGCCAATCAGGTGGGTCGGCACCTGGCCGGTCAGGCAGACGACCGGAACGCTGTCCATGAGCGCATCGGTGAGGCCGGTCACCGCATTGGTCGCGCCGGGCCCCGAGGTCACGAGCACGACACCGACCTTGCCGGTCGAGCGGGCATAGCCTTCCGCCGCGTGGACGGCGCCGCCTTCCTGGCGGACAAGGTAATGGCGCAGCTGGTTCTGCTTGAAGATCTCGTCATAGATCGGCAGCACGGCGCCGCCCGGATAGCCGAAGACCGCCTCGACACCCTGATCGACGAGGGCTTTGACGATCATTTCGGCGCCGGTCATGGTCCTGACGGTCATGGGCCTGTCTTCCGAATTCCAGGAGAGTGCGCGAACCTAAACACCGCTAAACCGCTGGTCAACAGGCAGAACGGCATGTCCGGGGCTCCGTGGAAACCGCTCCCGGCGGCCTGTCACGGGCCGCGAGCGGCCTTAGGCCGGCTGGCCATTGCGGCGGCGAACAGGGCAGGAGAATAGTCCTCCCGGAATACTGCGTCGGCCCGAAGGCGGTTGCGGAACCAGGTGCGCTGGCGCTTGGCGAAGCGACGGGTTGCGAAGACCGCCCGCCTTTTGGCCTCGTCAAGCGCGATCTTCCCGGCGAGACAGGCATGAAGCTCGGGCAGCCCCAGCGCCTTCATGGCGGGCAGGTCGGGATCGAGGCCCCGAAGGCGGTCCGCTTCCTCGACTGCGCCACTGGTGAGCATGGCGTGGAAGCGCTCTTCGATGCGCGCGTGCAGCCGTTCGCGCGGCGGGTCCAGCAGCACCGTCCAGGCCCGCAGCGGTTCGGGGCGCGGCCCTGCCTGCCAGTCCGTGAGCGGCGTCCCGGTCGCCTCGAACACCGCCCAGGCCCTGAGCAGCCGCTGGCGGTCGCCGGGCGGCACTCGCCGGGCGAGGTCCGGATCGCGCGCAGCGACCTCGCGGTGGAAGCCATCAGCGCCCAGCGTTTCGTGGCGGGAACGGGCCATGGCCTCGAACCCGGGCGCGACCTCCGGCATGTCGGAAAGGCCGTGCAGCAGTGCCTCGACATAGAAGCCGGTGCCGCCGCAGAAGATCGCCGGCCCCCCATCCGGCTCGCGGAGTGTCCTGAGCGCCATCTCGCGCCAGCGCGCTGCGGAACACCGCTCCCAAGCGGACAGGACGCCGTAGAGACGGTGCGGCACCCGCGCCTCGTCGTCCCGCCCTGGCCGCGCATTCAAAACCCGGAGCTCGCGATAGACCTGCATGCTGTCGGCATTGACCACCCTGCCGCCGAGCGCGGCCGCCATTTCCAGCGCCAGCTTCGATTTGCCGCTCGCCGTGGGGCCCGCAATGACGATGATGGGCGGCGTGTCGCAGGAGGATGGCATGGGCTGGGTGGCCGTGGCGTTGGCGCCGGAAGGCGAGGCGCTGGACGACGCGATTGTCGCGCGCCTCGCAGGGCGGCTCAAGGCGGATTCCGTGCGCCGGCTCGGGCCGGACGCGGCGGAGATGGCGGTGGCCTCGCCCGGCGTCGAACCGGGCGAGGCGGGGATCGACTGGGGCGTACTGCCGGCGCGAGACCGGCGAAAACGCCTGCTAATTGCCGACATGGACTCGACGATGATCGTCGGCGAAACGCTGGACGAGCTGGCAGTGGAAGCCGGGATCGGGGAGCGCGTTGCCGCGATCACCGCGCGCGCCATGAATGGCGAGCTCGATTTCGAGGCCGCGGTCCGCGAGCGGGTCGGCCTGCTGGCCGGGCTGCCGCTGGCGGCAGCGGAGCGAGTGCTCGCGCGCCTCCGTCCCACGCCGGGCGCGCGCGCCGTCGTCGCAACGATGCGCGCTTCGGGCGCCCACTGCATGCTGGTGTCCGGCGGCTTCACCCTGTTCGCGGAACCGGTGGGCGCGCGGCTCGGTTTCGACGAGGTGCGGGCCAACCGGTTGGAGGTGCAGGACGGCCGGCTGACCGGCCGGGTGCTGGAGCCGATCCTCGGCCGGGACGCGAAGCGCCGCGCGTTGGAGGACCGCCGGACGACGCTTGGCCTGGCGCCCGGCGAGACGCTTGCGGTCGGCGACGGGGCCAATGACCTCGCCATGCTGGCCGCCGCCGGTCTCGGCGTTGCGTTCCGCGCCAGGCCTGCGGTAGCGGCGCAGGCCCGCATCCGGGTGGACCGGGCCGGTCTCGGCGCCTTGCTCTACCTGCAGGGCTTTGCGCGCGCCGAGTTTGTAACCTGAGCGCCGTCAGCCGTCAGTTGGCCTGCCGCTTGAGGAAGGCCGGGATATTGAGCTGCTCATCGTCCTCCGCGGGGGCCGGCACCGCATTGCCGCTGCCGATGCTTACATCGAGAACGGAAGGCTCCTTCGAAGTTTCTTCGGTTTCCCGTCCCAGGAGGCCGGGCAGACCGAACCAGCCGCGCCGCTGCGGCGCCGGCGCCGACGGCGTTTCCTCCGGCTTGGCGGCAGCGGGCCGGTTGCTGAACAGCTGCGTCTTGCGCGGCGCGACCGTCCCTTCCGGCAGGAAGGGCCTGCCATAGGCCGCCTTGCGGGCCGGCACCGGCTCGGGATCGTCCGTCTGCGCTGCGGCGGGCTCGATCTCGGGCGTCTCCCCTTCTTCTTCCGCCTTTTCCTCCGGCTCGTCCGCAGCCCCGATCGTGGCCTCTGCCGGGACCTCTTCCTCGCCGGTCCCGACAGCCGCCACTTCCTCGGCCGGCTTTTCCGGGACACCCGCCGGTTCCCCCTTCACGGTCGTTTCCGCCATGTTCTCCTCTGCAGGCAGCGGAACGGTCCCGATATTCGAGGCGAGGGGATCGGTGATGCGCTTGAATTCGGTGTCGATGCCCGTCGCGACCACAGAAACGCGTATCTTATTGTTCATGCTCTCGTCGAGTGTCGAGCCGAACACGATATTGGCGTTTTCGTCCACCTCGCGGCGAATGCGGTTGGCAGCCTCGTCCACTTCCAACAGGCCCATGTCGAAGCCGCCGGTGATGTTGATGAGCACCGCCTGTGCGCCCCGCATGGACGTGTCGTCCAGAAGCGGATTATCGATGGCGGCCTCGGCTGCATCCATGGCCCGGGTCTCTCCGTCGGCTTCGCCGGTGCCCATCATCGCCTTGCCCATCTCGCGCATGACGGAGCGAATGTCGGCGAAGTCGAGATTCACGAGGCCCGGCTTGATCATCAGGTCCGTCACGCCGCGCACGCCCGACTGCAGCACTTCGTCGGCCATCTGGAAGGCCTCGGCCAGCGTCGTCCGCGGGTCGGCGACCTGGAACAGGTTCTGGTTCGGGATGACGATCAGCGTATCGACGAACTTGGCCAGCTCCTCGATACCGTTCTCGGCGGCGCGCATCCGGCGTGTACCCTCGAAATTGAAGGGCTTGGTTACGACGCCCACCGTCAGCACACCGTGCTCTCGCGCCGCCCTCGCGATGACCGGGGCGGCTCCGGTGCCGGTGCCGCCGCCCATGCCGGCGGTGATAAAGAGCATGTGGCAGCCTTCGACTTCCGCCATGACTTCGTCCAGCGCTTCCTCGGCGGCCGCGCGACCGATATCCGGTTCGGCGCCGGCTCCGAGACCGTTGGTCAGGTTCGCGCCGAGTCGGATGCGGTTCGGAGCGTCGGACAGGCCGAGTGCCTGAGCGTCGGTATTGGCGACGAGGAACTCGACACCCTGGAGGTCGGAGCGGATCATGTTGTTGACCGCATTGCCTCCCGCTCCGCCGACCCCGATTACGGTGATTCGCGGCCTCATCTCGACATAGTCGGGCGGAGAGTGGAAGTTGATTGTGCTCATCGGGTTCTCCTGTCTGGACGTCGTGCTGGCAGGGGTTTCCAAGTCATATGTGCTGGCGCATCCACGCGCCGAAGCGGCCGAACAGATGGGTGGAAGCGGGAGTCAGGTTCGGCATGGTCAATGTCGCCGCCGCATTCCCGCCGCCGGCGTGAACGAGCAGGCCGGCGCAGGCGGCATAGGCCGGACCGGTCCGCGAGTCGGCAATTCGGAAGGGCGGCCCGACCGTTCCGGTGCGGACCTGCCGTTCCAGGATCAGCTCGCCCAGCCGCGCGGCGCCGACCAGCTGGCTCGCTCCGCCGGTGAGGACGACCCGCCGGCCCGCTTCCAGGCGGGCATAGGTTTCGTCCAGGCGGGCTCGAACGCGCTCGAAGGTCTGTTCCGTTCGCGGAGTAACGATCTGTCTCAAATAGGGCGGCACCACGTGGTGCCCGTTCTTCCGGAAGCTCTCTTCCGCGCCGGGCGCCTGCAGCGAATCCGTCTCGAAGGGCGAGCCGCTCAGGCAGCTTGCTTCCTTCACCTTGATTTCCTCCGCCTCGCGGAAGCTGAGCGAGAACGCATATGCGACATCTTCGGTCAGCCGCGCGCCGCCCTTCTTCAACACATCTACGAATGTCACGCCGCGTTTGTTGAAGACCGCGATCCCCGTGGTCCCGCCGCCCATGTCCGCCACGGCTATACCGAGTTCGCGGTCCTCTTCGCCAAGCACCGCCAGGCCGGCCGTGTAGGGTGCCGGGAGAATTCCGGCGACATCGACATGGGCCGCCTTGACGCAAGCTTCGAGGTTGGCGATCGGTCCGGCTTCGGCGGTGATCGCATGCAGGTCGATTCCGATGCGGCTGCCATACATGCCGAGCGGGTTTTCGATGCCGTCCACGCCGTCTACCGCGTAATCCAGCGGCCGGACCAGAAGCAGGCGGCGGTCCTTGGTGTCGATGCGCGCGTAGGCGGCGATCTGGATCCCGCGAATATCGGCGGGAACGATTCTCGGCCCGGCAACCGGGAGCTCGACGCGAATGCGCTGGCTCGCGGGGCGTCCCCCGCTGGTCGCCACATGAATCTGTTGGACTTCGACCCCGGCCATCCGCTCGGCCTGCGAAACCGCCGTGGCGATGGCCTGGCCGGCGGCGTGGATATCGACGACCGCCCCTTCGAGGATGCCGCGCGATGCGCGATCGCCGATGCCGATAACGTCGTAACGCCCCTGTTCGGAGACCCTGGCAATGAAGCAGCAGATTTTGGTGCTGCCGACATCGAGCGCTGCGACGATGTTCTCCCGCGCCATGGCTTCAGCTCCGTTCTGCGGTCGTGTTGCCGGCCATGCGCAGAACCATCCGGCCGTCGAAACGCATGTCGATATGGGCAATGTCGCCATCCAGGAGCTGCCGTTCCCGGTCTATCTGAGCCAGGCGCGCCCATGCGGCCTCGGTGCCGTCTTCCGGCAGCTTGATCTCGATTCGCCAGTCGAGATGAACGTTCCAGCGCCGCCCCGACACATAGGAAAGCCCGGTGATGCGCCGCGCGATGTCGCGTTCCTTTCGCAGCATGGCAAGCATGGCGGGCGCGGCGCCGGCGGCGCCGTCGCCGCGGATCACGGGCAGGTCGGCATAGGCGCGCGGGTCCGCAGCGGCGATGGGCTTGCCTCTATCGTCGACAACCGCAAAGTCCTTGCCCCGGTCCCAGACCGCCAGCGTTTCGCGCTCGATCAGGCGAATGACCAGTACGTCGGGAAGCGCCCGTTCGACTTCGACTTCCTGCACCCAGGGCAATGCCTCGACGCGCGTTCGCGCGGCACGAATATCCACCGCGAGAATGGGCGATCCGGCGACGGCGCCGACCGCGCTGCGGATTTCCTCGCGGCTCGTCCGCTTGCGGCCGATGACCATCACTTCTCGAACCCCGAATCCGGCGCGGGCCGACAGGACGAGCGCCCGATCCATGGCGGTCCGGATGTGATGGGCGGCCCACTCGGTCTCGGCCGTGCGGTAGGCGGCCGCCGCCACTGCCGCAAGCAGCAGCACCGCCCCCAGGCGCCAAAGGCGCCGCCGGCCTGACCGGCCCTTCAGAAATCGCATCGGGCAGCCTCCGTCATCAGTTGCACGAGGCTCGGGAAATCGATGCCCGCATAAGCGGCAATTTCCGGCACCAGGGAGAGCGGCGTCAGGCCCGGCTGGGTGTTGACCTCCAGCAGGTAGAGCCCGCCGTCCTGCTCGTCGTACCGGAAGTCGGCGCGCGTGACCGACCGGCAGCCAAGCGCCATGTGGGCGCGTTCGGCGATGTCGAGTGCCTGGGCCGCCACCTCGTCATCTACCGGCGCCGGAATCAGGTGGTCGGCGCGCTGCTCGGTATATTTCGTGTCGTAGTCGTAAAAGCCCTGGTAGGGGCGGATTTCGAGCACGCCCAGCGCCCGGTCGTCATTTACCGCAACGGTGAGTTCGCGCCCCGGAATGTATCGCTCGACCAGGGCCTTCGTGCCGAACGGCCAGGTCTCTGCTGTCAAGGGAACCGCGTTGGAACCTTCCTCGACAATGATGATGCCGACGCTGGATCCCTCTGCGACCGGCTTGATCACATAGGGCGCGGGCATTGTGTCATGCACATCTTCGCACGACACCACCGCGCCTTCCGGCACGGAGATGCCGGCTGTCCGGAAGACGGCCTTCGACGCCGCCTTGTCCATGGCGAGAGCGGAGGCGCGAATGCCGGAATGGGTATAGGGAATTCCCATCAGTTCCAGCAGGCCCTGGATGCAGCCGTCTTCGCCGAAGCGCCCGTGAAGGGCGTTGAACGCTGCGTCGGGAGCCGGTGTCAGGCGCGCCGCCAAAGCCGCGACATCGGCCCCGACATCGATGGGATCGACGCAGTAGCCGAGCGTCGCAAGCGCTTCGCACACGGCTTGCCCCGTCACCAGCGAGACCTCGCGTTCGGCGGAAACGCCGCCCATGAGTACAGCAATCCTGTTCATGCCGGGCACGCTCCCCGGCGGCCGACGCGCTCGATCTCCCAGTCGAGGCCGACGCCGGTGGAGACGAGCACGCGCGCCCGGACGTCTTCGGCCAGGTCTTCGAGGTCGGCGGCGCTGGCAGCGCCGGTATTCACGAGGAAATTGCAGTGCATTTCGGAGACCATCGCTCCCCCGTGCTTCAACCCACGGCAGCCGGCCCGGTCGATCAGCTCCCAAGCCTTGGCGCCTTCCGGGTTCCGGAAGGTGGAGCCGCCAGTGCGAGTGCGGATCGGCTGACTCGCTTCCCGAGCGGCTGCGATCTCGGCCATGGCGGCGCGGACTTCGTCGCAGGGGCGCTTGACGCCTCGGAATCGGGCCGAGAGGAAAATCCGGTCTTTCCCGAGCGCATTGCCGCGGTAGCGGAAGCCGAAGTCCGCGTTGAAGAGGCGTTCGACTTCGCCCCGGCGCGTCATCGCATCGGCGTCGATCAGCACATCGGCGGTTTCGCGGCCGTAGGCGCCGGCGTTCATGGCGAGCGCGCCGCCGACCGTGCCCGGTATGCCGGAAAGGAACTCGAGCCCTCCGAGGCCGGCGTCCGCTGCGGTGCGGGCGACATTGGCGCAGAGCGCGGCCGCCCCGGCGACAACGGTTTCGCCCTCGGCCCGGATGTGGGCGAAGCCGCGGCCGAGCCGGAGGACGAGGCCGTCTATGCCGCCGTCCCGGACCAGAGTGTTAGAAGCGACGCCGAGCACCGTCAACGGCACGTCATCGGGCAGTCCCGCCAGCAGCACCTGCAGGTCGGCCCGGTCCACGGGGCGAGCCATCGCCTCGGCGGGCCCGCCGACCCGGAACCAGGTGATCCGGTCGAGCGGGGCCGAGCGGGTCATGCGCCCCCGAATGCAGGGCAGGGGGAAGCGCGGGGTCATTGCCGGGCCTCCCGGAGCGTATCCGGCAGGGCGTGCGCCCAGGCCGTGATGGAGCCGGCGCCGAGGCAGACGATGGTGTCGCCCGGTGCGGCCCATGATCCGGCGCAGGCCGCAAGGTCGTCGGGGCCGTCGATCGCCGCCACATCCCGGTGCCCGCCTGCCCGTGCCGCGGCCACTAGCGCATCGCGGTTCGCGCCCGCGATCGGAGATTCTCCGGCAGCATAGACGGGCGCGATCAACACCTTGTCCGCTTCGGAGAAGCAGTGCGCGAAATCGTCCAGCAGGGCGCTCAGGCGGGTGTAGCGGTGGGGTTGCATGACCGCCATGATCCGTCCGCCGCCGGCCAGGCGGGCGGTGGCGAGCACGGCCGCAATTTCGGTCGGGTGGTGGGCGTAGTCGTCTATGATCCGCACACCGTCCACCTCGCCGGCGAGCGTGAAGCGGCGCTCGACACCCCGGAACTCCGCGAGCGCGCGGCGAATGGCGTCCTTCGGCAGGCCCAGAAGATGACCGACCGAGACCGCGGCCAGTGCGTTCTCAGCATTGTGGCGACCGGGCACGCCTATCCGAAGGCCTTCGATTGTCACGAGGCCGGACACATCGAGCCTGCTGCCGGCAGGGTTCAGCGCCAGCACGCTGCCGCGAATGTCGGCGTCGGGCGCAAACCCGTAGCGAACGACCGGCCGCCGGCACGTATTTGCCAGCCGGCGCGAGCCTTCGTTGTCCACAGAGACGATGGCGCTGCCGAAGGCAGGCACGGAGTCCGCGAACCGGGCGAAGCAGGCCTCGATCTCGGCGAGGTCGCGGTAATGCTCCATATGCTCGGCTTCGATATTGGTGATCACGGCCAGGGTCGCCGGCAGGTTGAGGAAGGACCTGTCGCTCTCGTCCGCCTCGATGACCGCCCAGGGGCCGCTGCCGAGCTTTGCGTTCGATCCGAACCCTTCGAGGACTCCGCCGTTCACCACCGTCGGGTCCACGTTGCCGGCTTCCAGGACTGCTGCGATCATCGCGGTGGTCGTGGTCTTTCCGTGCGTGCCGGAAACGGCAATCGGCCATGAGAGGGAGGCGATGGCCGCAAGCGCCTCTGAGCGGTGCAGCACGGGCAGGCCGCGCCGAAGCGCCTCTTGCCGTTCCTGGTTGTCGTCCGGAACGGCTGTCGAAACCACGACTGCCGCCGCATCGCCGAGATTGGCGGCGTCGTGGCCGATCCGGATCGTCAGACCGAGCGTCTCCAGCCGGGCCGTGTTGGCGCTTGCCGAGGCGTCGCTGCCGCTGACCGGGCAGCCGAGCCGGTGCAGCAGTTCGGCGATGCCGCTCATGCCGATGCCGCCGATCCCGACGAAGTGGAGCGGCCCGAAAGGAAGGGGCAGGGGCCTCATGACGCCGCCTCCTGGACTTCCGACAGGACGAAGTCGGCCAAGGCGTCGGCGGCGTCCGGCCTGCCGAATTGCCGCGCGCCGGCCGCCGCGCGGACGAGTCGCTCGGGGTCTGCGAGGCAGGCTTCGACGAGGTCCCGCAGCCGGTCGGGGGTAAAGTCCCGGTCCCCGATCAGCCAGCCGCCGCCAGCCTCTATGACCGCGCGGGCATTGGCGCTCTGGTGGTCGTCGGTTGCATGGGGATAGGGCGCGAAGACTGCAGGCCGGCCCGCTGCCGCAAGTTCAGCGACTGTGGAGGCCCCGGCCCTGGCGATGACCAGATGCGCCTCGCCGAGCGCGCCCGCCATGTCTTGGATGAACGGTTCGAGCTGTGCCTCGACGCCCTCGCGGCGATAGGCGCCGCGCGCCGGCTCCAGGTCTTCCGCCCGGCATTGCTGACGCACGGCGACGCGGCCGGCAAGGGGGCCGAGGGCCTCGGGCAGCACCTCGGAGAAGATGCGTGCGCCCTGGCTCCCGCCGAATACCAGCACCTTCAGCGGCTCACCCGGCGCGGGAGGCGCATAGGGCCGGTTACGCAGCGCCGCGATCTCGGGCCGGACGGGATTGCCGACCAGGCGGTCGCCCATGCCGGGATAGCTGGCGGCGACCTTGACCCTGCCGCGAGCCAGCAGCCGGTTGGTTCTGCCGAGCAGGGCGTTCTGCTCGTGCAACACGGTGGTCAGCCCGAGCCACCGGGCGGCGACCACGGTCGGCGCGGAAGGATAGCCCCCGAAGCCGACGACCGCGCGCGACCGCGTCTTCGCGAGCACCTTGCGGGCGTCGAAGATGCCGAGTCCGAGTTGCACGATGCCTCGCAGGCTGCGGGGCGGTCCGGCGCGGATGGTATGCACCGGCGCGTCGCCGGCGAACACGGCGCCGCGACTGTCGGTGACGGCGATGGCTGCCTCGCCTCGCGCGGCAAGGCAGGCGGCGAAGGCGCGGGCGGGAAACACATGGCCTCCCGTGCCGCCGGCAGCGATGGCGATCGGGCCGGCCATCACAACACCTCCGCCTGTCCGTCCCGGCGCCGGTTGAGCGCGAGGACGAAGCCGAGCGTGATCGAGGCGGCGAACAGCGACGAACCGCCATAGCTGAGGAAAGGCAGGGTCGTGCCCTTGGTCGGGATCACTTCCAACGCCGAGGCCATATTGATGAATGCCTGGAGCCCGAAACTTGCAAGCAGCCCGGAGACGGCCAGGAAGGCGAACAGGTTCTCTTCCGCCATCAGGCGAAACGCGCCCCGGCAGACGATCAGGCCGTAGAGCCCGAGCACGGCGATGCAGACCAGCAGGCCGAATTCCTCGCCCAGGACGGCGAAGATGAAATCGGCATGGGCGTCCGGAAGGGTTTCCTTGACCGTGCCTTCGCCCGGGCCTTGCCCGACGAGCCCGCCCTGCTTGAAGGACTCGAGCGACCGCCCGATCTGATAGCGGTCTCCGCCGACGCCGTTGATGAAGGTATCGACGCGGCTCGAGACGTGGCTGAAGCCCAAATAGGCAAGGACGCCGCCGGCGCCGGCGGCCAGAACGAGGCCTGCCAGCGCCGCAAGAGGCATGCCGGCAAGCGTGAACTGCCCGAACCAGACCGAGACGACCATGAAGGACATGCCGACGTCGGGCTGCAGCAGCAGCGCACCGACGACGACGGCGAGCAGCCCTGCCGCAATCAAGAGCGCGCGCGAGCCGACGACGACGCGGTAATGCGCGAACAGCCAGGCGGACACGACGGCCATGCCCGGTTTCAGGAATTCCGAAGGCTGCAAGCCGATGAAGCCGAGCGAAAGCCAGCGCTGGGCGCCCTTGTTCTCCGGCCCGACAAGCGCCGTGAAGAGCGTCAGCAGCAGCGCGCCGGCACACACCAGGCCGGCGGTCTGAAGCACCTGGACGGGGCTCAGCAGCGCGCAGACCATCAGCAGGGCGATCGCCACCGGCAGGAACAGTGCGTGCTTGAACAGGAAGTGGAAGCGGGGGGCGCCGTTCAGCTCGGCGACGGCCGGTCCCGCCGTCGCGATCAGGACAAGGCCGAAGACGACCAGCGCGACGACGGCGCCGACCGTGACGCGGTCCACCGTCCAGACCCACTGGGCGGTCCAGCTCCGGTCGGTGCGGGGCAGAAGGCTCATACCGCGCCTCCCGCCAGCCCGCGCACGCCCTCGCGAAAGGCGTCTCCGCGCGCCTCGAAACTCTCCCACTGGTCGAAGGATGCCGCGGCAGGTGCGAGCAGCACGACTTCGCCTGGCCGCGCGTCGCGATGGGCGGCTGCCAGGGCGGCGTCGAGGTCGTCGAGGCATTCGTATGCGGCGTGGCCCGAAAGTGCATCCGCGAATGGTGCTTGCGATGCGCCGATGAGATACGCCTTCGCAATCCGGCCGAACCAGGGCCGGAGCGCGTCGAGGTCGTCCGTCTTCGCCTTTCCGCCGGCGATCCAGCGCACGCGCTCGAAACTGGCGAGCGCAAAGGCCGCCGAGTCCGGGTTCGTCGCCTTGCTGTCGTTCACGTAACGGACCCCGCCGATCTCGCCCACGGTTTCCATACGGTGCGGCAGGCCCTGGAATTCGGACATGGCGTCGAGCGCATCCCGGCGGTCGATACCGAGCGCGCCGAGCGCGGCAAGCGCGGCGGCGGCGTTGCGCCGGTTGTGGGGGCCCGGCAGGCGGGGAAGGGCGGGCCCGTCGTCTCCAATTGCGGTGACGGGGCGCCCCTCGGCGCGCAGGCGGCGCGCCAGCCGGCGGCACCACGGGTCGCTTTCGCCGATTACGGCGGCTGCCTGGTTCTTGAAGATACGCGCCTTGTCGGCGGCGTAGCAGTGCATGCCGCCGTGACGGTCGAGATGGTCGGGAGCGATATTCAGCAGCACCGCAACATCGAAGGCGGGGCGCGGCAGGAGCGCGAGCTGGTAAGAGGAAAGCTCGAGGACATACACGCCGCCCGGGTCGAGCGCCGGCAGGCCGAGCGCAGCCGGGCCGAGATTGCCGCCGACGGCATGCGGCAGCCCAAGCCTGTCGAGCGCGTGTCCGATCAGGGCCGTCACGGTCGATTTTCCGTTGGTGCCCGTGACGCCGACGAAGCGGCAGTCGGGCATCGCTTCGACAAGCAGGGAGATGTCCGCGACGGGCCTCACCCGTGCGGCGTCCGCCCGGACGGCCAGCGGATGCGGGTGTGGATGGAGATGCGGTATGCCCGGGCTCCAGACCAGCCGGGCCAGGCCGGAAGGATCGAAGGGCCGCGCTTCGCCGAATTCCCTGCACAGGTCCTTGCGGTCGTCCCAGACATGGAGATGCGCGCCGGCAGCCGCAAAGGCCGCCGCTGCCGCCCGTCCGGACCGTCCGAGCCCCATGACGCCCACTTCGGCGCCGCGATATGCCGGCAGCGGAATCATCTGAGCTTCAGCGTCGCGAGCCCGGCCAGCGCCAGAACGACGGCGATGATCCAGAAGCGGATGACGATGGTCGGCTCCTTCCACCCCTTCTGCTCGAAGTGGTGGTGCAGCGGCGCCATGCGGAAAACACGCTTGCCGGTCAGCTTGAAAGAGGTCACCTGCACGATCACCGAGACCGCTTCGAGCACAAAGAGCCCGCCGACGATGGCGAGCACCAGTTCGTGCTTGGTGATGACTGCGACCGAGCCGAGCGTGCCGCCGCAGGCGAGCGAGCCCGTGTCGCCCATGAACACCATGGCCGGTGGCGCGTTGTACCAGAGGAACCCGAGGGACGCGCCTACCAGCGCGCCCAGAAGCACCGAGAGCTCGCCGGCACCGGGCACCGGATGGATCTGCAGGTATTCCGCAAACACGGTGTGGCCGGCGAGATAGGCGATGAAGCCGAAGCAACTGGCCGCGATCATCACCGGCACGATCGCGAGCCCGTCGAGCCCGTCGGTGAGATTGACCGCGTTCGACGCCCCGGTCATCACCAGCACGGCGAAGGGCACAGCTAGCCAGCCGAGGTCGATCACCAGGTCCTTGACCACCGGGATGGCGAGCCCGTAGCCGAGCGGCGCACCCACGATTTCGGCCGCTGCAATGGCCGCAACAGCGCTCACCACGACCTGGATTCCGAGCTTCGCCTTGCCGGGCAAGCCGCGGCTGCTGCTGCGCGCCAGCTTCAGGTAGTCGTCCGCGAAGCCGACGAGGCCGAAACAGAGCGTCACCGCAAGCACGATCCACACATAGGGATTGGTGAGGTCGGCCCAAAGCAGCGTGCTGGCGACGAGCGCAGTCAGGATCAGCGTCCCGCCCATGGTCGGCGTGCCGCGCTTGGTTTCCAGATGCGATTTCGGGCCGTCCTCGCGGATCGGCTGGCCGTTGGCCTGCCGGGAGCGCAGCCAGGCGATCATGCCGGGGGCGAGCAGGAAGCTCAGCGCCAGGGCGGTGAGCGTCGCGGCGCCGGAACGGAAGGTGATGTAGCGGAACAGGTTGAAGAGCTGGAAGTCTTCGGCCAGCGGTGCAAGGAGGTTGTAAAGCATGGGCGCTCAACCTCCTGCACCTGCGCGCCGCTCCAGCGCTTCGATAACGGGCTTCATGCCTATGCCCAGCGAGCCCTTGACCAGCACGACGTCGCCGGGCGCCACCGCTTCGGCGACCAGGGGGGCGAGTGCGGCCGCGTCTGGGCGGTGCGCGCTGCGCCGGCCGGGCGGCAGGCGGTCGAAGAGCCGGTGCATATGGGGTCCGACGGCGAAAACCAGATCGACGGACGCGTCTTCCAACGGTCCTGCGAGTTCCTCATGGGCGCGGCCCGCGTCCTCGCCCAGCTCGAGCATGTCGCCCAGAACGGCGATCCGCCGCCCGCCGGGGCCGGGTTCGGCGAGGCCGAGCACACCGAGGGCGGCGTTCATCGCGGCGGGGCTCGCATTGTAGCTTTCGTCGATCAGCGTCCAGCCGCCCATGTCCCGCCATCCGCCGCGTCCGGCAGGCGGATGGAACGCTGCCAGGACCTCGGGATCGGGGGTGACACCGAAGGCATCCAGCACCAGAAGCGCGCCGAGCGCATTGAGCGCCCAATGCTCGCCGGGAGCTCCCAGCCGGAAGTCGAACCGCTTGCCGCGAATCTCCGCCGCAATATCGCTGCCGGAGGCATCGAGGTCGGCACGGAGCAAGACCGCGTCGCCCGCCCGGCGGGAGAACCGCATGATATCGGCGCCGGCCCGCTCGGCCGCGGCTTCGAGGCGCTCGATATAGGGGGTGTCGGCATTGAGCACGGCAGTGCCGCCGGGCTCCAGGCCCTCGAAAATCTCGGCTTTGGCGTCGGCGACTTCGGCAAGGCCGCCGAAAAAGGCCGTATGAGCCGGAGCGATGGCGGTCACCAGCGCTACATGGGGGCGAACCAGGCGGGAGAGGGGCGCGATCTCGCCAGCATGGTTCATGCCGAGTTCGAAGACGGCGAAGTCCGCCTCGCGCGGCAGGCGGGCGAGGGAAAGCGGGGCGCCCCACTCATTGTTGAGATTGTCCCGGCTGGCTTCCGTTCGTCCGGCGCGGGACAGCAGGTTGGCGAGCAACTCCTTGCAGCCCGTCTTGCCGACGCTGCCGGTGACGCCTGCGATGCGCGCATCCGAGCGCGCGCGCGCCGCGCGAGCGAGCGCATACAGGCCCGCGCGCGTGTCCGGAACATGGAGCGACGGTACATCGGCGCCGCAATCGCGGCTCACCATTGCCGCGACCGCTCCGCCGGCGAGCGCCCGGTTCACGAAGCAGTGCCCGTCATGGTTCGGCCCGGCCACGGCGACGAACAGATCCCCGGCCGCAATTGTGCGGCTGTCGATGGCGACGCCGGACGCCTCCCAACCTCCGCGCGGCGCACCTCCGGTGGCGGCGGCAGCTTCGCTGGCGGTCCAGAGCGTCATGCCTCGCACCCCGCCAATTCGCGGGCGATGGCCCTGTCGTCGAAGGGGCGCACTTCCGCGCCGACGGTCTGGCTCGTTTCATGCCCCTTTCCGGCGATCAACAGCGCGTCCTCGGGGCCCAGCCCGTCTATACCTGCCGCTATCGCAGCTTCGCGGTCGCCTATTTCCGACGCGCCGGGGCAACCGGCAAGAATCGCGGCCCGGATCGCTGCCGGGTCCTCGGTGCGCGGGTTGTCGTCGGTGACGATCACCCGGTCGGCCAGTCGGTCCGCCACGGTGCCCATTTCCCGCCGTTTGCCCGCGTCGCGGTCGCCGCCGGCGCCGAACGCCAGAACCAGCCGTCCATGCACGGAGGGCCGGAGAGCGTCCAATACAGCGGCGAGCGCACCCGGCTTGTGGGCGTAATCGACATAGATCGGAGCGCCCGAAGGCGCGTGCGCCGCCAGTTCGAGTCGGCCGCGGACGCCGCGGAGCCCCTCCAGGCAGGGGACTACGGAATTGGGGTCGTCGCGATCGCCGGCCGCCGCGCCCAGGGCTGCGAGCGCATTCTCGGCCTGGAACGCGCCAATGAAGGGCATCCGGACCCGATGGCGCCGTCCGAGAAACCGGAACGCCACCACCTGTCCTTCTCCGGCGGGCTCTATGCTCTCGATCTCGATCTCCAGCCGGGGCCCGTTTCGCCCGATGCGCCACACCTCGTGACCGGCGGCGCGGGCCGCTTCTCCGGCTGCCCTGCCTGCGGGATCGTCCGCATTGACGACGGCGAGCCCGCCCGGCGCCATGACCCTGCGGAACAGGCTGATCTTGGCGTCGAGATAGCTCTCGAGGTCGGGGTGGTAATCGAGATGGTCGCGCGAGAGGTTGGTGAACACGCCTGTCGAGACCTCCACGCCGTCGAGGCGGTACTGGTCCAGCCCGTGGCTGGACGCCTCCAGCGCGACATGGTCGATGCCGTTTTCGGCCAACCGGGCCAACTCGCGGTGCAGCTCCACGGGGTCCGGCGTTGTCAGCGCGCCGGCCCGGCAGCGACCGGGGGCGACGACCCCGAGCGTGCCGAGGCTGGCCGCCGACAGTCCGAGAAGGCGCCACAATTGCCGGATGAAATCCACCACCGAGGTCTTACCGCTGGTGCCGGTAACGGCGGCGACTCCGGCCGGCTGGGCGCCGAACACCCTGGCCGCCAATTTGGCGAACAACCTGCGCGGCGCGTCGTCGAGAATGACCGGGACGCCGGCCGGCAGCGAGTCCGTCGCCGTTCCGGCAGGCGCGAGTATCGCCCTGGCACCCCTAGCGACCGCGTCCTGGATGAAGGCGCGTCCGTCCGCTCTCGCGCCCGGTACCGCCATGAACAGATATCCCGGCCGGACTTCGCGGGAATCGGCCGTCAGGCCGCAGATGCCGAGCGCATCGAGATCGATCCGGCATCCGGCCGCGGACATTACGCCTCCTCGTCCTTGAAGAGCCGGGACAGGAGCCGTTCGGGAACGATCCGCCGCATCCATGCGTCCGAATCCGGGCCTGCCGCGGGGACGCCCAGTATCGATCCGATACGCGGGATCACGGCGCCGGCCACCGGGACGGCATTCCAGGCGGCGGTCGCAAAACCGTATGTCTCCTTGAGGGCCTTCGGCTCGTCGAGCATGACGAAGATGGCGTAGCGGGGGGCGTTTATGGGAAAGACGCCGACGAAGGAACTGAGCCGCTTGCTCCGGTCGTAGCGGCCGTTGACCACCTTTTCCGCCGTGCCGGTCTTGCCGCCGACCGGGTAGGCGATGTTGTCCGCCCGCGACCCGCTGCCCCGGAGCACGACCTGGCGCATCATCCAGCGTATCTTCTCCGAGGTTTCGGACGAAAAGACCCTCCGGGCCTTCGGCGGCACGACCCGCCTCAGGAGGGTGACCGGCACCGCCACCCCGTCATTCGCCAGCGTCCCGATGGCGGATGCGGTATGGAGGGGACTGACGGAAAGGCCGTGGCCGAAGCCGACCGTCATCGTGGTCAGGGGATGCCAGGTCCGCGGCACGATGGGGTGGCCGACCTCCGGCAATTCCAGTGGCGGGCGGCTCAGGAGGCCAAGCCCCTGGAGAACTTCCTTGAAGATCTCCGGGCCGATCGCCTCCGCCATCCGCGCAGCGCCTATGTTGGACGAGTGGACGACGACCTCGGCGGCCGAAAGCACCCGCTTCTTGCCCCGGTAGTCGTCGATCCTGTGCCCGAACGCCTTGATAGGCGCGCTCGCGTCGAAACGGCTCGTCAGGCGGGCAACGCCCCGGTCGAGCGCAGTGGCGAGGGTAATGAGCTTGAATGTCGATCCCATCTCGGCAACCAGCAGCGAGGCGCGGTTGGCCTGCACTTCATCTGTCTTTGCCTGCCGATTGGGGTCGAAATCGGGCAAAGAGACCATTGCCAGCACTTCGCCGGTGCGGGTGTCGAGCACCAGGCCGGCGCCCCCGATCGCGGAGAAGCGGTCTACCGCCCTCGACAGTTCCTCGCGGAGAACGTGCTGGACACGGACATCGATCGAGAGCTGCACGCTCTGCGTCGGGTCGGAGAGAATGGAGTTGAACCGCTGCTCCGCGCCGGCATTGCCCACCGGGCCGGCATCGCTGGGCTTGGTGCGCCCGACGACATGCGCGGTCAGCTGTCCGTGGGGATAGATGCGCAGGTCCTCGGACTCCAGGCCGATTCCCGGCAGGCCGAGGTTGAGCACCGCTTTCTGGTCCTGGGGGGTCAGGCGGCGCGCCACGAAGACGAATTTCTGCTTCAGCGACAGCCGATGGCGCGCCTCTTCGAAGCTGAGCCAGGGCAGGGCGCCGGAAAGCCGCTCGGCGTCCCCCTGGACATCGTCGATTTGCGGCGGCCATGCGACGAGCGCGCGCGAGACGACGCTGGTGGCGAGCAGCTCGCCATTGCGGTCCACAATATCTCCGCGATCCACGGGATGTTGCGATACTGCCTTTTCGGCGGGTGGCGGACCGTCCTGGGCCACGGTGCCGAGATCGACGAGCTTGATCGTCAGGACGGCGAGGCTGACGAAGAATGCGAGCACGCCGAACGCCAGGCGGGTGCGGGCCAGCGCCAGGGCCGGCGATGCCGAACGATGCGGGTTCATTGCCGGCCTCCGGTCTCCAGGGCAAAGGACAGGCGGGACGGCTGCTCCGTCGGGAGTTCGGAGTTGGGATCGCCGTCCCGCCCGGCACGCGCCCCGGTTCGGGGCGGCTCGGGAGCGCTGGCCGGTCTAGCCGGGAGGAAACTTGACCGGTGAAGCTGATCCGCCTCGATGGGGACCAGTCCCAGGGCGCGTGCATTCTGGAATTCGAGGGTTTGCGGTTGCGTGAGGAAGGCGAGCTCGCTGCGCAATACCTGGATGCGTTCACGTTCGGCGAGGACCAGGCGGTTGAGTTCGGCAAGCCGGTCCTTGCGGTCGCGGACATGGTCGCCGACCGCGAAGAGCCCGGCCGCCATCGCCGCTGCGCCGATGCACCAGAAGAATGTCGTCCGCGCGCTCATGCCGCGAGCCTCTCGGCGGCGCGCAGCCGGGCCGACCTGGCGCGAGGATTGGCGGCAATCTCGGCGGCGCCCGGACGGGTTGCGCGGCGATGTAGCAGCCGGAAGCAAACGGGATGCGAAGGAGACGTCGGCGGCCGGTGCCGCGAACCGCCGGGAGCGCCGTCGCTCCGCTCGCGGAGGAAGCGCTTGACGGCGCGGTCCTCCAGGGAATGGAATGAGACGACGGCGAGACGCCCGCCGGGCGCGAGGAGCCTTTCGGCGGCTTCCAGGCCGCGGTCCAGCTCGGCCAATTCGTCGTTCACGGCTATTCTCAGGGCTTGAAAAGTCCTTGTCGCCGGATGAATCCGACCGTCCGACGGCGCCGCGCGCGCCACGATCGCGGCAAGACGATCCGTCGTGCGGATCGGCGCCTCGTTGCGCGCCCAGGCGATCGCCCGGGCCACCCGGCGCGCGCGCGGTTCCTCGCCATAGCGGCGGATGAGATGGGCCAGGCTGTCTTCGTCGAGGTTGGCCACGAGGTCGGCCGCGCTCGGCCCCTCGCCGCTCATCCTCATGTCCAGCGGGCCGGGCGCGAAAGAAAAGCCTCTCGCCGGTTCGTCGAGCTGGCCGGAGGACACGCCGAGATCGAAGGCGATGCCGTCCGCCGGCGCGAAGGCTTCGTCGGCGGCGATCCCTTCCATTTCGGAAAACTGTGCGCGGCGGAAGCGGAAACTGTCTCCGCAGTCCCGGGCGAGCTCGGCCGCCGCGCCTTCGGCTGCCGGGTCGCAGTCCAGTGCGAGCACCCGGCAGGGCGCCGACGCCAGCAATGCGCGCGAATAGCCCCCGCGCCCGAAGGTGGCGTCCACATAGCGCCCGCCCGGGCGCGGGGCGATGGCCGCGACGACCTCCGAAGCCATGACCGGGATGTGCCCGCCTGCGGTCACGACGCCAGGTCCGACTGCAGGAACCCGCCGAACCGGATCAAGGCCTTGGTTGCCTCGTCCAGGTCCGAGGTTACGTCTCCCACCCACTTGTCATGGGCGGCGGGCTTCCAGATCTCGATAATGTCCACATTGCCGATGAAGCGGACTTCGTTCTCGATGCCGCAGACTTGGCGCATATCCTGCGGAAGCAGCAGGCGGCCCTGGCCGTCGATTTGCGTGTCGCGCGAACTGCCGACGAAAAGGCTGACGATCTTGCCGGAGTCGATCCGCTTGCCTGTCGGGGTCCTGGCTTTCTTCAGTTTCTTATGGATTTGTTTAGCCCAATTCTGCAAGTATCTCTCTTCGCAGAAGAAGATGGCGGTGCGGTCGTCGAATACGGGCGCGGCCAGCAACCGCATTTCGGCATCCTGGGGAATCACACGCCGATGAGCAGCAGGCACAATGACCCGCCCCTTTCCATCCAGTTTGGCGTCGTATTGACCCGAGACCCGCACCGGAGGCTCCACCTTTCGCGTTCTGGCTGAAGGATGTCACCCCTTTCAGCCACTTTGCCACCACTTACAGCCACTTTCTGCCACTTTACGGTCGCTCGTCAAGACTTTCGCGAGAAAAAGTTTGGTGTTGCCAATCGGAAAACTCTTCGCGGCATTGGAACAAAGAGCGTATCGACTTAGCATGTCCATGTTCGTCTTGTGGATCGCTTCAAGTTCGACTACTAAATCCAGTGTGAATCGCCCTTTCGGGTCGAGCTCTGGAAGCTTGGGAATGTCATTGTCCCGGGTCCGCAACGGTTGCGCTGCGGGCAGGGCCGGACATGCGGAAGCGCCGATAAACTCACGACTTGAGGGAAACGGCTTTCGGCCTTCCCGCTCGATCGCCTGTGATTGAAGTCGCTAATTGTTCGGTATTTTTGAAATTGTTCCTGATAAGAGCCTGACTACAGAATAGCAGTGCTGGACTGGGCTCGAGGGAAGGGGCGTCTGCGCACCACTTCCCTCCCCCGGCCCGACGCCGGAACGACTCCTTCGACTCCGAAGACGACGACGAATTCGACGGCCACGACTTCACCCCCGACCATGACAGAACACTTCTCATGACACTTCGCGGGGTGCCGGCAGCCGCGCTGCAATGCCTCTGCCGGAACCTGGCAGCGGTTTCGTCGGTTCCGGTTACGGAACAGCAGCCAGGTCCGCAAGAGGACGGTCCAGAAGGCCTGTAGGCCGGGTTCTGTACCGCCCGTTTCCGGGCGGCGACGGCCATTCGTCTGGGACGCCCGTCTCCGGACGCCTCGAGCGACCAACCCGAGCAGCGGGCGCGGAGGCCGCCGGCCGGAACGATGCGTCCCGGCCTGCCGCTCCTATTCGGTCTTGCTCCCGGTGGGGTTTACCTTGCCGGCCCCGTTGCCGGGGCCGCGGGGCGCTCTTACCGCCCCGTTTCACCCTTGCCGACCGGCGGGGCGTACCCTGCGGGCCGGCGGTTTGTTTTCTGTGGCACTTTCCCTGGGGTCGCCCCCGCCGGGCGTTACCCGGCACCGTTCCTCCGTGGAGCCCGGACCTTCCTCACCGGGCGCGATGCCCGGCGCGGCCGTCCAGCCTTCTGGACCGAACCTGTATTCAGGCGCTTTCGAGCTCCTCGCGCAAGAGGGCGAGTTCCAGCCATTCCTCTTCCAGCGCGGCGAAATCCGACCGCGCCTTGTCAAGAAGCTCGGCCGCACGGGCGAATTGCCCGGGGTCGCGCGCATAGAATCCGGGATCGGCCAGCGTCCGCTCCAGTTTCGCGGCACGAGCCTCCGCGTCCAGCATTGCTCCGGGCAATTCCTCCCAGCGCCGCTGCTGGCGGAAGCTCAACTTGTTAGCCGGGCGGCGCGGCCGCGCCGGTGCGGCCTTCGGCTGCGGCTTCGCTTCGGTCTGCTGCTGCACGGAAGGTCGGGCGCGGCGGTAGTCGTTGTAGCCGCCGGCGAATTCATGCGCCGTGCCGTCGCCCTCCAGCGCGATGACGCTTGCGACGGTCTTGTCGAGGAAGTCCCGGTCATGGCTGACCAGGATCAGCGTGCCCTCGAAATCGCCCAGCACGTCCGTGAGCAGGTCGAGTGTGTCCATGTCGAGGTCGTTGGTCGGCTCGTCCAACACCAGAAGGTCGCATTTGCGCGCGAGCGTGCGTGCGAGCAACAGCCGGTTGCGCTCGCCGCCGGACAGCGACCCGACCGGGCTCTCGACCTGGTCGAAATCGAACAGGAAGTCCTTCAGATAGCCAACCACATGGCGGGGCCGGCCGCGCACGAAGACGGTATCGCCGCCTTCCGGACAGAGCGTGCGTTTGAGCGTGGCGTCGAGGTCGAGCACGGCGCGACGCTGGTCGAAATAGGCGGATTGCAGGGTCGCGGACCGGCGGACCTTGCCGGAATCGGGTTTCAGGTCGCCGATCAGCATACGCAGCAGCGTCGTCTTGCCGGCGCCGTTCGGCCCCAATATGCCGATCCGGTCGCCGCGCAGTATGCGAGTGTCGAAGCCCTCGACGATCGTCCGGCCGGCATATTGCTTGGAGATGTTCCGGGCCTCTATCGCCATGCGGCTCCTGATTTCGCTTTCCTCGAGCACGATGCGCGCACGCTGCGGGGCGCCGAGCATTGCTGCCCGGCGTTCGCGCATGTCGTTGAGTGCGGCGAGTCGGCCCTGGTTGCGCTTGCGCCGCGCGGTGATGCCGCGATGCAGCCAGCGCGTCTCCTCCGCGATCCGCTTGTCCAGCTTTTCCTGCTGCCGCAGTTCCTCCGCCACCACAGCTTCCGACCATTCCTCGAAGGCGGTGAACCCCCGGCCCGTCTGGCGCAGCCGGCCGCGCTCCAGCCAGAGGATTCGGTCGGTGACGCCGGCCAGGAAACGGCGGTCATGGCTGACAACGACAACCGCGCCCTCATAGCTGCGCAAGAGGCGCTCCAGCCACTCGATGGCGGGCAGGTCGAGATGGTTGGTCGGCTCGTCCAGCAGGAGGATATCCGGCGCGATGGCCAGCACGCGTGCAAGCTCCGCCCGCCGGCTTTCGCCGCCGGAAAGCGTGGCCATGCGCCGGTCCGGGTCGAGGTCGAGCTGGTCCAGCATCGCCGCGACGGCGTGGTCGGGAGCGGGCGGGCCGTCGTCCGGCGGACGGCGCGCATAGTCGCCGACAAGCGCTTCGGCATCGACCGGCGGGTCCTGGTGCAGATAGGCGATGCGGATGCCGGGCTGGGCGTAGCGCTCGCCGAGGTCGAGTTCGAGCTCGCCGGCTATCACCTTCATCAGGGTGGACTTGCCGCAGCCATTGCGCCCGATCAGGCAGGCGCGGTCGCCGCGCGCGATGCCGAAGCCGACATCGGCGAACAGACTAGCGCCGCCGAATCCGAGCTCCGCATCGCGCAGGGTGAAGATCGGCGGGCCGGCCACCGGAAACCGTCAGGCGTTGAGTTTCGCGGCGAGCCGGACGGTCTCCCGGACGACCCGCCGGACCGCTGCGGCGTGGGGATCCTCGGCGAGCGCGCCGTCGCTGTCGAAGGCATCGCCGGCTCGTGCAACGGCGTGCTGCGCCGGCGCGACGATGACGCCGATGCCGGACAGGATCTGCCGCACATGGACGAGGCCCCGCAAGCCGCCGAGCGGCCCGGGCGATGCCGCCATGAGGCCCGCGACCTTGCCCGTGAACCAGACCAGCGGCGGCTGCCCGGCAACGGGTCGGGACACCCAGTCGATGGTGTTCTTCAGGAGCGGCGAGATCGAGCCGTTATATTCCGGGGACGCGATCAGGAAGCCGTCATGGGCCAGGAACAGCTCCTTCAGCCGGGCCGCGCCGGCCGGCAGGCCCCCATCGGCTTCAAGGTCGCCATTGTAGAGTGGCAGGCCGAAATCGGCGAGATCGAGCGGCACGGCCGCTGCCCCCGCAGCTTCGGCCTCGCGCGCCGCAAACCGGGCCAGCCGGGCATTGAACGACTCCCGACGCACGGACCCTGCAAAGACGAGCAATCTGGCAGTCACAGGCGGACGATCTTCCCGGGATTCATGATGTTCTTCGGGTCGAGCGCACGCTTGATGGCGCGCATCGCCGGCAGCGCCGAGGGATGCTCTGCCTCGAGCCAATGGATCTTGCCGTAGCCGATCCCGTGCTCGCCCGTGCAGGTGCCGCCCATGGCGAGCGCCCGGCGCACCAGGCGTTCATTGAGTTCGGTCGCGATCCGCACTTCCTCGGAATCCTCCGTCTTTATGACGAAGATCACATGGAAATTGCCGTCGCCTACATGGCCGACAATGGGCGTCGGGAAGGGTGCGGCGGCGAGGTCGGCCCGCGTCGCGGCAATACACTCCGCAAGCCGCGAGATCGGTACGCAGACATCGGTCGGCCAGCCCTCGCATCCGGGGCGCAGCGCAATCGCGGCGAAGAAGGCGTCGTGGCGCGCCTGCCAGAGCCGGTTACGCTCCTCCGCGGTCGTGGACCAGGCGAAGTCCGAGCCGCCGAACTCCTGTGAGATGGCGCCCGTTGCTTCGGCCTGCTCGGCGACCCCGGCCGGCGTGCCGTGGAACTCGAAGAAGATATGCGGGGAGGGCGCGTAGTCGAGCTTGGAATAGCGGTTGCAGGCGTCCATCTGCGCTTCGTCGAGTAGCTCGATCCGCGCGACCGGGATGCCGGACTGGATCGTCAGGATGACGGCGTCCACCGCAGCGTCCACCGAGGGGAAGGCGCAGACCGCGGAGGCGATACTCTCCGGGATGCCGTAAAGGCGAAGGTGGATGCCGGTGACGATCCCGAGCGTGCCCTCGGAGCCGATATAGAGGCGCGTGAGGTCGTAGCCCGCCGAAGACTTGCGCGCGCGCGTTCCCGTCTGGATCAGGCGTCCGTCCGGCAAAACGACTTCGAGGCCCAGCACATTCTCGCGCATGGTGCCGTAGCGCACCGCGTTGGTGCCGGAGGCCCCGGTCGCCACCATGCCGCCGAGCGAAGCGTCGGCGCCGGGATCGATGGGAAAGAACAGGCCGGTGTCGCGTAACTCTTCGTTGAGCCGCTTGCGCGTGACGCCCGGTTCGATGAAGCAGGTCATGTCCTCGTCGTGGACGGCGCCGATCCGGTCGAGGCCGGTCAGGTCGATAGTGATGCCGCCCCCCAGCGCACCGATATGGCCTTCCAGCGAAGTGCCCGCCCCGAAGGGCACGATCGGCGTGCCGGACTCATGGCAGGCGCGAACGATCTCCTGCACTTCCTCCACCGTCTCCGGGAACACGACGGCGTCCGGCGGGTGCGGTGCATGGAAGGTCGCATCCTTGCCGTGATGCCCGCGCACCGCCTCGGAGGTGCTAAACCGCGTACCGAATCGCTCCTTGAGGGCGACGAAACTCATTTGGCGCAGATCGCCTCGATCTCGACCACCATCGCCGGGTCGGCAAGGCCGGCCACGAAGAGCAAGGTGGAGGCCGGCGGGCTGTCGCCGAGAAAGGCGGCCCGGCTCTCGCGGTAATAGCCGATATCCTCGCGGCGGGTCAGGAACACGTTGACCTTGACGATATTCTCCCTGGAGAGGCCTGCCGCTTCCAACTGCAGGCCGAGATTGACCCAGACCTGATCGATCTGGCCGTGCGCATCCTCGACGAGGGAGCCGTCGGGCCGGATGCCCACCTGGCCGGCAATATGGACCCAGGTCGCGCCCGCCGGCGCTTCCACCGAATGCGAATAGCCGCGCGGGGCGTGGACAGTGTCGGGACTGCGTCTCGTCAGCATGGCGTTTCCTTTCTTCCCCGGGCGAACGGGCAGTGGCCGACAGATAGCATATCGGACGGCATCGGACACGGCTTCCCCGGCGGCCGACCGCGCAAAAAGAAAGCCCGCGGCCGGCTTGCGCCGGCCGCGGGCGATTTGCCGAGGGCTAGGCCGCTAGTTTAGCAGCTTCGCGTCCTCTTCCTCGATCTCCATCTTCGCCTGGGCGATCGACTCCTCAAGCAGCTTCAGCCACTTGTCGCCGAAGCGCTCCACATACCACTGCTTCAGCGGCTGGACGGACTCGACGAACTGCGCCTTCTCCTCCGGAGTCGGCACATAGACCTGGCCGCCCTTTTCCTTGAAGGCGGCATAGCCGGCGAGCGCCGTGAACTTCGGATCGTCCGAGGCCATCGACGTCATGTGATGGAAGCCCGACGCGACGATCTTCCTGAGGTCGGGCGAGAGGCCCTGAAGGAAGTCGTCGTTCATCCACCAGAACAGGAACATGTAGGCGTGGTGGTCGAGCGTCACGCGATTCAGGAACTCGTGGAACTTCATGTTCACGATGTCCGTGATGCCGTTCTTGGTGCCGATCACGACGCCGGTGGCGAGCGAGGTGTAGAGTTCCTGCCATGGAATCGGCGTTGGGTTGCCGCCCATCAGGTTCACCATCTCGACCTGCAGC